>WNFJ01589047.1_pt1 | contig 116700 bp, 101 predicted proteins | sample 5400461 | NCBI WGS metagenome assembly WNFJ01 (sample SAMN13153349, study PRJNA577476) | soil metagenome | isolation source: 115 cm saprolite on Douglas fir-dominated hillslope | place: USA:California | collected 2013-09-17
GCATCGAAAGCCCACAGGCTTCTTCGGCGAGGAGTGCTCTTAGCATGCCCAGTCGCCGGCCGACTTACTTTTTCAGCAACGTCTAAAGCCTGTGCCACCAGGTTCAGCAACTTATGAGCGTCGCGTGGCACAGGCTTTAGCCAAGCTTTAGGGCCGCGCTCTTTCCGGCTCGAACGTGATCCTCAGACGCGAACCGGTCGCCGCGGCGTAACGCTCGAGGGTGCGAGTCGAGGGCTTGCTCCCGCCACCCTCCAGCCGTGCGATCACGGCTTGGGTCGTTTTCATCCGGCGCGCCACCTGTTCCTGAGTCAGCCCAGCCCTTGTGCGCGCCTCGATCAGGGCGGCCACAAGAGAAAACTCCTCTTTCAGCACTTCATACGCGCGCCGATACTTGGGATCCTTCATCCAGTTCTTGTGCAAATCATCAACACGAATTCGGCTCATGGGTTTACTTCCTTTGCTCGTTGCAACGCCAACTCAATTTCCCGGCGCGGCGTCCTTTCGGTCTTCTTGATAAATACTCGGACCACGACCACGCGCCGGCCTCCTGCGGTAACATAGATCGCTCGAGAAATACCGTCTTTGCCTTTCATGCGCATCTCCCACAAGGAGCCTTCAAGGTGCTTTACTAGCGGCTCGCGCATGCGTTCGGGACCATGGGTCTGGATCAGTTCGACAATTCGGCGAAAACGCGCCCTCATGTCGGCAGGGAGAGCTTCCACCTCATTTCTGACGCGGGCGTCGAGAAGTTCAACGATCCATGTCATCCGTCTATAGTATTGCATTTTTGCAATACTCACGGGGGCAATCGCATCCAGGCAATCGAGCGAAGGAGGAGACTTGAGACTGATCAATTCTTTGGGCAGATCCGCGAAGTCGTGGAAGAAGTCGAGCAGGGTTGCGCGGGCCATCGTTACGATTCTCGTCAGGTCACTTCACCCCGAGTCGTGACCGCCGTTCTCAATTCGAGACGGCGGGCATCATTCATTGCGAGCACTTGGATGGTTGCGCGCCCAGTGGGGGTGAGTCCTTCAATAAGAACACCACGGAAGACGAAGTGATCGCCCCACTGGTCGCGGCGCGGGTGAAATAGCGAAGTGACCTCGCCCGTGAGCGGGTCGATTCCTGTCAGGTTCGGCCCCTTGTGAAGGTTGCACCGATGACATGCTAGAGCCAGATTGGCAGCATCATCGGACCCGCCATGCTTTCTCGCAACAATGTGTTCTACGTGGTGAGTCAGTTCACTGTGATCTTGCCGGAGCAGACAGTATTCGCATCGGCCGGCTGCCCGTCGGCGTACCAGCTCGAAAGTGGCAGCCTGCATAGTTATTGGCTGTTAGAGTTCAGATGCAGGCGTGCCTTGGCTTTGAGAATCGAGATAAAGTCGGCGGCATTAATCAATGCCTCATATTCGACGCGCTCATCATCGGTCAACAGGCCCTCATTTGCCCGCTCACCGAGCTTATCGATTCGCTCCTGGACCGGCGGATCGACACGTAACTCGATCACGCGCCGGGCAGACTCCGCGTCCAGGCAGCGGCTCAAAGGGTCCAGAATTCCATCGAGCACCGTGCCAGCACTCATGCCCTCACGTTACCACGAACGCTACGGATAGGACCGATGCGCGACGCGGCATCTACCAACTCACGGCCTGTCTCTCCGACTCGCACAATTGTCAAAGTGATAGGATGGCCGCCAGAATGAAACAGCTCACTCTTCTGGTCGTTATCTCGCACGCGCTCCTCGCTCAGAATGCGCCAACCAGCGGACCGCCGACCGGCGAACAACACGAGTTCATCATTGCGAACTTCCACACCGAAAGCGGCGTCACGTTGCCGCAGGCGCGCATCGTTTATGCAACCTATGGCCGTTTGAACGCCGAAAAGAACAACGTGGTGCTGCTGCCATCGCACTATATGGCGAACTTCCATGGCTATGAGTGGCTGATCGGGCCGGGCCGCGCGCTGGACACCTCGCAGCTCTTCCTGGTGTCGACCGAGCTGTTCGGCAACGGGCGGGTCGTCCTCTCCGATGCGGGAAATCCACCCCCATGCTGAATCGGCCGCGGAGGCGTCTCGGTGCGCCGGCGAGCAAGGAAAGTTTTGGGAGTTTCACGACTCGCTTTTCGCCGATGCCGCAAAGCTGGACAATCCCGATCTGATCGAGCGCGCTCGGACGGTCGGTCTCCAGGAGGGGCCCTTCCGGGCCTGCCTCGCCAGCGGCAAATTCAAGGCCAGCGTCGATGCAGACAGGGAGGCAGGCATCAAGGCTGGTGTTAACGGCACACCCGGGTTTCTTATCAATGGGGTCTTCCTGAGCGGCGCTCAGTCCCAGGCCGAGTTCGAAAAAATCATCGATACTCAGTTGTCTCTCGCCGGCCATCATTTAACGCAGTAAAGGCGGCATTGTCAAGCTGATTTGAATGAGGTCGGCTCCCAAGGCGTTATGACCCAGTAGCGCGCCGTGCCGCAGGGATGCTACGACGATCCGCCAAGAACTCTCGAGTCGGCCGGCCATACGATAGCAATCGTGCGCAGGATCGCCACGGCTTTGAGCCGGCGCCTGGAGCTTCGCGCTGTTCCAGTCAAGGCGGCTCCGCACAGGAGGAGAACCGCGGCAAGAGCTCGTCGTTGATCTAAGCCGATTTCGGATTGATGGATTCCAGGTCGATTCAGGGAAACGTAGGGATAGTGGATCGCAATTTCTGACGAAAGTTACTTTCTCTTCCCAAACGTGAAACCGACCAAACCTGTAAACCGGTTGTCGCGCGGATAGCCATAGGTCGGACGACTGAAGCGCAATTCCGGGGAGATCGTCACGTAGCGAGTCATGAACTCGATACCCGCCCCGGCGGCAGGGCCGCGTTGCGTCGTGGAGGAGTGGAACTGTCCGCCACGCGGGTCCGGCCCTGGATAGTCGGATGGCCGGCAAGAGCCTGGTGGGCCGGAGCAGAGGTACAAAATGGAAGTTTCGCTGGACTCGTGAGACCAGAAATAGCCCGCGCTGACGAACGGCCGGAGCGATCCCACCTGGAAGCGGTGTTTCAGTAAGAGGGGAAAGTCCCAGGTATTCGTCTTCTGGAGGCTCGTGAGGGTGAAAGCGTTGACGTCTGGTCCCAATCGCAAAGGAGCGGAATAATTTGTGCGGTTGTTTCGATACAGTGCGTCGAATTCCACGGAGAAACGGTAGGGCAGATGGAGTTCGACGGTGGGACCGCCGGTCCAGCGGCTTTGGGTGTAAGTGGTGAAGAGGGAGGTCCGGCTGGACGGGTCGTTCAAGGGGGATCCTACCTTGAAGCCCGCCGACACGGAGACGGGCCTGTCGGATTGCGCCAGGAGACCAAAGACGGCCAGCGGCAGGAGCAGGATGCAGCGCATGCTGGGAGTATTGCACGCTGGAGACCATCAGTAGCCAGAGTGAAAACGGAGAGGCTGTCGGAGGCGAACTGTGAGCAAGGGTCACACCTGTGTCCGACAAAGGACGATAGGCGTTCACGAGAGGGACCGAGAGAGTAAACCCGAGGCGGCGGCGAAGCGCTAAGTGATAGGATGACCGCCAGGATGAAACAGCTCACTCTTCTGCTCCTTATTTCGCAAGCACTCCTTGCTCAAAATGCGCCAACCGGCGGAGCGCAGACCGGCGAGCAACATGAGTTCGTCATTGCGAACTTCCACACCGAAAGCGGCGTCACGTTGCCGCAGGCGCGCATTGTATACGCAACCTACGGCCGTTTGAACGCAGAAAAGAATAATGCCGTGCTGCTGCCATCGCACTATATGGCGAACTTCCATGGCTACGAGTGGCTGATCGGAGCCGGCCGCGCGCTGGACACCTCGCAACTTTTCCTGGTGTCGACGGAGGTGTTCGGCAACGGGCGTTCTTCCTCTCCCAGCAACACTGCGGAGCCGTATCACGGTCCGCGCTTTCCCGTGATGACCATCCGCGACAATGTCGAAGCGGTGCATCGGCTGCTTACCGAAGAGCTTAAGATCCAGCACGTTCGTGCAATCGTCGGCTTCTCCATGGGCGCGCAACAGGCCTTCCAATGGGCAGTCAGCTACCCGAAGTTCGCCGACAGGATTGTGGCGACCTCGGGCACGGCGAAAACATACCCGCACGGAGTGGTGCGGCTGGAAGGACAGATCGCGGCGCTCACGGCCGACGCCGCGTTCCAGAATGGCGATTACAAGACTCAGCCCGCCAAGGGTCTGGAGGCGTTCGGAACGGTGTGGGCGGCGTGGCTTTACTCGCAGGAATGGTGGCGCAGGGAGTTGTGGCGCGCCACGGCGCCGGCCGGCACGACTTTCGAGCAGGTGCTGAACAAATTCCGGACCCGATTCATTCCGGGCGCCGATGCGAACGATCTGATTCTGCAGGCGCGTACCTGGGAGCGTCACGATGTGGGCGCAACGCCGGGCTTCGGCGGCGACGTGGAGCGCGCGCTGCGGTCCATCCAAGTTCCGCTGCTGTACATGCCGTCGGAGACGGATCTTTATTTCCCAATCGGAGACGCACGCTACGAGGCGGCATTCATCCCGGCCGTCACTCTGACGCCGATCCCGTCGCTGTGGGGACACACGGCTGGCGCGGCCAGCAATCCGGTGGATGCGAAGTTCCTGAACGACACGATCAGTCGGTTCCTGTCCGCGCATCAGTAAGAGTTCAACGTGGCGCAGACACTCGTGTCTGCCGCGCCGAGACTCGTCTCGGCGCTCTTCCAATGTATGAAAAGCGCTTCCTTTTTCAGCTCTGGTCTGACCGCCGGAGGTTCGGGGTGCGAGATGATTGTAGAAGGCATGGAGTCGCGGGAGTGTCTGGTATATCGCGAACAACGGCGTGAAACCTGACCTCGTCACGCGAGCTGTGATTATTGCTGGTCGAGCACTAGCCAACGAGAGGAGCGCCGAGACGAGTCTCGGCGCGGCAGACACGAGTGTCTGCGCCACATTTGCCAACCCAGAGTCTACACAAAAGTAGAAACAGCAAGGCTTATTCCAAATCCGCGCGATAGATGTCGTGCAGGCGGAGCAGACCCAGACATTGACCGGTGGCGCAGTCGACTACCGGCAGCACCGAGATCTGGGATGGACGATCTTCCATCAGACGCAGGGCGTCGAGCAGGCGCGCCTCGGGAGCGATCGCGATGGGGTTGGCGGTCATTACGCCGGCGGCTCGCAGGACGCGGATGTCGTCGTGCGTCTGGAGAGCACGGCGCAGGTCGCCATCGGTTATCAATCCAATCAGTCTGCCGGCCGGATCGATTACGCAGGCCGCGCCGAGGGGATGCTGCGTCATGGCAATCACCACTTGCTTGAGGGAATCCTCCGGCGTTGCCCAGGCTACTTCATCGCGGCCGTGCAGAACGTCGCGCGCGGTCAGCCGTACGCTGCGGCCGATGTGACCGCCGGGGTGGTAACGCCCGAAGTCCTCGACGGTGAAGTTGCGGGCGCGCATCACAGCGATCGCCAGCGCGTGGCCGAGCGCCAACGCCACGGTTGCACTGGCGGTGGGCGCGAGATTATCGGGATCGGCTTCGCGCGCCACTGAGGCATCCAGCACTACGTCCATTTCGGACGCCAGCGGCGACCGCGGATTGCCGAGGATGCCGATGCGGTGCGAGGGCAGATCGCGCAGGAAGGGAATCAGCTCGAGCAGTTCGGCGGTGCTGCCACTCTTCGAGATCATCAAGGTGGGATCGCCGGGCGCGTAGATGCCCAGGTCGCCGTGCGAGGCTTCGGCCGCGTGCAGGAACACGGCGGGAGTGCCGGTGCTGCACAGCGTAGCCACAATTTTGCGGGCGACGTGGCCCGACTTGCCGAGTCCCGTGACGACCACTTTGCCGGGGTGCCCGATGATCAGGTCCACCGCGATCGAGAGGTTGCCGTCCAGGCGCGTGGCCGCGGCGGCGACGGCTTCCGCCTCGATTTCCATGGCTTTGCGGGCAGCTTCCAGCCAGCCGGACCCTTGTGTTTTGGGTTGCATAGCCTGACGGAACCATCATCGCATGCGCCGCTGAAGACATTCCCTAAAGAAAAGCAGGCTGCGAACCGATAAACAGAGGGAGTCGAAAATGTTGCAGGCGCTCACCACCGTTTCGTTGCCGCAGACGTATTGCCGCTGGTGTCACCTGTCCACGCGGTCGGACATTACGCGCTGCCTGCATTGCAACAAGCAGCTCCAAGCGCCGCCCGTGGCGCCTCAACGAGGCGCTCGCGGCGTCAAACACGCCACCATTCGGCGCGTGGCCCGCTAACCGGCGAGCCGGTTGTACAGCCAGGCAAATAGCGCACCGCCAATCAGCCCGTCGACAAATCCGTAGACCAGTCCGAGGATGGCGCCGGCATAGCTCACGGTATAGCCGACGTAAATCAGTCCTAGCAGTCCCAGATGTCCCCCGTGCCCATTTGCCAGAGGCTGATCAACGTGAGAAGAAACACCGACAATCCCCACAGAATGCCGGATGTGAGGGCGAGTGCCTTGATGTTCAATTTCATGGTTGGCAACTGTATCATAAAACCGGGGACAGTGCACGCAATCACCGATTTTCTTGGAGAGTTCCGCGCCGCGTTCGCCACTGAATGGGTTACATGGGAAGAATCGCACGAGTTGTCATGGAAGGGCACCCGCATCACATCACCCAACGGGGAACGCACGCCAAGTGGTGTTCGACGACGCGACGGATCATCGCATCTACCTGAAGCTACTGAAGGAATAGCCGCAGAGTACGGCTTACGCGTCTGGGCGTGGTGCCTGATGAGCAACCACGTCCACCTCTTTGGCCGTCCCCAAACCGCCGGACGCCTTGGCACGCGCGCTCGGGCGGACGCATTGCGATTACGCGCGGTATCGGAACGCACAACTGGCGAGGTGCGGTCATCTGTGGCAGGCTCGGTACTATTCCTGTCCGATTGAGCCATCAGCGGTGTGGCCGGTAATGGCGTATATCGAACGGAATCCGGTGCGCGCGGGCATCCTGGAGTCAGCCGAGAATTACCCCTGGTCGAGCGCCCGGGCGCACGTAACTGGCTCGGATGCAAGCGCATTGCTGAATATGGCGGAGTGGCGGGAGCATTACACCGCAGAGCGATGGCGGGAAACCTTGCGAACAAGCCTGGATGAGGAGGCGTTCCAGGAGCGCCTGCGTTTGGCGACGATGACGGGCCGGCCGTTTGGCTCCGGCCAGTTTGTCGAGGATTTGGAGCGAAGCGCGAATCGGCGGCTGCGGCCGGGTCGTGCGGGGCGGCCGAGGAAGGCTGAGGTGTCGGCCGAACAAGGGCAGTTGGGGCTGGAAAATCGGTGATTGAGTGCACTAGTGCACTGTCCCCAATTCTTTATTCGTAGCGGAGGGCTACTACTGGGTCTAGGCGCGCGGCTTTGTTGGCCGGCCAGATGCCGAAAAACAGGCCGACGGCCACCGACACCACGACGCCCAGCACGGCGGCCCACAACGGGACGGCTGTCGGAAGAGTCGGGAAAACCAGGCGCGAGATGAGCGAGATCATCCATCCAAAGGTCATGCCGATCAGGCCGCCGAGCCCAGTGAGCACGACGGCTTCGGTGAGGAATTGGAGGATGATATCGGCCCGGCGCGCACCAATGGCTTTGCGAATGCCGATCTCCCGGGTGCGCTCCGTTACCGACACCAGCATGATGTTCATCACGCCGATTCCGCCCACCAGCAAGCCAATGGAACTCAGCACCACCATCACCAACGCGACCATGGCAGTCACACTGTGGAACTGCTCTACCATCTGCTCGGAAGTGGAGATGAAGAAATCGTCGGGTTTGTTCACCGGGACGCGCCGCTGGACGCGCAATACGACGCGCGCTTCATCGATTGCGGCCGCCAGCTTCCCTTCCTTGGCAACCACCACCAGCATGTTCTCCCGCGCTGCCGGAAACATCTTGTGCATGGTGAAATACGGGAGAATCAGCCGCGTATCGTCCTGGCCGGGAAACGACGCGGCAGGCCGCAGCATGACACCGATGATCTCGAATTTGTGACCATTTACGGCGATCCACTTGCCGACGGGATCTTCTCCAGCCATCAACGCCCTGGGCACATCCTCCCCGACGACGATCACCGGCATGTGATGCTCGTTCTCAACCTCGGTAAAGAATCGCCCTTCCTTCATCTCGGCCTGACCCCCAGCGGCATAACTCGGCTCGGTACCGCCAATCTGGGGCTGATACAGTTCATTGCCCTTATAACGAGCCAGGTTGATCTGCGGGCCGGTGCCGAACGTGTTGGGAAACAAGTACGGGCTCACCACTCGGACCGATGGACATCGCTCGGCGATCGCGGCGCCGTCTTCATGTTGAAGCGGCTTCCGGCGCACTTCATCCGCGGTCACATGAGTGAAGCCGATGGGAAACTTGAATATGATGGCGGTGCTGGTCCCGAAGCTGCGAATGACGTTGGTGATGGCGCTGTCCAAGCCTGCAATGATGGAGCCGACGCCAATGATGGTGCCGGTGCCGATGATCACGCCGAGCACCGTAAGAAACGATCGCATCTTGTGCTCGCGCACCGTGTTGAGCGCCAGCCCGACGGCGGAAGTCAATTCGACGGCTGTCATCGTTCCACCCGCAAGGCTGCGATGGGATCCAATCTTGAAGCCCGCTGCGCCGGATAGATTCCGAAGAACAGACCGACGGCGGTCGAGAGCGTAACACCGATGAGCACCGCCGACAGCGGCACCGACATTGGCACAGGAGTCAGATTTCTGACCAGAACGGCGACAAACCAAGCCAGGAAGACGCCCATGAGTCCTCCGATCCCGGCGAGCATGGACGACTCCACCAGAAACTGGTTCAGAATATCCTGGCGGCGCGCTCCCACCGACTTGCGGATTCCGATCTCGTGTGTACGCTCGGTAACCACCGCCAGCATGATGTTCATGATCACCACTCCGCCCACCACCATGAAGACCGAGACCACGGCCACGGCGGTAGCGGCGATGGCGCCCGTCAGCTTGTCCCAGGCGCCCACCAGCGCGTCCGAGGAGATGATGGAAAAGGTATCGTCCTTACCGGGGGCTATGTGACGGCGCGCGCGAATCAGCATGCGAATTTCGTCTTTAGCTTGTTCCAGCACGGTCGGATCGAGCGCCTTGGCCGCGTAGGCGATGCCTTGCCGCGCGCTATACACTTGAAAATACGTTTCGATGGGGATATCCACGAATCCGTCTTGCGATTGGCCGAACACGCTGCCTTTCGCCACGGCGACGCCAACTACTGTGAAGGGCCGGCCATCGATCTTGATGGCCTTACCCAGAGGATCGGCGCCGCCGAACAGGTCGTTCTTCACATCGGCGCCCACCACCGCAACCAGCGCGTGGTGATTGTTTTCGGTCTCGGAAAAATAGCGGCCGGTGTCAATCTGCGTGTTGCCGAGCACGGCCCAATTGGGGGTGCCGCCGGAGAGCGAGATTCCGTTTAGCGTCTGCGTTCCCAGCGACACGTTTACCTGGCGGCCGGACCGCATGCCAAACTCACTGACCAGCGTGGCCTTGCTCTTGAGATATTCGAACTCCTCGGGACTCATCTGCGGGTTCTTCTTCTGCAGCTCCAGGAATTTCTTGGGATCGAAATTTCCGATGAAGGCAATGCGCACGATGCGGAATCCGTCCGCGCCCATGCTGGAGACGCTGTTGGCGATGTAAACGTCCATGCCGTGAATGACGGACATGACGGCGATCAGGGTTGTGGTGGCGAGAATGATTCCGAGCAGCGTCAGAAAACTCCGCAGCTTGCTGGAGCGCAGCGAATCGGCGGCAACCGCCGTGGCTTCGCGAAATGACGCGGTTTGGGGCATGGATGGTGGCACAGGCTTCAGCCTGCGAACGCCACTTAGTTAGAAGACGGAGGCAGCAGGAACTTTGTTCCGCACTTCCTCCATCCATTCTACGAGAACCTGGTCCAGCCAGAAGCGGGGCTTGGTCTTGGACAGGAACCCGAGGTGTCCACCGTGCTCGACGGTCAGCCGGCGCAGGCACGGATTCTGAGCGAAAGCTGGATGTTCGTAAACTTCCCAAGGGACCAACGGATCGTCTTTGGCATGCACCACGAGAGCTGGAATGCGGATCAGATGCAGAAAGTGTTGCGACGATTGCGTGGCGTAGTAATTATCCGCCGTTCCGAATCCGAAGGACGGCGCGGTGAATTTGTCGTCGAATTCATATACACTCTTCACGTTGTCGAGGCCGTCTAAAGGGAACAGCCCGGGCGTCAATCGCTCCTTCAGCCGGATGCGCTGCTTCAGGCGGCTGAGGAACCGGTTCGAATACATGAAGTTCGCCGGCCGGCGCAGCCGCTCGACACAAGCCGCCAGATCGATTGGAGTGGAGACCGCAGCCACCCCGGCGATCAACCCTCTGGCGGACTCGTCCAACTCGCCAGCGAGTTTGAGAACCACATTGCCGCCCAGTGAGAATCCGGCCAAGAATACCGGCGCGCGCCCGTTCAATTGGCGCACCACCGCAAGCAAGTCCGACGTTTGGCCGGAGTGATACAGAGTCTTCCCGCACACGTGTTCGGTTCCGCCGCAGCTTCGCATGTTGTAGCGGTGGGCGGCATAACCAGCCTCCAGGGATGCCTGGGCCAGGCTGCGGGCGTAGCCTGCGTCACTGGAACCTTCCAGCCCGTGAACCAAAATCACTTCGGCGGTGGGTTCCGCAGGCGGCCGTTGGGAATGGACCAGCACCTGCACGCCCGGCTCGGTTTCGTAGAGCTTCGCCTGAGTCGGGAAACGTTGCTCGTCCAACCGTCGCGGCCAGTAGTTGCCGGCGATGGTGAGGAGATGGGGATTCTTGAATAACGGATGGAACGGCCGCAAACAACTATTTTAGGAGGTGTTAGGTGTCAAGTGCCAGGCAGCCTTCGTCGCGCAAAAAAGAGGAAGCGGACAAGGAGACCGCCTCCTCAATGGACACAAGACGCCGTTGGCCGTGACGCAGTACGGCCGAGAGCGATCCGGACTAGCTGCCGTTAGGTTCGGCGGCCGCCGCCGTCAAAACCGAGGAAACCTTCGAAAAGACGACGCTGATGCTGGTTGCAACGCCGGGCATTAGGGCACCGGCGGAGACTGCCACAAAGCCTGCCATGAGAGCGTACTCGATGAGATCCTGTCCTCTCGTATCCTTCCAGATCTGAAGCCGCCAAAGAGCTTGGTTTACACGTCGTATCACGGATGGGCCCTCCTAAACTGAATTATCGGAGAGTCTCCCATTCAGGTCGCTCAGCGATTCATTGCATATTACGCAAGAAATCCTCTGTAAGATCAGTACGAAGCCTACCAGAGTCCTATGGCAAAGCAGGGCCTTTCGTACTGCCTTTAGGGGACGGCCGACGGTGTGGGCTCAAGTGCAGGCAGTATCCAGGATTTTTTGAATGAGCTGATCGTAATCCACGCCGGCGGCCGCGGCAGCTTGAGCGAAGTCTTCTTCCTGCGCGAGGGAGGGATTGGGATTGGCTTCGATGATTACGATCTCGCCCGCCGGAGTGAGGCGCACATCGATTCTGCCCAGGCCGCGCACCTTCAGCACGCGATAAACTTTTCGCGCCAGGCGCACCAGCTTTTCCAGGAGCCCTTCGGGAAGCTCGCGCGCGGGTCCATTCTTGATGCCCCATTTTTTCCGGTAGGCATCGTCCCACTTGGCTTTGAAGGTGGCGAACTTCGGCTCATCGTCGGGGACCTGTTCGAAGAAAATTTCGCGCGGCGGAAAGACGGTGAGCTTGCGGTTCCCCATCACGCTGAGGTACAGCTCGCGGCCTTCGATGTACTCTTCGATGAGTGCGTCGCACTGAAATTTCTCGTTGATGTAACGCGCGCGCTCGAGCGCCTCCTCTTCGCTTTTGGCGAAGGATGCCTTCGCGATTCCGTCCGAGGATTCTTCGCCGACCGGCTTGACGAACGCCGGAAACACAAAGCGGCGCAGGCGCTTCAGCGGGCGCGATTCGGGCGAGATGACGAAATGCGGCACCCTCAGCCGGTGATACAGAAGCACCTTTTTCGCCAGCGCCTTGTCTTTGCACAAAATCAACCCGTCCGGCTTGGCGCCCGTGTAGCGCACCCTCATCAGAGAGAGCAGAGCGGGGATGTGCGGTTCATGCGCGCGATTGGAATGGAAGGACTCGGTGAGATTGAACACGACATCGGGCGTGTACGCCTTCACCTTTTCGACTACCGAAGCGACGTCGTTGAATACCGGCAGGGTCTCTACTTGGTGCCCGAGACGTTCCAGGGATCGAAGCACGTCGGCTTCGGTCTGTTTGTCCTCTTTTTCCTTGAGCTCCTGCGGCGAAAATGTCTCATCGGCTTCCGCCGGACGCGCCAAGTCGAAGAGCACCAGAACTTTCACGGCTAGACGGACCTCTTGAAGCGGCCAGTGTGCAGATGATTGGTGACCATGGCCGCAAGGTAGGCGGCGAGTTCGAACGAAAGGCGCGCGCGATCGGGCGGAATGGTCAGCCCGAGCTGCTGGCAGCGTTGAATCAGCCTGCGCACCAACATATCCACGGTGTATTTGCGTTGTCCAGTCCAGCGTACAATGGAACCCACCAGCGCCGCACGGCTCTTGCGCATGACGCGCGCGGCGGATTCGCCGTTAGGCTCGCCATTTCCGAAGATCACGCGCAGGTCGGCGTCGTAGAAATCGGGAAACTCTTCCGCGTAGAGTTTGCGGCGTTCCCCATAGTAGCGGGCGAGGGTTTTTCTGAGCTTGCGGGCGTCGGAAATGCGACGCCCGCGCTTCACTTTGGGCGGAGCGCCTTTGGCTGCCTCGATGGTGGAGTGCACGAATTCGAGCTTGTCGAGCGCCTTCCACCCACGATATTGTTCGCGCCATTCTTCCGGCTTCATCGAAAGCCAGACCGCGAAGGTTTCCGCGAAATCCTCGTCGGGATGAGCTTGCGCATACCAGTTGGGCAGATAACGGACGAACCCTTTGCTGTAGGGGCGCGGCTGGTAGGTTTCCGGCGTGTACTCGGTTTCGGGGCTGCCGAATATGGCGCGCCAATCGTTGCGGGAGGAGAAACGATACGCGTGATCGATTGCGTGGCCGCACTCGTGGCGCAGCAGTTGCTGGCACCACTCCGGTGTTCCGCCTTCCACTTCGAGCATCTGGTGCAGCTCAAGCGACTTCAGCCGGGGATGCGCCAGGTAGAACGGGATGGCGATGGCCGGAACGCCCGCCGGCGAAAACCATTCATCGCCGAGATAGCAGGACGGGCGGAAAGCGAGGTCGCGCGTGGCCAGCTCCTCGTAGAACTGCTCGACGCGCCCTTCGAGCTCGCTGCCGGCGATGCGCGCGCCGAGATCGCAGATGCGCCAGTTAAGCAGCTCGTCGTCCTTGAGCGCCACCCAAGCCGGCGCCGCCACCTCAATTTGATCAGGCACTTCCACCGCTTCATCCTACCGAGAAAACCGGGGACAGTGCACTCAATCACCGATTTGTCGCCTGGCGGGCGAGCCGGAGAAATCGGTGTTTGAGTGCACTGTCCCCGGTTTTGTTGGGCAGCGACATGGCGATGCGCCGGATATCGATGTGGTCGCATTCGCCGAAGAGCATCCAACCGTCGGCGAGACGGCGCAGAATTCGCGCTGAGCTTCGGTAGTTCGGTTTCGTCCGCAATTTTGCTTCTTCGGCTTCCATCAGCCTGGCCACCTTGGGATTCTCGGGCCGGAACCCCAGCTTGCGGTAAAACCAGAATGCTCCGGAGTGGATGGCTTCGTCGTTATGCAGACCGAGTTGGTACGGGTCCACCGCGAAGCAACTCACACCCAGCAACTGCCGGAACAAGCGGAGCAGGCGCGCATACAACCATGCAGTCTCGCCCTCTCGAAACGTGTAATAAAGATTGAACCCGACCTCGATGCGCTCGAAAAACGACAGGCACTCAATGTAGCCGATCGGCACGGCGTTCTTGAAATACATTCCGGAATGATAGCTGCGCAGAGGAAGGCGATGCCCAGGCGGCACGCCGTTGACAAACACCTGGATTCCTCGCCCGAGCTCCGCCCGGAACATGTGCGCCGGATCTCCATAAGTGAACCCGTGCAGCTCGCGATAGCGCATGGCAGAAGTCTCGCGCATGATATCGAGCATGCGCTCCCCGCTCGCGCGGCTGATCTTCTCGATGACGATCTTCGGCGATTCGAGCTCGGCCGCGAGCGACACATCGCTCCGGCGCAAAAGCGGAGCATCGTGATAGAAGAACCGGCGCACGCCGGGAAGCCGCAGATCGGTGCGCGTCATCCGGTCGTTACCCAATTCCCAGCGCAGCGCCAGCTTCGCGCCGGCATAAAAATCCGCGCGCGTCTCGGGTTGTAGCGGCATCTTCTCCATCCGCGAAACCAACCAACGCAGATCCGTGCCGCTGCCAGTTTTCGCGGCGCGGAACCAATCCAGGTACGGAATGTTGGCTTCCACCAGCGAATCCTCGGCAAAGAACGGATGCAGGCGATTGAGCAGCGGCCCAAGCAGGGTCGGATCCGAAACGTCCCAATCGATCTCGACGCGCGAAGGATGACGCGCCGCCAGCCAGCGCGCGAGGTCGTAGCTGAAGATCGCCGAAAACGATGTACCCGAGATGCCCGAGACGTCCGGCTCCTCGAACGGTTCCAGATCCGCCCCGGCGCGGCGCAGCCGGTCGACTCGCTCTGGAATGGACGCCAGCAGATCTTCCGTCAAGCCCATAATCTTTTCATTGGCAGCGTAGGCGCGGAAGAAAAGCAACGCCTCGTGAAAGCGGATCAGCGACCGCGCGTCGCGGAAACGCCGCCGTCCAAGTGCAGTGAGAAGCGCGCCAGTGCGAGCCGCGGCACCGGGGCCAAATTGACGCTTGGCGGCTTCCAGCCGGTCGAGCAGTTGCATGGGAATAAGAGCGCTATCATGGGCGAGTATGGCACAAACCGTTTCAGCCATCCCGGAGGGTATGCACACGCTCACGCCGCACCTCACCGTGAACGGCGCATCCGATTACATCGCCACGTTCGCGCAAGCGACCGCGGCCGGATGCAAGGTCACAATGCCGCTGTCGGACCAGTTTTGGGGCGATCGCTACGGCCAGTTGGAAGACCCGACTGGCTTTCGCTGGGCCATTGGCACGCGCAAAGAGATCGTCACGCCCGAAGAGATGCAGCGGCGGCAGAAAGCGATGTTCGGCGGGGCATAATCCGCGAATCCCTGAAACCCGATCACTCGCCAACCGTCTGTTACTATGACAAAAGTGCGCGTGAAAGTGTTGTTTTTCGGGATGTTGCGGGATATCGTGGGACGCGCCGAGGAACACATCGACCTGGAGGAAGGCGCCAAGCTCGATTCTGTTTTCGAGCGTTACGCGCGCCAGTTTCCTCGGCTCAAGGGCCTGGAATCGAGCATCGTGCTGGCTTCGAATCAGCAGTTCTGCGACCGGTCGGCGGCCGTCAGCGACGGCGATGAAATCGCATTCCTGCCGCCGGTCAGCGGCGGTTCCGGCCGTTACACCCAGCGAATCTTCGACGCCGAGCAGGCGCTCCCGCGCGAGCCGATCGACACCGCCGGCATCGCCCGCCAACTGCTGCGCGGCGAGGACGGCGCGGTGGTGAATTTCGAGGGTGTCGTGCGCAACAACACTAAAGGCCGCGCCACCGAGTTCCTGGACTACGAATGCTACGAGCCGATGGCTGTCAAGATGCTCGCCGAGATCGGACGCGAGATCGCGCGTACGCATCCGATTGGCCGGATCGCGATGGTTCACCGGCTGGGCAGGATGCAGATCGGTGAAACCAGCGTGGCGGTGATCGTCACCGCGCCGCATCGTAAGCCGGCTTTTGAAGCGGCGCTCGAAGGCATCAACAAGCTGAAGCGCCTGGTCCCAATCTGGAAGAAGGAGCACTTTTCCGACGGAGAAGTGTGGGTCGAAGGAGAGTGGGACGAATCCGTCCCGAAAAAGTGACTCGTCGAACAGCCGGGCTCCTGGTTTCACTTCTCGCAGTGGCGTATGCTGCATCGCCGCAGGACACCGTTATCCGCGTCAACGTACGGCTGGTGCGCGCGCTTGTGACCGTCAAGGACGGCAATGGCCAATTGATGGGCTCGCTCAACAAAGGCGACTTCAGCGTTTTCGACAATGGCGTGAAGCAGGAGATCGCCGTATTCGAACGACAGACGGAGCAGCCTTTGTCCGTCGCGGTGCTGGTGGATACCAGCGCATCCACGGGCATCCAACTCCGTTATGAGCTTGATTCCACCAGCAAGTTTTTTAAGGCGCTGTTGGGCGAAGGCAATCCCGACGACGCCTCGGCGCTTTACAGCTTCAACTGGGAAGTGCGGCTGATCCGGAGCTTCACGCGCAACTTCGCGACGCTCGATCAGAGACTCAAGCTGCTCAAATCCGAAGGCGGCACTTCGTTGTACGACGCCATCTATCTCGCATCGCGTGATCTGGAATCGCGCGAAGGGCGGCACGTGATGGTGGTTGTGACCGACGGCGGGGACACCACCAGCGTCAAAGATTTTCACCAGGCGCTCGAATCCGCGCAGGTCGCCGACGTGGTGATGTACCCGGTGCTGGTGATGCCGATCACCAACGACGCGGGACGCAACATCGGCGGCGAGAACGCGCTCACGACGCTGGCCGCCGGCACCGGCGGGCGGGTGTTCACTCCCAGCATCGGAGCCGAACTCGACCGTGCGTTCTCGGACATCCTGCGCGAGCTACGCACGCAGTATCTGATCGGTTTTTATCCCAAAGGCGTTCCGCTAACCAAGGATCGCTTTCACACTTTGAAGGTCGCCGTCGAAGGCCGGAATTTGCGGGTCATCACGCGCAGCGGCTATTATGGGGATTCCATACCAAAAGAGCGATGAGTAAATCCAAAACCAAGGCGCCCGAGCAAACGTTCGAAGAAGTCAAGTACTTGCGTTATCTGATCGACAATGAAATTCCGGTGCGCATCCGGCTGAGCAGCAATGAAGAGGTGCAGGGCATCATCGAGTTTTACGACGCGAATTTCATCCGCGTAACCCGCCGTGACGCTCCAAATCTGTTTCTGTTCAAGCACGACATCAAGTACCTGTACGAAGAGCCCTAGCACCAGCCCGCCCCTCCATGCCTTCCTATCTCGACATCGCCGCTGAAATCGCCCGTGAATCCGGCGCACTCCTCGCCAAATACTTCGAGCGCCGCGTGGCCTTCGAACTGAAGGGGGAGCATGACCTTGTCACGGAAGCCGACCGAGCCTCCGAGCAGCTCGTCATCGAGCGCCTGCGCTCCCATTTTCCGGCGCACTCGATTGTCGCCGAGGAAGGCGGCGGCCACAGCGGTTCATCCGAGTTCTGCTGGTATGTAGATCCGCTGGACGGCACGACGAACTTCGCGCACGGTTTTCCGACGTACAACGTGACAATGGCGCTGGAACAAGCCGGCGAACTCATCGCGGGCGTCGTTTTCGATCCGATGCGGAACGAGCTGTTCGCGAGCGAACGGGGCTCAGGCGCCTATTTGAACAACCGGCGCATTCGCGTGTCGAAGGTCGCGCGCGTCCAGGACTCGCTGGTCGCAACCGGATTTCCCAGCCGCAAGCGACATCTGAACGTCAACGTGCACTTCTACTATCAGCTCGCGATGCTGACGCACGGAGTCCGCCGCGCCGGCTCGGCTGCGCTGGATCTGGCGTACGTGGGATGCGGGCGGCTGGACGGTTTTTGGGAATTCGGTCTCAACCCTTGGGACATGGCGGCCGGGCTTCTGCTTGTCACCGAAGCGGGAGGCAAGTGCTCGGACATGCAGGGTGGCCCGGTGAATCTGCGCGGTCCGCAAGTGTTGGTGGATAACGGCGCCATTCACGAAGAGATGCTGCGCGTCTTCGCCGAAGTGTTTCGGGGAGAATATCGCACCCCGATGCCTGCGATCCGGTAAGTTCAGCGATCACGGAGCAAATATACGACCGTTTGGGTCGTATATTGACCGTTCAACCATAGATGCAACTCATTTGCTGAGATTTGCTTACGTCTTGCCATTTTTCTTGCTACGCTGACTCATATGCTGCAACTTGGTTGCGGGCAGAGGCTATTGAAGGCTTTAAGGTTGCTTTTCGCTCTCCCCTGCTGCTGGGCCGGCGAGCACCCGTTCTTCATTACCTATACGCACCAGATGGAAGAGCCAGGGAACCTCGAGATCGCTACCAAGAACGTTACCGGCAAACCCGACGGCGCAAACCAATTCCTCGGCGCAACTACAGAGCTGGAGTACGGACTGAAGGGCTGGTGGACCACCGAGTTTTACCTGGATGGGCAAACCACGCGCGGCGAGAACACGCTGTTCACGGGTTACCGCTGGGAGAACCGCTTCCGGTTATTGCCCCACGAGCATTGGATCAACCCGGTTCTTTACGTCGAGTTTGAGAACATCAATGGCGCCGACAAGGGGCTGCTCGAAGTGGTGGGCCACGACGGCAAGGACGATCTGGCGGAGCCGAGCGGCGATGCGCGGCTGGAGAAGAAGCGGGAAATCGAAGCTAAGCTGATTTTGGGCAGTTATTACAAAGGCTGGACGATCGCGGAGAATTTCATAGTCGAAAAGAACGTAAGGCATAAGCCATATGAGTTTGGTTACGCGGCCGGCGTCAGCCGTCCCCTGGCGCTTGCGGCTCGGCCGGATCGCTGCAACTTCTGCCCGGAGAATTTTCAGGCCGGCGTCGAGATGTACGGAGGTCTGGGAACGCACGCCGATTTTGGCTTACATGAAACTTCCCATTACTTGGCGCCCACGCTTGCGTGGACTCTAGCCAGCGGCACCACGTTCAAAGTATCTCCCAGCTTCGGAATCACTGGGACGAGCGCGGGCCTTCTGCTGCGCTTTGGCGTTATCTATGAGATCCCTCAAATCGGGCGAGTTGCGCGGAGTCTCTTTCGGCCGCATGGAGGCGGGTAATGAAGACAGTACTGGCTTGCATGGTCTTGAGCGTGGCGCTGGTATGGTGCGGAAGCCCGATCCGCCGGGCGCCGGCAGCAACCGCGGGCGTCAGCAATCCGATGGACACGAGCGAACGCGTGCAACGCGCCGGCGCCAAACTCTACGCACGCGAGTGCGCCGCCTGCCACGGACCCAACCGCGAGGGGTTGGGCAAGATGCCATCGCTCAACCGCACGGAAGTCACCGAGGCCGCACCGGGCACGCTTTTCTGGGTTCTCCGAAATGGATCGCTAAGACGGGGGATGCCATCGTTCGCGCATTTGCCCGAAGCGCAGCGCTGGCAGATCATCACCTTCCTGCAGGCGGGACAGTCACCGGCGCGAGACCGGTAACTGTCCCAGCACCGCCGCCTTCGTCCCGCGCAGCGTGTTCTGCATGGATTCTTTCGGAAACTTTTGTATGAATCCCTTGATCATCCAGCCTACTACGGCCGGCACGTCGCGCGAGAGCGAAATCGCTTCGCATTCGGCGTAGACGCCGCCGTCGGCCTCTTCGAAGCGCCAGTAGGAATTGAGGCGCCAGAGAAAACCGGTGTCGTTGCCCACCGGCGCTTCTCCTTCGTCGGGATGCTTCGCGTCTTTCACCTCGGCTACGCGCGTGGAATGCGAAACGACGCACATGCGCTGCGCGTTGGGCGTCGCGTAGCGAACATGATAGTTGGTGTTCAACACAGCCGTCAGAATTTGCTTCTTGTACAGCCGCAGAAAGATATCGTATTCATCGCCCTGGTGGGCGGTCACACGCGATTCCGTGACGTCGGGCGCATAAACCTTCTTGTAGTTCTCGTAATCCTGCAGCACTGCCTTGACGTGCGCAAGCGTTGTGTTTGGTATGAACATGGCGCCCAGCCAATCCTGAATCATGCCGTTTGGAACCTTGATCTCTTTGCCCTTGTCGAGCGTGGATACGGCAGCGATGCGCATTTCCCCGCCCCGCAGCTTTGCTCGCACTTCCGGCGTGGATGCAACGCGAAGGAAGTGCGCCGCATCGGGGCTCTGATTCATTCTGGCTTCGGTTAATTCGACGTAGCGATCGAATGCGGCGGATGTTTCCGGCGTGAGCCTGGCGAAGGCGTAGCTTAGCTGGGTGAAAATGAGAAGAAGGCCAGACAGGAAACGGAGGGGCACTTTTATAAAGTGAGCGGCGTGCGGAGCGTGAATTCGATCCGGGTTTCCGACGGAATGGTCACGGCCTGGCCCTTGGTCACCATCTGCGTCGCGGTGCCTGCACCTGCTCCGGCAGCCGCGCCTTCCGCCGCGCCTTTTTTCCTGCCGAAGATGCCGCCGATGGCCGCTCCCACAGCCGCGCCTCCTCCGATAATTACCGCGCTACGCTTTCCGCGGGAAGAGCCTTGCTGCTCAAACACGCTGCTTCGCACCGAGTGAGCGGCGCCGTGAAGCGTCACGGAAATCAGTTGCAGCTTGACCCCCGACCGTCCCTCGATGTGCCCGGCCTGCGCGACGCTTGCGAGCAGCACGCGGGCACGGGCCCCTTTGGGGATCACAGTGCGGCCGTCCACCAACACCGGCGCGTCTACGCTGGCATCGAAGCGTTGACCGGCCTGATCGCGTGATGAGTCGATGCTGTCGATCATGCTGATCGTCACCGCAGTCCCGGCCGGGATCACGATCTGTGGCCGAGGCGGCGGCTGCTGGAGATCCTGCTTGGGCGCGTCCGGTTGCTTGGGCGCGTCCTGTTGCGGTGAATCTTTCTTCGCCTGGCCACTCGCCGCGGGAGGAACCGGCGTTGAGTCTTTCAGCACTCTCAACTCGCCGCCCGACGACGGGATCAAGTTCCCGGTATTGCTCGCGACTGTCGCGAGCGGCACGCCGCTGGGCTTCGGATGCGGGCGTAACGCCAGCCAGCCCGCGACCAACGCGACCACAACCGCAGCGCCACCAGCCATGATCTTGCGCTGTTGCGTCCAGAAAGGCGGCTTCGGAGTCACAACCGGCCGAACAACCGTGGGCGTATCCGGCCCGGCGCCCTGCTTCGGCGCAAGCACGGCAGGGGTCGCCTCCGCAGCGAAAGGCACGGCGTTAGCGTCGGCATAGGTCTCCGGTTGTTCCAGCGCTGCGCCAAATTCCTCGACCGTCTGGAATCGCGCGTCCGGATTCTTCTGGAGGGCTTTCAGTACCGCGTTCTGCACGCCAGCCGGAACATAGGGATAGAAGCGTGTCAACGGAGGCGGCGGCGTGTTGACGTGATCCACCATGATCTGATAATCGCTGTCGCCCCCGAACGGCACATTCGCGGTGAGCATTTCGTAAAGCGTCACACCCAGCGAATAAATGTCGGACCGGATATCCACGCCGCGGCTCGTCACCTGCTCGGGCGACATGTAGAACGCCGTGCCCATCTGCGTGCCGGTACGAGTCATGCCGCGAGCGCCGAGCACCTTGGCGATTCCGAAGTCCATCACCTTGACGATGCCCTGGTTGTTCAGCATCATGTTGCTGGGTTTGATGTCGCGGTGGACGATACCGACACGATGCGCATATCCGAGGCCCAGCAACGCCTGGCGGAAGAGCGGGATGGCTTCCTTGCTAGGGATGGGACCGCGGCGCTTGATCATCTGTTCGAAATTCTCGCCCTCCACGAACTCCATCACCATCCACGGCCGGCCGTTTTCGATCACCAGCGAGTAGAGCGTCGCGAGATTGGTGTGGTTCAGGTTGGCCTGCGCCTTGGCCTCCGCGCGAAAGCGCTGCTCCAGCTCGGGATTGCCCGTCAGTTCCGTGTTGAGAGCTTTGATTGCGACGGTACGATCCAGGTTGAGGTCCACGGCTTTATAGACCACACCCATGCCGCCTTCGCCGAGTTTTTCCAGAATCCGATAGTTGGCAATTTCCGTTCCGACCATGTCTTGCTTACCGCCCTTGCGCCGCTCCTTCGATCAGGGACGCGGCCTGTACCGCTGACATTCCCTGCGGAATGAAGTTGAAGTGCTGCCCGCTGATGGTTACGTGAAACACTTGCTGGTTGCGAATCGGAATCCGGTTCGGCTTCGCTTCCGAGATTTGAGAAAGCTGGACGTCGAAATCGTCCCGGCGGCCGTCGTTGGTGCCGATCACGCGAAACACCAGGTGCCCTCCTGTCACCTGTAACTGTCCCCAGCAAGCGGGCCAGGCGTTATTCTGGGCGAATGCGCCGCCGTGATCGTGATAGACGTTGACGGCTACCGCCGGGCGAGCGGGCTGTGGTGGCGGCTGTGGAGGTGGCGCCGGGGCAGTCACCTGAATCGTCACGTTGGAGGTGGCCGCGGTACCGTCCTTCGATGTCGCGGTGAGCGTGTAGGTTGTGGTCTGTGTGGGAGCGACGCGAACTTCGCCGGTGACCGAGCGGAGGACGCCCGGCGAAGGTTCAATATAAGCCGAGTTCGCATTGGTGAGATACCAGCGCAACACGGCGAAGCTGCCTTGCTGGATCGAGGTCGGCACTGCGGTGAATGCAATTTCCGGCCGCACGTGCACAACCGGCGGTGGCGCGGCTGGCGTGGGCGGCGCCGCTGGTCTTTCCGGCTCGGGCGTTTGCGGCGCGGGTGGTGTCTTGACGGCCGTCGTGCCCGGGTGCGGTTCCGGCGGCGGAGCTTGCGCCACTATCACGGTTGTCGAACTCGACGCCGACTCGCCTTTTTCATTCTTCGCGATGAGCGTGAACTCCGTGGTCTTCCGCATCGGCACATCGGCGCTGCCCTCCGCCCTGACGGTGCCGATCCCGGGACTGATGATGACTTCCGACGCTCCGCTTACCGACCATACAAGATGGATCGTCCCACCCGGCGTAACGGATGCCAAGTTAGGACGAAACGAGACGACTTTGGGAGGCGCCGGGCCTTCCTTGGACAACAGCGTTCCGCCGCTGGGTTGAGACAGATGCTGTTCCAGCGGCGTGCTGCCGGCGCTGGCCGTCTGAGGAGTTGTACCGCCTCCCACGGGGGGCTTGGGCCGCATCACCAACCAACCGGCCACCAGCAAGACCAGCACTCCCACGCCTGCCAGCGCCAGGCCCAGCGGCCTTCCGAAAAGTGCCGCAGCCGGCTTACGTGGAGCCACCGGAACTTGGGGCGGCGGCGTTTCCGCTTGCTTGTAAGGAGTCGCAGTCGCGGGCGCTGGCGTAGCGTACGAGGCGGGCATTTCGAACTGGGTAGCTGGGCGTGGCGTCTTGGGCGCTTCGGACCACGCGGGCGGGACCGGAGTGGGCGGCACTGGAGTGGGCGGCACTGGAGTGGGCGGCGCCTGCGGCGGAGCGTACATCGGCGTTGGAGGCGCAGTCTGCACCGGAGGTTGCGCTGCGAAGCCCCCAGGTACATACCCGAAATCTTCGGGACGCTCGAGAGCCGCGCCGAATTCCTCGACAGTCTGGAACCGGCTATCCGGGTTCTTCTCCAGCGCTTTCAGCACCGCGTTCTCGATGCCTTTGGGAATGTACGGATAAAATCGCGTGGGCAGCGGCGGAGCCTCGTTGAGGTGAGCCGCCATGATCTGGAAATCGCTGTCGCCCTCGAACGGAACGTGCGCCGACAACATCTGGTACAGCGTGACACCCAGCGAATAAATGTCCGAGCGGATATCGACGGGCTTGTTCAGCACCTGCTCCGGCGACATGTACCAGCTCGTGCCCATCTGCGTTCCGGTGCGCGTCATTCCGCGGCTTCCCATCACCTTGGCGATGCCGAAATCCATCACCTTGACGATGCCCATGCGGTTCACCATCAGGTTGCTGGGCTTGACGTCGCGATGGACGATGCCGGCGCGATGCGCGTAGCCAATGCCCAGCAGCGCCTGCTTGAACATGGGCACGGCTTCGAGCGCGGGGATCGGCCCGCGGCGCAGGATCATGCCCTCGAATGTCTCGCCATCCACGAACTCCATCACCATACACGCGCTGTCGCCCTGAACCAGAAAAGCGTACAGCGTCGCCAGGTTGGTGTGGTTGAGATTGGCTTGCGCCTTGGCTTCGTTGCGGAAGCGCTGCACAAGTTCGGGGTTGCGCGCCAGCTCGGAGCCCAAAACCTTGATGGCGACAATCCGCTCGAGCGACGTGTCGACGCCTTTGTACACCACGCCCATGCCGCCCTCGCCAAGTTTTTCTAAAATCCGGTAGGTGCCTATCTCAGTGCCGATCATGGATACTACATTCCCGTTCCTCGTTTCTGGTTTCTCGTTTCTCGTTACGTCCGTGCCAAACGAGAAACGAGAAACGAAAAACGAGAAACGCTATTTTATCTGCAGGATCTGTAAGGTTATGTTATCAAATCCTCCGCGCTCCTTGGCGAGGCGGACCAGCTCCTTCGAGGCCTCGCCAGGCGGATTGCTGGACGCCACGCCAAACAGCTCTTCGTCGCTGACCAATCCATGCAACCCGTCTGTACACAGCAGTAGAATGTCGTTGGGCCGCAAGGCCACGGGCGCTGTGGAAAAATCGGCCGGAACGGCGGATTCCATTCCGAGGGCAGCCAGCAGCACGTTCCGTTCCGGATGCACGGCGGCCTGCTCGGGCGTAATCACGCCTTCCCGCACCAGCCTACCGACGTAGGAATGATCGTCGGTGAGTTGCGCAATCGTGGAATCGCGAATCAGGTAGAGGCGGCTGTCGCCGACGTGTCCGTAGAAGAGTTCGTGCTCGCGTACGGCCGCAGCGGTGCAGGTCGTGCCCATTCCTTCTAACTCCGGATGCTCCCGCGCGAACTCCTGGATGGCGAAGTGGGCAGTCCGGAATGCCGCGATGAGCGCTTCAGCCGGATCCTCGATGGGATCGTTCAAGTAGAAGTCGCGGACGGTCTCGACAGCGATGCGGCTGGCTACCTGGCCGCCTTCGTGTCCACCCATGCCGTCCGCGATGACGGCCAAGCGGCCTTTTTTTTGAAACTCGCGATCGTCGGAGGGCTCGACGTAGCAGTAGTAATCCTCGTTATCCTCGCGGTGCAAGCCTATGTCGCTCAGATTCGCTAGTTCGATGCCGGGGCGGATTTTCATTAGTTCCTTAGTTCGTTGGTTCCTTGGTTCCTTGGTTCAACGGCCCGTCCCCGCGCTGACGCTTGGGGTTGCCGGAGGAAGATCGCGACGATATCGGGTCGAGCCGCAACCCCGAACGTTAGTGAGGGGACAAACCAAGGAACTAAGGAACCAAAGAGCCAACGAACGGTTTTAGAGACATTTGAATTTGAGGGTCACTTCGCCGATCCGGATAATATCGTTATCCTTGAGCTCCTCCCGAGCTATCGCCTCAGTCCGATCATTCAGAAATGTCCCGTTGGTCGAGTCCAGGTCCGTGATAAAGAACTTCTGATCCTTGTAGCGCAGGCTGGCGTGCTTCGCGGAGATGGTCGTGTCGTGCAGCACGATATCCGCATCGGGCGCCGAGCCAATGATGTTCTGGCCATCGCGTATGCGAAAATCCTCGCCTTTCTGTTCGCCCGTCATGGCAACGAACCAACCCACCACGGGCGGCTTGCGTTTATCGGTGAGGAGCACCGTCTTCCGCCCGGCCGCGGAGGATTCCTTGGCAGGTTCGGTCTCTAGTCGCGTCTTCGCGCTCGCGGGTGTTCCAGTAGCCTGAAATCCCGTCCTCTGGCAATAGGGACAGACCTCCCAGGAGTCTTCCATCTGATGTCCATTCGCGCAGAACTTAGCCATTGTGATCTCCTCTTTGCTACGAGCTGAAATAGGTCAGGACCACGGATCCCTTCTTACCAAGGTAGACGCGGTCGCCGTTCTGTAGCCCGACCTTGCTCACCCGAGGCGACTCGGTGGAATTGATGTAGGTTCCGTTGGTGGACCCCCGGTCAATCACCACCACGCGATCATCCACCGGAACGATCCAGGCATGTTCGTGCGAGACCGTATCTTCAGTGACCACGATCTGGCATTTCGCGGGATCGGTTCCGATCAGCAGCCCTGCTTTGGTGATAGGGAATCGCTTTCCGGACAGCGATCCGGCCGTAACCTGGACGCTTCCATATGCGGGCTCGGCGCGCGATGCCGCGATCTCCGGCTTGGGAGTCACTTCCACGCGGGTTCCGCCGCTAACTTGGGCTGGTCCGGTGGCCACAGCAGCCGCCGGCCCGGGCCCTTTCTTCCGCAGCAGCATGAACGCCGTGACAATAATCACCAGGCCCACGCCGCCGTAAATCATCCAGGTGGTCTCTTCCATCACGCGCCCGACTACGCCCTCTTCGTTGGCGCATTTCTCAGACGCCCGCATCAGACCGAGAGCATCCGGCTCATTGGGCATAATGTTCAGGACGCTCTGCAGCTTGCCTTTGGCGCTGTTGCATTTGCCCGCGTCGTACGTATCCAGCGCATCGGCCCAGAGCTTGTCGAACAGACCCGATTCCGGCTTCACGCCCACCGAATGCACGAACTCCAAGGCCGTGTTGATGGGCACGAAGAAATTAAATCCGGCCACTTCCGGTCCGAAAGTGGCGATGCCAATCACTTCGCCCGCGTCGTTGAAAGCCGGTCCGCCACTGTTGCCGTGCGTGATGGCGGCGTCGGATTGAATCACCGGTGTGCCCTTGAAATCCACTTTCACGGCGGAGATGTGGCCGTTGGTCACACTGGGAACGAACAGAGACTCCATGCCCAGCACCGAAAGGCCGAGCCGGGATGCGACGCCCGGATAGCCGATCACGGTCACCGGTTCCTGGATGTGAACGTTGTTGGAGTCGCCCAAATGGACTGTGGGCAGATTGTTCGCATCCACCTTCAGAATCGCGACATCCTTGCCGGCTTTGGTGATGGGATCGCTGTAGGCCTTGATCTCGGCTTGATAGTATTGCTTGTTCGCCATGTAGACCTTCAGGTCCGGGACCTGCTTGTAGAAGATCTGGAGGTTGACAGCGTGCATGAAGTCAGCTTCCGTGCCGGTGGCCTTGCGATGCGTTCGCTGTTCGTAGATCGGAACTATTTTTTCGACGATGACGTCGTGCGTGATCCGGCGGCGCAAATCCTCCTGCGCGGCGGCATCCTTCAGGTTTGCGTCGGCAACCACGTGTCCGTTGGTGACGATGTAGCCGTCGGGCCGGTAAACGAAGCCGCTGCCCGTGGAGCCGTAGGGAATGCCGTCGAGCTCGAGCGGCGTGTCGTCGATTTGAAACCGCGCGGTCACCTGGTAGCTAACGGTAACCAGCACCACTGCGGGGCTTAATTCGAAAGTTCGTTTTTCCGCTTCCTTCAACCGGGATGCGCCGAAAATCGCGCCGGTGGGCAAAATGGCGCACAAAACCAGCAAAGCGAGTCTTTTCAAGATGCAACTCCTCCTAACTTCGTTGACTTTGCAGAGCATCCATTGTGCCCCTGGTGAGGCAGGAAAGTCAAGGCTTGCGAGCCTGAGCTCACAAGGCATGGTCCTGTCCCACGGTGTAACATAGGAAATTAGCTTCATGAAAGATTTGTTCGAGATCCTGAAGCCTGGCACAAAGGACTGGGCACTGGCAAAGGCCGTCGATCCTGCCCGGCTGCCGGCTCATGTCGCCATCATCATGGACGGGAACGGGCGCTGGGCGCGGAGGCGCGGTCTGCCTCGCGCCGCGGGTCACAAAGCGGGCGTCGAGCCGGTGCGGATCGCGGTTGAAACCTGTACGCGGCTCGGCATTCGGGCGCTTACTTTGTACGCGTTCTCGGTCGAAAACTGGAAGCGGCCCCGAGCGGAAGTGGACTTCCTGTGGCACCTGCTGCGCTTGTATCTGCGGCGGGAACTGCCCGAGATCACACGCAACGAGATTCGATTTACTTGCATGGGCCGCCTGGATGCGCTGCCGTTGCAGGTGCGGCAGGAGCTGGAAAACGCGATCGACGCGACTGCCGCAAATACCGGCATGCGGTTGAACGTCGCTCTGAACTACAGCGGCCGCGCAGAACTGGTGGACGCGCTGAACGCGATCATCGACGATGCACGCCTGGATGGGCGGCTGCGCGATCTGCGCATCGACGAAGAGAGCATTGCGTCGCATCTGTACACGGCTGGTCTGCCGGACCCGGACCTGCTCATCCGCACCTCGGGCGAGATGCGCGTCAGCAACTTCTTGCTTTGGCAGATCGCGTATGCCGAACTATACGTCACCGACACTTTCTGGCCGGATTTCCGGAGAGCGGACCTGCTGCACGCGATTCTCGATTACCAGAAGCGGGACCGACGTTTCGGCGGCCTGAGCCTGGACGCCGAGGCGGCCAGCCAGGAAGAGTGGGTTGAAACGGTCCGCACGATTGCGCGATGACGCGCGTCCTGACGGCGCTTCTTCTCATCCCCGCTTTTTGTTTCCTGATCCTGTGGGCGCCGCAGTGGGCTTTTCTGGCGAGCGTGGCCATCGTCGCGCTCCTGTGCTTCCGGGAATTTGCGGAACTGGCGGCGTTGCACGAAATCGCGAAGCCTGGAATTTTCGGCTTCGCGGCGGGCCTGTTGGTGCTGTTTCTTCCAGGGAGGGACGCGGCTTTTCTGGTTCTGGTGGCGATTCTGGGGATGGCGCTGGCGTTGCGGTCGCGGGAATTGGCGGAGGGCCTGCCGGCCGCCGCTGCATTGCTGTTCGGAGTCGTCTACGTTTTCGGGTCGCTGCGCTGCGGAGTCGATCTGCGGGCGGCCGATCCCAAGCACTATTGGCTGTTCCTGGCGCTGTCGCTCAACTGGGTTGGCGATATCGCGGCGCTCTACCTGGGGCGGCTTTTCGGGCGTCACAAACTTTCGCCACACATCAGTCCAGCGAAATCCTGGGAAGGAGCGATCGCGTCGGTGCTGGCTTCGGTCGCCTACGCTGCGGTGTATCTGCCGCGACTGTTGCCGTCCGTGCCGCTCGCCGAAGGCTTGGGCGTTGCGGCAGCCGCGAACATTGCGGGACAGTTCGGCGATTTGTGCGAATCGGCCTTAAAGCGCGGCGCGGGAGTGAAGGACAGCGGAAGTTTGCTGCCTGGACACGGCGGGTGGCTGGACCGGCTGGATAGCACCTTGTTCGCGCTGCCGGTGGTTTATTTCATCGTCAGCAATTTCCATTGGTGATAGAAATCTGTGCAGAATCCATTGAAGGTTCCATTTAAACTTTCGCGCCGGGGCGAAATCCTCCTGGACTTGCTGCTGCTGTTTCTGTTCGCGGCTGGTCTGATCCGGCCGTTCTTCAAAGCTAAGTACCTGGACAAGTGGGGCTCCATCGAAAGCACGTTCATTGCCGACGCCCGTTTCCTGATTGCGCACTGGCCGCATCCGCAGTGGCAGCCATTGTGGTACGCGGGCACGCGCTTCGACTATATCTATCCGCCGGCGCTGCGATACGGGACAGCGATGATTTCCATGGTTACCGGTTATTGGCCAGTGAAGGCATACCACTTTTACGTGTCGTTCTTCTACTGTGTCGGGATTGCGGGAGTTTATCTGCTGGTGCGCGCCGGGACGCGGTCGCGGGGAATGGCGTGGCTGTGCGCGGTGGCGGCGGCGCTGATGTCGCCGTGCTTCCTCTTCATGACACCGCTGCGGAACGACGCCTGGAAGCTGCTGCCAACGCGGCTGGGCGTGCTCGCGAAGTACGGCGAAGGTCCGCACATGACGGCTTTGGCCCTGATTCCCATCGCATTGGCGTTCGCCTGGATGGCGCTGGAGGCTCGCCGGCCGGCGGCGGTGGCTCTGGCGGCGGTGTTTTCATCCGCCGTGGTGGCCAACAATTTTTACGGAGCGACAACGCTGGCAGTTTTCTATCCCATCCTGGTGTGGAGCTTTTGGATTACGCGGCTGGACAAACGCATCGTGCTGCCGGCCATCGCGATACCTGTGCTCACGTACGGGCTGACGGCCTTCTGGCTTGTGCCTTCTTACTTCCGGGTGACGGCGGAAAACATGAAGTACGTTTCCGAACATGGAACCACATGGTCGATTTGGATGGCCGTGGCGGTGGCGATCGCGTTCGCGATGGCAACGGACAAACTCGCGCGCGGTAAGCCGGAACGAACCTGGGCGGTGTTCGCGGCCGGCGGCGCGCTCTTCTTTTCGCTCAACGTGTTGGGCCACTACTATTTCAACTTCCGCATTTCCGGCGATCCTTCCCGGCTGGCGCCGGAGCTGGACCTCGTGTATATCCTGTTGATCGCGACAGTTCTGCGCTGGCTATGGAACAAGCACGGCCTAGCGCCTCGCGGCCTTGCGGTGATTGTTGTTGTTGCCGCGTTCGCAACTACGCTGGGGTATTTGCGGCATGCCTGGCACATGTTTCCGCTGGCGCCGTCCTATCAGGACCGGATTGAATACAAGATCGCGGACTGGTTCTGGAAAAACATGCCTGAATCTCGCGTGCTGCCTGCCGGGTCGGTGCGCTTCTGGTTCGATGCATGGCACGATTTGACGGAACTGGGCGGCGGATCGGATCAGGGGATCCTCAATGGCGAAACCGAGCAGGCGCAGTGGGAGATCAATCTCGCGCCGAAGCCGGATGCGTCCATTCTCTGGATGCAATGCCTGGGCACGGACGCCGCCTACGTCGCGGACAAGAATTCCGAAGAGGTGTACAAGGATTACGAGTATCCGCACAAGTTTGATGGGCTTCTGGCGGTGATTTACGACGATCACGCGGGCAACAAGATTTTCCGCATACCGCGGCGGTATCCGGCGCGGGTGAGGGTTGTGGAGACACAGCGCTTGAACGTTGTGCAGCGGCCTCGATTCAATGACGATGTAGCGTATCTGCGTGCGTACGCGGACGTCGTTGAGAAGGGGCCGGATTCGCCCGCCGTGCTGACGCGCGAAGGAACAGACGCAATGCGCGTGCGAGCAACGCTGGCGGCGGGACAGTCGATTGTCGTGCAGGAAAGCTACGATCCGGCGTGGCATGCGTGGTCTAGCGGAAATGCGCTGCCGGTGCGCAAGGACGCGATGGGCTTCATGGCGATCGATGCGCCGCCAGGGTATCAGGACATCGCGTTGGTGTTTGTTACGCCGCTCGAGAATCAGGTTGGCCGCGTAGTGACGGTGGTCAGCATCGGGGTCGTTCTAGCCCTGATCGTGCTGGGCATTCGCAGGGAACGGCGCGCGTGAAACGCCTCGCGACGCCGCTGGCGGCACTGGCGATTTTTTTGCTCAACGTGTGGCTGTGCGCGCCGTTGTTCGCGCCTGGGGAATTGCCGTTCCGCGGATCCATTGAAGGCGGCTACGTTGGGATGGCGCGATTTGTTTCCGAGCATCCCAACCCGTGGGGCTGGAATCCATTTCCTTACTGCGGGCTGCCGACACAATTCATGTACGTGCCCGGGCTGCCGTATTTGACCGCGCTGTTCCTTCATCTGCTGCCGCATGCGTCGCCGGCGTTGGTGTATCGGATCATCGCGTCGTTAGCCACGTGTCTCGGTCCGGTGACGTTGTTTCTGTTCGCGCTGTATTTCACTCGAAGCCGAAGATGGGCGTTCGCTGCGGCGCTGGCGTATAGTTTCATCTCGGTTTCTTACGCGCTGTTTCCAGCCGTGGAGAAGGATCGCGGAATTGTGCAGCTTCCGTGGCGCATTCAGGTGCTGGCGAAGTACGGCGAAGGTCCGCACAACACGGGGCTGACGTTGTTGCCGCTCGCGCTGCTGGCAGTGTGGCTGGCGGGCAAGGGCCGCGGTTATCCGCGAATCTTGGCGGCCGCGCTGCTACTGGCCGCGATCCCGTTGACAAACTGGGTGGCGGCGTTGGGGCTGGCGATATCGTGCTTGCTACTGCTGCTGGCGGCGTGGGACGAGCGGGAATTTCGCGTCTGGCGCGTGCTGGCATCGGCGGGGCTTGCGTACCTGCTGGCGTGTTTCTGGCTGACGCCCAGCTTCGTGCGGACCATCGCGTTCAACTGGCCGGCCGACTCGTTCGCATATCAACTGCACGAGAAGCAGGCGTGGCTGCTGGCCGGCATGGCGCTGGGCGCGGTAGTGATCCGGGTGATGTTCTGGCTGTTCGGCGGTTCTTTCTATTTCCGTTTCGTTACTCTGGGCGCGTTTGCGTTTGGCTGGATCGCGACGGTCTTTTACGTCTACGGGCTGGACACCATTCCCGAATCCCGGCGCTACGCCCTCGAATTCGAACTGTTTCTCGCTTTGGCGTTTGTCGAAGGGGTACGGCTCACGTTGCGGAGTTCCAACCAAACGGTGCGGTTCTGCGCAATTGGAACGGCGGGCGTGATGCTGCTCGTGGGCGCACCGCAACTCTGGGCGTACGCTACGCAAGGATGGAGCCGCTGGTGGCCAGCACCGCGAGAAAGCACGGTGGAGTTCAAGCTCGCGGAGTGGATCGCGCAGCACCCTCCGCAGGGTCGCGTGTTTGCATCCGGCGGACTGCGATTCCGGCTCAATTCCTGGTTCGATATTCCGCAAGTGGGCGGCGGGTTTGAAACGGGGCTGCGCAATCGCGTGCCGGTGGATCTCGCGTATAAGATCCGTACGGGCCACGATCGCGAAGAGACGATGCTCAATCTGAAGGCCCTGGGCGCTGAATACGTGGTGATCCACGGGCCGAAGTCGAGAGAGTACTATCGCGATTTTCTCCGGCCGGAGCGAGTGTCTGACAGCCTGGCGGCCGTTTTCCACATTGAAGATGACACCATCTATGCCTTGCCAAGTAGCCCACTGGTGCGCCCGTCGCTGACTGCGCAATGGACGGACACCAGTTCGCTGCTAATAACCGGTCCCGTCTCGGACGGCGAGGTCTCCCTGAAAGTCAGCTCCGATCCCGGCTGGCACGCTACTCAGGACGGACATGCAATCGCAATCACACAGGACCAGCTCGGCTTTATGGCACTGCATCCATCGCCCGCGGCGGCAACGCACATCGAGCTTCACTACACGGGCACGGCGGAGCAGCGGATCATGGCCGCAATCAGCGCGATCACCTGGCTCGCGGCCTTCATTAAATTAGGGACAGTAACCTCCGTCCCTAATTTGGGATAAGATAACCCATCATGAGACTGCGCTTGCTCCTGATTCTCCTGCTGCTGAGCGTCCGAGCTCCCGGCTTCGCGGCGGAGCCAACAAAAGGCACGCAGATTCTCTGGGACCGCTACGGCATCCCGCACATTTTCGCACCCGATCACGCCGGTCTTTTCTACGCGTACGGATACGCGCAGATGGAGGCGCACGCGGAGCTGCTGTTGCGGCTGTACGCGCAAGCTCGCGGGCGCGGTGCGGAGTTCTATGGCGAGCAGTATCTCGATTCCGACCGCTGGGTGCGCACCAACGGCATTCCGGAGCGGGCCAAGGTGTGGGCGGCACAGCAAAGCCCGGACTTCGCGCCTCTGTTGCGCGCCTTCACGGAGGGTTTGAACGCATGGGCCGCGGAGCACGCTGCGTCTTTGAGTCCGGCTGCCAAGGCGGTCCTGCCCTTGAGCACCGAAGACGTGCTGGCGCACGGGATGCGCGTGGTGCACTTCGACTGGCTCGTTAGTCCCAGCCGGATCGAGCAGCGGATTCGGCAGCGCGACGCCGAAGTGCACGGATCGAACGGCTGGGCCATCGCGCCATCGCGTTCCGCATCCGGCAACGCCATGATGCTGAGCAATTCGCATCTTCAATGGGGCGACCGGCACACGTACTTCGAGGTGCAATTGCAGGCGCCGGGCGTCACGTCGTACGGCGCGGTGTGGGTTGGGTTTCCGACTTTGCGGCAGTGCTTCACGGATTACGTCGGTTGGACGCAGACCACCAACAGTCCCAACGAAGGCGATCTGTACAGGCTCTCGCTGAAGGACGAGGGCTATGTGCTCGACGGCAAGGTTCGCCCTTTCGAGACCGAAAAGCAGACGATCCGAGTGCGCAAGGCGGACGGCACGATGCGCGAGGAGCCGCTCACGATTCGCCGCACGGTGCATGGTCCAGTGGTGGTGAATCGCCCAGGACTGGCCGTTACTCTGCGTGTTCCCGCGCTCGACCGGCCGCGCATGTTCGAGCAGTTTTGGAAAATGGGCCTCGCGCACAACCTGGCGGAGTTTCAGGCCGCCATGCGCGCGCAGCAGTTGCCCCTGTTCAACACGATGTATGCGGATCGGGACGGGCACATCCTGTATCTGTACAACGCTGCGCCTCCGGTGCGCGCGAAGGGCGACTATCGGTTCTGGGCCGGCGTGGTGCCGGGAGATCAATCGGAACTGATCTGGTCGAAGATCCATCCTTACGAAGATCTGCCCAAGGTGATCGATCCGCCCAACGGGTTTGTGCAGAACTGCAACGATCCGCCGTGGACTTCGGCGTATCCGATGCAGCTCGATCCGTCGAAGTTCGCGCCGTATCTGGCGCCGGCGTCCGGGATCGGCCCGCGCGCACAGCGCAGCATCCGGTTGTTGTCGCAGCCGGGGAAGATCACGTTCGCGGATTTGAAGGCGGACAAGCTTTCGACTCGCGTGGAATTAGCCGATCATTTCGTGGACGATTTGGTAACGCAAGCGCGCACGGCCGGCGGCGAACGCGCGAAGAAGGCGGCAGACGTGCTGGAGCATTGGGACCGGCAGACTGAAGCAACCAGCGACGGCGCGTTCCTGTTCTATCGGTTCGTGCAAGCCGCCGGTCAGAACTTCCGGGCCATTGGCGGCTATGCCGTCCCGCCAGACGATCATCAACCGCTGACTACGCCGCGCGGCTTTGCGGATGGCGGCAAAGCGGTTCAGGCGCTGGAAAAAGTTGCGGGGCAACTGGAAGACCAATATGGCTCGATACACGTGCTGTGGGGCGACGTGGTGCGGTTGCGGCGCGGGTCGCTGGATCTCGCGGCCAATGGTGCGCCGTCCCTGCTGGGGGCGATCCGAACCGTGAATCCTGGGCCCTTTGTGAATGGCAAGGCGGAGGGCGTATCGGGCGACACATATTTCGCCGTGGTGGAATTTTCGAACCCGGTGCGCGCGGAGGCGCTGCTGGGGTATGGGAACTGGTCGCGCGCAGGATCGCGCCACGTCGAGGATCAGATGCCGCTGATGGCTAAGAAGCAGATGCGTCCGGTCTGGAGGGCGCGGAAAGAAGTGGAAGCGAATCTGGAAAGCCGCAAGGTTTTCTAGCGCGACGGGTCAATCAGGGTCAGGGATTGGAACATCTTCTTGTAGAAGCCACGATCGCGCGAGAGCAAGGAATTTGCCTGCGTCTGGGCATGCGCGCCAATTAGAAAGTCCACCAGCATCCGTGTTCTTCGGCCGACTTGCAGCCGATACGCACGCCACGCCCGGCTGGCCAGAAAATGGGTTTCCCTTCGCAAGGGCTCCACACGAATCTCGTTGCTCTCAAGGAATCGGTCGCATTCGCGCTGCGTCTCAAAGTGAACGCACAGTTCGGCATACACCAGGTCGCAGATTACCAACGAGCCCACACTGGCGGCGTTTTCGAGAGCGCGTACAGAGGCGTCGATGAACTTCTCGTTGGGCGCGAGAATATCGAGGAAGATATTTGTGTCGATGGCGGTGATCATCGGCCACGCACATCGTCGATAAACTTGTCAACAGACGAATAGCCAAGTTTTGCGAAGCTAGCCTTCGAGTGCCCCTTCCACTTTCGGAGGTTGAGCTTCTTGGGCGTTTTCTTAAGAAGTATGGACCCGCTTACGACTTGAAACTCCACCTCGCTCTCCGGGCCGAGACCGAATCTATCGCGAATCGCCTTGGGGATGGTTACCTGGCCGCGCTCGCCTATTTTCATACTTCTCAGTATGACTCATAACTCATATTTCTGCAAGGCTCATGGACAGAGCATGGCGCCATCCTACTTTTTAGTGTACGGTGCGGGTCTTGCGGTTCATGTAATCCATTAGCAGATATTGGCCCAGGTTGTAGGGCGTGGTGAAGTAGGCTTTGCCGCGGCAGAGTTCCGTTACTTTTTGGACGAAGTTCACTAAACCGAAGTCGCTGGCCAGCATGAAGGTGTTGATCAAAATCCCCTGCTTCTTGCAGCGGCTGACCTCCTCGAGCGTGCGGCTGATCACCAGCGGGTCCAGCCCGAACGCATTGCGATACATGCGACCGTCTTCAAGCGTCAGCGCAGACGGCTTGCCGTCGGTAATCATGATGATCTGCTTCATGTCTTTCTTCTCCTGGTTGAGCAGCCGTTGCGCCAGGATCAGGCCGTCGCGCGTGTTGGTGTAATACGGACCAACTTGTACGCGCGCCAGCTCCGAGAGTCGTAACTCCTCCGCGCCGTCGTGGAAAAGAACGCAGCGCAGGCTGTCGCCTGGATACTGCGTGCGAATCAGATGCGCGAGCGCCAAGGCCACTTTCTTGGCCGGCGTGAAGCGATCCTCGCCGTAGAGAATCATGCTGTGGCTGCAATCCAGCATCAGCACCGTCGCGCATGAGCTTTGATACTCGGATTGGTGAACGTGCAGGTCGGAATATTCCAGTTGGATGGGAACCTTGATGCCCTCGCGCTGGATGGCCGAAAACAGGGTCTGGCTGATATCCAGGTTGAACGTATCGCCGAATTCATAGGGCTTGGCGGCGCCGCTGGTCTCGACACCAGTGGCCAAATCGCGTGTATCGTGCGCGCCGAAGCTCGATTTCCCGAGCGAGCCCAGCAGATCCTTGAGCGTTTTGAAGCCCAGGAAGTCGATGGACTTGTCCGTGATCTGCACATCCACTTTCCGGTCCACGTTACCGGCGCCGGCCTGGCCGGGCTCGTTGGTCTGTTGCTTCTCGATGTTGATGTAGCCCTCGTCCACGAGTTTCTGGACCATGCGGTTCATAAGCTCGTCCATCTGCTCGGGCGTCATATTCTCGAGCGCTTGCTGGATGCGCGCCGCCTGGTCGGCGTCGAAGGTTTCGCCTTGCTCTAGCGCGCGTTGGATGGCGTTCTTCAAATCCTCCAGCGTGTGCTCGTTCCACTCACTGAAGCCCATGTATTGGTTCTGAAAGCCGCTTTGGAGGAAGAAGTCGGACAGGGCTTTGAGGAGATCTTCGGCGCTGATGCCGAAGTCGTCACCGGTGTATTTGGAGTAGCGAACCCACTTCATGTCAGGCCTTCTTATTTGGCCGCGAATGAACGCGAATGAACGCGAATCCCGATTTGTTTTTATTTGCGTTCATTCGCGTTAATTCGCGGCCAATTAATTAAACTGCCTCCGGGGCGGCCTCCGCCCTTCGGGAGGTTCCGGCGGCTCGCGTTTACGTTCGCCGGCCGTGAATCCCATCTCTTCGTTGCGGCTGATGCGGCGATGCGCGTACAGGCCTTCGAGAATGAACTCCGCCGCCGAGGCGCGCATTGCGTCCGGCTCGCTCGGCCCCAGGCCTAGCAATCCGGTCTTTTCCATGAGTCCCTGGATACCGCTGAGTTGCTGTGCTATCGCGGTGGAATTCAGCGTTTCATCCAGTTTCAGCGAACCGCCCAGCTCAAACCATTGCACGATTTGCGAGACGTTCGCGCCGTCGAAATAGCTGGTGTAAACTTTTCCGACGGCCAGACGGATCAGCTCGCGGGCGACGTTGTCCCCGCCCTTCAATTCACCTTCGTACTCGAGTTCCAGCTTGCCGGTAATGGAAGGCAGCGCGGCATAAATATCCAGCACGCGCGGCACGGCCACGGACTCGCGCGCCTTCAGCGCTCGCCGCTCGGCATTCGAGACAACGTTCTCGAGCGCGGAAATCGGCAGTCGCTGCGAAACGCCCGAGCGCTTGTCCACTTTTTTGTCTTCGCGCGCGAGGAACGCCAGTTGCTCCACGATCTCGCGAATGTAGTTGGGGACTTCCAGGCGGCTCGACGACGGCCTTTCGGTCCAGGATTCCTGCTTCGTGATGGAAAGGCCGTGTTCGATGGTGATCGGGTAGTGGGTGCGGATCTCGCTGCCGATGCGGTCCTTCAGCGGCGTGATGATCTTGCCACGCGCCGTGTAGTCCTCCGGATTCGCCGTGAAGACCAGCGCTATGTCCAGCGGAAGGCGCACCGGGTAGCCCTTGATCTGCACGTCGCCTTCCTGCATGATGTTGAACAATCCGACCTGGATCTTGCCGGCCAGATCGGGCAACTCGTTAATCGCAAAAATGCCGCGGTTGGCGCGTGGAACCAGACCGTAGTGAACCGTGTGTTCGCTGGAAAGATCGCGGCCGCTGCGGGCCGCCTTGATCGGATCTATGTCGCCGATCATGTCGGCGATGGTGACGTCCGGCGTCGCGAGCTTTTCCACGTAGCGCTCGTGCGCGTCCAGCCATGCAACCGGGGTTTCGTCGCCTTGCTCCTCGATCAGCTCGCGGCAGCGACGGCAAATCGGCTGGTAGGGATTGTCGCGGATTTCGCAACCGGCGATGTACGGCAGGCGCTCGTCCAACAGGTCCGTGAGCATGCGGATGATGCGCGTCTTTGCCTGGCCGCGCAGCCCGAGCAGAATGAAGTTATGTTTCGACAGAATCGCGTTGACGATTTGCGGAATCACGGTGTCTTCGAATCCGACCACGCCGGGAAACAGGTCGTCGCCGCGCTGCAGCTTGCAGATGAGGTTGGCGCGCAACTCGTCCTTGACGTTGCGACGGCCGATCCGCTGTTCGGAGAAATTGCTGGTTCGAAGAGAGCCGAGGGTTACAGGTATATCAGGCATAGGAGGCAATCGGGATCTACTGGCGATTCTAACAACAAACGCCGCCGGGCATTTGATATGCTCTAGACTCAGGTTGGACTTGAGATGACCACGGATCTGCCCGAGACCGATTTTCAGCGGTTCTGGCGCCGGCTGCAACAACTGGGCCTCAACGCCTATGAAGCGCGCTCGTATCTGGTTCTGATCGGGCATCCGCGTTTCAAGGCGCTGGAGCTGGCGGCGCGCGCACACGTTCCGCGACAGAAGATTTACGAAGTTCTGGACAGCCTGGTGGAGAAAGGGTTCGCGCAGGTGGTGCAAGAGAAGACGAAGCTCTTCTCCGCGGTCGAACCAAGCCTGGCGGTTCCCAGCTACCTGGTGCGGCGCTCGCAGATTTTGCAGCGCGAACTGACCGACCAGACTCGCATGGCCGACGGCCTGGTGAGCGATCTCGCCGCGGCGTACTCTGAGGGCCGTGGCGAGCGCGGCACACTCGACTACTTGCGTATCGTCAGCGACACCGGGCAGACCGCGGTTCAATACCGGCGGATGCTGTCCGACGTGCAGCACGAGTACCTGGAGTTCTCGCGCCCGCCATACGCCGTCGATCCGTTGGACGAACAACTGGTGAAGAAGGCGCGCTTGCGCGGCGTGACCTGCCGATTGTTGATCGAATCCGGAACGCTGGACGACGCGCATCGCCAGCGGCTGGGCGATTATGCCGCGGCGGGCGTCGAGCTCGGACAAGCCGAGTCTCTTCCCATGAAGGTGGCTGTTTTCGATGGACAGCGCGGTCTGATTGCGCTGCTCGATCCCGTGGTCACGCGGCGCACCTGGACTACGGTGGTGTTCGAGCATGCTGGAATGGGCGAAGCGATGAAGGGCCTCTTCGAGAATTACTGGCGGCGGAGACTGCCTGGCGCAGTTAGGGATTTTGTTTCGTCGCAGACGACCGTTGCCGAGACCTGACCATCGTGGTGTCGCACGTCTCGGCAACCCCAAGCGTTAGCGCGGGGACAAGGCTTCTCGGATGCAGTCCAAATGAGGCGCTCCCTGCCGGTCGCGGCTCTGCTACGCCGGAGCGACGGGTTCGCGGCGGCAACGAATCTCGCGCACCGCGTAAATCCGGCGGCCCTGGCTTTCGAAATACGTGCGCATCAGCACTTCGCCTAACAGCCCGGTGCTGAACATCATCAGCCCGGCGAGCAGGAGCAGGCCTCCGGCGATCATCAGGGGCCCGTGTTCGGCGACCAACTCGTGTCCCATCAGTTTGAGAACGGCCAGCGATCCAAGAATGATGCCGCCGAGAACGCAGCCGGCCAGGCCCAGCCGTCCAAAAAAGTGCATGGGCCGCGTGAAGTATTTGAGCAGAAACTTGATGGTGAGGATGTCGAACAGCACGTTGAAGGTCCGGCCCAGGCCGTAGTGCGAACCGCCGCTCATGCGCGGCGTGTTTCGGATGGGCACTTCCGCGATGCGCGCGCCATAGAAGCTGGCCAGCGCGGGGATGAAACGGTGCAATTCGCCGTAGAGATTGATCTCCTTGAGTATTTCCGCGCGATAGGCTTTGAACGTGGTGCCGAAATCCCGAAGTTCGATGCCGGATGCCCGCGCCATCAGCCAGTTGGCGATGCGCGACGGGATTCTGCGGGTGAGAGCGTTATCCACGCGGTCCTTGCGCCATCCGCTGGCGATGTCGTAGCCCTCTTCGATCTTGGCGAGCAGCGCGGGAATGTCTTCCGGCGCATGCTGCAGATCGCCATCCATAGAAATGATGATGTTGCCCTGCGCTTCGTCGAAGCCCGCGGAGAGCGCCGCCGTCTGGCCGAAGTTGCGGCGCAGCCGAATCACTTTCAGGCGCTGGTCGGTTTCCACCAGGTTGGCCAGCAGATCGAAGCTGCGGTCCGTGGAGGCATCGTCGACAAAAATCAACTCGTAGGGCTTTTGCATCGACTCCAGAACGGCGGTGAGCCGGTCGTAGAGCGGAAGGATGGACGGCTCCTCATTGTGAATTGGAATCACGATGGACAACATGGCCGTAAATCAAAGTTTACCCTATACGGCGGTGGCGATTGCGGCTAGTCGGCCAGCCCGGCTTGGACTTCAACGTTGCGCCGCTCCCAGTCCAAGCGATATTCGCCTGTTTCCGTTCGCACCAACTTGATGAGTGCATCCATCACTTTTTCGCTGCCATCATCCGTAAACCAGTCAGTGTAACGCACGCTGCCATCGACATGACGAACCAGACCGCGGACCTGACGGATTTTGGGCATATCGCTTGGTGCTGACATCATTGTGACATCAGACAGCGCGTCTGGATACTGGAACTTTACCTAGGTTAGAGCGCTTCGCGACGGATCCGTCGAGCCGGTTAACGCAGCGGCCAGATGTAGCGTCTTGAGGTAGAAGAGGAGACATGCCGAATCGAACCACCTGCAGCCTCATTGGAAGCCTCGCGACAGCCGCTTTATTTGCGCAAGTGCAGGCGCCAACGGCGTTCAAAATCGCGTCCATCAGGCCGAATACGGCCGACGATCACGTCGTCACGATCAACGTCGGTCCCGGTGGCAGGTTCGCCGCCAGAGGCTACACGTTGGTGCTTCTGATGCAACGGGCGTATGGCGTGATGGATTGGAACGTTGCCGGCGGACCGGGATGGATCCGCACGGATCGCTATGATCTCGAAGCGCAAGCCATGGTTGTGGGGAACCTCACAGAGAGGCAGTTGCGACCGATGCTGCAAAAGCTGCTCGCCGAGCGGTTTCGGCTCAGGCTACACACGGCTTTGAAGGAAATGGACGGCTATGCGCTGGTAGTAGGCAAAGGCGGTCCGAAACTGAAAGTCTCGGCCGACGGCGAGGAACACCTGGACACGTTTCGAATGAGCCAGACCGGGCTCAGTGGGCAAGGCATAACAATGGCAGACTTAGCCCGGTATGTTGGCGGCAAGTTGGGCCTGGTGGCAGTGGACCAGACCGGACTGAAGGGAGTTTACGACTTCAAGGCTCAATGGACGGCGGATCGATCCGCATCACCGTCGGCGGTCTTTGCGGCACTCGAGGACCAGCTTGGGTTGAAGCTTAACGCTCAGAAGATCAGTATACAGATGCTGGTGATCGATAGCGTGGAGAGGATCTTGGATCAGCCTTAGGATTTGGCCGGCTTGGCGCCGTGGCTGCGCAGCCAGTCAGCTAGCTCGCCGGCGTGGCTGCGCGTGGCCGCATCGAGCGGCGTGAGCCCGTTGTAGCCAATCCAGTTGATGTCCGCGCCAAACCCAAGAAGATACTCGGCGGCTTCGCGCTGTCCGCCATGGCAGGCGCACCAGAATGCATTCGTGATCGCCTCAGCCGGCGGCGGGTCGCCCGCAAAATAGTGACGGACTTGAGGCATCAGGCCCAGGGCGGCCGCCTGCCACAGTGTCGTTAGCGCACCACGCTCGAGCAGGCGGCGCGCCGCGTTCCACTGCCCGAAGGCCACTGCGTCCGCCATCGGAGTGCCGCCGCCGATCACTGACCCGGGGGCTTCGATATCGGCGCCGCAATCGAGCAGAGCGTCCAGTGCATCAACATCGTCGCTGCTGGCGGCCCAATGCAGCGGCGTCTCCGTGTGACTGCCGATGAAGTGAGCGTTGACGTCCGCGCCGGCCGCAATCAGTGCGGTTACTGTGGCTGCGCTGTTCGGAAAGTGCCCGGGCCAGTCCGTGGCGACGTGCAACATCGTACGCGAACCGTCGGGGCGCGCCGCCGCCAGATCCGGATGGTCGCGCAGAATACGCCTCAGCGTCTCAACATCACCGCTGTGGATCGCATGAATCGCGAGTGAGCCTTGGTTCGGAACATTCAAGGTCGCGGCCTCGTTAACGTAACTATACAATGGTCCATTGGTATTGATGCAGGACATCCACCGAGCTTTGCGGATCGTTTGGGTGACGCTCAGCCTGGTCATCCTCGCGATGCTTGCCTCGCCGTTCGTGCTCGGACGGGAGCGAGCGAGCCGGTTGGCGCCGGTGTGCGAGTGGAAAGCGAAATACGGGCGCGAGTGCCCCTTCTGCGGCATGACTACCAGTTTTCTGAATATTTCCGAGGGACGATTTCGCGACGCCGGCCGTGCCAATCGAGCCGGAATCCCCCTGTACGTGCTATTTGTTTCAAACGAGATATGCGCGCTGGCTTTGGTGCGCCGACAAGGAGGAATCAAATGCAAGCAATCAGTCTAGCTTGGGGCATCCTGGCATTAATCGGGATGGTAGTCGGCTTCATCCCCTGTTTCGGTTGGATGAATTGGGTCAACATTCCGTTTGCCTTCTGCGGCTTGGTCTTCAGCGTCATCGTGCACTTCGCCACAAGCACTCCGAATCGCAACAATTCGCTGGTGGCGATTGTTTTGTGCGTGCTTGCCGTGTTGCTGGGCTCCAAGCGCCTGATCGCCGGCTTTGGGATTTTCTGAGGAGAGGCGCCAATAGATGAAACGAATCGCAGGCATCGGCGGTATTTTCTTCAAAGCGGACGATCCTTCCAAACTTTGCACCGGATTTTGACGGCACAATGCTGCACTGGCGCGAGGCGGAGGAGCCGCACCGGCCAGCCATGACCGTTTGGGCGCTATTCAACCAGGACACGCAGTACTTCGATCCCACACGCTCGAGCTTCATGATCAACTATCGCGTGGGAGCCGCCAGCGGGACAGTAACCTCGGTCCCCAGCCAGCCCAGCCAGAAACAAAAAAGCCGCCCGGGTCGCCCCGGACGGCTTCTTCTCCTCTGATTGTGTTCTAATTATCAGTCACCGAAGGAGCCCACTTCCTCACGAGTCTCGACGGATTGGGTTGGCAACGGCTTGGCCGCGGGCGGCGGTGCGATCGCACCCAGTTGCACCAGATCCGGCGCCGGTTGCTCTTTCAGGACGTGCTGCCGGTAGAGCTTGGCCATGCGTTCGTCGTCCTGCTGCTGGCGAAGCTTTTCGTCGCGCGCGCGCTTTTTCTCTTCGCGCGCGGTCTTGGCGATACCCAGCTTGTCCAGATCCGTCTGCTTGGCGTGATTCACGTCCTCATCACGCAGCACTAGCGAGTGATCCGCGCTTTCGAGGCCGACTTTCTTGCCCCCGGCGAAAATCTCGTGCCGGCCGTGCTCGTCGTACCACTTGGTGAGCGTCGCGGTCATGTGCATCTTCTCGATAATATTTCGCCAGCCGACGCCGGTGTTGTAGGCGCAGAAGGAGATCTCGCCTTCCTGCGTGGCGTAGGGAATGATGCACTGCTCGGTGCGCCGGAAATCGTAGTTGAACAGATCCTGGAACCACATCCCGGCGATGAACAGGAAGTTCCAGCGATCCTGGCGCCGCTTCTCGATATCGGCCATGGTGCGATCGCCGGTAACCTTGCCGTACTCGCCGGTCTGAGCTTTCTTTGACATGCCGAAGCACTTGTCGAATTTGGCCACCAGATCCGTGAGCTTGAAGTGAGTGGGCGATTTGAAGGGATTGTAATTACGCAGCAGCGCCAGCGTCACGCCAGCAACCGAAAGGAACTTGCCGCGCGCCGCATCGTTGATGTGTTCTATGTCCTTCGCCAGACGATCGGCATTCAGGAACGCCGTCACGGGCACGGCTTCTTTGGTTTCCTTGTCGCACATCACGGCCATGCCGATGCCGCAATTCGGATGGCAGCCACAGCTCAACTGGCCCCAATCCGACTGCGGACCATGCACCAGATCCGCGAAATCGGAGAAGGTGCTCATGAATGAAATCGGGAACCAATCGCGGACCGGTTCGCCGATGCCGGTCTGGAGCTTCACGTCGTGCGCCAGGTGAGAGAGCGTGTAGCGCTGCGCCTGGCGGCGTTCATCGGTCACGGCTTCGTCGCGGCCGGTGAAGGATACAGGCTGGAACGATAGGAACGGGATCTTCTTTGGATTGTCGAGCGCGAAGCGCACCACCGCGCCCACCTGCTCGTTGTTCACGCCATTCAGGATTGTGATCACTGGCACGATGTCGACGCCGTTAGTCCACAGGTTCTGGATGGCTCGCAGCTTCACGTCGAACAAGTTTCCGACGGCTCGGTGCGAATTGGCGTCGTTTCCGATGCCATCGAATTGCAGATAGGCGTAACGAAGGCCCGCCTCGGCTGCCTTCTTGCAAAACTCAGGGCTCTTCGCGAACTCGATGCCGTTAGTCGCGGCTTGAACGCTGTTGTAGCCGACTTTGCGCGCATACCGGACAGCATCCAGGAAGTGCGGCGAAAGCGTCGGCTCGCCGCCTGAAAACTGCACGGACATCTGGCGGCGCGGCTTGATGGAGATGGCGTTGTCGAGCAGCGTCTTGATCTCTTCCCACGACAGCTCGTGAACGAACCCGACCTGGTTGGCATCCATGAAGCACGGATCGCACATCATGTTGCAGCGGTTAGTCAGGTCGATGGTCAGCACCGATCCGCGGCCGTGCTTGATGGTGCTGGTGCCGTGGTTGTGAAGCTTTTCGTCGTTGTGCGCGCGGATGTCGCGGCCGGGGAAGACTTCTTCCAGGTGTTTGAAGAAGGCAGGATCGATGGACATCACGTCTTCGAAGTGCCCGTGTTTGGGGCAGTCCTTCACCATCAGGATCTTGCCGTCGCGCTCGATGACGGTGGCCTTGATCTCGCCCACCTTCTCGTTCAACAGAATCTCGTGCGGCAGCTTGCCGTCCACAATCTGTTTGCGGATCTCGGGCACGCAGCGGGGGCACAGCGAATCCGTCTCGCGGGGCCACCCGAGCGGAGGCTTCTGCTTCTGGTAGCTCTTGAGCAGCGGCTTATCCGACCACTTCGGCGTGAAGGACGGGTTCTGGTTGATTTGATTGAGTTTATCGAATACGTACCAACCCGCACCCGCGGCCGTGGTAACAAGTTTCTCGGCGTACTTGATAGGCTTGTGCATTTTCTGAAAGTATAGCCAAACTGCATTAAGAAGGCTACACGAAAGGGTTAAACTGCCCCTTTTGGTGGCTCGATGGGGATATCTCCCATCGAACGGCGAGCCTGGGGAATTCCCGGTTCTCGATTGAAAACGCTAGGTTTATGATAGCGGGCGGCGTTTCTGGCATGATGGGATCGTGAGGGCTGCCGAAATTAAGCGCCTGGCGCGGGAATGCGGCTTTGAGCTGGCTGGGATCGCCCGCGCGGAGCCCCTGCCGGACGACGCCCGGCGCTATCAGGATTGGGTGGATCGCGGCTTTGCGGGCGCCATGGGCTATCTGACCGACCGGCGAGCCGCGGTTCGGACGGATCCGAGGCTCTTGCTGGCCAGCGCCCGCTCGATCATCTGTGTCGGCAAGCTTTATAACGGCCCTGAGCCGCGTTCCACCGAGATGAGCGACGCCGAACTCGGCTGGGTGTCGCGCTACGCCTGGGGCGAGGATTACCATGGCGTGGTCCAGAAGGCCCTGGAGGAGTTGGTTGGGAGGCTCGGGCTGGATCACGAATGGAAGATCTGCGTGGACACCGCGCCGTTGCTGGAGCGCTCCTATGCACGAGAGGCGGGACTGGGCTGGATCGGCAAGAACACTTGCCTGATCAATCAGCACATGGGTTCTTGGTTCTTTCTGGGCGAGATTCTTACTTCGATGGAGATTGAACCCGACATGCCGCCACCGGACCGGTGCGGCACTTGCACGCGCTGCATCGACGCGTGCCCCACGCAGGCCATCCCGGCTTCCGGCTACGAGATCGACGCGCGGCGCTGCATTCCCTATTTCACCATCGAGCTGCACGGGGCGGTGCCGGAGGAGATGCGGTCGGGGATCGGCAATCACGTCTTCGGCTGCGACATCTGCCAGGATGTTTGCCCATGGAACCGGCAAGCGCCGCTGGCCGAAGAGCCGTCGTTTGAGCCACGCCACTTCGCTCCGCCGTTGGAGAAGCTGGCAGGACTGACGGAAGTGGAATTCCACGAGATTTTCAGGGCCAGTCCGATTCAGCGCACCAAGTATGCGGGGTTCCTGCGCAATGTCGCGATCGCGATGGGAAACAGCAAGCAGGAGAAATTCCGGGAGCCACTGGAGAAGCTAGCGCAGTTTCCCAATGAATTGGTAGCTGAGCACGCGTGTTGGGCGCTAGAGCAATTGGGGTGTTAGGGTGCGATTGCGAATCCCGGTTTGGTGACGGCGACTTCCGTCATCTTCGGCGCGTACTTCTTCACCGAATCGCGGATCTTCGCGGCGTTGCCGACCAGCACGAACGTGAGATTCTCCGATTTGTAATATTTCCGCGTGGCGGCGTTCGCGTCGTCCAGCGTCACGGCATCGATGCGCGAGAAGAAATCGTCTACTTCGTCGCGGCCGAGTCCGTATAGTTCCATGTCCGCGAGAACTGTTGCGAGCTGATCCGTCGTTTCCAACCGCTGGGTCGGAAAGATCCCCTTGATGTAAGCCTTGGCCGATGCCAGTTGCTCCGTCGTAATTCCCTTCCCTCCCAGTTCCTTCAGGGTCTCGAGCGCGACATCGATGGCTTTCTCGGTGGTGTCCGTCCTGGTGTAAGTGGTGATGACGATTCCACCCGGCAGGCGCGACGCCTGCAACTGGCAGTTCGCGCCATAGCTCAGCCCGCTGTTCACGCGCAGCGCTTCATTCAGCATGGAAGTGAATCGGCCGCCGAAGAGCGTGTTTACTAGCAGCAGCTTCACGCGATCCGCGCTCTTGCGGTCGATGCCCGGCTGCGCAATGTAGAAGTAAGTTTGGGTCGCGTCCGGCTTGTCGACGAGCAGCAACTTCGCGCCTGCGCCGATGGCCGCCGTCTTCGCCCCTTCGAACGCTTGACCTGGTGCAGCTCCGCCAAAGGCTTCCCGGATTTTCGCGGCAGCCGCGGATGAGTCGAAATCGCCGGTCACGATCACGACCATGTTCCGCCCACAATATTGACGCGCGTGAAAATCCAGGACGTCCTGGCGCTGGATGCGCGCGAGCGTCAGCTCATCCGACGGACGGCCATAGGGATGGTTCGGCCCAAAGAAGAAGGCTGCGAAATATCCGGTGATCGCCCCCTGAGGATTATCCTTGATCGATTTCGCGCCATCGACGCGCTGCGCCAGGGCCTTGCGTACTTCCGCCTCTGGAAACGTCGGGTGCAATACCGCGTCGGCGAGGAGATCCAGGCCGCGATCGAAATCTTTCTTCAAGAACTCGCCTCCGATCGTGGTTGCCGCGCCTTCGCCGCCCGCATTCGCGAGAAACGTGCCACCCAAAAAATCCAGCTCTTCGGAGAACTCGTCGGCCGACCGTTTCGCGGTCCCCTTGCGCAGAAGCTGAGCGGTGACGCTGGCGAGCCCGGCCAGATTCGCCGGATCAGCCTCCGGACCTCCCTTCACCAGAATGCGGAACCCTACCAGCGGCACGCCCGCGCGCGGCATCAAATCCAGCACGATGCCATTGGGCAGCACCTGATGCGTGTATTGCGGCAGTTTCACCTGGCCCGCGAGACTGGCGCAGGCAAGAATCGAAACCAGAATCCAGCGCGTCGTCATTGTGGCCGTCCTGCTTTCTCCGGAATCAGCGTCGCTATCGTCCGGTTCTTTTCCGTCAGATACTGCTTGGCGACGCGCTGTACGTCGGCCGCCGTGACAGCCTCCAGCGTTTTCTCCACCGCATACAGCTTGCGATAGTCGCCGTAGAAGACTTCGTATTCGCCCAGCAGATTGGCCCTGCCCGCGATAGTCTTCAATTGCCGGTAATGACCTGCCAGCAACTGATTCTTGGCCTTTCGCAACTCCTGATCCGGCACGGGCTGGTTGCATACGCGATCCAACTCTTCGAACAAAGCCTTTTCCGCGCGCGCCGGTTCGACGCCGCTGCGCGGTTGGAGATTGAAGATCAGCAATCCCGGGTCGAGCGCATTTTGCCGGAACGCATTCACGGAGAGAACAAGCTGATCCTTGTCCACCATCCGGCTATACAGGCGCGAACTCTGGCCGCTGGTGAGGAGCGTCTCCAACACGTCCAGCGCTGCATCGTCCGGATGCTTCGTTTCAGGGACATGAAAAGCCACCATTTCGATGGGCAACTGTGCCCGTTTTACCACCGTGACGCGGCGCTCGCCGAGCTGTTCCGGTTCCTTGGTGCGCACGGGCGGCGGCGGCTCCTGGCGCGGAATCGGCTCCAGATATTTCTTCGCCAGCGCCAGAACTTCCGGAGTGGAGACATCGCCGACCACGACCATGGTGCAGTTGTTGGGCGCGTAGCCCATGCGGAAATGGTTTTTGAGATCGTCCATGGTCCAGGATTCGATGTCGGAGGGCCAGCCCACGACGGGCCAATGATACGGATGCGCGGTAAACGCCGCGGCGCGAAGCTGTTCAAACAGAATGCCGAAATTGCTGTTGTCCACTGAATTGCGGCGTTCGGAATAAACCACGCCGCGCTCGGACTCAATGATCTTCGGGTCAAAGTTGAGGTCGCGGATCCGGTCGGCTTCCATGTCGAACATCAATTCCAGCGCGGAGCGCGGAAACCAATCGGTATAAACCGTGTCGTCCTGGGTCGTGTAGGCGTTATTGTTCCCGCCGTTCTTCTCCATCTGGACGTCGAACTGCTTCGGGCCATACTTCTTGGCGCCGTTGAACATCATGTGCTCGAAGAAGTGTGAGAGTCCGGTGGCGCCGGGATGCTCGTTGCGGGATCCGATCTTATAGAAGAGATACATCGCCACGTTGGGGATGTAATGATCTTCTTGAATCATAATCTTCATTCCGTTGGAGAGTGTTTCCGTTTTGACGTCCGCCGGCTGCGCCATGGCGGCGGCTGTTGCAAGAAGACCCACAAGCAAAGTTCGCATGCGCCCACAATACCAGAACCGGAGTAATATAGGTTTTCGAGCCTGTGTCACGCCTTTGGATCTGGATTTATTCCTGCACGGCTGTCGTCATGACCATTGCTGTAACTGTGTTCGCGTGGCTGGCGAGCGAATCCAGGCGCCAGGCGGGCGAAGGGCGAACGGCCAGCTCGCCGGCTGTCCGAAGCGCGCAGATTCCTTTCGAACGCTTTGAGTTGCTGGCGCAATTCGAGGCGCCTGCGTACTTGCCGCATGGCGCTGGAAGCTCGCCGCAGTTTGAGCGGGCGATGCAACATTACTTACGGCGGGATTACGCGGGCGCCATACCGGGCCTTCGTTCGGTCACGGGCGATCCCCGAGCCGCCGCAGCGAGATTCTATCTTGGGATCTGTTACTTGCTCACGAGCGCTCGGCCCGCGGGTCTCGAAGAATTGCGGTCCGTGATCGCCGCGGGTAACACGCCCTACCTCGAAGCAGCCCAATTCTATGCCGCGAAAGGCATGCTTGGCTCGGGCGATGTCGGCGGTGCACAGCAGCAACTCGAGAGTGTGATCGCAATGCACGGCGAACTCGAAAAACCGGCGCAAGCGCTGCTCGCGCAGATCGCTCCGGCGAGGTAAATGAGCCGCCCTGAGTCCGTCCACAAGCGCCCGTAAATCCGACACAAGCGTGGCAATTGACGCTCACCATGTAAAAATATCCCTAATTGCGTATGAAAGCATAAGTACACTTAGCAGAAACTACAAACCTTAGTACGAAAGTTGATAGTAGTACTCTTCCCTAAAACCGTGCGGAATTTGGACGCGAGCGCTGACCCACCTTTGGCTTGTCACTTGCCTCACAGGCCACTAGTGTTAGTTACTTCCTGAAATCAACGGGAAGTCAATGGAAGCGCCGATAAGGCGCGGTCGCAAGGAGGACGGGGAGATGAGTCTATCACGGAGTCAGTGTATCACTGCGTCCGGAACGCTGTGGGCGTCAATTCGCCGTATGCGTTCCATGTTTCCGTTATTGTGTTGCGCCTGCTTATTACTGTTTCTTGCGCAACCATTACTCGAGTCGCAAACCGGCGTAAGCCCCCTGGTGGTGGTCTCCTCCGCCAGTTACTCGGCGACGCTGGCGCCCGGATCGCTCGGCACCATTCTGGGAGCCGGACTCAGCATCAACACGGCGCAGGCGGAAATCGATCAAAACGGAAACTTCCCCACCGAGCTGGCCGGCACAACGGTCCAAATCAACGGAACTCTGGCGCAACTGCTGTTTGTCTCTGCGGGGCAAATCAATTTTCTGATGCCCACCCAAGCGCAACCGGGTTCCACCGCGGTGGTCGTGAAAACAAGCGCGGGACTCACGCTCCAAGGAACGGCGACAGTACAAACTGTCGCACCGGGCATTTTCACCGCGGACGCGTCCGGACATGGCGCAATTCTCAATGCCGTGACGTTTTCGGTTGGACCATTCCGCCCCGAAACTGCGGAGAACCCGGGTTGCGACAAACGCACGCGCCTGGCCATCTTTGGCACGGGCATGCGCCTCGCAGCCGCGGGTAGTGTCCGCGTGCAGGTGAAGGATTCGGCGGGCGTTGTTTCGCTCCTCACTGTGGAGTACTCAGGTGCGGCGCAAACGCCAGGACTCGATCAAGTCAACGTCGTATTTCCGGCGGATTTCAACGCGAGCGGCACGCTGTCTCTCACTATCCTGGCCGGCTCGGCATCCTCGAATACCGTCACCTTCGATTTGAACGTCCGCGACCAAGCCTCCGTCTCGGCCGATGCCTGTTTGATCGACCTGAATGCCGGCAGCGTAACAGTGAATAGCGGCGCGCAGATGACAGCCACGTTATCCCTGAGCGCACCCGCCGCTAGTGGCGGCGTGCTGATCAACCTCTCCAGCAATTCACCCGCAGTGCAGGTTCCCGGCAGCGTGATGATTCCAGCCGGCCAGACGTCCGCGACTTTCCAGTTGACCGCCGCCTCCACACCAAGCGCTCAGAACGTCACCATCACGGCTTCCTTGAACGGCATCAGCAAGACCCTCAGCCTGGTGGTGAATCCGCCTTGCATCGGCAACCTTGGCCTCTCCGCAAGTGTCGTCGCGGGAGGTACGGGCTTGACCGGGACCGTGCAGTTGAGTGCTCCGGCGCCGGATGGTGGATTGGTTGTGAATCTCCAGAGCAGTGACCCGCACGTTCAAGTTGATGCCAGCGTAACGATACCTGCCGGAAAAACGTCGGCGGACTTCTCCATATCGACCACTCCTGGCTCGGCCACCTTGCAAGCGGCGATTACCGCAAGCGTGGGCGGATGCGCCGGAGTTTCAGTGACGATAACGGTAAACGTTAACGCGTGCGTGGCGGCAGTGAATCTTTCGGCGAATGCCGTGATCGGCGGCACGAGTCTGACGGGCACAGTTATGTTGACCGCACCGGCGCCTTCGGGCGGCCTGGTGGTGAATCTGCAGAGCAACAATGCGCAGGTGCAGGTCACCGCGACTGTAACCGTACCGGCTGGGCAAACTTCGGCCAGCTTCAACATATCCACCAGCGCGGGATCTACCAGCGCTTCAGCGGCGATCACAGCCAGCTTGAACGGATGCGCGGCGATCTCCGTAAGTCTCACGGTAAACCCGCCATCCTGTGTGGCCTCGGTGAGCCTTTCGAGCAACACCGTGACCGGTGGAAACAGCCTGACGGGAACCGTCGCGCTGACCGCACCGGCGCCTTCAGGCGGCTTGGTCGTGAATCTGCAAAGCAACAACGCGCAGGTGCAGGTGGGCGCAACTGTAACCGTACCGGCCGGACAAACTTCGGCCAGTTTCAATATATCCACCAGCGCGGGATCCACCAACGCGTCCGCAACGATCACTGCGAGCCTCAACGGGTGTGCCAGGGCATCTGCCACGCTCACAGTGAATCCGGTGCCGGGAGTCGTTTCAGTTAGTCTATCCGCCTCTGCAGTGACCGGCGGCGCCAGCTTGACAGGCACCGTCACACTTACCGGACCGGCGCCTTCGGGCGGTTTGGTAGTCAGTCTCCAAAGCAACAACGCGCAGGCGCAACTAGCCGCAAACGTGACTGTAGCGGGCGGGCAAACTTCGGCTAATTTCAATGTCTCAACCAGTCCTGTTGCGAGCAGCGTGGCTGTAACCATTACGGCAACCCTGAACGGATCAGCTTCCGCGACGTTTACGATCAATCCGCCCTGCGTGTCGTCAGTCAGTCTGTCGAGCGACACGGTAACAGGCGGCAGCAGCGTGACCGGCACGGTGACGTTGAATGGATCGGCGCCTTCGGGCGGGCTTGTGGTGAATCTCAAGAGCGACAACTCGCAAGTTCAGGTTGGCGCGACTGTAACCGTGCCGGCGGGACAAACTACAGCCGGTTTCAACGTCTCCACCACGGCGGGGCAGTCTAAGACATCGGCCAACATTTCAGTCAGCGTCGGCAACTGCGCGGGAGTTTCCGTTGTGCTTACCGTGAATCCGACGCCTTGCGTGGCATCGGTAGCTCTGTCGGTTAACGCAGTGACGGGCGGCGCCGGTCTGACTGGCACGGTGACGTTGACGGCCGCGGCCCCGGCAGGCGGGTTGATTGTGAATCTCCAAAGCAACAATCCGCTGGTCCAGGTTGCCGCATCTGTAACGGTGCCTGCTGGGCAGACCTCGGTCAATTTCGCCATCTCGACAGCGGCCCCTTCGGCGGTCGCGGCCGCTAGCATCACCGCCAGCCTGAGCGGATGCGCGGCAGTTTCTGCCACCCTCACCTTGAATCCGGCCGTTTGCGTTTCGGCCGTCAGTCTCTCGGCTAATGCCGTGATTGGCGGAAATACCCTCACGGGCACTGTAATTCTAAACGGTCAAGCCCCGGCCGGCGGGTTGATTGTGAATCTCCAAAGCAACAATCCGCTGGTCCAGGTTGCGGCCAGCGTAATGGTGCCCGCGGGACAGACTTCCGCAAACTTCACCGTATCGGCCAATCCAACTGCCACGAATGTCGCAGCCGCTATCACGGCTTCCATAGGGCTGTGTTCAGCAACAGTCTCGGTCACGGTGAACGCCGCCAGCCTCACCAACCTTGGCCTGTCGGCGGCCACGCTAATCGGTGGAAACGGCTTGACCGGTACGGTCACCTTGAACGGCAACGCGCCTGCCGGCGGAGCGGTCGTAAGCTTGAGCAGCGGCAATCTCTTGGTGAGTGTGCCTGCCACAGTGACGATATCGCCGGGTCAATCGAGCGCAGCCTTTTCGGTGTCCACGAGTCCCGTGCTGGTCGCATTGAACGTCGGGATAACGGCTACATATAACGGTGCTATGAAAACCGCGACCGTAATGCTCACACCACTGTATTAGCCAGGTGACGCCCGAGGGCGCGGCGGGCTTCGGGCTATCATGGAGGACATGTCCGCCGCAGAAGAACTTCAAGAACACTCGCAGCACGCTCAGGGGCCGTTCGATAAGCGCGTGGCCGCTACCATGGCCATCATCGCGGCCGCCATGGCCATCGTCTCGGTTCTGGGCCACCTGACCACGACCGAAGAGCTGCTCGCCCAGCAAAAAGCATCGGACCAATGGTCCTACTATCAGGCCAAGTCGATACGCCGGTATCAATCCGAGGTCGCGCGCGACCTGTTCGCTGCGATGAAGAACGAAAAGCAAAGTGAACAGTACACCAAGAATGCGGAAAAGTACCGGAAGGACGATGAAGAAATCCAGAAGCAAGCGCGCGAGTTGGAAGACGAAAGTCACCTGAAAGGCCGTCAAGCGCTGCGCCTCCACTTCGGCGAGGTCTTCCTTGAGATTGCCATTGTGTTTGGGTCGCTGGCGATTTTGACCAAGCGCGGATTGGCTTGGTTCGGTGCGATCGCTCTCTGTGCGGCAGGCGTGGTGATCGCTGCAACCACTTACTTCGTGAAGTAGACCCTCGTGAAGAGATCCCCGCGCGACCTTGTCACATTCGAAACCGTGCGCCAGGTTGCTCTTTCCCTGCCCAACGTGGAAGAAGGCACGGCGTGGAGATTCCCGGCATTCCGAGCGGACGGGCAGATGTTTTTATGCTTCCGCAAGGATCTCGATTCGATTGTGGTCCGGGCTTCGTTTGAACGGCGCGATGAGATGATCGAGGAAAACCCGGCGATCTACTACACCACCGATCACCATCGCCCCTATCCGTGGGTGCTGGCGCGGATTTCGAAGCTGGAACCCGAGGTCGTACCGGATTTGTTGCGCATGGCGCTGCATTTTACGCCGCTGGGTAGGCGGCGAACCAAGCGCTTCTGACGCGGGACGCGGGACGCACCTGAACCTGAGGACCCGAGTACTCTCGACCGTGGCTGCTACTATCGAAGTGTAGAATCAATGCGTGGAGATTCGCGAGTTCATCTGGTCCGATGATCGAGTCGATCACATTGCCCGTCACGGTGTTCAGCCTGAAGAAGTGGAGGAAGTGTGTTTTGGCAAAGCGCTGGTTCAGCGTGGAAGGTCTTCTGGACAAAACCCTGTGTATTACGTGCTGGGGCAAACTTCATCTGGGCGATACATCCTCTCCGTCGTCATCCAGTTTCCCCACGGTAAAGGTTACGCGGTGACGGCCCGACCGATGACTCAGAAGGAGAAAGAGCGCTACAACCGATGGAAAAGACGATAATCAGGCGGAAACTACCGAATACGGATTCCATTGAAGAGTTGGCCAGGTTCTGGGACACCCACGATCTGACGGAGTTTGAAGAGCATCTCGAGGAAGTTGGGGAGCCCGTCTTTGTACGTATTAAGGGCCGATCCCTGAGTATCGACCTGCAACCCGCTGAGGCTCAGCGTCTCACGAAAATCGCTCGGTCCAAGGGCGTCAAGGAAACCAGCGTAGCTCGGCAGTGGATTGTTGAAAGGCTTCGGCAGTCTCAGGGCGCTGGCCGATCGCCCGGCCGGACGGCGCAAAAGATGCGCCGCAGCGGAACGCCCGGTCGTTAGCCTTCGAATTGCGAGGTGGTTGTGGGAGCGGAACCCTCGCGGTGATCACATAGCCGCCTCGAGAGGACCCCGCCACGTCAATTATACCCGGCCCATCATCATTTCACCTGGAACGGCGCTGCATAGACAAAAGAATTCCCGGTCACCGTGAAATTGAGGTTGTAGGTTCCCGTGGTGAGCCCTGTCGTGCTCAAGTTGAAGCTGTAACCGCCCGTGATACCCAGCGTTGAGTCGAAGCGGAAGTCATTGTCGGGGTTGGCGCTGCCAGAGTCTTGAACCAGTCCGGAAATCGAACTGGAGGCTTGAGTGATGCTGATAGCGTGGAGGACGATGCTTGAGGAAGATAAATCGTTGCCCATGCTATCGCAGAGTTGCAATTTGATCGGCACGGTGGCTCCGCTGTGCACGGCCTTTGTCGGATCGTAAAGCAGGCACAAGTTGTAGCGCGGTCCGATACTAACTTTGCCAGTCTTGTTCCCAACGTTCTCGGTAAACCACAGATTCCCATCCGGCCCCCCGGTGATAATGTCCGGCTGGCTACCGCTCGTGGGGACCGAGAATTTTGTGATCAGTCCCACAGGAGTAATTCTCGCTACTTTGTCAGCGACATCTTCTGTAAACCAAAGATTGCCGTCTGGCCCAGTTGTGATGCCGAACGGCCTGCCGCCAGATACCGGAAACTCGGTGATCGCACCAGAGGGAGTGATTCTTCCGATCTGGTTCACATTGTCCTCCGTGAACCACAAATTGCCGTCTGGCCCAGTGGCAATCCAGACGGGCTGGGTACCAGCGGTAGGAAGCGAGAATTCCGTAAATGTTCCGGCGGGTGTGATTCTACCAATCTTGTTCGTACTGTTCTCGGTAAACCATAAATTGCCGTCGGGCCCTGCGGTGATCCCGACCGGCCCACTACCGCCAGTGGGGACCGAGAACTCCGTAATCACTCCGGCCGTGGTCACTTTCCCGATTTTGTTCCCGTTGACCTCCGTGAACCAGAGGTTGCCGTCCGGGCCCGCAGTAATTCCGAACGGCCTACTGCCGCCCGTGGGAACGGCGAATTCTGTGACAGTTCCAGCGGTTGTTATCCTTCCTATCTGGTTCCCAAAATCCTCAGTGAACCACAAATTGCCGTCTGGGCCTGCGGTGATCTGGTACGGAAAGCCCGTGGGGACGGAAAACTCTGTCGCTACCGCGGGATCCGAGTTCGATGGTGATGAGTCCGGATGGCGGCAGACTCTACGTCGCCTCGATAACGGGCGGTATCGCAGTCATCGACACGAAGACTGACCAGCTCCTCCCCGGGGCTATCACGGTTGCAGGCTCCGTCCACGACTTAGTTGTGACGCCGGATGGCAAGAAACTCTTCATGGCCATGAATCGGAACGGCGTTTGGCGCGTGCTCACTACGAATGGGGGACTGAAGCAGATCACGGATCGAATTTGTCCAGTGAACCTCGGGCTCGACTCTCAAGGACGGACCCTTTATGTCCCCTACCAATGCGGCGGGCCGACTGGACGTGCCGGCCATGACGCGGTGGAAGTCTTTGACGCGCGGACCGAAGAGAGTCTGGGCATCGTCTCCGGCCCACCTCTCGTGGGCGGAAAGCCTTCTGTTTCGCCCAACGGGCGGCTGGTCCTGTTGGATGGCCGGGACGGCTGCGAGAGCCCTGACTATGATCACCAGAGGTGCCCTTCGGTACCCAGCCATGTTGTCCATTTTCTGCGGATGCCTGATCGCCAGATCGTGAAAACGATTGGGATGCCGGAGACGTCCACACCATGTCAATTCGTCGATCCCACGAGGCTGCTTTTCATTGGCTACTCGATCAACCTGATGGACACCGCCCAGTAGGTGGTGACGGAGAGGTGGGAGAACAAGCCTGAACTCTTCAATAGCTTTGCGCTGCTGCCGGCTCTTCGCCAAGCCTTTATAGGCATTGAAGGGCGGGCGGAGATTCTGGCCCTCACTGCTGAGAGTCCGGAATGCTCTCCACCCAAGAACGGTCTCGCCGTGGCTTATCCCGGCGACGGGACTGCACAAGACGCCATCGGCGGAGCGACGCTTACATCGGTAGGCGGGGTGGGATTCGGGCCTGGCCGCGTAGGGCAGGCCTTCGTCCTCGACGGACAATCAGGTCATCTGGTTGCGCCTTGGCCGGGTTTTAACCGCTTCGGCCTCCGAGACTCTTCCTTCGCGGCGTATGTGAAGTTCTCGAGTGTCGAAGGAGAGATGACGATTTTGGACCGAAAACCAGTCGCCAGGCTTGCGAAAGCGCTGGAACATCGCTTCCACTTCGAGTTGGCGACCGCGCGCGCAGGATCGCTCGATCTTTTCAGCACGACCGCAGTTGTCGCAGATCGGTGGTACCACGTGTGCGTCACTAAGAATAATGAGGAGGTCGTGCTCTACGTCAATGGGAATCCAGAGGCTCGGGAATCCTTTAGAGACGCCCAACCCCCGGTTGAAAGCCGGGAGCAGCTCGAGTTCCATTTTGGCGCTACAAAAGACCGCCAACAGTTCCTTCACGGAAAACTGGACGAGATCCTCTTTTACGATCGTGCTTTGAGCCCAACGAGGTCCGCCGGCTGTACCAAATGCGCGAATCAGGCCCCTGCCGAATTTGATAATCTCCGTCTTACTCCCGGCGGTCGTTCTGAGGTTTCCGGACAGACGGTCGCACTCGAAGGTTTGGTACGCAGAGTCGATTTTTCAGTCGAGCAAACCCTTTTCAGTCGAGCAAACCTTTTTCAGTCACGCGATCCGCGAAAATCTTTCACCTTCCCAACCCACAACTTAGCCAGAACGCCGCATTTGCCGCGCACACTCATGAGCTAGTCTGGCCTTGAGAGGTCATCATGGGTAAGAAGAAACGGCCATTTCGCGTGCGTTCAGTAGCGCACAGCTCCGCCGTCCGAATGGCGCAAAATGAAATTTCGGCCGCCGCCGGCCCCACTAAGCGCCCTCAACTTTCACGAAACAAAGCCACTTGCAAAATGCCACCTCCAAACACAAAAGTTTCTGTTTGCGCCATTCGCGCGCTCGACGGCTCCCGGTCTCCAACCCAGTCACAACACTGGATTTTCATGACGCAAAATACAATTTCGAACAAAACAGCCTGTGGAAATCAGCACAATTGCCTGCTCTACCAACGTCTTGCGGGATGGCATCACCAAACACACAAAACTCGTCTTGCGTCATCCCGGCTTGCTGTTGGCGGATCCTGGAACGTCCTAGTGATAGAATTGCGACCTGTATCGTCGGCCAGCAGCTTGCGAAACAGCCACCTACCCTCCTGCGCCACTCACACACTCGACGCTCCCGGTCCCAACCCCCAAGCCCCGGTCTCGGCGAGGCGCGCAGCGCCGAGCCCGGCCCACCACCTACCACCCACCTCGCACCACCTAAAATAAAATTGATGGTCGAAAACATCTCCCCGGGCGTGTCTGCCCGCAACGCCCGAGTCGTGCTATTCGACTTTGACGGCACGCTTTCCCTGATTCGCTCCGGCTGGATGAACGTCATGGTTCCCATGATGATGGAGATTTTGCTCGACCTGAAGACAGGAGAAACAGAAGACGAACTGCGTGGCGTTGTGGAAGAGTTCGTGTGGTGCCTGACCGGTAAAGAGACCATCTACCAGATGATCGCGCTGGCAGAAGCGGTGCAGGCCCGCGGAGGCAGGCCGCTCGATCCGCTGGTGTACAAAAAGATGTATCTGGATCGGCTGTGGGTCAAGATCGAGAACCGCGTGGAGTCGCTGCGCAAGGGTCGCGCCGATCCGGAACAATATCTGGTACCCGGCGCGCGCGCGCTGCTCGCGGAATTGAAGGACCGCGGCCTCACCATGTATCTGGCCAGCGGCACGGATGAAATCTACATGAAGGAAGAAGCGCGCCTGCTCGATATCACGCAGTATTTTGAAGGCGGCGTGTACGGCGCTCTGGACGATTACAAGAGCTTTTCGAAGGCGATCCTGATCAAGCGCATTTTGGCCTCGGCCGATTTCGACGGCAGCCAATTTCTTGGCTTCGGCGACGGCTACGTGGAAATCGAGGAAGTGAAAAACGTGGGCGGCGTCGCGGTCGGCGTCGCCAGCGAAGAGCCGGCCTGTACAAAGGTGGATGAATGGAAGCGCCTGCGCCTCATCGGCGTCGGAGCCGATTACATCGTGCCTAATTTTCTCTGTCGCGACGAACTCGTCTCCAGCCTCTTCCCTGCCTGATGCCCTCCAAATATGACCTCTTTGATCGGTCGCGGCTCCGTCTGAAGCCGCTTTCGGAACGCGTCCACGACTTGCATCTCGACCGCTGGCTGGCGCTGGACGACGCCACGCCTGAATTCGCGCATGCGGATCTCGTGAAAGTGGCGGCGCGATTGCAGTCGGCGCGCGCATCCGGAGCCGCGCGAGTTCTCATCATGGGTGCACATGTGATTCGAGCCGGCGTGAACCGGCACGTGATCGACCTGCTGGAGCGCGGCTTCATCGACCACGTGGCCATGAACGGCGCTGGCGCCATCCACGATTTCGAACTTGCCCGCATCGGCGCGACCACGGAAAGCGTGGCGCGCTACATCCGCACCGGCGAATTCGGCCTGTGGCGCGAAACCGGCGAACTCAATGACTGGGTCGCCGAAGCCCAGCGGCTTTCGCTCGGCCTGGGTGAGAACGCCGGGCGGCGAATCGCCGAGAGCAGTTTTCCTCACGGCAATCTGAGCATTCTCGCGGCAGCATACCGCCTGTCGATTCCGGCAACCATCCACACCGGCATCGGCTACGACATTGTTCACGAACATCCGAACTGCGACGGCGCCGCTCACGGAGAAGCCAGCTATCGCGATTTTCTGATCTTCGCCCACACGCTGGAGCGCCTGGATTCGGGCGTTGTACTTTGCTTCGGTTCGGCGACCATGGCGCCGGAGATCTACCTCAAAGCTTTGGCAATGGTTCGAAACGTGGCGCAACAACAGGGACGAACCGTCAACCGCTTCGCCACCGCCGTATTCGACATCTGGCCGATCCACGGCGATTACCGCAAGGAACTCGACAAGACCGATCCGGGTTATTACTTCCGGCCTCACAAAACTATGCTGGTGCGTACCGTGGCGGACGGCGGCGAAAGCTTCTACTTCCGGGGCGAGCATCGCGCAACGTTGCCCGCTTTGCGGCGAGCGCTTCTGGATATCGCATGACGACGGCCGAGATTCTGGCGGCTTTCCCGCGTTATTCAGCTCTCGTCGTCGGCGACGTCTGCCTGGATCGGCTGTGCGTCTATGATCCCGCTGCCGCCGAGCCGTCGCGCGAGACGCGGATTCCACGCCTGGGAGTCATCTCTACCGAATTCGCCCCTGGCGCCGGCGGCACGGTGGCCAATAATCTAGCGGCGCTCGGCATCGGCCGCGTAGCCGTGCTGGGCGTCATCGGGAATGACGGTTTCGCTTGGGAGTTGACGCGATCGCTCAACTCTCGGGCGATCTCGACCGACCTGCTGGTGCGGTCCAGCGAAATCCCAACGTTCACCTACACCAAACTGGTGAATGCGGCCACGGGCGTGGAAGATCAGCCGCGCGTGGACCACATCTACGCGCAGGCTTTTCCGGCCGCGGTTGAAAAAGAAATCCTGGGTTACCTGGAGGACTTCGCGGATAGTTTCGACGTCATCTTCGTGTCGGACCAGTCGGAAACAAAGCACGGCGGAGTGGTGACCGGCGCGGTTCGGGAACGGCTCGCCGGGATCGCCGAAGCGAATCCAGCCAAGGTGATCTGGGTTGATTCCCGCATTCGCATCGAGCGCTTCCGCAAAATGATTCTCAAACCGAACGAGCAGGAGGCGGATACGGCTTCGATCGCCCTGTTTGGGAAGGTGGACTACCAGCGGCTTCGTGCTCACGGCGAATCCAAGCTCTTGTTCGTAACGAAGAGCGCGCAGGGCACCCTCGTGATCGAAGAAAACGGCGAGACGCTGGTGCCCACGAAGGCTGTCGAAAAACCAGTGGACATCTGCGGCGCGGGCGACAGCTTCTCGGCCGGCGCGGCCATCGCTCTGGCGATTACCGGATCGGCGACCGATGCGGCGCGGTTCGGCAACCTGGTAGCCTCCATCACCATCATGAAAGCAGGCACGGGCAGCGCCAGTCCCGCGGAAATGCTCGCCGCGGCAGCGGGCCAATGAGTATCCTCGCGATCGACATCGGCGGCACCAAGTTCAGCATGGCCGTTTTTGACGGCAGCCGCATGCTGGACCGCGAATCTCGATCTACGGATCGCGAAGGAGGCCCCGAATGGATGCTTCAACAGATCGCGACGATCGCCTGCGAGTGGAAAAAGCGGTACACGCTGGATCGCTGCGGCATCGGCTTCGGCGGCCCGGTGGAATTCGACCGGCAGCGCGTCGCGCTATCCACGCATGTCGGCGGCTGGAGCGACTTCGACCTGCCGCGGCGTCTGGAGACGGCGCTGGGCATTTTGCCCGTGATGGACAACGACGCCAATGCGGGCGCTTTGGGTGAAGCGCTCTATGGCGCCGGAGGGGGCTATCGGCCGCTTTTCTACATGACGTTGTCGACCGGGATCGGCGCCGGCATCATTGCTTCCGGCGACACGATCTATCGCGGCGCCGATTCATACGCCGGGGAAATCGGCCATCTCACCATCCGGCCAGGCGGACCCGATTGCCTGTGCGGCTCGCGCGGTTGCTTCGAACGCATGTGCTGCGGGCTATGGTTGGAGCGCGACCACGGCCGGCCGGCCAAGGAGCTGCTGCAAGATCCCGGTTTCGTCGAGCGCTACGTCGTGGATCTCGCGCAAGGGCTGAAGGCGGCCATCATGCTGCTGAATCCCGCGCGTATCGTCATCGGCGGCGGCATCGCCAAAGCCGGCGACGCGCTGTTCGTTCCCCTGCGCGCGGAACTTCGGCGGCAAATCACGGACTGGTCGCGCGCGCGGATCGACGTGGTACCGGCGGCGTTGGGCGATGACAGCGTACTCTATGGGGCGATGGCGTTGGTGCGATAAAGCTAGAATGGTGATTCCATGTTCATCCGCTCGCTGACGCTCAGGAACATCCTGTCATTCCGAGAGCCGGGCCCTCTCGAATTGAAGCCATTGAACATCTTCATCGGCGCGAACGCATCGGGCAAGTCCAATTTGATTGACTGCATCGAACTACTCCAGTCCTTGCCGAACAGCGTCAACAATTATATCAATACACGTGGTGGCGCGGAAGCATGGATTTGGAAAGGGGCAAAAGGTGCGAGAGCTGCTCGACTTGCGTGCGAATTTCAACTTCAAACAGTTCCCCTGATGTATGAAATGGAATTTCGCGCGGTGGAGCGTACCTTGGTGATAGAAAAGGAGGCACTACCTCCGTTCCTGGATCGCGTGTTGGGCGGATTGCACATACGTGAGGAAGCCTCGCAGGATCCTGCGGGCTCCGGCATCGGCGGATCCGATTCGGTGCTTGCAGCCTGGCGGAACCCCGCCGACCGAACCCCAATCACCCGCACCGCGCGTTTGTTCAGCAACATTCGGATCTATCGGGGCTTTCGCACCGGCACGAACGATGACGCCAGGTCGGGTGTTTCTTCTTCTGCGCCGAAGCATCCGCTGGACGAGAAAGGATCAAATCTGGCGCTGGTGCTCCAAGAAATGGATTTCCATAACTCGCTCAAGAAGGTCACGGAAAGTTTACAGCGGCTTTCCGATCGATTCGAAGACATCAAGATCCGGGGCGAGGGCGGGCGGAGTCAGTTGTATGTGCAAGAGCGCGGCATCGGGCCGGTCTCGGCCACGCGGTTGTCCGATGGTACGTTGAAGTTTCTGTGCCTGATGGCGATCTTGCTGGACCACGACCCACCACCGCTAGTTTGTATTGAAGAGCCGGAATGCGGACTGCATCCCGATGCGCTACGGTTGGTGGCTGACGCCCTTCGGGAGGCGTCAAGTCGAATGCAAATCATTGTCACAACGCATTCGGACGCGTTGGTCGACCGTTTCAGCGACGAGCCTGAGAGCATCGTAGTTTGCGAAAGAGACTTCGACGAAAGCACCTGCTTTAAGCGCCTCCCGAGCGATCAGCTCAAGGAGTGGCTAGCGGAATATACTCTTGGCGATCTCTGGCGACGAGGCGAAATCGGCGGAACGCAATAGTGATGGAGATTCGGGTCTACTTCGAAGGCAACCGGACGCTCAGGCCAGGATTTGCCAGCTTCTTTCGCGAGCTCAAGGCTGCGGCGAAAAGGGTACAATCCTCAGTCGAATTCATAGCAGCGAAGGATGGACCGAGCGACTACCGAAAGGCTGCAAGAACCCATCCGCTTGCTTGGAACATCTTGCTCAAAGACAGCGAAGAGCCCATGCCAGCGCATCCTGCCACATTATGCAAAAGACATGGCATCGATGCGTCGCTCGTGAACAACGTGTTCTGGATGGTGGAACTGATGGAATCGTGGTTTCTCGCGCATCCGGAAGCGCTGGCCGCGTACTACGGCAAGGACTTTTCTGTTAATGCCCTCGGTCAAACTGCGGACGTCGAACGAGTGCCGAAATCGGACGTATTGCGCCGACTTCAGCAGGCCACAAAAAGCACTAGCAAGGGTAGGTACGATAAGGTAGCTCATGCCCCGCATTTGCTAGAAACGGTTGGATGCCGCTCGAGTGCGGCAGCGCGCGCCGAATTGCCGCATGCTTAGTCGATAACCGCAAGACTTGCACCTACTGCTTAATCCACGCGTGCTTGGGATCGTCCGACCAGGCGCCGTAGGTTCTGCCTTCGCCTGCCAGGATCCAGGTGTAGTTCAGCGTGTAGCCCGGACACGCGACCACGGGATGGTATCCGCGCGGGATCAGCACCGTGTCGCCATGCTCGACCGCGTAGGCGTTGTCGAATGGGTCCGGATCCGCCGGGTCGGTATAAACGCGCATGAATCCGAAACCCTGGCGGGGTTCCACCTGAAAGTAGTAGACCTCCTCCATCGGGACCTCGGCGGGTGGAGCGAACCGATCGTGCTTGTGCGGCGGGCAGCTCGACCATCCGCCGGGATGGTTCACCGTCTCACCGCAAATCAAGTGCGCCGCAGCGACATTATCGGCAATGTGCGTAAACACGGTGCGCGTCCAGTTGTCCCTGCCGACGCTCTTCGATACGCCCGCGAAATTCCCCGGCTTGCCGCCCGCCTGGCCGAGCGCGGCCCCGATCGTCACGCGTGCCTCGCCATCCAGCGCGGCCAGCTTCACCTTGGAGTCCGGCGGAATGTAGATCATCGTTGTGGCTTGTGCGATGGAACTCCGCGCCGGGACTTGCGCGCTCCAGCGGCCGGCGGCGGACTCGACATCCACTTGGACCGGACCCGTGTAGAAATCGAGCGAAAGCTCCTCTTCCCCGCTCCGGATTTCCTGCTCGCGGAGCGTCCCGCCGAGTTGGACAATTGAAAACGAAAGGTATTTCAACTCCTTGCCGCGCGTGGCAATCGGATACAGGCCGGGCTTCTCTCCCGGAGACTTGAAGTGCAGTTTCATCATTTCCACGCTATCATGATCGGCGTGATCCTGCCTCCGTTTTATCCGGTGCTGGACACGGCGTTACTCACCCGCGTTGGATTATTTGCCGAAGACGCCGCCGAGCCGATTCTGCAGGCAGGCGCGCGCATTCTCCAGTTCCGCCACAAGGACTTCTTCTCGCGCCAAGTATTCGAAAGCGCCGAACGCGTGGCCGGCTTGTGCCGTGCCGCACAAGCCCTCTTCGTCGTGAACGACCGTGCGGATATCGCCAAGTTGCTCGATGCGGCGCTGCACCTCGGCCAGGACGATCTCGCGCCGACCGGTGCACGGAAGCTAATGCGCGCACGAGGCATCATCGGCTTCTCGACGCACAATGACGAGCAGCTCCGCAGAGGCGATCAGGCGCCCGTGGATTACCTGGCGATCGGGCCAATCTTCAGCACTGCATCGAAAGAGAAGCCAGATCCAGTATTAGGTATCGAGCGCCTGCGCAGCTTGCGCGCTCTTACGGAAAAGCCGCTGGTGGCAATCGGCGGCATCAAACGAGAGACAGCAGCCGCAGTCCTCGAAGCCGGCGCGGATTCCGTGGCCATCATCGGCGATCTGTTTCCCGAGCCGTGCACGAAAGCCGCACTACGCTCGAGAGCGGAAGAGTGGCTCGCTATTTGTTCGTCGCGTACGTCACGCCGACCGTAGTCTCGCTGCCTTCCACGCCCAGAACCACCGTCACCGTGTGTTTGTTTGCGTGATCCTCGCCCACCAGCATGCCCGCGGCCGACTGACCGCTTTGGCTGGTAACGTTGCTGGTGACCTTCAGCCCGAGGGATTGGAACTGGTCCTGATAAAACTTGATCACCTTGTCGGACGAGTCCGCCGTCTTGTACGTGAAGGTTCCACTCTCGCCGTCGGGTCCGCTCGCCGAAAACGCGCCTTGCGCATCGGAGCCGGGGTAATCCGGGACCCACGACGGCAGCTTGGCTTTGCCGCCAACCGTCAGTGTGCCTTTGCCTTCCTCCTTGAACACGAACTTCCCGTGCTTGGCGTCGTCGAAACTGAGGGTGTAGGTCTTTCCGGTCTTTTTGTCCCGAACGGTCATTTCCGACTTTCCCTCGTCGGTAGATACCAGGTCGACATCGGGGTTGGCGGCGACGGCCAATTTGGCCGCTGCCATCGCGGGGTTCCGCTTTATCAGATCGGTATCAAAGCCGGCCTGCTTGGCCTTATGCGCGATGAAGAAGTAGATTCCCAGTACGCAGATGATGATCAGCACGAGACAACCGCCGACAGCTCCCAGAATGAACGCCATCGCACGGCTCTTCTTGGGTGGAGGCGGGGGCAGCGCGCCGGGCGCCGGAGGTGCGGGAGGATTAGTAGCCATTATTTCTCCTTCTTGTCAGCATACTGCACTGGCTACAGACTATGCAGCAGGAGGCTTGTAGGTTGTGGGAAAAGCGGCTTCCCACAACCCACGACCTAAGGTTATGTTGCGCTGACGCGCTTGGCGGTAACTTCGCGCGGGCCGCCCTTGCCTTGACCGCCCTCAGTCTCGATCTTCAATTTAAGCTCGTCACCGGACACGGTGCCGGTGTATTTGCTGGTGATCTTGTTGCCGTTAAACTCACGAACCACAGTGAAGGAAATGTTGCTGCCATCCACTTTTCCATCCTGGATCTCGGTGTCGCCTCCGCGGCCGGAAACTGTGCCGGTCAACTTGGCGCCGTCGGCCTTCAGGTTCATGTTCGCCGTCATCGGGCCGTTCTTGCCCTGCGTCTCATAGGTCCATTTTCCCGTCACGTCAGCCGCGAACGCCACGGCTGCCACGAGGCAGGAAAGCAATGCTAAACGAAGCTTCATTCTTTTCTCCTTGTTAAGGATGCTCGATCCTCGGTGTAGAGATGGTACTCCGGCGGCGAATGTTACCCCACGCCTGTAAAGAAGCGTAAGTCGTTCAATCCTGGTGTTCGTGCTGGTGCGCAGTAACCACGATCGAGCAGGGAGTGTCGGATAAGACACACTTGGTGTGCTCGAACTGGATGGTGGTGTGGTGTATGTGGAAGGTGCAGAGTAAGTCATTGATCCGCTGAAGGATAGAATTGCTTTCCGAGGGTGGCGTGTCTTCGATTAACACGTGACAGCTCAGCGCATGGGCGCTCGAACCGAGGCTCCAGATATGCAGGTCATGCACGTCGATCACGCCGTCGACCTCCCGCATGGCCTCGGTAACCTGGCTTAACTCCAGGCCTCGGGGAAGCCCTTCGAGCAGCACGTTCAGGGATTCCTGGATGATGTCCCAAGCGGTCCAAATGATAAGCCCGCCGATGAGCACCGAGAGAATCGGGTCGATGATATCCAGTCCGGTGAAGTGGATGGCGACCGCACCGGCGATAATCGCGACGGAGCTGACGGCATCGCCCATGAAATGCAGAAATGCGGCACGGATGTTCAGGTCGTGGTCCTTGTCGCGGCGCAGTCCCCACATGATGGCGCCGTTCAGGATCAATGCGACGGCCGCGACCCACAGCATGGTCCACTCCTGAACGTGCCGGGGACTTAGGAATCGCTCCCAAGCTTCATAAAAAATGAACCCCGCGATTCCGATCAGCGTCAGGGCATTGACGAAGGCGGTGAGAACGCCGGCGCGATGATATCCATAAGTCTTCACGCTGTTCGCGGGCTTGGACTGAAGGTAGAAGCCGATGGCTGCCAGGACCAGCGACAACGCATCGGTGAAGTTGTGGCCGGCGTCGGAAACGAGCGCCAGGCTACCTGCTCGAATGCCAGCGATCAACTCGAAGACGACGAAAAGAATCGTGGCGAAGAACGACCACTTCAGGATTTGCCCGGTTCCATGCTGGTTGCCGTGGTAGTGCACGTGGTCTCCGCTGCCTTTATTTTAGCCGACCGCTTGCTGACGCGCGCGGCTCAGTTACAGAGCCACGACCGTAAGGGAGTGATCAGAAGCGCGTGACTTCGGTGAAGTTAAAATCGTTCACCTTCATCGCGGGGACGACCATATCGAACGCTTCTTCGCCCGTAGCGCGGACGACTGGTGAGAGCGCCTCCACGTTGCTCAGCAGCTCGATGATTCCCTGGTTGAAGCGGAAATTTTTCAAGCCCTGAACCACCTTGCCGTTTTCGATGAGGAAGGTGCCGTCGCGAGTCATGCCGGTCATGATCTTAGGGAATGGGTCCACTTCGCGGATGTACCAGAGGCGCGTGACCAAAATGCCGTACTCCGTGGATGCGATCATTTCTTCTAGCGGCGTTGCGCCGCCGGCAATCACGATGTTCATCGGCGCTTCGCCGATTTCGTTCGGCAAGGGGAAGCCGTGGCCGGTTGGCTCGACGCCCTTGCGGTGAGCGCTGGCGCGCCCGTAGGCCAAGTCGCGCGGCACACCGGCATCCACCAGCGTCAATTTGCGCCGCGGCACGCCTTCGCCGTCGAAAGGCGCTCCGGCTTGCAGCGGATGCGCGACATCGTCGTAGATGTTGATATTGCCGCCGAACAATTTCGTGCCCAGGCGATCGGTGAGAAAACTGCGCTGATCTTCCATGGCCGTGGCGCTGAAGTCGCCGAACATCTGGCCCACGAGATCGAGCACGGCGGCGGGTTCCAGCACCACGGTATAGCGGCCGGGTGCAATTTCGCGCGGGTCGCTGGAGAGGCGCGCTTTGTCGCTGGCCCGGCGCGCCAGTTCCACCGGGTGCATGGCGCCGCGCGCGACGGACGATCCCTTCGCCCAGCCGGAACTGGTTTCGGCCATGGCGGTGATTGAGAAATTGGCCATGGTTTCGCCGTGCCACGCCGCGACGCCTTGCGAATTGAAGATTGCCTCCACCGATTGGCCATTGGAGTAAATTCCGGCGGCGGTCTGCCCTGCCCCTTCCACCAAGCGGATGGCCTCTGCCACTGCTTTCGCCCGATCCATCGGATCGGCGTCTGCCGCTGCAGCATCAAAGCGCGGAGTTTCCGGAATCGTCGAGGGCTTCGCGAGCGGAAGCAGATCCGGATTGGGCGCCGCAGCCTTCGCCAGCGCGATGGACTGCTCGACGGCCGCGCGGATTGAATCCGCATCGAACCGATTCGTCGTGGCGCGCGCGGTTTTTTGATCGAGTTGCACGCGGACAGAAAGCCATTGCATCTGCTCGGCCACGTTTTGATGGATGGTGTTGTTGGCGAAGCGCGTGAGAGCTTCGCGGTGAGCGCCGATAATGGCTTCGACGTCCGAAACGCCGCTGGATTTCGCAACGGCCTGGATCCTTTCAAATAGCGCAGCGCATTCCTCCTTGGATAAGACAGGCGGCGTTTCCAAATGAGTAGGCTGTTTCATTCGATGCCTGTGGCGCAGCCTCTCAGGCTGCCGCGTCGAGACTCGTCTCGACGCTTCCTGCCAAGCTCAACACAAGACTCGACACGAGTGTCGAGTCGGCAGGCTGAGAGCCTGCGCCACGGAAGCACATCAGCTGGCATAAGCGGCTCCGATCTTGATGTCGTGGAAGCGGGCGGGGCTCGCGCCGTGACCGGTGCCGATCACCTGCTCCGGCTGGCCTTTGCCGCAGTTGGGCACGCCCCAGAGGACCCAATGATCGCGATTGGCGATGGCGGCGCAGGAATTCCAGAACTCGGTGGTGATCCCGCTGTAGGTTGGATTCTTGAGCATCCGCACGCGCCGGCCGTCGCGAATCTCCCAGGCGATCTCGCAGCCGAACTGAAAGTTGTAGCGCTTGTCGTCGATGGACCAGCTCCGGTTGGTCTGCATATAGATTGCTTGGCTCGCTCCATTGAAGACCTCGTCGAGCGTCTGCTCGCCCGGAAGCAGGCTCACGTTGGTCATACGGATGAGCGGGAGGCGCGACCAACCGGTGGCTCGCATGGTTCCGTTCGAGCGTTGCTGCCCGATGGCGGCGGCGGTCTCTCGCGAGGTCATGTATCCGACGAACTGGCCGGCGCGAATGATGGGAGCCGATTGGGCCGGCACGCCTTCGTCGTCGAAAGCAAACGTGCCGAGGCCCGGGCCGTGCTCGGGACGCGCGTCGCAAACGGCATTGACGATTTCCGAGCCGTAGCGCAGGTTGTTCAGCTTATCGAGCGTGAGGAAGCTCATGCCGGCGTAATTCGCTTCCGAGCCGAGCACGCGATCGAGTTCGATGGGATGGCCGATCGATTCATGCACCTGCAGTCCTAGCTGGCTGCCATCGACGATCAGGTCGAAGCGGCCCTCGGGGCACTGATCGGCAGAATGCAGCGCCACGGCTTCCTCGGCGATCCGCGGCGCGTGATCGAGTAAAGCCAGTTCGTGGATCAGTTCGTAGCCCTTCAACTGATGCTGGCCGCCGAAGGAGTTCGGGTAGGAGCGCTTTTGAATTTCGTTTTCGCGGAAGCTGTAGGCTTCGAATCCGGCGCCGCTCGAGGTGCGGGTCTGGTCGATCACGCTGCCGAGCGAGGAAACGAAAACCTGGCGGGCGCGTTGGAAGACCATCGAGGTTTGGGCGAGCGTGACGCCGGCGTTGCGGCGCAGCTCCGCATCCACAGCCAGGAGTAGCGCAAGCTGTTCCTCGACGCTGACGGAAAACGGATCGATCCGGCAAGGCGAGATCCAGGTGGCTTCGTACTTATCTTCGGGGGCGAGCACGACGTCGCGTTTCTTGGCGAGTGCACTGGCTCGCGCGATATCGACGGCGAGTGCGGCAGTGGATTCCACTCCGGCTTGGCTCAAATCGTCGGTAGCGGCGAAGCCCCAGCACCCATCCGCCAGCACGCGTATCCCCAGCCCGGCTGATTCAGAACCGGAGATCGTTCCAGGCTTACCATTCTTGGTGGAAAGATCGCGAGCGCGGCTTTCGATGGCGCGGACGTCCGCGTAAGTGACGCCAGGGCGGAGGGCGGAGTCGAGCGCCTTGAGGGCGAGTTGCTGCATCAATACCAGGATACGTGGTGTGCGGCCACGGTTTAGGTGACGCGCTTGCTACCGCGCGCGGCTCAGAAAGGGGTTGCTGACTTCGCGGCAGTTACTGAGCCGCGCGCGTAAGCAAGCGGTTCCGGCAACGCACTTCGGTTAGTTGCTGTGCTTTCTCCGCGTCGCGCGACAAGGAAAGAAAAAACGGTGATTGCGTGCACTGTCCCCAGTTTTTCTGTTCAAGCGGCGTTTGCTTCTCGGTCGGTCAACCGGCCTGGGGGGCCGAGAGCTTCTGCTGTTGCAAAGCGGTGAAGGCCGCAGTTTCGTCCGGATAAATGGGAATTACGTTGGCGATCCGGGTCAGCTCCAGCACTTCGCGCACGCGGCGATTCAAGTTGGCCAGGACGAAGCGCCCAGTGCCATTTTTCAGGATGCTGGTGTAGATCCCGATCAGGAATCCGATGCCGGTGGAGTCGATGTAGGACACCTGGCTGAAGTCGGCGAGCACCTTGGTGCAGCCGGAACTCTTGATCTCCTCCGTTTTGGCGCGCAAGTACGCCGAGTCCTGCCCGGTGGCGAACTTGCCGTGCAGGCGCAGAATGCAAACCTCGCCTTGAGACTCAAGATCGACGAGCATACTTTCTATATACTACCGCTTCCGGTCCACCCCTAGTGTGCACGCGCCTTGCTATACTGCGCCCATGCGAAGATTTCTCATTTTGGTTGCTTTGGCTGTGACGTGCGGCTTCGCGCTGCAGGCAGCCGACATTTCGGGGACCTGGAGTGCGGCGGTTACGTTAGACGCGGGCAGCGGCACGGCCACGTTTGTGTTCAAGCAGACCGGCGACACGTTTTCGGGCACGTACGCGGGCGCTTTGGGCGAGGCGAAAGTGTCGGGAACGGTGAAGGGGAACCAAGTGGAGTGGTCGTTCGAGAACGCCGACGCCGGCAAGGTGGTGTACAAAGGCACGCTCGAAGGCGCTTCGAAGATCAAGGGGACCTGCGAGTACGGAGCCGTGGGAAAAGGCACGTTCGAGGCGGAGAAGAAATAACTAGAGGCAGACCCTCGCGGGCCTGCCTCCGAGAAATTACGAAATTGGTTAGAAGCTAACGCGGACGGCCCATTGGCCTGTGCGCGCTAGCACACCGCCCGATCGGGTGGTATCGAGCGTGCTGGTCAGTTGGCCGAAGGTTGAGCCGGTATTGATGTTGGACGAGAGCCCGGTGAAACTCGCGTGATTAAAGATGTTGAATACCTCGAACCGCAATTGGACGGTTATCGGCTTCACCTCGGGGCCGAACTTCATGTCCTTCACGACCGACGCATCCTGGGAGAAGAAGCGGGGTGTACTGAAAGTGTTGAAATTGGTGTTCCCATATTGGCCGGCAGCCGGGAAATCGAAGCAGGGCGTGGTCTGACCGGCTGTGCAAAGCACCGGGAGGCTCGATTTGCCGTTGATGGTAAACAGACCGGAATTCGGGTCTAGCCAGTAGACGCCATTCGGTCCTTTGAACACGCCGATGAAATCCTGCACCTGTTTGTTGGTCATGTTGCGGATCACGGCGGGCGAAGTCAGCAACGATCCGACCGTGATGCGGCCGGATGTAATGGTAAACGGCGCTCCCGTGTTCCATCGTCCGAAACCGTTCACGTTCCAACCGCCGGCGAGAATGTCCCAGAACATGTTCATACCGGCTCCGTATTTCCGTCCGCGCCCGAAAGGAAGCGGATATAGGAAGTTGTATGCAACGGAGTGACGAGTGTCGAAGAGAGCGCGGAACTTGTCCAGGCCGCGATTCAGTAGCGACTGATAGTTCTGACCTTCATTCTGGCTGGTCAAGAAAGTGGAATCGGTGAGCACCTTGCTGAATGTGTACGTACCTTGCACCACTAGACCGTTCGACATGCGGCGGTTCACCTCCAATTCCAGTCCGTGAAAGTTAGACCAACCGGAATTGTCATACTGCAGCCCGTTATTGGCCCAGGGATTCGCCACGAAGAAATTCAACGGCAGGTTGTTGGTGATGTTGTTGCGATAGGTGGGTGATCGCCGGATAGTGTCAATCATGCTCCCGATGGTGTTCTGCTGCAGATTGGTGACGAAGGTGCTGAAGCCGTAACCAGAAGCGGTGGGAATTCCGGCAAACACCTTGTCGAAAATGGGCAGCGGAACCTGCCCTGCAAGGCCTTGGTTGGAGAAGTTGTTCCCCTTGCCAGCAGCCTGGGAAATGGAGAGATTCTTCTGGCCGTTCAAGAACTCCGTGAGCAAGCCACTGGTGGAAAGGTTCTGCTCATTGATGTTCCAGGCCCGGTACTGCTTGACGGCGTGATTGCCGTAGTAACGGGTCTCGAGCGACCAGCGACCCGGCAACTGGCGCTGGATGCCAAAACTCCATTCGAAGATGTAGGGGGTCGCCAAATCGGGAGAGAAATTCGTCAGATTCTGGGCGTTACTCACGTTGTTAAAGATGTTCTTCTGCGAGACGGGGAACACATCCGGTGGAACTGGAGGAAGCGGGTTGCCCTTGCTGGAGAAAACACCTGTCGGCGTGGAAACGGTACCCAACGAGAAAAGGCCGGAGTTAGCTGTGGATGCGTTACCGAAGAACGTAAAGCCGTCCTGTGTGAAGTGCTCCGCGAAAGAGGCGCGGACCGATGTTTTACCGTCCTTGAAGGGATCCCACGCAACACCAAGGAACGGTGCGAAGTTGTTCAGGTCGCGATGGTAGAACGGATGGCCGTTGTTGGTGCCCTGCAGAGTGAGCAGAACGTCGGTGGCCCCATTGGTGTTACCCGGAGCAAAGAGCGCACCGGCGGGCGTTGGCCCCCATAAACCTGGGTTGGATTGCGGCAACAGAACCAGGCCAGTCCGATCGTCGAACACACCCTGATACTCCCAACGCATACCATACTGAAGCGTCAAGTTGGGCCGCATGCGCCATCCGTCCTGCACATACCATGAGAAGTTCGGCTGAATAGGATTGGTGATACGGGGCTTGCCGGCCACGAACCCGGAACTGGCGGAGGTGTGATTGAAGCCTTGGTTGGTGCTGCCCAACAAACCGGTGATGTTGTCGAAAACGGTTTGCGCGCGCGTAAGATCGCCGGAAGAGATTCCGCCCGGGAACACGTTAGCAGACAGTCCATCCGGGTTGGCGGAGTTGTTGCCCAAGTTAACGGCTGGAATCACGGTGTTGAAGAAGAAATTGTTCGCCAGGATCAGCCGCCACTCGCCACCCACGCGAACATTGTGTTTGCCATGCGTCCAGGCCCAATTGTCGATGGCTTGGCGAACTGGAGTGTTGCGGCCCTGCGGCAAGTTACCGGATGTAAGAACCGGGTTGGTGAGCACGCCAGGCGTATTGAGCTGGAAGCCGCCCGTATCTCCGAACTGGTTCGGATAGTTGAAACCGACGGGCGCGCGCTGGTAACCGACACGAGCTTCGTTGGTCATGTTCGGCGTCAGAACAGATTGAAAAGCCCAGACGAAGACTTGGCGGCGTGAGCCTTGGCTGCCGCCGGGAGACTTGGGGAATTGCGGCTCGATGCCATTCAAGAGGTCGGGGGTCGAGTCGAAGTCCGCCTGGTTCCAAACAAACTCGATGGAGTGCTTGCTGCTGAGCTGATGGTCAACGCGAAGCGTGTAGCGGTCCTGAATGCCCTTGCCGGGCAGGTTAAAGGCGAAGCACCGGATGTTGCGCGTGTCTCCGTTGCTGCAGCCAGCGTCCGTAAGACCGGTGGTTGGTACGAGGGCGTTATAGAAGTTCATGACATCCGGGTTGATGGCCGGCTTCTGGCCGGTAGTACCGATGGTGCCCAGCGTGAGCAGGTTGATGGTCTGGACAGCGGAGGTCCCGGGGGGTATCCAGGAGAAGAGGCCGGTGCGTGCTGTGTCGGTCAATACCGTGCGAGTACGGGGACGAGATAGAGGCTCGCGAAATGCTTCGTATGCACCAAAAACAAAGGTTTGGTGCTTCTTGCCATTGTAGATTTTGGGAATCCAGACTGGTCCTCCACCCTGGCCCCCGAGACGTTGCTGTAACTGGAACGGTCGCGCGATGCCCGCCTGGTTGTTGAACCAAGTGTTGGCATTCAATTCGTTAGTCCGTTGGAACCAGAACGCCGATCCGTGATAGGCATTCGTGCCGCGCTGGGTAACGATGCTGACCTGCGCCGCACCGAATCCGGCATCCACGCCGATGCCGCCCACCGACACGTTGAACTCGCCCACTGTATCCACCGTCGGAGCGCTAATGGCGAAGAACGCGCTGGTCTTCACGGTGTTGTCGGCTACATTGATGCCATCTTGCGTGAGGTTAGTGGCGTTTCCGCGCAGTCCGTGCACGAACGAGTCGCCGATACTTGATGACGTCGGAGTGATGACTCCGGCGAATGTCTTCACCATGTCCAGCGGGTTGCGAGTAATCAACGGCAGGTTCATGATCTGTTGCCGGTCAATGGTGTTCTTCAATTCGGCCGATTCGGTCTGCACCAGGGTCTGCTGGCCTTGCACCACGATTTCCGTGCCGGTCCTGGCGACTTCCAACCTGACGATCACTTTGGAAGTTTGGGACACGAAGACCTGGACGCGCTCCACGATGGCCTTGGTGAATCCTGGCTGCTCCACCGTAACGCTGAAGAAGCCGTTGGGCAGGTTGGTTATCGTGAATACGCCCGTGGCGTCGGTGAGCTCGCTGTACTCCTTACCGGTTTCGAGATCCTTCACCAGCACTTTCGCGTTGGGGACGACGGCGTCGGTCGAGTCCACGACGCTTCCTGTGAGCGTGCCGCTCAAAACCTGAGCGTTCGCTGGGATCACCGCCAATGTCAAAACAAGGAGGACTGTTAGGATACCGGCGAAACGGCTTCCTGTGGATACAAAACTGGCACAGCTAGGTGTGTACATACGACCCTTCCCTTTCCCAAGCCAACTTATAGAATCCTGAATGCTCAGACCACGACTCAGTTTAGCCAATCTTACTATAGCCTTGGGTCGTTTTCAAGAGCTAATTCTGTGATAAACCAACTGCGTGGCGGTGTATGCGTTTCGGCGCGCTAGACAAGGTTCTCCGAGACAGGGCATGGCCCTGTCCGCTACGCGGATTCGCGGCGGAAACAAGGGAACCAATGAACTAAGGAACGAGGGAACTACAGAAGCCGGAAGTTGACTTCGATGGTGGCTTGGACCGGCACAGCTTTGCCGTCCTTCTTGCCGGGGTTGAACTTCCACTTTTCGACGGCTTCGATGGCTTTTTGGTCCAGGCCCAGGCCGAGCGGCCGGATGACCTTTAAGTCGCGGGGATTGCCGTGCTCATCCACGACGACGAACAGGATGACGGTACCTTGGAATTTGGCTTTGCGGGCTTCCTCGGAGTATTCCGGTTCCACCTTGAAAATCACACTGGGGGCTGAAACGCCGCCGCCGATGCGGTACGCGCCGCCGCCCATGTTGCCGCCGGATCCTGGGCCGTAGCCGGGACCGCGCCCCGAACCTACGCCGCCGCCGGGTCCATAGCCGATTCCGCCACCGGATCCCGGGCCGTTCGAAGCGATGCCGGATCGGGCCAGCGGATCGCCCAACTGCGCCATATCGACCTTGGGGATGTTTGCGTCCGGCTGGATGATCAGCGTCGGCTCCATCACCAGCTTGGGATTTTCGTTATGCACGACTGCCATCGGAGGAACAAACTGCTTGTCGGCGAGCCTCGGCAGCTTGCCCTTGCTGGGAGGCGTCGGCGAACGATCGCCACCACCACCTCCGCCGCCCATGGGGTCCTTCTTCGGTGTGGGCTTGTAAGGAGAAAGATCGGGCGCGATCAGCGTGAACTGCTCTTTTACCGCCTTCTGGACGGCTTTGTTGGTTCCAAGGAATAAGAGCAACGCAATCGCTGTCACGTGAATCACCACGGAGCCGACGCCGGCCTGTCTCTTCTGACCGCCGTATAGGCCCCAAATGTCCTTCACGGGCACCGGCTTCGAAGTGATCTCCAAGGGAGGCAACTTGGGTGGGTGGATGATTTCCTTGATGCTCCGGAAGAGCGACTTGTAGAACGGCTCTTCTACGTCGGCCGCCAACAGTCGTTGCAGGTGAATGTCGGCACCCCGTGGATCATTCGCTCCAGGGTAGGACATAGGTTCGTCGTGCGCTGCCATCGTCTCCTAACTAGTAATAACCGGACGCAGATGCTCTCAACAGATAGACGTTACGGTCCCGGTCAAAGGTTGCACCGGTACCTGTAAAAGATTCTATCACTTCCATGATCTGGTGAACAGGGCTTATGAAAAATGGAATCAGTCCGCATCAAGGTTGTACCAGACAGCCTACACTGATTATTGCATGCCCGACAAGCCCCTGCTGATCTTTGACGGCCACTGCGGGTTCTGCCGGATCTGGATCCAGTACTGGAACCAGGTTACAGGGATGCAAGTGGACTACGCTCCGTCGCAGGAGGTTGGGGCGCGCTACCCGGAGATTCCGCCGGAGAAGTTCAGCGAGTCGGTCCAGTTGGTGATGCCGGAAGGGGAGGTGATCAGCGGGGCGCGGGCCGTATACACTTTGCTGACCTTTGCCCCCGGAATGACCTGGGTGCTTTGGCTTTACAATCATCTGCCGGGTTTTGGGGCCTTGTCCGAGGGCTGCTACAGGCTGATCGCCGCGCACCGCTCGTTCTTCTATCAGATTACGCGCTTCACGTTCGGGAGGCACGTTTCACCCTTGCGTTACGCCGGCGTGGAGTGGGCGTTTCTGCGGATTCTGGCTCTGATCTACTTCGCTGCGTTCGCGTCGTTCGGCGTGCAGATCACTGGGCTGATCGGGGAGCGTGGAATCCTGCCCGTGGGGCGTTATCTTCAGGCGGTCGCGGAGAACTTCGGCGTGCGCGGGTATTGGATGATGCCCACGGTTTTCTGGTTCGCGCACGGCGACGTTGTATTACAGGCGGTCTGCATTGCGGGCGCGGCGATTGCGATCGTTCTGCTGCTGGGGTATCTCGAGCGGACCGCGCTGATCTGCCTGTTCGTCCTGTACCTGTCGCTTTGCACGGCCGGCCAGGAGTTCATGTCCTTTCAGTGGGACATGCTGCTGCTCGAAGCGGGCTTTCTGGCTTGCTTTCTCGGATCTTCGAAAGTGGTGGAGCTGTTGTTCCGCTGGCTGCTGTTCCGCTTGATGTTCCTCTCGGGCGCGGTAAAACTGCTGAGTCACGACCGGTCCTGGAGGAGTCTGGACGCATTGAATTTTCATTACTGGACGCAGCCGCTGCCGACGCCGCTCGCCTGGTACATGCACCAATTGCCCGCTTCCTTCCAGCGTTTTTCGACGGCGATGGTGCTTTTCATCGAAGTGGCGATTCCCTTTACGATTTTCACTTTCCGGCGCTGGCGATTCTTGGGCGCGGCGTGCATGCTGTTTTTGCAGACGCTCATTTTTCTCACCGGCAACTATGCATTCTTCAATCTGTTGACAGTGGCGCTGTGCCTGTTCCTGTTCGACGACGCGGCACTGGCGAAGCTGCGGCTGCGCGGGCGCTCGGCGCGAACGCGGCCGGTGGTTGTGAGGGCTGTCGCGGCTGTGATTCTCATCCTCAGCGGGTTCCAGCTTTGGAACGTGTTCGGCGACTTGACACCGGAGCCGGTGAATTGGGTTCTACGGAAGGCGGCGCCTTTCGGAATCGTGAATACTTACGGCCTGTTCGCGGTGATGACCACTGAGCGGCTGGAGATCGTGGTCCAAGGCTCCAATGATGGCGTGACGTGGCTGGATTACGAATTCAAATACAAACCGGGCGACTTGCGGCGCGCGCCGCGCTGGGTACAGCCGCATCAGCCGCGGCTGGACTGGCAGATGTGGTTCGCGGCGCTGGCGACTCTCCGCAGCCCGCCTTGGTTCGATAACTTCATGGTGCGGCTCTTGCAGGGGTCGCCGGAAGTGCTGGGACTGCTCGCCAGGAATCCGTTCCCCGGCGCGCCGCCAAAGTACGTGCGGGCGCTGGGGTTCGACTACTCATTCACCGATTTCGCCACGCGGCGGGCGACTGGGGAGTGGTGGCAGCGCAAGCCGCGGGGGAAGTATTTTCCGGAGATATCGTTGGCGGATGTAAAATTCGTTCCTTAGTTCTTTCGTTCTTTGGTTCCTTGGTTCATCCGGCCGGCAGGCCACGAAAAACGATGGCCTGCCCCACAAACTATTTTTGTTTCTTCTTCAGGAACGAATCCAGGAGCCCTTGGACAACGCCGGTGGCGATTTTCTTGATGCTGGGCCGGACCTGAGGCGATGCCACCGTGCCGGTGACCGAAACGGGCAAGTCGGCGTCATTAGACGGGGAATGCATCGAAACCGTGTTGACCATCTGGGCGAGGCCGCCGGAAACGTGTGCCGTGAGATTGAAGTCGAGGCTCTGATCGAAGCCAATGACGCCGTTGCCCGTCGCTCGCAGCGCCGGGCCGTCCAGCACCAGGTTGCCGACTTCGATCCTGGACTGGCCGATGTTGAGATCGGCGGTCAGAGTATTGAACGGCGTTGTGCCCTTCGCTCCGGGAGTCGCTTGCCCTGTCTGCCCCAACGCGCGCTCGATGGTCGCCAGAAGATCGAGCGCCCGAATGTGACCTTGCGTAACGGATAGCCTGCCATTGCCGTTAAGCGATTTGCGCACTGCGTCGGCGTCCTTGCCGGAGAAGCGTAATGCGAATGAGGGGATCGCCAGCAGACCGTTCATCTTGTCATTGGCTGAAGTGAAGCTGCCGAGAAGTTCGTTGATGTCCACGTTGCGGATGGCGCCGCGAACTTCGCCGCTCGAGGCCGATCCGCGGCTCTGAAACTCCGCAGCCCCGCTCCATTCGCCCTTGCCAAGTTGCAACCGCGCATTCGGAACGTTGAGGGCCAAACGCGGCGAAGCCATGAGGTTCGACACAGAGAGCGTGGATGGCGTCTCGCCCGACAGGGACAGGACATGATCCGGGTCTTTGCCAATCAGGACATCGGTTAGTACGAGCTTTGCCGGCCCGCTCAGCGTGCTGTAGAGGTCGCCTTTGATGGAGGCCTCCAGGCGCGTCTTGGCTTTGTTCCCCGGCGACCCCAGCAGATTTCCGAACTGCTCGCGGCGCAAGCCCGCTGGAATCTCGGCCGGCGCGACGGTGAGCGTCAACGTTCCGTCCAGCGGAAGGGATTCCGATCCGAATGGACCCGCTTGCGCGTCCACCGTCAAGCTGGAATTATGGCCGCCGAACAATTTCGCCGAAGCGGTCAGGCGGCACCGCCGATCCGTGGAGAAATTGCTCAGGCGAATGTCGATGCCTTGGACGTTGACGGCCTCGGAAATCGCCAGCGATCCGGAGGTGATGGAAAGCTCGTCCACGGCCAGGCTGGGACCCGCCGCCGCGCTTCGCCCCGAGGCTACCTTGCTCAGAAGCTCTCCGATGTTGGTAAGCCCGCGCGGATTTGTTTCCACGACGATGCGCGGCTGGTCGATCTCGAACGAGCGCACGTCGATGGCCTTGTGAAGCAGTGCCCCGAGCGAAACCTGGGCCGAAATCTTCCGGGCTTCGAAGAGATTCTTGGAGCGGAACCCAGGCGGATTGCCGACGCTGACGTTTTCGAGTGTCACGGCCGGGCGCAGGCGAAACCAGCTCGAGAAGTCGAAATCGACCGAGTCCACGGCCACTGGCACGCCCATCTTTTCCGAGAGTGCGGCGACCAGGCGGTCTTTGGCCGAACCACCGACCAGCGACCGGAGCACCAGGCCGACGCCGGCCATCAAAGCCAGCACGACGGCAGCCGCGATCACCAACCACTTGATCCAGCGCTTCACAGCGAACTCATGTTAACAGTTCTTCGGCCCCGAAACCGGAAAAGGATTAACAACAGGGTTGCCCAGGCTACGACGCTGATCGCAACGCTTATGCCCAGCGCGCGCGGTACAAACCGAAGGCGGACCTCGTGATCGCCCGGCGGCAACGCGATTCCGCGGAACGCGATGTTGGTATTCAGAATTGGAACCGGCCGCTCATCGATCCGCGCTTCCCATCCCGGGTAGTTCGCCTCGGATGTCACCAGGAATCCGGCCGAGCTCCCGTCGATCTTGAGCCGAACCTCACTTAGCGAGTAGCTAAGCAGGCCAACGTGGGTCTCACCGGGCGACCCCACATCGCCAGCCGCCTGCCCTTCGACAATTGCCGCCCGGCTGAAGTCGAATGCCGGATCGCGCGCCAGCTTCACGGCGGCCGGCAGAGAATCGGCGCTCACAACTCGATGGACAGCGAAGAAGCGCGGCAGCACATTTGCTTTGGCATACAGGTAATGACCGGCGTCGCCCGCGATGTATGCGAGCCTGGCGTCACGCATTGCTCCAGCATCCAGCGGCCCTCGCGAAAAGACGCAGCGCACATTCAGCAGTGCGGGAATGGGAGATCGAATGTTCTCGATCTCGTACCAGGCGCCCCAGCGGTAGCCATTGGCAAACAGCAATCGGACTTGGATGTATCGCTCCAAGGCCATCGGGCTGTAACCGTTGGCCGACGGCGTCCGGGTCAGGGGGGCCATGAGGCTTAAGGCTGCGGCGTCGTTCATCGTGTCCAGACGGTATGGGGGCGACTGTTCGCCCAGGACGCTTCGCAATGTGCGCAACAGTTGGCTGGAACCGTCGATGCTTTCCCGAGCGATACCCGGCTCTTCGGCCAGAGAACCCGTATTGAACGGGCGTCCGGAGCCCGCATGAATCAGATCCAACGCCAGGATGACGGCAGCGGCGTATCTCATCCACTCGCGGGGAAGAAGCCGCGCCGCTCCGAAACCGGCCAGAAGAGCCACGCAAAAGTTGAAGGCGACCAGCCCGTAGTGAGGGTATACCGAACCGCCAAAGTATCGGCCGGTGAGGTGGAACAACGGCACGCCGGCCGGCGTGGAAGCGCCGAGCATCCATATCGCGGAGAGCAGGGCCAGCAGGATCAACGGCCGAACGAGCTTCTGTCGCGCGGCGAAGCTCCCGGCGAGAGCGAGGCCTAACCCGACAATCCCGCAATAAACATACATAAAGGTTGGATTCCATTGGCCGTGATACTGGCGCAGATCAAAAATGCCGTAAAAGTTCGGGATGATCAAGGAAACCAAGCTCTGTAGGGGAAGGCCGCCGGGCGTGACCCAGTCGGTTCGATATTTCGCGATGCTCAGAGAGGTGAGTTGCAAAGCTGGGACGAGCTGCGCCAGAGAAAGCAGGCCAGCGAGAACAACTCCGCCGCATGTCGCGGCAAGCGCGCGCCAGGGACCTTTCAAGGACACCAGCGCGAGCAGGATTGTGTTGAACAATACCGCTATTGCCACCGAAGGGAACCCAGCCAGAAGCGACATCGCAATGCTCACGCCGATTCCGGCGATGCCTTTCCACAGCGACTGGGGAGCCACAATGAGCACGCTAAACGCCGCCAAAGGCAGCCATGCCGCGGCGTTGATCGCTCCGAGATGCTGGGTTTGAGACGCGAAGAATCCGCTCAGCTCGAAGCCCACAGCGCCGCATAGCGCCGCTGCGCGAGTCAGATCCAGGCGCGTCAGCAGAACATAAGTAAGCGCCCCGGCCAGGAAGACATGCAGCGCTAGTTGCCATTCGAGCACGTAAAGCAGATGACCCCCGCCCAGCAGGTTGCTGACAAGAATCGCTGCCAGCGTGGGGGGATAAAAGAGCTGCGCTTGCGGATCGGCGAACAGCGGCCGGCCGCAGTAAGTATAGGGGTCCCAGAGAGGCAACTGTCCCGCACGGAGTGCATCGGCGATAAAGGCCGCCAGCGGATAGTGAAAATAACGAAAGTCCCACGGGATGACATATCCGGGCCAGAAGAGCACTTTGCGGAAAAAGATGAGGACGGCAGCCAGCAGTACGATGTACGGGACGAGCGCGCTGCTCTTCCTGGCAGGCATCGTCCAAGATTAGCATCCGGCCGAACCGGTTCTTTGGTTCCTTAGTTCATGAGCTCATTGGTTCTTGGTACATCGTTGGGAGAGCCCGTTCTGGGAACCAAGGAACTATTTAAGTAACAGGAATCCGCTCTCGACGCGATCGCCGGCGATGCGATTCCACATCACCCGGGCTTTGCCGTCGGCGGTGAAGTGCTGAAAATCGACCACCTGGCCGGTGTGCAGCGCCGGATACGCATGCATTGCGCGAAATCCGCTCTCGCTGTAGTCGAGCAAGCGGCCGACGATTTCCTGACGCGAAGGATCGTCGAAGGAGAACTTCAGTTCAGCGTCGGTGCTGTGACGGCGTTCACGGCGGCGATCGGCGGCTGACATGGTAGGTGAAGGCGGCACGCTGGATTCAGGAAGCACAGGACTGCCGCACGCCCTCCCTTCCATATAATTTCAGCTTTCTGCTCAACGTGCGCCGTGAAATACCGAGCAGCTCGGCCGCCCGCTGCTGGTGGCCGTTGGTCTGCGCCAGGACCTGCAGAATGGCATTCTTCTCCATTCCATCCAGATTCGGAGTCGTGGCGCTGCCGTTGGCTGTATGGTCCGAGGCCGGCAGGTGGGATTGCCCGAAGACCAGGTCTTCTTCCCCAATTTCGTGGTCTCGAGACAGAACCGCAGCCTTGGTGACCACGTTACGCAGCTCGCGGACATTGCCCGGCCAGGTATGGCGTCCGAGCATCCGCAGGGCATCGCCTGAAAACGAGCAGCGTGGGTTGTTTTGCTTGAGGAAATATTCGCCGAGAGGCACAATGTCCTCCGGCCTTTCGCGCAGCGGCGGCACGTTCAAGCAGATCTGGCCGAGCCGGTGGTACAGATCGCTGCGAAACTCGCCCGTGCGCACCATTTTCTCCAGATCCTGGTTGGTCGCGGCGACCACACGCACGTCCACGCTGACTTTGCGAACGCCACCCAGGCGATAATAGGGCACGCCGTCCAGCACGCGCAGAAGTTTCACCTGCATGCGGGGCTCCAGCTCGCCGATTTCGTCCAGGAAGAACGTGCCGTGATGGGCCAGCTCAAATAGGCCCGGTTTTGCGGAATCAGCGCCGCTGAATGCGCCTTTTTCGTATCCGAACAGCTCGCTTTCCACCAGATGCTCGGGCAGCGCGGCGCAACTGACGTCCACCCATGGTCTCGTGCAACGCAGCGAATAATGATGGATGGCGCGAGCGATCAATTCCTTGCCGCATCCGCTTTCGCCCGTGATCAGGACAGCGGCGTTGGTTTGAGAGATGCGCTCCACCAACTCGAGGAGTTGCCGCATCGCCGGACTGCACACGATCGCGGGCATCCCCAGATAAGTCTTAATCTGCGGATTCATTACACTGTTACGCTTTTCGGCGGTTTTGTAGAAGAGCACTATAGTACTTGGGTTTCACTCACATAAGGCGAATGACCGAGCTCCGTAGCTGGCTGCACTAGCCCCACTGAGACAGAATGTCTCAACCCATCGTCCGGACACGACATTCTGGCAGCCGCTCCTATCGTGTAGCGGAACTTCCGCCGATAAATCAGCTGGATAGAGGGACTCAGCCATTGGAACGGTAGCTGCACTGCACTGACACTCGTGCCCGTGTTGGCCCGCTAGGAATCGAATGTCGATTGGCGCAAGGATTTACGTCTCCGCGGTAATCTTTATCGGTGCGTGCGTCACACTGAGTGAGCTGAGCCGCTGGGAATCGCAGGATCTGATCCGCTTCGCCTGCTATCTGGCGCTGTCGATTCTGGCCTCCCGTCTCAAGGTGGTCTTACCGGCCATCACGGGGAGTCTGTCGGTGCTGTTCATCTTCATCCTGTTTGGAATTGTGGAGCTGAGCCTGCCGGAGGCCTTGCTCATCGGATGCGCGGCCACGCTGATCCAGTGCTTTTGGCACAACAAGCAGCGGCCCAAGGCGCATCAGGTGCTGTTCAACATAGGCAGCATGGCCATCGCCATTGCGACCGCGAGCGCCGCTTATCATTCCACGCTGCTGCACAACACGCACCTGGACTCCGCGTTGACATTGCTGGTGACCGCGACCGTGTTCTTTGCGATGAACACGTTTCCCGTGGCGGCCGCGATCGCCCTGACGGAGCACAAATCGTTGCGGCACGTCTGGCGGGAGTGTTACTTCTGGTCGTATCCGTATTATCTGCTGGGGGCCGGGATCGCGGGCGCCGCGAGCGCCATCAATCGCCACTATGGCTGGCAGACAGCCTTGCTGTCGGTTCCGGTGGTGTACCTGATCTATCGCTCTTATTACCTCTACCTGGGGCGCATGGAAGACGAAAAGAAACACGCCGAAGAAATGGCCGCGCTGCACTTGAGAACCATCGAGGCCCTGGCGCTCGCCATCGAAGCCAAGGACCACACCACGCACGATCACCTGCAACGCGTGCAGGTATATGCGATCGAGGTGGGCAAGGAGCTGGGCCTGGATGAAGCGCAACTCGAGGCGTTGCGGGCGGCTGCGCTCCTGCACGATATCGGCAAGCTCGCGGTTCCGGAGCACATCATCTCTAAGCCGGGCAAGCTGACGCGGGAAGAATTCGAGAAGATGAAAATCCACCCGGTAGTGGGCGCCGAGATCCTGGAACGCGTGCGCTTCCCCTACCCTGTGACTCCCATTGTTCGTTACCACCATGAGAAATGGAACGGCTCGGGATACCCGGATGGTTTGAAAGGCGAGGATATTCCGATCGGAGCGCGCATTCTCGCGGCCGTGGACTGTCTGGACGCGCTGGCCTCGGACCGCCAATACCGCCGCGCTCTGCCGCTTCAAGAATCGATGCAGAGGGTGGTAGCAGAATCGGGAGTCAGCTTCGACCCGCAAGTGGTGCACGTCCTGGAGCGGCGCTACATCGAGCTGGAGGCGATGGCCCAGGCGCGGCACGTGGAAATGGCCAAACTCTCGACGGACCTGAAGATCGAGCGCGGGCTTGCACCGGCGACCGGTTTTGAAAGCACCAAGCTTGCGTCAAGCGATGCGCCGGAGAAGCCCGCGGACTTCCTCAATTCCATTGCGGCTGCCCGCCACGAAGTCCAAACGCTGTTCGAGTTGGTGCAGGATCTGGGAAACTCGCTGAGTTTGAACGAGACGCTGTCGCTGCTGGCGATCCGGCTCAAGCGCATGATCCCCTACGATTCGCTCGCCATCTATGTACTGCGTGACGACCGGCTGCGGGCCGAGTACGTCAGTGGCGACAACTTCCGGCTGTTCTCCTCATTGGAGATTCCCCTCGGCCAAGGACTGTCGGGCTGGGTAGCGGACAATCGCAAACCGATTATCAATGGCAATCCTTGCGTGGAACCCGGCTATTTGAACGATGAAACCAAATTCACCACGATGCGCAGCGCTCTGGCGATTCCTCTCATTGGCCTGAACGGCACCGTGAGCGTGTTGACGCTGTATCACAACGAAAAGGACGCCTTCACCAAGGATCACCTGCGCATCCTGCTGGCGATTGCTCCGAAGGTATCGCTCTCTATCGAGAACGCCCTCAAGTACCAGCAAGCCGAGAGCTCAGCATCCACGGATTACATGACCGGCCTGCCGAATGCCCGTTCCCTGTTCGTGCATCTGGATTCGGAGCTGGCGCGTTGCCGCCGCCTGAATTCGCCGCTGGTTGTGCTGGTCTGCGACATGAACGGTTTCAAGCAGGTGAACGATAAGTACGGGCACCTGGAGGGAAACAAGGTGTTGCATTCGGTGGCTGTGAAATTGAAGGAATCCTGCCGCGAGTACGACTACGTCGCGAGAATGGGCGGGGACGAATTTGTGCTGATTCTGCCGGGCCTGCGGATGGACCAGATACAGCAGAAGATTCAGCGCCTCAGAGCGATCACCGCGGACGCAGGACGTGATGTTTGCGGAGGCGACACGCTGTCGCTCAGCATCGGGCATGCGCTCTTCCCGGAGGATGGAGCGGATGCCGATCAATTGCTCAGCGAGGCGGACCGGCGCATGTACATCGCCAAGCAAAAAGAAAAGATGAATGTGGTCACCGGGCCGCGCGGATTTGAATTCGAGCCGACCGGCACCTGGTAGGCGAGTCCATGCCTGGCTCCACACTGTTACGGCCGGCGCGTCGGATCCTTCTCACAGCTCTATTGGGCGGGCTTCTGGGCGCCACACTGGTCCGCTTCAGCCCGGGTTTTGGCGTTGACGAGCGCGAAATGGATAGCCGCCTGAACGCCCAAAGCCGCCAGGCGATTCGAGCCGAGCACGCGGCCGATAAGAACATTGTGGCGTTTTATCTTCGCTACCTGGCCGGTCTCGCCCGCGGCGATTTCGGATTCTCGCGATCGCTCAATCGACCGGTTTCGGAGCTGCTCAAGGAACGGCTGCCGTTGACGTTGGCCTCGCTGGCGTACGGTGTATCAGGCGGGCTGGCCATCGGTCTGGCATTAGCGCTCCTGACGGTTTGGTGGCGCACGCCGGGATCCGGCTTTGTGCCCGCCATACTGAGCGGGCTTTGTTTGGCATTGCCCGCGGCCGTGATTGCGCTGGTCTTCCTGTGGCTCGGCGCCGCCGGGCGCTGGGCCATCGCGCTGGTGGTTTTCCCGCACGTCTACCGTTACGCGAAGAACCTGCTGGTTGCGGCTTACCAATCTCCCCACGTTCTGGCGGCGGAGGCCAAAGGACTCTCCGGCACCCGCGTGCTGTTCGCCCATGTGTTCACGCCGGCGGCTCCGCAACTAGCGGCTCTGGCTGGAATCTCGGTAAGCCTTGCGTTTGGCGCCTCCATCCCCATCGAAGTCATCTGCGACACGCCCGGAGTCGGTCAACTCGCGTGGCAGGCGGCGCTCAACCGCGACTTGCCGCTGCTGGTGAATATCACGGTCCTGGTGGCGTTGATGACGCTGGTTGTCAACACTCTGGCGGATCTGGCACTGTCAGCCTGGAGTCCCGCCGCCGGGAGATCCACATGAACCGCGCACAAAAATTCGCGATCCTCGCGTTGGGATTAGTGACGCTGGCGGCACTCGCGGCTGGGTTCCTGGCGCCGTCATCGTACGCCGAACAGTTTCGCGATTCGCTGAACGCGCCGCCATCGCCGCGTTTCCTGCTAGGGACAGATGAACTCGGGCGCGACCGCTTTGCGCGCCTGCTCTATGGCACCCGCGTCTCGTTGCTGCTGGCGCCTGCCGCGGCCTTGCTTTCGACGGTAATCGCCGCGTTGATCGGCGGCCTGGCCGGCTACCTGGGCGGACGCTGGGAGCGCTGCGTGACCGGCGGAATCGACCTGTTTCTATCTCTCCCCTGGCTGTTTCTGCTGCTTGCTGTACGGGCATTATTGCCGCTCAACACGTCGCCGGTCACATCGGTCATCGTGACGTTCCTGTTGCTGGGATGCTTGGGCTGGGCTACGCCCGCGCGCATCATCCGCGCCGGAACGCGTACGCTGATTCACGCGGATTATTTGGTCCAGGCGCGAGCCAGCGGCATTTCCGGAATGAGACTGTTCTGGCGCCACCTGCTCCCCAATTTGCGGCCGATTCTTCTGGCTCAGTTCTGGATCTCGGTACCGGTGTTCATTCTGAGCGAGGCGAATCTGGGTCTGCTCGGGTTGGGGGTCTCCGAGCCGCTGCCCTCCTGGGGCGCGCTGCTGCGCGAACTCGAGAATTACACCGCGGTGCTCCATAATCCTTGGATGCTGGCGCCGGCCGTGCTGCTCGTCGCGGTGGTGAGCTGCTTACAACTTGTGCTTCGGACCGAGGATCGAATCCCATGCTGAAATATCTGGCCGCAGTCCTGTTTACTTCGACGCTCGCCGCGCAATCCGGCGGCGAACTGCGCTTCTGTTTGCGCGCGGAACCCAAAACCTTCAATCCGCTGCTGGTGGAAGACGAAGCCTCCGAGGTTGTGCGCTACCTCACCGCCGGCGTATTGGTCAGGCTGAATCGCTATACGCAGGAACTCGAGGGCGAACTCGCCACCAAGTGGAAAGTTTCTGAAAACGGACGCAGGATCGATTTCGATCTGCGGCAGAGCGTGTTGTTCTCCGACGGAACGCCATTTACATGCGAGGATGTCGCCTACACAGTGCGGCAGCTCATGGATCCGGCGCTTCATTCCTCAACCGGCGACTCGTTCCGGTCCGCCCCGGGTGCGGTTGAGACCAGGTGCACCGGATCGTCCTCAGTGATGGCTCGCTTTCCCGGACCTGTGGCGGCGCTGGCGGCGCAATTCGATGAGGTCGGCATCCTGTCGGCTCGCTCCCCGCATAAAGAATCAGCCTCTCTGGGGCCGTTCCTGCTGGGTGAATATAAGCCGGGCGCTTATGTTCTGTTGCGCCGGAATCCGAACTATTGGAAACGGGATGCAAACGGCCGGCGGCTGCCGTACCTGGACTCGATTCGGCTGGAGGTTCAGGCGAACCGCGAACTGGAGCTATTGCGATTCCGGCGCGGCCAGCTCGACATGGTAAACAAGCTGGATCCGGAAATGTACGACCGTCTCACGGCCGAAATGCCCCGGTCTGTTGTGGACGCCGGGCCGTCGCTCGATTGGGAAGTGGTGTTCTTCAATCAAGTGGCCAACTCGCCCTTGCCGGACTACAAACGACGTTGGTTCCGTTCGGATGAATTTCGGAGGGCGATTTCCGAGGCCATCAATCGCGACGATATCGTGCGCGTGGTGTACCGCGGGCATGCTCGTCCGGCCGTGGGCCCGGTCTCGCTCTCGAATCGGTTCTGGTTGAACGCGGCATTGCGGCCGCATGCGTATTCGACCTCTGCCGCGTTAGACCGTTTGCAACGCGACGGCTTCCGGCGCGCCAGCGACGTCCTGTTCGACCGCGACGGGCACAAAGTGGAGTTCTCGATGATCACCAACGCCGGCAACAAGCTCCACGAGCGCACACTGGCGTTGATCCAGCAGGACCTCGCGAAAATCGGAATCCAACTCAACGTTGTGACGCTGGACTTCCCTTCCCTGATCGAGCGCATTAGCCGCAGCTTCAATTACGAATCCGTGCTGATGGCGTTTACCAACGTGGTTCTGGATCCGAGCGCTCAGATGAACATCTGGCTCAGCTCCGGGGACAATCATCAATGGAACCCGAACCAGAAAATGCCCGATACACCTTGGGAAGCCGAGATCGACAAGCTGATGCAGGCGCAGACCGCGGCGCTCGATCCGAACAAGCGCAAGGCATACTTCGACCAGGTGCAGCAGATCGTTTGGGAAAAAGCGCCGATACTGTTTCTGGTCAATCCCAACGCCTTGTCCGCGGTGTCGGCCAACGTCAAGAACGTGACACCCGCCACTCTGCGGCCACAGATCTACTGGAATGCCGAGCGCCTGGCGGTAACCAACGGATACGTCAGTCAAAGATGACCCCGCTGCTCAAAACCCGGCTTTCCGTGGATTATCCGAACAAGCCGGATGTGCTGCGCGACGTCGAGCTCGAGATCGGCGAAGGCGAAATCCTGGGTCTGGTGGGCGAGAGCGGATCCGGGAAGAGCACCATCGCCCTGGCGCTGCTGCGGCTGCTGGATCACAAAGGCGCATTGATTCGCGGCGAGATCCTGTTCCACGGCTGGGACCTGCTGCGGCTGCGCGCATCCGACATGCGGCGGATTCGCGGGCGCGAGATCGCACTGGTGCTGCAAAGCCCGCTGGCGTCGCTCAATCCCGCGCTGCGCATCGGCACGCAGATCGCCGAAGCCTGGCGCGCTCATAGTCCCGGCGCGGCCAAGCAATGGAAAGATCGGGCGTTCGAGCTGTTCGAGCTGGTCAGCCTGCCGGCCGGAGAAGAATTCCTGCAGCGCTTTCCCCGGCAGCTCAGCGTCGGGCAGGCGCAGCGGGTCCTCATTGCCATGGCGGTCCTGCACCGGCCGCGCTTGCTGATTGCGGACGAGGCCACCAGCGCGCTGGACGCCATCACGCAGTCGGAGATTCTGGCCCTGTTCCGCGATTTGAACCGCAAGCTGAACATGGCCATGCTTTTCATTTCGCATGACCTGCTCTCGGTGGCCTCGCTGTGTTCGAGAATCGCCATTCTGCAGCAAGGCCGGATTATCGAATGCGGCGCGACGGAGCAGATGTTCCGCGATCCGAGAACCGAAGATACCCGAGCGCTGCTGAACGCCGTGATGCGAAATCCGTTTGTGTCGGAACCGGCCGCTGCATTATTGGCCGCGAATGAACGCGAATGAACGCAAATTCCGATTCGCGTTCATTTGCGTTTATTCGCGGCCAATTATTTACTTTTCTTCGGTTTCCGTCTCCGCCACCAGTCGATCCACCACCATCGAATAGATGGCCATCTTCCCATCGCGGTCGGTCTCGAAAAACACTCGCTGGCTGTTGGGTGAAAACACGGGCGCGGCCGTGCGTGGGTCGCCGGCGCGATGCTCGCACAGCGTCAGCTCTCTCTTAACCGACCGGACCAGCAGAAGAAGATACGGCGATGCTTTGCTGCCGCTGGCGCCCACCAGCACGCTCGCATCCGCGTTTCGATTGAACGTCACGAACTGGCTGGTGTTGGAAACCAGCTTGTCGTCGTTGGTGTCCGGAGTGCACTCGCGAATGTTGTTGAGCTGCTTTCGATCCGGCGGAGGAATATTCAGGTAGAGCACCGTGCGGCCGTCCGGAGCCCAGAGCGCCGCACCGAGTCCGCCCGCCGCCAGGCGCAGCTTGCGATTCTGCGCTCCGTCGTAATTCACCAGCCACAAGTCATCGTCACCTCTCCGGTACAGCACGCCGGCGCGGCGTGGGCGCGGCATCGGATCCGACAGCGCCTGGTTCGACTCGGCCAGCGTCGCCGGGCTCCCGTTCCGCATCGTGATCAGACGCACACGGCTATTCCCGCTCTTCTGCTCGATCAGCGCGGCATAAAGGCCATCTTCGGAAAGGCTGAATCCGGGGCCTGCTTCGAACCCTTCCGCAACGCGGTAAACTTCGCGCGCGTGCAGGTTGCCCAAGTTGGCCAGAAAAACGGAGCGGCCGTCCAGGTAGCAGAAACTGCGTTCATCGGACGTCATCGTCAGCGAGTCGCGCACGAGGTTCTGCGCGTCGGTCAGCAGGCGCGATTGGCCCGTCTTGAAATCCAGGCGGTAGGCCTGGACGGTTCCCGTACGGTCGCTCGCATGAATCAGGAAATTGCCGCGCCGGGAAACTGCGCGCCCGTAGCACGCCGGCAACCAGCTCTGATGCCCCGGATCGGTCAGCCGGTACACCGTGAAGTCCGTAGCTCCATCGGCGTAGCGCTTGATCTCGGAAGGGAGCGTCTGACCCTTGTCCGTCGCCAGGCAGGCGCCCGAGGCGGCAATGGACGACAAAAATACCCGGCGGCTTAAGTGCAAGCGGCTACCGATGGCTGGTCTGGTAATGTTCTTTCAGCAGGTCCAAGCCGAAATCGCCGTCGAAGTCGCGCCAGACGCTATGGATGTGATTCGCATTGTTCTGCGTATCGTCATACTCCACCAGAAAGGCAGGCGCCTGGATGCGGTAATAGTGCGGCTGGCCCGGCTGCTCGCCGCCCGCCCAGGCGAAGTAAAGATTATTGCCCGCCTTCTTGACCTGGTCTTCGCGGGCCTGCGCCACCTGCTCGGGCATGTTGTAGCAATACTCGTCCAGCAGATTTTGCAGCAGCTCGCGCTGGTGCGCATTGAGCTTGGACGCCTGTAGTCCGCTGGGCTGGCCATTGAGCGCCGCCTTGCGCGAGGCCGTGGTGAGAATATCGCCGGGCGCGTCTTTGTTGACGATGGCGGCCCTCTTCTGCTCCGGCGTCAGCGATTGAACCAGCGCGCGGCCGAAATCTTCCTCATTCGCCAGAACGCGCAGCCCCTTGCGCGGACCCTCCCGGACCTCAGCCGGATTCGCTCCGAAGAAACTGGGCGCGCCTTGGACCTTGCCGTTCGCGACCGTGAAGTTCTGGCTGATGTGATGCCCTTCGATGCGGTATCCCCAGGTTCCGGTCTCCGCCGGTTCGCCGAAAACGCTGAAGTAGTAATTGTCCGGATCGCGCACCGGACCTTTGCCGCCCTGCTCCATGACGCGCAGCACGTCGTCCAGGCTCATGATGCTGATGGCCTTGATGTAGCCGCGCTGGCTCAAGCCGGCGCTCAACAGAGCATGCGCGAGATGCTTCTGCGGCGGCGTCATATCTTTCAGCGGAAGGCCCTTGCGCGCCTTGGGAATGTAGTGCCAGTTGAATCGTTCTTCATCCTGCAACTGGAACGTGGCGCGGGCGCGCTCTTCCGGAGTCAGCGAAGCAAGAAACGCTTTGGCGGTGTCCGACATGACCGATGCCGAATGAAGTTTCGAATAGGCGGACGCCAGCAGCACGATGGCGAACCCGATTGCGAGAAGCCGCAACACTAGAGTTTTCACGGCAAATCTCCTTTCACGAAAGGTCAGGACTCACGTCGGAGATTTCCGGCGCACTACCAGCTTATAACAAGCCGCGGATGAACGCCGATGAACACGGACGGATAAGCGCTGCTTTTCTCAGAATGGCAGGTCGGGCCCGTTTTTCGGCAGCGAAAGCGCCGACGAAGCCAGGAAGGTATACGGGTTCACCGGCGTTCCGCCCATGCGCACTTCATAATGCAGGTGCGGCGACGTGACCCGGCCGCTGGCGCCGGATTGACCCAAGATGTCGCCACGGCGGATCTCCTGGCCGGTGACTACGGCCATCCGGGATAGGTGGCCATAGTAGGTCTGAAGCCCGTTGCCATGGTCGATCTTTACCAGCCTGCCGTAGCCGCCGCTCCACTCCGCAAAGACCACGATTCCATCGGCTGTGGCCCGGACCGGCGTGCCCGATGGCGCCTGAAGATCGACTCCGGTATGGATCGCGCCCTCACCCGAGAACGGATCGGTCCGCCCGCCGAAGGAACTCATCAGGCGGCCTTGGACCGGCCATAGGCTGGGACGAATGTTGGTGTGCCACTGCTTGGGATAGTTCCGATAAAGCGTGGAGATGGACGCCGATTGCAGGAAATTGTACTCGCCCAGCGACTCCCGGAAACTCGGCGTCAGAGGCACTCCGTTCGCTACGTCGGCGGACGTCTCGGGCTTCCGCTTCAGTCCGTAAGCTACCGAAACCTCGCTGGCGAGGGTTTCGAGCGTCGCCAACTGCTGGTTCTTCTGACTAGTTACCCTCTGTAGTTCCTGATACTTAGCCCGCAGAGATTCAACCTCTTGCCGAAGTGAATTGTAGTGCGACACTTTCCAGCTCATGCGCAGGTAGCTCCCCAGGAACCCGAACATCGACAGGCACACGAGCACGGCAACGGTGAACGCAGCGTAGATGGCCTTATGGGGAATGTGGATCCGGCGCAAGCGCCCATGCAGCGAGTGCGCCAATACGAGCACAAAATAAGGCTGGTGTGGCATTGGATCTCCTAACTTAGTTCGGCTCGACCCAGATCAGAAACCGTGGACGCGGTGGGCCGTAGGCCGGAGAGTACCAAAAACAGGATGCGAAGGCTAAGAATACTTCATCTTGTGGAGTACTGTCAAGCAGAAGGAGTGTTCGGTGGATTACTGTTTTCGTGCAGCGACAATCCACTCAGATCGCTTGGCGCTCTCTGATCGGCGCACTCCTTCGAACCAGTCCGTGACCCTTCCTCTGTGGCCCCCAACGGTGTACGTCACCCTGAAGGATCCGTTACCGGCGGTACCGACGGATGAGTTGCTGGTAGCGCGGGTCTGAGCGTAGCGCGGAGAAATACGGATTGGAATCGATCGCCGCAAAATCGCGATAGCCCTTATTGAGCACATTTTGCAACTCAGCAAGAGCTTTCTCTCGATCACCACGGCCGGCATAGATAGAGCTCAGAAGGAACAATGGGATCTGGGTGTGCCTCTGTTGTTCCGGCATCTTGAGCAGACAATTCAAAGCTCGATCATAGTCTTTCTTAGCCAAATAGACTTGCGCGATCCCAATATCTGGCGTGCTGGAACTCGGGCTCAGTGTCCTAGCGTACTCAAAGGCCGTGATCGCCTCATCAAATCGACCCTGCTGAAGAAGCGGGCGCCCAAGGTGATAGTAGGCGCTCATGGTCGAGAATCCCAGTCGAATTGATTCTCGAGAGGCTTTCTCCGCAGCCACAGCGTCAGGTGGCTGCTGATAGGCGAGTACCCAAGAAAGAAAGTCCCACGCAATAGCGTTATCCGGCTCCAAGCGGATTGCCTCTTGGAATTCCGCTGCTGCACGGCGGTAATCATACCGGTTCGCAAAAAGATATCCGAGCGCACTATGTACTTCCGGTAGCCGGGAATCGATCGCGCGGGCCCTCTCGGCAAGCTGTTGCGCGCGCCGCAGTCGAGATTCATCAGGGTCCAGATTTCGATAGTATTGATTTTCCACCCAGGAAAGACCCGCCAGTGCGAGAGCGTAATTCGGATCCCGTTGTAGTGCATCTTCGAAGTTCTGGCGAGCGGCCTCGAGCTTTTCGGGGCGGTCAAACTCCGCCATGAGGGAGCGGCCGCGGAGGAAGGCATCGTAGGCTTCCGGGTTCTGGGTATAACGACGCTGGAGGGCTTGCTGCTCTTCAGGGCTGAGGCGGAGGTTCAGTGCTGCAGCGATCTTCAGTGCAGTTTCTTCTTGCACGGCGAAGACGTCTTTGAGGTCGCGGTCGAAATCCTCAGCCCAGAGATGAAAACCGGTTGCGCTATCGATGAGCTGCGCCGTAATCCGTACGCGGTCCTGCGCTTTGCGCACGCTACCTTCCAACACGTAGCGAACGCCGAGTTCACGGCCGATCTCCTTCACGTCTTTTTGCGTCCCTTTGAAGCGCGCTACTGACGTGCGGGAGGCGACTTCAAGGCTTTTGATATTCGATAACTTGGTGATGATTTCCTCGGTGATGCCGCTGCTGAAATATTCGTTCTGCGTATCGCCGCTCAGGTTTTGGAACGGCAGGACGGCCACGGAGTGTCTTCCGGTCGTTGCGGCGGAGCCAAGCACCGAACGCTGCTGGTGCCAGCGGAGGCCGCCGAATCCTGCGATCAGGGTGACCAAGATCGCCACCACGAGTATGTGTCGCTGACCAGAAAAGAAAGGCGTTCGACGCACGACGCTATGCGCGGAAGTCCGGCCCGATTCGGGATCGCGCCGCAGCCGCCTCAGGTCGGCGCGCAGTTCGGCCGCCGATTGGTACCGTAGTTCGCGGTCTTTTTCCAAGAGCTTGGCTATTATCTCTTGGAGTTGCGCCGGAAGTTTTGGATTTAATTGCAGAGGCGGTGTCGGCGCAAGGCTCAGAATGGCGTTGAAAATTACCGCGGCGGTGTTTCCAGAAAACGCCACCACGCCCGTTGACATCTCGTACAGCACTGCACCCAAGGAAAATAAGTCGGTGCGGGCATCGAGTCTTTCAACCCGCGCCTGCTCCGGCGACATGTAGGCCAACGTGCCCACCGCAATGCCGGGACTGGTCAGATGCTCCTCGTCGGTGGTGGTGATAGTTTGTAAGGCCGAAACTCCGACCGCTTCCCCAACTCGCCATCTTTGCGGCATCAGCTTTGCCAACCCGAAATCGACAATCTTGGCCTGGCCCCGCCCCGTCACTAGAATATTCGCTGGCTTGATGTCGCGGTGGATGATCCCCCTCTGGTGGGCGGCGTCGAGCGCATCGGCAATCTGAATCGCGAGATCCAGAAGCTGTTCTATGTCTAGCGGGTTGCTACAAATAAGGTGCTTGAGCGTCTGTCCTTCCAGCAACTCCATTGCGATGAAGTGTTGCCCATCCTGTTGCCCGATCTCGTGAGTGGTGCAGATGTTGGGATGATTCAGGGCAGAGGCGGCGCGTGCTTCGCGCTGGAAGCGCTCTAACGCTTGGGGATCGCTGGCGATCTGTTCCGGGAGAAATTTCAGGGCTACAAAGCGGCCCAAGCTCAGGTCTTCCGCCTTATACACGACACCCATGCCGCCACCGCCGAGCTTTTCTAGAATGCGGTAGTGCGAAATCGTCGAGCCGATCATGTGGGAGGAACCGTCTTGAACCAATCTTAGGCCGCGCCCCTAGACAAGTCAATGCGAGAGGCTGTTTATGATGCGGAGGAAGGGAGTTCGAAAGCCGGGGAGCGCGAGGCGCTGGAGAGGCTGTCCGGCGGACTGATGGCGCGCCCCGAGCCGACGCAGAAACCCACCCCGGGGACACTCCAGTAGCGCGGCCCGCCGAATCGTTTTCTGGCACTCCGCACGCGGGCCTCAAAAGCACGCGCGCTGCGCAGAACGTCTATAGGAGGTGCGCGACTTGGTTTCATAGCCTTACGGACCCTGAAGCCAAAGCCAACAGGATCGCGTGAGTGCAGTCCATCTTGCCAGACCATTCGGCACTTCCCCGCCGGCTGGTAGCCCCACGCTTTTCGGTTACTTTTTGGACCCAACCGGTCCTCTCTTGGTGACATTTTAGGTGACCCAATTCGGGGCCAGAGCAACACATCCTCGTATGGTGTATACTACTAGCCGTCTGAAAGAACCCAAAATGGAAATACCGGTTATCTATCCCCATTCGGGAGTTTAATTCCTCATGAAACTCTGGATCGTTCCCCTCTTCACCCTCGCGTTGTGCGCGCAGGACCGTCCTCCTAAACTCAAGATCACTACCGCCGAGCTGCCCAACGGCCTCAGAATGGTCATGCATGAAGACCACAGCAGGCCGGTGATCAACCTCCAGGTCTGGTATCACGTCGGTTCCAAGGATGAGCGCGAAGGCCGCACCGGCTTCGCACACCTGTTCGAGCATCTCATGTTCCGGGGTTCGAAGAACGTCGCACCTGAAGAACATACGAAGTACGTTCGAGAGGCGGGCGGCCAAGTGAACGCGTATACGTCATTCGACCAGACCGTTTATTGGGAAACTGTCCCCTCCAATTATCTCGAACGCATGCTTTGGCTCGAGGCGGACCGCATGGCTTCGCTCAACATCAGCGAGGAGAACTTCACCAAGGAGCGCGAGGTGGTGAAGGAGGAGCGCCGCCTGCGCGTCGAGAATCCGCCGTACGGACTCCTGCAAGACGACCTCTGGAGCATTGAGTACCAGCAGTATCCCTACCAGCACGCGCCCATTGGAAGCATGCAGGACCTCAATAAGGCCAGCACGGCGGACATCCAACAGTTCTTCAACACGTTCTACGTCCCGAATAACGCCACCGTCGTGATCGCCGGCGATTTCGACTCGAAGGAGGCCCTCGCGTGGGCCAAGAAATATGTCGGACTGCTCCCCCGAAGCAAGAATCCGGTGCCACGCGTGACCGCTACTGAGCCTCCCCAGACCCAAATGCGGGAGGTCACGAAGAATTACAACAACATTCCGCTTCCGGCGGTTCTGAATCTTTATCATCTGCCGCCGATGGGCAACCCCGATAGTTACGCGCTCGACATCGCTTCCGATATTCTTTCGAACGGCCAAAGCTCGCGCCTGTACAAACGGCTCGTTTATGACGAGCAGACAGCGGTTGGGGCGTTTGGTCAATCGACCTTCCTGGAAGGTCCGTCGCTCTTTTTCGGTGGTGCGATAGCGAACCAGGGCAAGAATATCAAAGAGGTCGGAACCAGCCTGGACTTTGTGTTCGAGCAGGTTCGCAAACAGCCGGTCTCGAATGACGAGCTGACCAAGGCCAAGAACCAGACCACAGCCGGGTTCATTGTGGGCCGCCAGTCCATGCAGCAGAAGGCGGATCTTCTGGGGAAAATGGCCGTGCTGCGGGGCGATCCGGAGCTTGTCAACACCGAGCTCGAGAAATACCAGGCCGTGACCGCCGAGGACGTCCAGCGTGTCTGCGACAAGTATCTGGCGCCCACCAACGAGACCCGCATCTGGGTATATCCGCAGCAGGCCAAGAAGTAGGGAGTTCCATTCATGCTCAAATCTCTTGTTCTCACAATGGCTGTTGCGATGGCCGCGTGCTTCGCGCAGCCGGCCGCACAGAATCCGCCCGTGGCGGCGAAGCAGGCTCCGCCGGCGCCCGGGCCGCCCCGCTCGTTCCACTTCCCGAAATACGAAACGAAGAAGCTCGCCAATGGCTTGACGGTTTTCGCGATCGAGGATCACCGCGAGCCTCTGGTTTCCTACCAGCTCAACATCGCGACCGCGGGCGGAAGCGCAACCGAGGCATCCCAGGCGGGCCTCGCGGCCATGACCGCGGAACTGCTGCGGGAAGGCACCAAGACCCGTAACGCGCAGCAGATCGCGAAGACCATCGATTTGAGCGGTGGGAGCCTGGGATCGAGCGCCGGCTCCGATACCGCGTCCGCCGGATGCACCATGATGAAATCGTCGGCGGACCTGGGCCTGGAGCTGCTCGCCGACATCGTCATGAACCCGACCCTCCCGCAGGAGGAAGTCGACCGGCTCATGCGCCAGACCCTTTCGGGGCTTCAAGTAGCGTACGCCGATCCGGAAAGGTTGGCGGGCTACCTGGCGCGTCGCACCGTGTTCGGAACGCACCCCTATGCGATGCCGGTGGGCGGGACTCCGGACACGGTCCGTAAACTGAAGCGCGACGACATCGTGAGCTTCTACCAGATCCACTATGCACCCGCGTACGCCTATCTCGCGATTTCTGGCGATGTCACTCCGGCCGAGGCGTTCGCAAAGGCGGAGAAGTATTTCGGCAACTGGAAAGGCACGGCGCAGGCCGCCGCCACCGTGACGCCGCAAGCCTCCACCGCCCGGCACATTGTGATTCTCGACAAGCCCGACGCCGTCCAGACGCAATACAGCATCGTGCAGGTCGGGATCCCGCGCAACGATCCGGATTACATCCCGCTGCAGATCGCAAACCAGATTTTCGGCGGCAGCTTCAACAGCCGCCTGAGCGTGAAACTTCGCGCGAACGAGGGGCTCACCTACGATGCGAGCAGCGCGCTGGAAAGCCAGAGGCAAAGCGGCATGTTCGCGGCGCGCAGTTTCAGCCGCACCGACAAGACCGCAACCGCGATCAAGATGATGGCCGGCCTGCTGGCCGAATATCGCGAAAATCCGGTCACCGAACCCGAATTGAAGGACGCGAAAGCGTACCTCGCAGGCTCGTTTGCTCTCAGCGTGGAAACGCCCGAGGCAGTGGCGCAACGGGTGCTCGTTCTCGCCGTGAACGGGTTGCCGGCGAACTATTGGGACACCTACCGCGACAAGATTCTGGCGACTACGGCCGAACAGGTGACTGCGGCGGTCCGCCGTCACCTGATGCCGGACAAGATGGATATCGTGGCGGTCGGCAACGCTTCGCAGTTCTCGAAAGATCTGGCGGCGTTGGGGACCGTGCAGGTGATCCCGTTGTCGGAGTTCGATATCACGGCCGCGAACCTGCGCCGCGCGAGCGAACCCGCCGCGGCGGTGACGGGAGAATCCAAGGCCCGCGGTATCAAGCTGGCCCAGGACGCCGTGGACGCGGTGGGCGGTAAAGCAGCGCTCGACGCCGTGAAGAGTATCCAATCCAAGGGGCCGATGGCGATCAGCATGGGCTCGCAAAGCCTCAAGGGCGATATCGTCGAGGTGGTTTTGTTTCCGGACAAGTACAGGGCCGCCATGACCCTTCCCATGGGAACCATGCTGCAGGCCTACGACGGCAAGATCGCCTGGCTGCAGCAGGGTCCGCAGACACGGGAAGCGCCGCCCGAGATGGTCAAGGAGGTCCAGCGGGATATCGCGCTCGTCGGCGCCGTCGGTTTATTGCGATCCGCTGTCGAAGGGAAAGCCGAAATGGTTGCGACCGGCGACAACACGGCCGTGTGGACCATGGGGGACCATAAGGTGACCGTCACGTTCGACCCGGCCTCCAAGCGCGTTACAAAACTGTCGTATCGCGGCATGGGAATGCGGGGTCCGGCCGACGTGGATGTGGAGTACGGCGATTACCGAAAGGTCGGCGACCTGTACCTGCCATTCCACGAGACGCTGTATCAGAACGGCCAGAAGTTCGCGGATCGCGAGTATGCGGAGCGCAAGGTCAACGTAGACGTGAAGCCGGAAGTTTTCGCGAAACCGGAGAAGTGACAGCAGGAGCACCGTCACTGGTGCGGCCATTGAGAACGTCGTGGAGCGTGATGACCCAGTCGCGCCGCTAGCCGCGGGTCCGCACCGGTTCGGGCGCCGCGGGCGCCCCGCGCAAGAGTCCCTCCGTGCTCAGATCTTCATCGATATCCGGCCAGTGGATACCATAACCGGCGCTGCTCAGTTTCCAGTTCCGACGCTGTTCGTGGGCAGCGTCGAGGAGCTTTGGATACCAAACCAAGGGAACAATAATCGTGCGTCCGTCCATCAGGTCGACCGCCAGGGCGTCCTCTGTGGAAACGTTCTTCACGCGTTCTCCTGGCTTAACTTCCGAACCTTGCATTCCATTCCTCCAGCAGGATGGTTTCGTTTTCGCTGAGCATCCGTTGTATGCGACGAAGTTCTACCGGACTGAACCCAGATTGAGAGCCAATGCCACGGGCTTCAGCCAAAACTTGGCCGACTCATCATCGCGATCCACGTGCACATGGGCTGGTTCGTTTGGTTCATGGCGGTAGAAATACACGCGGTACGGACCGGATCGCAAAACGGTCGGCACCACTCCAGTATCTCACTGTTGGGCGCCTGACTGAAATGCTGCGGTTACGCGCTCTTCGCCGTCAGAGATGCGGTGTGGTGCTTGACATTGCCGCGGGTAAGACGATATCTTACGTGCATGAAGACTACCGTCTCCTCCAAGGGCCAGATCGTCCTGCCGGCAGAGTTCCGGCAGATGGACCGTGTTGAACCGGGGCAGGAATTCGACGTCGAGCGTCTCGATCATGGGGACTATCGCCTCGTCCGGCGTGCGCCTCGGCAGAACGAGGGCGCCATCGACTGGCTGCTCGCCTGTCCGCGGAAGGATTTCTTCGTGCCCATCGACTCTGAGTCGACGGATGCGCTGTGAAGTACTTGGTCGACGCCAATGTTCTGAGCGAGCCGACGAAACCAGCGCCCGATCCGCGTGTCGTGGCGTGGCTTCGCGCACATGAGCCCGACATTGCCGTCGATCCCGTCATTCTCGGCGAACTGCGATTCGGGATCCTGATCCTTCCCAAGGGAAAGAAGCGGACTGCCCTGGAACACTGGTTCGACGCGGGGGTGGGGCGTCTTCACTGTCTGCCCTGGGACGCGGACACCGGCCTGAGATGGGCCGAACTGCTGGCGCGTCTTCGTACAACCGGGAAAGCCATGCCGATCAAGGATAGCCTCATCGCGGCAACGGCCGTCGTCCACGGTCTGGCGGTCGCCACGCGAAACCGTGCTGATTTCGTGAACGCTGGCGTGCGCATCGTCGATCCGTTTCGTTGATTGAGAAACTACACCTCTCGCCGGGGCCCCGCAGGTCCGTATTGTCCACATGATCCCCTCCGCGCCAGCGAGGACTCGAACCTGAAAGCAAAGTACTTCATCGCTTCGCCTCGGCCAAGCCTCTGCTGTCAAAGAAGCATGGAATGGCTCCCACATTGGACACGTTTCGAACTTTTGAGGCCTAACAGACCGTTCGTTCGAACCGCCCAACTGCTTCCAGAGCAACAACATCCGCGTAAGGTTGGCACACCCATCCAGACTGGGTGCCCAGAATGGTTTCTTCTCGAACGCTGCGCTTCGTGGCGAAGGTTTCGGGATGCGCGTGATCCAACCCGATCCCGATCACGTCGCCAGATAAGGTCGGTCGGCACTCACGACGTTCAGTTGGGGTCCAATGAGTTATGCGAGTTGATCGCTGGTTATGCGCGTTCTACGTGTGCACCACGCTTAGCAGACCTGCTTTCGGCTGCATGTGCTTCTCGACTCCGATGTGCAGTCAAGTTGCAGCGCTCCCTCAATCGAACGCTGTCTTCGTAGGACGCGTGGTCGAGATTTGGCCTGCCCGCGAAGTGCTAGCAAGCCAGCGGCATCTCTCGCGCCCACAGTTGAGGCGCCTGATACTGCAGCGGTGGCGCGGCGCTCTTTCGGCCGACGAGGAACGGTATATCCGGACGTCTCCGGAATGGGACAAGATTGAATTCCGATATGCCTATATGCAGCGTGTCCGCTTTGGCGTCAGTGAATTGTTCACGGGGCCGCCGATTCACGAGATCTACACGGATATATCGAGCTGCGGATATCGTTTCGAGCCGGGAGGATCATATTTGGTGAACTCGTTCCGGGATGGTCCTCACTACCGCACCGGCGCCTGTTCGAGAACGGCCCGGGTGGACTCCGTCGACGCGGTAGAAGACCTAAAGGCACTGCGGGCGTGGAAGTCGGGCAACCCGCTCGCGCCTCGGATCTACGGCCGCATCTCGTCATCTGACCTCCGCGCCGGCATTCGTGTTCGCTTGACAAAAGACCAGAACGAAAAACTGGCCCCTCTCGATGCGAACGGCGGCTTTTCGTTCGAAGGTCTAGAAAAGGCACAATACCGACTCGAAGTTCAAGACGCGCGAGGGTCCGGAGGCCGCGTAATCGACCTCTCACGTTTGGGTTGCTTTGAGGCCACTCCATGGTTTAGCGACGTTTGGCATATTGCGGGTTCTCCGGTTCTCCTGGAGACGAAGAACCCTCCGATACCTGAAATCCCTGAACCGCCTCCGCTAAATCCGTGACGGGCTCAACAATAGATCAGGGGACTGTCACGACGCGAAACAGCGGCATTTACTAAAGCATTGGGAGTTTCAGGCATTACTTCGGCAAAGCAGCCCGCGAATCACAAATGAGTTCGAGCAGTGAACTGGGGTCACTCGCAAGATTCAGAATTCACAAGGCGATTTTGGGTGGCTCCCGAGGTAGGACTTGAACCAGAATCGTTGGGGTCAACTGCACAATTGCCCGCTCTCGCCGGAGTCGGTCTAATTAGATAACAGGCCTCGCTCTTTCGCCATTATTCTCAGTTGCGGCAGCCTATCACGCCGCGGCTACGGCACTCGGTTCAACGTCGCTGAATGGTGGGTGTTGTGCACCACCTTGCCAGTGGGATAAATGCACGAGCAATGCAAGGAACGCCGTACCTGAATGCGAACGGTCACGTATTCTGTCTTCCTGGTCTTCCTCGTATTCCTTCCCTACTATGCCGCTCCTCCCTTACGCCTCACGTCAATATTCAGCCTTTTGATCTTCTGGTTCAGCGTCGACAAGGGAATGCTCAGCTTCTCGGCCGCGTCGGTTTGGCTCCAGTTGACGGTTTCCAACATTTCGATGATCTTGCGCCGCTCGTAGTCCGCCACAATCTCAAATAGCGACGCGTCGGCCGGCAGCGTGCCGCTTTCGTCGCGCCGGATGCGGATGCCTCCGGATTGCAGGATGGAATCCGGAAGCACGTCTACCGGGACGGTCGGCGTAGACGCCAAGACTACAGCGCGCTCTACGGCGTTCTCCAGCTCGCGAACGTTGCCGGGCCAGTTGTAGTCCATCAGCAGTTGCATGGCATCCGGCTCGAAGCGCAGCAAACTCTTTTGTTCCTCATCCAGGAACTTCTCGTTGTCGCGGCAGTACTTCGCGAAGAAGTGCTCCACCAGCAGCGGGATGTCTTCTTTTCGCTCCCGCAACGGCGGAAGAAACAGATTGATCACGTTGAGGCGGTAGTAAAGGTCCTCGCGGAATTTACCTTCGTCCACCAGTCTCTTCAGTTCGGCGTTCGTGGCCGCAATGATGCGCACGTCCACCTTGATAGTGTCGGTAGAGCCGACCGGCATGAACTCGCGTTCCTGGATCACGCGCAATAGCTTGGCCTGTGTCTCGGGGCTGATCGTACCAATTTCGTCGAAAAAGACCGTGCCCCGGTTGGCAGTCTCGAAATATCCCTTGCGCGCCGCGATGGCGCCGGTGAAGGCCCCCTTGACGTGCCCGAACAGGGCCGACTCCAGCAGATCTGCCGGCACCGACCCGCTGTTCACCGGCACGAACAACTGGTCGGCGCGCGCAGAATTGGCGTGGATGGCTTTCGCAATGAGCTCCTTTCCCGTCCCGGTTTCGCCCGTGATCAAAATGGTCGCGCGGCTGGGCGCAACCTGCGTCACCAGATCCAGGATGCGCTGCATGCGCTCGCTCTTGCCGATAATGTTTGGAAAGCTGTAGCGCTGTTTGAGGGCCCGCTTGAGTTGTGTAACCTCGCGCTCCAGCCGGGTGCTCGAGATCATGCGCTCGATCTCGATCAGCAGCTTTTCGTTGTCCCACGGTTTCGAGAAGTAATCGTTGGCGCCGTTCTTAATGGCATCAACGGCCACCTCCACCGAACCGTACGCCGTGATCATGAAGATGGGCGTTTCGGAATCCCGCTCGCGGACCTCTTTCAACACCTCCATACCGGAGCGGTCCGGCATCATGAGGTCCAACAGGATCAGGTCGTAGGTGGCGCCCTCCAGCCGGCGCAAGCCGTCGGTGGCGTTCTGAGCGAGGTCCACGACGTAGCCCTCCAGGCTCAGCAGCGCGTCCAGGCTCTCGCGGATGTCGGCCTCGTCGTCGACTACTAAAATGCGTCCTTTGGGCAGTGAAGAAACTGGTTCGTCGGGCGGGAGTTGATCAGGCATGCACCAGCTTTCTCGCCAGAGGAAGCTCTACATGGAAGCGTGCGCCGGCGCCGGGCCGGCTTTCCACTTCGATGGTCCCTCCGTGCTCGCGCACGATGCCATAAGTGACCGCAAGCCCCAGGCCCGTTCCCTTGCGGGCGGACTTGGTGGTGAAAAACGGATCGTAGATTCGGGCCAGGTGTTCGGGAGCGATTCCCTGCCCGCTGTCTGCCACCTCGACGCGAGCAAACCCGTCCTCGCTCCAGGTTTTGACGGCCAGAGTGCCGCCCGATTCCATCGCGTCCCGCGCGTTCAGGAACAAGTTCAGGAAAACCTGTTGCAGCTTCCCCGCATTCCCCTTCACCCCGGACACCGCCGGATCCAGATTGATCTTTACCTGAATACCGGATTTCTCCAACTGGTGCTCGATCAGCGTCAGCGTTTCCCGAATCACCCGGTTCACGTCCACTTCCACGAATTCGGTGGGCGAAGTTCTCGAAAAACTCAGCAGCGAGTTGACGATCTCGCTGGCCCGGAAGGTTTGCTTGGCGATCTTGTCGAGCAGCTTGGATTTTTGGTCGTCGCCGGAGATCTGTTTGGCCAGCATCTGCGCGTAGGTGGAGATCACCGCCAGCGGCGTATTCACTTCATGCGCTACACCGGCGGCCAGCAGCCCGATCGAGCTCAGCTTGTCGGCCTGGACCAAGCGCCGCTCCAGCTCGTCGCGGTCGGTGACGTCGTCAAAGATGATTAACCGTCCGATCTGCTGCAAATCTTTCGACACCAGCGGCGCGATGGCGATGTTCAAGGTATGGGCCGTGGGCTGTTCCGAGCCGTTCCCGTTCGCATGCATTGAAGCGGCGCCCGGCTGGAGCACGAACTTGTAGATGTTGCGGACTCCGGCATCGCCGCGGACCTGCTCGAACTTCTCGCATAGCTCGGCCGGAAACAGTTCCGCCAGACGCTGGCCCTGCGCAGCTTGCCTGGAAATGCCCGTCAGGCGCTCGATCTGCGTGTTCCAGCTTTCCACCCGGTCGTCCAGATCCGCCGCGAGAATACCGACGTTGATCGACTCCACGATGTTTTCGCTGAATTCCTTGAGCCGCTCGTACTCCTCCACTTTGCGCTGCAGCGAGCGGTACAGCCTGGCGTTCTCGATGGCCATGCTGACATAGCCCGAGACGGTAACCAACAGCTCCACGTCGTCGCTCGAAAGGAAGTCGCCCTTGTCGGTCCGGCTAAGGGCCAGATAAGCGATGGTGTGGCCGCGAATCGAGCAGGGGAAGTAGTAGGTCAGGTCGAGGTCCGCGATGGTGTTGCGTACCGACGCCGGCCATTGCCGCGAAGTGACATCCAACTGATGACGCGTGCGCTCGAAAAACAGGTAAGGTTTCGACGGATGCGAGCTGAGGAAGCTTAAATCCGGCTCCTGCACCAGCTTTGGCCCTCTTTCCTTGCGATTCCCCATGGTCAGGTGCAGCCGGAACTGGTCGTCGTTATCGCCCGCGAGGAAAAACGCCACGTGTTGAATGGAGAGCGTGTGGACCAGCCGGTCCGCCACCGAACGCAGCATTTCATCCAGATTCGGCTCCGAGCCTAGTTCTCGGGCGAATTCGATCAGAGTGCGACGGTAATCATAGCGATCCTTGTAAAAGAAAAACCGGTCGAGCTGTTCCTGCAACCAGTCGCGAATCGGCTGAAAAATGAACGTGGCGAACACAATCAAGCCGACAATCGCGGCCGGGCTGAGGTCCTCGGGCCGGGTGAAGGAGAAGATCAGGCCGTAGAAGATGCCCAGAACGACGAGGGTGGCCAAGGTGTAAACGTAGCCTTGTTGGAAGATGATGTCCACGTCCATCAGGCGGTAGCGCAGAATCGCATAGGCCCAGGTGAGCGGGACCAGGATCAGGGAAAGCACCGCCATCTTTTGGTAATGGCCGGGGAGCGCTCCGAACAGATACGGCACGGCATAAAGCATGGTGAAGGGTACGACGCCGACCAGCGCTCCATTGCGCAGATATTTGAGCTGCCGGCGAATCAGCGGATCTTCCACCTGCGGCGCCTTCAGCCAAAGTGCAAGACCGCCTCCCAGATACGCAGCGACCACATACAGCAGCCAGACCCGGTCGAGGAACCAACTGACCTCGATAGGCGACGCGGCTACGCGCAACATGCCCTTGGCCACCAACACGTAGACCGCTAGCAAACACAGACCGGGAACATAAGTCAACGCAATGATCGCGCGGCGTGCCAGCCACTTCGCACGCTCTGGAAACACGAGGCAGAAGTGCATGAACAACGTCGGCGCCAGAATCCCGCCAGCCACATTGCCGAGATAAATCACCTGATCGAAGGCGTTCAGTTTCCCCGTGAAGTGGAAGCAGAAGAATACAAACGAAGACAGGCACAATACGTAGAAATGCACCGAACGTGGCGCGCTGACCCGGCGATAGTAGACAAACAACCCGATCAGAAGGTAAGCCACGCCGACCGCGTACTGGTAGTACACCGCCCGATCGAGGACGGCTTCGCCAACGATTACCTGGGTTGTGAGCTCGACGCTGCCGCGCCGCACCACGTAGTCGGGCTTGGTCCAGACCACCACTCTTTGGAGGGCTTGCGGAACATCGATGGTCTTGCGAATCGGGCTGCCGGCGATCTGCAGCAAGATGTCGCCCGGCCGGATCCCCGCATTGTCCGCGCCGCTTCCAGGCGTTACGTGCAGCGCCACCACTGTGCCCTGGCCGTCCGCTCCCGCCCGGTCCACCCAGATCACGCCGTCATCCGGCAACCGGTACATACTTTGCTGGCGGAAGTTGATGATCGCGCAGCACACCGCCGCCACCGTGAGGATGAACAGCAACGCGCTGACGAATTGGGTCTTCAGGTCCCTCAAGCGCTCTTCTCCACAGGGTCTAGCAAAAGCAGACTAGTCCCGCGGCCCTTTTCCCGGTTCCCTGTAAGCATTTCTCATGCCACCCGCAGACGACTGTACTTATCCATGAGAATACAGCATTTCCAGACAGAAAACAAACGAGTTGCCCTCAAAGTTCTCGTTTTCGGGATTGGCCACTACTGGAAAGTGTATGGTACCGAATCCCGGAGCTTCCCAGAGGGGTACCGCGCCCTGCCGAATTCTATTGACAAGTCACCCGCTTAGGCTTAACATCTTCCTTCTGGATTCACCCGTCTGACAGCTAACAACACGGTCAGGTGTATCGGTCCACTTATGACCTCGTTCCAAATCGGTGAGAAAGTGGTCTATCCCAACCAAGGGATAGGCACTGTCGAGAACATCAGTACCCGAACCTTCGGCGTACAGAAGGAACGGTTCTACCTCCTGCGTCTCAGCTATAGCAGCCTGACGGTGATGATTCCCTTCTCCCATGCCCAGGAGATCGGCCTGCGGAAAGTCACGCGAAACGGCGAGGTTGCGCGCGTGCTCAGTTTCCTGGCCGAAGGGACCTGCATACGCAAATGCGACTGGAAGGACCGCTTCAAAGAGAACTCGGACAAGATGCGCAACGGCAGCTTGCTCGAGACAGCCGAGGTGTTGAAGACCTTGCTGATCCTCCAGACCGAGAAGGTGCTCTCCTTCCGCGAGAAGAAGATGCTGGACCGTGCGCGGCACATGCTGATCACGGAGCTGACTATTTCCCGCAGCCTGTGCGAGTGCGACGTGGTAACGCTGCTGCAGAAGGCCCTTCAAAAGGCGTCGCTGACGCTGCCCGAGCCGCTGTAAAAGGGTAACCAATCCGAGAGCGCCATCCGCCCCGGGTCTTGTCTTGTACAGCGGAAAAAACCTAAAACAAAACCCCTGGTAGGCACGGTTGGAATCGAATATACTTGATCCAATAACCGGAGCTAAATGCATCCGGTCAGAAGAAACGGGGTGTGGAATGACTTGGGGAAGGGTCGCTCTAACCTTATCGCTGGCTTTCCTGGTATTGGGGCTGCTTAGCCCGGTCCAGGCGCAGGTCCTGTACGGCTCGATCGTCGGAACCGTTGTAGATCCGACGGGCGCCGTCGTGCCGCGAGCAAGCGTCAATATCACCAACAAAGCCACGGGGCTGACGCGGGAAATCGCGACAGATGACGCGGGCCGCTACGCGTTCCTGGACGTGCCGCTGGGTAAGTACGACGTCAGGATCGCCGCCGCTGGCTTCAAACCGCTGATCCGGTCGGATGTGGACGTCACGATCAACAGCGTCAGCCGCGTGGACGCCAGAATCGAAATTGGCGACGTGGGGGAAAAGATTACCGTCGAGGCGCACGCAGTGTTATTGCAGACCGACAAGTCCGACGTGCGGCACGAAATCACCGGTCAGGCTATCCAGAATCTCCCGCTTCCGGGCTATCGCAACTATCAGAGCCTGATCGCCCTGGTGCCCGGCACCTCTCCGCCTGCGTTCCAGAACGCCACGGTCGACACGCCCGGCCGTGCGCTGCGTTCCTTCGTCAACGGCACCGCCACGAATAACAACAACACCCTGGTGGACGGAGCGGTGAACATCAACATTTGGCTGCCGCATCACGTGGCCTACGTTCAGCCCGTCGAATCGATCGAGACCGTGAATATCTCCACCGGCGCCTTCGACGCCGAGCAGGGTATGTCGGGCGGAGCCGCCATTACGCTCGCCACCAAGTCCGGCACGAACCGGCTACACGGCACGGGCTGGTGGTTCAACAACAACCAGCATTTCAACAGCGACCCGGTCTACTTCCGCCCCGCCGGGTACACCCAGCCACTATCGATTCTCAATATTTTCGGGGGAAACATTGGCGGGCCCATCAAGAAGGACAAGCTGTTCTACTTCTTCAATTTCGAGCGGATCACGGAGCGCACCGGCATATTCAGTAATGCTTCAGTGGCGCCAGCGGACTTCCGCATGGGTGACTTCAGCCGGTTCACTCCATACTACGTCGTCTACGATCCGCGTTCGGCGGCAGCGTCCAACGCCATCGCCCGCACACCGTTCCAACAAAACAAGGTTCCTGAGAGCCTCTGGAATCCGATCTTCCCCAGCATTTATAAAAACGTTCCGCTGCCCAACCAGACCTCGGTGACGGATGCCTTGAACCTGAGCGGGAACTACGGCGCCAGCGGCATCCTGAGCCTGGACCGCAACCAGTACGACACGAAGATCAACTACAGCGTTTCGCGGAAACTGGCGGTGTGGGGTAAGTACAGCCGCATGGATGCGCCGGTTCAAGGCAAGTACCTGTTCGGCGATCTTGGCGGACCGGCTCTGGGCACGGAAGGCGCCGGCAACACGGCCACCCAGCTTGCCACCGGCGGCTACACCTATACGATCACGCCGTCGTTCTTTATGGACGGAGTGTTCGGCTACACGCGCATGGATCAAGCCGTCAGCATTCCGAACTTGGATAAGAACGTAGGACTTGACGTTTGGAAGATTCCGGGTACCAACGGAGGGCGGCAATACGCCGACGACAAGCGCTACGGCGGGGCGCCCCAGGTCACCGGATTCGGATTCGACTACCTCGGCGTCGGCGCGACTTGGGCGCCCCTCTACCGCCATGAGCGGGCCTATACTTACCAGACCAACTTCAGCAAGCTTCACGGCGCCCACGAATTCCGCTGGGGCTTCGAAGCGCGGCGCCTGGAATTGAACCATTGGCAACCCGAGACCGCCAACCCGCGCGGCGCGATCACCTTCGCCGCGGGCTCCACGTATAATCCGGGCGACAGCAAACGGGGTGCTCCCAACGCGTTTGCCGCAGCCTTGCTGGGGCTGGTCAGCAATTATTCCAAGTCCATTCAGTACTTCGAAATGAAGACCCGCGAGTGGCAGCTTACCTGGTACGTGCGCGACAACTGGAAACTCACCAAGCGCTTGACGCTCAATCTCGGCCTGCGCTACGAATACTACCCGATTATCAACCGTGGCGACCGCGGAATCGAGCGCTGGGATCCCTACACGAACATCGTCTACTTCGGCGGGTCTGGCAGCACGCCGCGGGACGCTGGGATTAGCGTGAGCAAGAAGCTTTTCGCTCCGCGGTTCGGCTTCGCCTACCGCGCTGGCGACAACTGGGTCCTGCGCGCCGGCTATGGAATTACTTACGACCCGCTTCCCTTCGGCCGGCCGTTGCGCGGGCTCTATCCTTCCACCTTGTCGGGTTCCTGGAATCCCACGGTCACGACGTACGGTTGGTACAACACGATAGATCAAGGCATCCCAAACATCGACACGCCCGATGTGAGCAAAGGACAGGGGATACTGCCCTTGAGCCTGGACATGGGTCCGCGAAGCGCTTGGGGCGGCCTCATTCATCGCGGCTACATTCAAAGCTGGAACTTCACCATCGAGCGCAGGCTGCCCTTCGCCATGGTCGGCAGTGTGGCCTACGTCGCCACGCGCACGATCCACCAGTTGATCGACCGTAATATCAACACTGTCGGACCGGGCCTCGGCACCACTACCGCCAACCTGCCGCTGGCCAAGCTGTACGGCAAGACAATCGGCACGAACATGTGGGACGGCTTCGGCTATGGCGCCTACGACTCGCTGCAAGCCATACTCCAGAAGAATTTCACCCAAGGCTTGTTCGTCAGAAGCAGTTACACCTTCGGGAAAGCGCTGAATATGACGGATGAAGACGGTTGGACGGGCCTCCGGTTATGGAACTGGGAGCCGATGATCCGGCGCAACTACGGGCTGGCGAATTATGACCGCACGCAGTCGTATACGATGGCCTTCAACTACGAACTCCCGGTCGGTCGGGGAAAGAAGTTCGGGATCGGCAACAAGGCGCTCGATCTCATTGCCGGCGGATGGAAACTCGCGGGCACCTTCGTTGCCTACACGGGCACTCCCTTCTACGTGAGCGGCAGCGGTTCGTCGTTGCAATGCATTGGCTGCTCACAGACCGCCGACCAGATCGCGCCCGTCACGAAGCTCGGCGGCCTGGGCCCGGGCAACCCGTACTACAGCCCGCTGAGTTTCCGCGATCCGCTATTTTCGTTCAGCGCGGCCAACCCGGTTTACAGGCCCGGCAACACCGGGTGGGGGACTCTCCGCGGTCCGGGCTACTGGCGTTTCAACCCGGCGGTCTTCAAGGACTTCAAGATCACCGAAAGAGTGAATGTCGAGTTCCGGGCTGAGTCCACCAACGTCACCAACACGCCGGCGTGGGGCAATCCGAACGCCTCATCGTCGTCACTGCGATTGAGGCCGGACGGCGCCTTGGACACCTCGCTGTCCGATCCGCTAAGGAACTTCATGTCGATCACCTCCGCATCCACCGGACGAGACATTCGCTTCGGCCTGCGGGTGGCGTTCTAGCCTTCCGGGTAGCTTGACAACCTCGTGGCGTAATCCGTTTCGAAAGCGGAATCGCTTTATCCTACTCGGGCGAACGCCTTAAAACTATCCTGACAGTAGGACTAATTCCCTCCCCTCCCTAAGTGTTTTGCTGCGTGGTATTTGCCCGTGCCGGACCTTAATATGGGGACGAGGTAAGTGGACCCGGCATGAAGTGTCGCTACTGCAACGTCGTTCTTGCGCCACTGCGAAGTCTCACCGACGGTGAGTTCTGTTCCGACGAACACCGGCAAACGTTCTACGAGCAGCAGGATGCCAACGCGCGCGCGGAAGTCACGGCCACGGCCGCATCGATAGAGCCCGCGGAACCCGCCGCCCTGCCGCCGATGAAGGAATTACTTCCGCTCAACTTCGCGAGCAAGCCCGCAGATCCGCCCCAGAGAGTAAGGGAGCAATTTGCGGCCGAACCGGAATTTCCCCGCGTGCCTGTTCTTCCCGGCGGCCCCGCCGAACCGCTAGGCGACGCCGCTTATCCTGAAGCGCCCTCGCGAGTGTTCTCAGATCAGGCCGAAGCGCCGCACCATCTGTCGCGCGACGCGGCTTTGTCCTGGCGATGGCTTCGCGAAGCCTGGAAGAACGCGCCGTCCGACCTGAAGATCATCACGCTGCTCCTGCCCATTCTTCTGGCCGTCGCAGTTGGCCCATCCGTACCAAAAATATCCATCGCGCGCGTAACACCGGGAGGAGTCCAGCAACTAATCAACAACCGCTGGAAGAGCCTGCACCAGACCATCCTCGATCGAGCGGCGGTGGCCTTCGCCGACGACTTTCGCTCTGGCCTGGACGCCTGGGACAGCCGCTCCAATCTGACCACCAGTTGGTCGTACGATGCGGCCGGCTTCGTCCAACCCGGCCCGCTGGCCCTATTCAAACCAAGTGTCGAACTTTCCGACTACCGCTTCGAGTTCCTGGGCGAGATCGATCAGAAAGGTCTGGGTTGCGCCTTCCGGGCGCCGGATTTGAGAAATTACTATGCCGTCAAGCTGGTCGTGGTCAAGCCCGGACCCCTGCCACTGGTCCACCTGGTCCACTATGCGGTAATCGACGGCAAGGAAGGACCGCATGTGGACAAGCCCTTGCCTTTCACGTCTCGCCCGGACATGTTGTACCGCGTTCAGGTCGATGTGCACGGCAGCGACTTCACCATCATGACGCAAGGCCAAGTGGTCGACTTCTGGTCCGACGCCCGCTTGCGACGCGGAGGCGTCGGGTTTTTCTGCGGCCGCGGCGAAAGAGCCCGCCTGCGGTGGGTGGAAGTCTCGCACCAATACGATACCCTCGGAAGACTATGCGCATATCTGGCCCCTTACGGAATAGAGGGCAGGAACGGAAACTTCAACTGAGCTATGAGCCAATTCAAATCGAGATCATCCCAGGCCGAGGCCGCGAACAAGGCCCCGGCTAAACCGCCCACGCTCGCCCGGGCGGTGTCCTTGCATGTGGAAGGAAAACTGAAGGAGGCCCTGGCGGAGATTAATCGCGCCCTCGAGGCTGGTGAAGGGAGTCTGGAGATATTCACGGCCAAGGCGCAGATCCAGTTCGAACTCGAGCAGTATGAGGACGCCTCCAAGACCTACGCGAAAGTGCTGAGCATCAATCCCAGGCAAGTGGCGGCGAACTTCAATCTCGCCGTTTGCCTGGAGAAATTGGGCCGCTGGCAGGAGGCCGCCGATTTTTTCGAAAGAGCGGGCGCCGCCGACGCGGACCGCCTGGAGACGCAGCTCGGGCTGGGCATCTGCCTGTTGCATCTGGACAAGGCGGACGCAGCCGCGGAGAACTTCGAAAAAGTGCTCGCGCAGCAACCGGACCATCCCACCGCCCTTTTCGGCAAAGCCGTCACGTTGCAGCTCCGCTGGCAATTCGACGACGCCGCGCGCATCTATCAGTCTCTTTTAGCTAAGAACCCCAACTCCGAGGAGTGCCTGGTGAATATGGTCACCATCGGGATGGCCCGCAAAGACCAGAGCACCATCGCCGACTATTCCGCGGCCCTGCTGACTCTGCGCCCCAACTCGCAAACCGCGCTCGAGGGCCTCGCAACCTCGGCGTTCGCTTCCAAGGATTATGCGGCCGCGCGGCACTATTGTCAGAAGCTGGTGGAATACACGCCGGACAATTTCGATCGCTGGTTCAATCTGGGCGTCGCGTCTCAGAAGACAGGCGATCTGGAAGAAGCCGCGAAAGCCTATGCGGAAGCCATTCGCGTCCGTCCGGATGCCAAGCAGGCCTACGTGAATCTGGGAGTGGTTTTTCAGGAATCCGGTGACCTGACAAAGGCTCGCCAGGCCTACGAACGCGCTCTTCAGATCGCGCCCGATCTCTTCGATGTGCTGCACAACCTAGGTACGGTCCTCGACAAGCAAGGCGCCAAGGAAGAGGCTGAGCGCATTTATCTGAAGCTGCTGGCCCGCAATTCCGATCTGGAAGACGTCTGGTTCCGCCTTGGCTATCTGCGGCTGGAGCGGGGCGATTACCGGGGGAGCAGCGAAGCGTTCCAGACTTGCGTCCGCAAACGGCCCGATTGGCCGGAAGCACAATTGAATCTGGGCATATCGTCCTGGAATCTGGGAGACCTGGAAGGCGCCACGAAGGCCTTCGAAGCCGTATTGGCGGCCAGTCCCGACTCGGTGGATGCGTTGCGCGGTCTCGCGGTGCTAGCTGTGGAGCGCGACGATTTTGAGCACGCGCTCGACTATCAGGCGCGCCTCATCGAAAAGGGCGAACGCAGCCCCGAGCTTTTCTACAATACAGGACTGCTTCTGCAGAAATCCGGCCAGTTGGACGACGCCGCGCGTCTCTACAAAGAAGCTCTGCAAGAGCGCCCAGTCTTCCCGGAAGCTCTGCTCAATCTGGGACACGTTCTAAAGAGCCTGGGCCAGCAGGACGAAGCCAAGACCTGCTGGAAGAACGCCCTGGAACAAAAGCCCGAATTGGGGCAAGGCTATTTCGAACGGAGCAACTAGCTCTAGCTTAGTACTCACGTTCGGAATTACGGTGACGTCTTCCTGTCGAGCCGGACGTTTGGCGACTGGTAGCGCACGCCTCAATGCACAACCCTCTTCGGCAGGAGTTCTATCGCGTCCGGCGGGATCTGAAGCTGCTGTTTGACGTACGACCAATCGTCGAAACCGTGGAGAGTCGTGTTCGGAGTGCCGTTGTCGTTATCGCTATCGGCGGCGGCGTGGAGCTCCAGCGTGCCGTCGCAGTTCCAGTCGATGGGTCCTTGGGCCGGTCCGAATAGGAATGGGAAGCCGTTGTTCGGGCCGCCAGGTACGTAGCAGACAGGCCCGGTGGTGAGGTTTATGACAATATCCGTAGTTCCGGCGTTGACCCCCACGAACTCGTTCAGGTCGGCTTCGTTGAGAGGGGCCAGAGCGGCGCGCGAGTAATCCAGGCGCTTGCCGACAGGGGTGGTCGATCCAAGCGTAGCGGCATAAAGAATGCCGTTTTCATACGAGTAATTCATGATGCTGATGTAATTCGGCTTGTTTGTCAGGAATTGTTCAAACCCTCCCACTACGCCACCATGTTCCAGACCGAAGTTGTGCCCAAGCTCGTGCATAAAGATTCCACCGGTGCGGTACTCGTCCACGGTGAACCCTTGGTCGAGATCGGCTCCGAAGGACACAATGAAGTTGAAGCCTGGTAGCGCGCTGAGCCCGCTACCAAGCGGATCAGGCTGACCGCCAGTAAGCGGTTCTGGCGGGCAGACGGAACCGTCGCCGGTGTCCGGCAATCCTGCGTTGAACCCGAATATCGCGTAGTGCCACGGGTGATTCCCAAGCGGCCTGTAGTACTGCTTCTTTAGCGCAAGAAAACTCACTGCGTCCGGCCCCACGCAAGCCTGACTGGGGTTCGCCCACCAAGGATCGAAATCAGGTATGAGCACCTGATGGCCGGGGATGGCGTTATGAATGGGATCGATGTGCAGAGTCAGGCCTTGCGCCGCAAAAGCGTCGACGACCTTATCGATCGCTGCCGGCGAGGGCGCCATCGATAACCCGTTCGGATACGTGATACCAACGGCCGACGTCCAGCCCTTGGGGAACACCATGTAGTCGTAGTGAACCCACACATGCTGAGGTTCCGCGTCACTCGCAAACGCTGGGCAACAGACCGTCGCAAGACCCGCGGCCAGGAATAATCGCAAAGTTGTAATCATGGCGTGCCTTCAACGCTCAGTATACGTTGCTTTGATGTTGGACACTAGTCGGATGTCGGCGTATTTCCGAATAAGAGTACTTACAGTAGTAGCTCAAAAACCGGGGACAGTGCACGCAATCACCATTTCTTGCACATTTGGGTGGCACAGGCTTCAGACGTTGCTGAAAAAGTAAGTCGGCCGGCGACTGGGCATGCTAAGAGCACTCCTCGCCGAAGAAGCCTGTGGGCTTTCGAT
>WNFJ01340947.1_pt1 | contig 114811 bp, 85 predicted proteins | sample 5400461 | NCBI WGS metagenome assembly WNFJ01 (sample SAMN13153349, study PRJNA577476) | soil metagenome | isolation source: 115 cm saprolite on Douglas fir-dominated hillslope | place: USA:California | collected 2013-09-17
CATCTCCAAGCGCTTCGCCTGACGCACCACGAGGTTCTGCCCAAGTGGAACTACACCATCTCACCCAATCTGTGAAGTTGTTTTTGCGCCAGCTCTAAGCAATTTCCTCTCATTGCTTTGGGGAAGGCTGGTCAGAACCATCACCGGAATGGCGGCGGTTTGAGGATCTTTTCGCAAAGCTTTTAATACGGAGGTACCAGTGAGCTTAGGCAGCATCATGTCGAGCACGATTAAGTCGGGCGTGTATTCACGAGCCAGTCGCAAGCCTTCTTCTCCGTCTCCAGCGGTAATGACCTGGTGACCAGCTCTAATTAGCGCACGCTCATTGGCCAGGCGTAAGAAACGGCTGTCATCGACGATGAGGATGTTCAGTGTTCTTGTTGGCATAAACTGCTCATTGCGTCATTAAGCGATACCAGTCAGAACGCGAGTTAACGAACGTTTAAAGTGAGGGCAAGGGAGTGTTGCATGGCTCCCGATTTGCCGACAAGGAGAAGCCTGTATGTTCCTGCCGTGGTTGCATGAGACTGCGAAGACGGCTGGGAAGGTGCCCCTCCGCCACAGCCAGCGAGCAATAGAATTGCAATCAGCAACACGACCACGACCGCGAAGTATGCGCACTTTTTTCGCCGGTCATCTTTGCCTAACAACAGGAAACCAAACATTCCGAAGCCTTGACTGAGCGACAACCAAGCCATCACAGGATTCCTCTCTTTTCCGGGAGCGGTCAGCGCAGCGTTAGGCCCGGCCGTGGTGATGCTGACCGTCACGCTGGAGGAACCACTCCCAGGGGTCACTGAACCGGGGCTTACCGTGCAGGTCGCGGACGATGGGACCCCGCTACAGCTCAAGTCCACCGCGCTTGAGATATTTCCTCCCACCGCATTGACGCTCAATTGATAGGTTGCCGTGCCGCCGGGTGTGACCGTGGCACTTGTGTTGGTGGCCGAGAAGCCGAAGTCAATGCCTGAGCCGCCGACCGGGACACTCTGGGGACTACCGGCAGCAGAGTCGACCAAGCTGATTGTGCCTGAGCGCGCGCCCGAAGACATTGGAGTGAATGCCACTAGAACAGTACAGGTACCGTTAGCTGCAACCGAGCCGCAGTTACTGCTGGTGGCAGTAAAATCGCCCGTCACTTGGATATCGTTGATGTTCAGCGTTCCGTTGCCGGTGTTCGTAACAGTGATAGTCTGGGCAACGCTGGTCGTGCCCACTGTAGCCGCGTTAAAGGTCAGGCTGGAAGGGCTTATGCTCGCGGTTCCTGCGCCGGCGGAAGCATCCGGACCAATTTTTGTGATAAAGGTGTCGTCTAGTCCACCCCAAGACCCTTGGTATGCGGACTGCGTGGGAAAATCAGACGAAGAAGTGGTACCAACAATGTAGATAGCACCTGAGCTGTCGAGCGCCATCCCATTTCCTACATCCCATTGCCCACCACCGAGGAAAGTTGCAAACAGTTGGGTGTTCGCTGCAGGATCAATTTCGACCAGCAGAACGTCAGCGTCCCCAGCGTAGCTCTGGATCGGATTCACCAGAGAAAACTGACTACTGTAGCTGTGCCCGACGATGAAGGCGTCGCCACTAGCATCGACTTGGATAGCATCGCCCGCCATCCCGTTATTGGCTCCGAGATATGTCGAGTAGATCAGGCTCGACCCAGTGGAATCGAGCTTGGTTACCGTCCCTCCGTTACATAATTGTGTGGAAGGGTCGCAGATCGCTGTCGAAGTTACTGGGAAGTTATCGTTCCCATCGTCCCATCCTGTGACATACGCAGAGCCGGATGAGTCCACGGCAATTGCCGACAGATAATTGAAACCCGTTCCCCCTAGATAGGTGGAATAACCAACCACGCCAGAGCTGGTGAATTTGGAGACAAAACCGATCAAACTCGGATAGGCACCAGGGTACGTCGTAATATATGCGCCCTGTGTTACTGGAAAGTTGCTGTTGGCCGTGCTGCCGGTAACGTAGGCATTGCCACTGGTGTCCACGGAGACTGCATTGATTCCAGAGGAGGGAGCACACTCGTAGCTTATGCAAGGATAATTACCCACTACGTTGCTGCCGCCCAGATAGGAGGAGTACACGAGGGAGGACCCATCGGCCGAAAACTTAGTCACAAATCCGTAACTGCCCCAATAACCATACTGGCTCGCCGAAACAGAAGACTGATAAGCATTCGCCACTGGAAAATCCTGCGAGTACGTCATTCCCGCGACGACGGCTTCCCCGTCGCTATCGACGGCGACGGCATTTGAGTAGTCCGCGTTCGCACCCCCCAAATAAGTTGAATAGATGATCGAAGAACCATCCGCTGAAAACTTTGTTAAGAATGCGTCCTGGTTGCCGCTCATGCTTGCCTGATAGGCATTCACAACGGGAAAGTCAGCAGAATTTGCCGATCCCGTCACGTAGGCGTTGCCCAAGGAATCGAGCGCAACAGCCATTGGCCAGTCGTCTCCACTACCACCAAAATAGTCGGCAAACAGAAGAGTCGAGCCGCTCGCGTCCAGCTTGGCCAAGAAGATTCGGGTCTGCGTGGAACTGAATGAACCCAGAGTGGCCAAGGGGAAGTCGGGAGAGTCAGTGGTCCCGGTGACATAAGCGTTGCCGGCGGCATCCACTGCAATAGCGTTACCTTCGTCGTCACCGCTCCCGCCCAAAAAAGTCGAGTAAACCAGGACCGGATCAATGACTAGAGGCCTCGCATTGTCATGCGGTGCAACCGTGAAACCCACGTGAGTGCTGTCCTTGAGCGAATAGCCACCGGATACCTGCACTCGGGTCCCGTGCTGTTCTTGAAAGATACCTGGCGCTTGAAAGAGCATCCGGCTGGTGCCTTTTGTTAGCACAAGGTTCCCCTGCGAGTCGACGCCGAGCGTGTCAGCGCCCTTCACAGAGAATTGGATCTTATTCGCGTCGGCGCCGGGCGCAACCACAAAATCGTATTCCACTTGCCGGTTGTTCCCATAGTAGAGCAGGTCAATTCCAGGATAGACATTCCGATAACGAACTCTGGCATAGGTCTGTATATTCGTTTGCCATTTGTTCGGGTCGCGGCCGATGAAGTAATTGACCTTTGTGGGGAGGAGTTTCTCGCCCACCATTTTCGGATTGGCCGCGGCACCGACAAGATTGATGGTCAGGGAGACCGATGCTGCTTTGGAGTCTCTCTTCGGGTGCCTGAGTTGAGTCGAAAAACCAAGAGTGTTGGCACGGGGCGCAATTGAGATTGGCGCGCCCGAGTTGATCGAAGCATTTTGGGCAGCAATAACGGATGACGGGTGCAGCGCAAGTGTCATCCCACCTGAAGTGAGAAACACCGAGTATGTCGATCCGCGCGACAGAAATTTTACATGCGGGTCCATTTGTCCACGGTTTGCTTCGAAGCTTAAGGGAAGCTGGCCATACTGATGGCTTGCGTGGTTGACGGCTGACGTTACTCTGGACGCCGGTGCTTGGGCGCCCGCGTCGGTCGTCATGATCACTACAAGCGAAAAGAGCCCACAACAAAGTATTCTCACGAGTTTCATCTCAGTTCCCTCGAGTTATTACTTCGGCTCTGCCAAAGAGCAGAGACTGGGCGAATGTGGACAAGTCCAACTCGGATACGGGGGGAGCGCATGCAAGCCATGATCACATCAGCCGAACTGAATATTGCAACTCCACGGCCATCGCCAAAATGATGAAAGAACGGGCACTTAGGTTCGGCCGTTGTCTGGAACCTGGAACCTTGTCCGTATTCTGGATTCTTTCCCGGGGACGGACTAGCGCGGCGAGTGCTCAGAGCAAACGGGTTATAGCGGAAGCCCAGCTCGCAAAGCAGCGTGGCTACCCAATTGCATCCTCACCATCCATGCGGGTTGTGATCGCAGAAGATTCGCTGATTTATCGTGCACTCATGAAGAGGCACTTTGAAGAGTGGGGGCTGAGCTGTGTATTTGCCTCGGACGGCTCAGAAGCTTGGGCTCTGCTGCGGGACCAGGAACTCCCCACGCTTGCACTGCTTGACTGGGTACTTCCCGAACTCGACGGCATTGATCTCTGTCGGAAGATTCGTAGCGAGCTCGGTGCCGAACGATACATCTACACCATCCTGATTACTTCCAAGAACCGCAAGCAGGATATCGTCGAAGCAATGGAGGCTGGAGCTGACGACTACTTGATCAAGCCTTTCTATGCTCCCGAGCTTAAGGCCCGTGTGCTCGCAGGAAAGCGAATCCTGGACTTGCAGAGCACGCTGCTACAGACCCAGGAGTCGTTACGCATCGCGGCCACCCATGATGCTCTTACCGGCCTTAAGAATCGAATGGAAATTGTTGGAATACTGATACAAGAGCTGGCCCGCTCACGAAGGAACGGCGGCCCAGTAGGCGTTATTTTCGCCGACATCGATCATTTCAAATCGATCAATGACTCCATCGGGCACCTCGGTGGCGACACTGTGTTGAAGGTGGTCAGTCGAAGGTTGACTTCCGCGGTGCGTATCTATGACCAGGTCGGGCGTTATGGCGGAGAGGAATTTCTGCTTGTACTACCAGGCTGTGATCTCCAAGGTACAAAGACTCGCGCTGAGGAACTGTTGCGAACCGTTCGAAAAGAGCCGATTGAAACTTCATATGGTACCAAAACCGTGACTGTGAGCATTGGAATAGCATCCACTTCGGAAAATGGATTGGTCGAGGGGGAAGAGTTGCTTAATAGCGCGGACGAGGCTCTATACCGGGCCAAAGAGAATGGGAGAAACCGCGTAGAAGGGCCGCTGCCACAACCGGTACTTGAAATAGCTCAAACTTGAGTTTTAGGAACAGAGCAGTAGCCTGGGTAAAACGGGACTCAGGGGAAATGTGATTCACCGAGGACATCGATGTCGGATATGAATGGTTTGAAAATACCGGGACTGCGAGCGCCGCTTGGCCATGTTATAGGCGAAACTCTGGAAATACATAAGATCTATCAGATTGTTCACCAGGCAGCTCTAACTACTCACCCCGTACTCATCGTTGGAGAAGCCGGCACTGGCAAGGAGATGATTGCAAGAACGATTCATTCTACCGGTCCTTTGCGGCATATGCGATTTACCCGTCTCGACTGTGCCTCTCTTCCGGCGGAAACACTGCAAGCTGAACTGCAGCTCAGTTCGCTCACCCCGACTACCGAATTTGTTGAAACTCCTAACGCTGCCTACAGTGGAACACTTTTTCTAGACCGAGTCGGAGATCTTAATCTAAGTGCGCAAGCCCTGCTGCTAAGGACCATTCACGACAGGGAAATTTGGACGTCGCCTGATTCTGTCCAACGCGGGCCGAGACGGCTGCGAATTCTTGCGTCGACCGAGCGTGATCTAAAGCTCGGAGTTGCAGAAGGAAAATTTCGACGTGATCTGTACTTTCGACTGAACGTTCTCAGTCTGCGAGTGCCACCTCTTAGGGAACGTCGCCGCGACATTCTGCTTTTGATTTCTAGTTTTCTATGTGAGCAGTCCCAAATGACCGGCAGCCAACGCCGTATCGGTGAGGAAGCCCTACAAGCGATGCTGACTTACGATTGGCCGGGCAATGTCCGCGAGCTTAAGAGCTGCGTGGAGCACGCGTGCTGTTCAGCGACAAAGCCGATCCTACAGCTACTCGACTTACCCAGCGTGGTTAGCGGAATTGGAACAAGAGTATCCATGAGTTTGCCAGGCGGAAGAGTCTTACCTCTATATGAGCTCGAGAAGCGCAGCATCATGGAAACGATGTTGCAGGTACGAGGCAACAAGCGCATGGCAGCACAACTGCTGGGCATCGGTAAAACCACGCTGTATAGAAAACTCAAGGAATACACCACTCGCGAGCGAGAATCAAAGTGATTGAACGATCCGAATTATGAGGAGACTACCCATGACTGGGAATGCGGGTACAACGTTAGAGACGATGCGTAAGGCCAACTCGATTGGCCCCGAGGCGGAAGACCCGTCTCTTCGTTCGCGCCGTGTTCGATATCTCCAGGAGGAGATGAAGACAAACTCCAAGCGAGACCTCCACCTTTGGTCGATATCAACTTTAGTGATACTTGTGCTAGCGACCGGTTTCGCCGCGGTCATTGCACCCAGCCTGGCATGGAGAACCGCAAGTTTCCACTTCGACTTTCGCAACCTTCCGCAACTCTTCTGGGGCATGATCGCTTTGGTTTTATTGTTCAGCGTTTATGTGACCACTCAAAAGAAAGAACTAAATGCGACCAGGAGAACCCTGCTGCAGGAATTTATTATGAGCGAACACTTGCAGGCATTTTCGCTTTTGGATCCAGTGACCCAGCTGCTGAATTCATGCGCGATCGATCCGATAGTGGCGAAAGAAACCATTCGGGCAAATCGCCTCGGAACCTCGCTTACTTTAGCAACTATCAGTTTGGACAATTTTCAGACAATCGCAAAGCGAGTAGGCATTGAACAAGGGGAACAGGGTCTTTACCATGCGGCGCGGCTGCTGAAGAGCACCTTTCGGGGATCGGACGCAATCTTTCGAAGTCGCACGAGCGAATTTGTCGTCGTCATGCCAGACACCACAGAACAGGAGGCTGAACACGCGATCGGCCGCCTCCGAGCGGGCACAGAAAGATGGAACGCAGAAGCTGAAGCCGGCTGCGAATTCAGTTTTTCATGGGGCATCGCAGGGTATATCGAAGGAGCAAGGACAGGCGATGTGTTAGAGAGAGCGCGCCGGTGTATGTTCCTGAGTTCTCAGAAGATTAACTTTGTGTTTTAGAGCGGCATTCAGCTCTCACGCCGTATGCGAATTCTGCGAATAGCTGGTATCTTGTGCAGCGCAGTCTCCATCATGACTTCGAGCATCGCTGCCCAGCAGGGATTAGGTTCAATTTCGCTAACGGCGAATCTCCCCTCCACCGTTCGCCTCAGTAGCAATGTGATCCCTATACGCCTAGATCTCGGCAACGACAATTCGACAGAGGTCTCGTTGCCTCTCGAAATTCAATGGAATGTTGATCGACTGGCAACGGAGATATTAATTGTCGCTTCCTTTCCCAACTCTGCCCGCGCACTGACAGGTCGCTCAGGGCACAGCGTGCCCGCATCGACGCTGGATATCGAGATCGGCGATTCGGGGTGGAAGCGTTTTCCCGAGCACAGACCCCAGTTCGCCGCCGCCGGAGTCTTGCTTAGGACTCTCGTCCTATCAGAATACGGTCGCCAACATCGTCAGGCATTACGCATGCGAATTCGGTGCTCCGAAAACGCAATCAGCCCAGGCGAATACTATGGCCAGATGGACATGCAAGCAATCGTCCGCTAACGGACTCCACAGCCCGAAGTGTCCGCGCGAGTTACCTCGGTTACACTCCACAGCTAAAGTTCTCTAGAAGACGTTCCGTTTGGGAGTATCTTTTTGGAATAGCGAGTAACAGTTACTTCCATCATCGTCAGATTAGAGCGGCTTTGGAAGCTTAGCCCCCGGACCCTCGCGGCCTGCTAGTCTCGCGAAGACAGGATTTGTGAATGAAGCGAACGCGCGTACTCCTCATAGACGACGAGCGGAATCTTTTGTGCGCGGTCCAGGAAATCCTTGAGGAGCACGGCATGGAGGTCTCCTGTGGAGGAAGTTGCGCCGAGGCAGAGCGCCTCTGGAAGCTGTCCCGTCCGGATTTGGTAGTCTTGGATTACGTTCTTCCAGACGGAAACGCCATCGACCTCATAAACAAATTCAAAGGCTCAGATGCTACAGTTCCCATCATTGTTTTGACGGGACATGGCACGATTGACCTGGCCGTAAAAGCTGTGCAGGCGGGAGCGGATAATTTCCTGACCAAGCCTGCCGATCCAAACACTCTGCTGGTGATGATGGAGCGAAGCCTGGAAAACAGTCGTAACCAGCAAGGTCGGCTGGTTGAAGAATCGAAGAAGCGCCGGGAGGCTATAAATCCATTTCTTGGAGTCAGCCCTGCCATCGAGGCATTGCGAGACATTGCAGAAAAGGTCGCGAAAGCGGACAGCCCGGTTCTGATCCAGGGAGAAACAGGTACCGGAAAAGGTGTCCTCGCGCGTTGGCTCCATGCGTCAAGCAGCCACTCCAGCGCCTCCTACGTCGATCTAAACTGTGCCGGTTTGCCGAGGGATTTGCTGGAAACAGAACTTTTTGGGCATGAGAAGGGCGCCTTCACGGGAGCGGTTCAGGCAAAAATGGGCCTGTTCGAAGCGGCACATAAAGGGACTCTGTTCCTGGACGAAATCGGAGACATTGATCCGGTGGTCCAGCCGAAACTCCTAAAGGTACTTGAAGAGAAGCGCTTTCGACGCTTAGGAGACATTCGTGATCGGTTCGCCGATGTTCGATTGATAGCCGCGACTCACAGAGATCTTCCCAGTTTGGTTCGTCAAGGTAAGTTTCGCGATGACCTGTATTTTCGAATCAGCACTATACCTCTGTCCATTCCACCATTGCGCGAACGGCGTGAAGACATTCCTCTCGTTGCACGCAACCTGTTAAGCAAGCTCTCCGCGGATATGGGCAAGGCTGTCGAGATAACCGACGCAGCCATCCACAAGCTTCAGGCGTACTCTTGGCCGGGAAATATTCGGGAGCTCCGCAATGTGCTGGAGCGGTCGATCTTGCTTGGAAGTTCTGCGATTCTGGATGAAACTTCGGTCCGATTCGACCCGCTAAATATTCCCGGTACCTTCGCTCCATCGTCAGGTGTAAAGACGCTCGAGGAGATCGAGAAAGAGCACATTCAGACCGTGCTTTCTCTTGAAAATGGTCGGGTCGAAAACACTGCGAAACGGCTTGGAATTCCGCGCAGTTCTCTGTACCTTAAGCTCAAACAGTACGGGATAGTGAAAGAGCAAGCCGCAACAATCTCGTAGAGAGACCCCTTTCGCCTTTCTTTTTTCAGAATCAGCAGTTCACTTCTTCGAGCTGCTCTGCATCCAGCGATGCCGGACCCAGTTCCTCCAGCACTATCCTTGTCGCTAGGAGTCCACAATGCGCACAGATGAGTCTGACGGAGTTGGTGCAAGTCTTGGCACCGAAGTCGCGAGTGAACTTGACAGTCTTTAGCTTGGTGTTCACATTCCTGCAGTGCGGACAAACAAAACTAAACTTCACTAGACAAGTATTTGACTGCATGTTGCCTCCGTCTGAATCTTTGGTGCTTCGGAAAGCGAGTGGCCCGTACTTCCTTGCGCGTGCGAACAGTTGTACACACGCGCATTGTCTGAACCTTGAGCCTGGCTTTGCTCGGGAGGAAGTCCTTGCCACCCGCTGTCGCCTCACAATCCGCCTAAGGGAGGGCCGATCATGACAATGCAATGTATGGGCCATTCGTAACTGCCTCGATCCGTGGAGGTTCTGGTGTTTTCCGCGTCTAATGGATAGATTGCTTCTAGAAACAGGAAAGCGTGTCCTTTCCGCTACCCCTGTGGGACGGGCTTTGGAGGAGGAAAGTTAAGCATCTCTAAGTGATCTGTTCGATGCGAGCGAAAACTACGGCGGTCCTGAACTCAGACGGGCCAAGGCGTACACTATGCCGGTGTTTGTTTCGCGGCCCATATAAGCTGGGTCGCCCGTCTTCAGACGGTAGGGTTGGAGTCTTGCGCAAACGGGCGATGGAGGTCTTTCGTGATGATCTCCGAAAACGCGGCAATGACCGGCTCCTATGACTATGGCGAGGTGTCACGCTCGATCGTGATCGCTGTCGCCGCCTCCTATGCCGCGCTCGATCTTGCGGGACGCGTGACCGCCGCTCACGGCCGGGCGCGCGCGGCCTGGTTGACCGGCGGTGCAATTGCGATGGGCATCGGCATCTGGGCGATGCATTTCAAGGGGATGCTGGCCTTCCGTTTGTCGGTGTCCGTCGAGTACCACTGGCCGACCGTTCTGGCATCTCTATCGGTCGCCATCCTCGCGTCCGCGGTGGCGCTGTATGCAACTAGCCGCCAGAAAATGGGCTTAGTCGATGCCTTGACCGGGAGCATCATTATGGGGGGTGGCATCGCCGGTATGCACTATATCGGCCTCGCCGCAATGAGATTGCCTGCCATCACCCGTTTTTCCCCACTTCTAGTGAGCCTTTCCATTTTCCTTGCAGTCTTGTTTTCTCTAGTCGCGCTGTTGATGGCGTTCGATCTACGAGAGGAGACTAGGTGGTCTGCCATGCGAAGACTTGGCAGCGCCCTGGTCATGGGGGCTGCGATCTCCGCGATGCATTACACCGGCATGGCTGCAGCCACTTTCATGCCATCTGCTCTGCCCCCGAACCTTTCCCACGCTGTGAGTATCTCCCCGATCGGCAACAATGGGATTGTTATTGTTACTCTTCTCGTCCTCGGCGCAGCCATCTTGACGTCATCGGTGGATAGGCAGGCAGAGGCGGAAGTTCGGCAAATCAACCAGGGCTTGGAGCATCAGGTTACCGAACGGACGGCACAGCTTGAAGCCACAAATGAACAACTGAGAAAGGAAATTGCCGAACGTGAGCGTGCAGACGAAGCCTTGCGACGAAGTGAAGACCGCCTCCGGCTTGTCATTGACACGATTCCCGCACTAGTTTGGAGCAAATTTCCCGACGGCTCCGCTGATTTCTTGAATCATCGTTTTCGGGAATATACGGGTCTCTCTGTGGAAGAAGGACTAGGCGAGGGCTGGTTGAAAGCAATTCACCCTGAGGACCCTGCAAGTTCGGTCGCCGACTGGCGCGCGGCCTTTGCAGTTGGGAAGCCTTTCGAGTTTGAAGCGCGCCTGCGACGCGCAGACGGAGAGTATCGCTGGTTCCTGTTCCGCGGTGAGCCGCTGCGTGACGAAGTTGGAAAAATCGTCAAATGGTATGGAACCAGTACCGATATGGAAGATCGAAAGCAAGCTGAATGGGCCTTACAGGAAGCACAGGCGGGGCTTTCTCACGTTACACGGGTGACCACGATGGGCGAATTGGTTGGCGCAATTGCCCACGAGGTCAACCAGCCCATCGCCGCAATCGTGACCAATGCCAATTTCTGTTTACGCCAACTTGCGAGCGCGAGCCGGAACTCCGATAAATTGCGCGAGGCAATGTTAGAAATTGTGAATGACGGCACTCGGGCGAGTGCCGTTATTTCAAGAATCGGCGCACTCTTGCGAAAGGGTGCTCCGAAGCGAGTTGCAGTGGACATCAATCAGATTATTCAGGAAGTGACCATTCTGCTGCGCAATGAAATGGCCCGGAACCATGCGTTGTTGAGGACTCAACTCGGTGCTGACCTTCCACGCGTGAGCGGCGATGGCGTGTTATTGCAGCAGGTCATGATCAACCTCGTCATGAATGGCATCGAAGCGATGAGTTCCATTAAGCGCGGGCCGCGCGAACTCGTCATCAAATCATCTCGGGACCATAATGAGGTGTCCATCCAGGTTAAAGATTCCGGAGTCGGGTTTGATCCGCAGCAAGCGGAGCACCTTTTCGAACCATTCTTTACGACCAAACCGCAGGGTATCGGAATGGGCCTTTCGATCAGCCGGTCTATTGTGGAGTCACATGGAGGTCGGTTGTGGGCTGAGTCGCACCCCACGGGTGCGCTCTTTCAATTTACTTTACCGCCCTTAAATATGGTGCTTCATGACTGAGGTCTCGCCTATTGTTTTCGTAGTGGATGACGATCCATCGGTTGGTCGCGCCATCAAGCGTCTGGTCGAGTCTGTAGGATTGCAGGTCGCACAGTTCGGCTCCGCACGGCAATTCCTGCACAACGAACGCCCGGGCGCACCCAGTTGCCTGGTTCTGGATGTCCGTCTGCCGGGCATAAGCGGGTTGGATTTCCAACGTCAATTAGCGGAAGCGGGCATTCACATTCCAGTCATCTTCGTCACTGCCCATGGCGACATCCCGATGACCGTGAGGGCGATGAAAGCGGGGGCGGTCGAGTTTCTCACCAAGCCATTCCGCGACCAGGATCTACTGGATGCAGTTCAGGTCGCGTTGGAGCGGGATCGCGCCAGACGTCAAAAAGAAGCTGGAATCGCGACGCTGCAGGACCGCTACGAATCGCTTTCGGCACGAGAGCGCGAGGTAGTCGCGATGGTTGTTTGCGGCCTGCTCAACAAGCAGATCGCCGCGGAGATTGGAACCACAGAGAATACTGTAAAGGCCCATCGCAGCCGCGCGATGGAAAAGATGCAGGCAGAATCTCTGGCTGATCTGGTGAAGATGGTTGAAAGACTGCAGACCTTCCACGAAAAGGCCTCGTAAACTAAAGCAGGGTAGACATCCTTCTTTCGGTTACACCAAGCCTACCAACGCTCAATAGAACTCTCATTGCCCGGAGAATAGGCTCATTCTCGCAAGTCTTTTGACAGGAAAGTTCTGCGTGCGAATATTCCGGAGGGGGTCAGGCATCTCTAAGGATACCGAAATACTTCTTGTCGAGGACAGCAAATTCATACGAGTAGCTGTCCAGAGAGCACTTACGGGAGCCGGGTACATAGTCCACACTGCCAGTGACGGAGAAGCGGGTCTACTTGCAGCCCGCAAGACATTGCCTGATCTGGTTATCTTGGATCTCGTGCTACCGAAAACCTCAGGCCTTGAAGTTCTTCGAGCGCTAAAGCAGGATGCCCTCACCAGGAATATTCCCGTCATCGTTCTTGCCGCGCTCTCAGAACCAAACAAGGAGGAACTCTTGAATGAGGGTGTCGCCGCTTGCGTGGAAAAGTTGGGCAAGCTATTCGAAGGGGATTCTGCAGCCTTGATTCGCACTGTTGCGCAGGTTATGGCGCAAAGCGAAAGCACCGAGCGGAAAAAGAATTTGTCTGGGAAGACACTCAGTTAACGGCTTGGGGGAGGTTGCTCTCGTTCTGGTTGCGGAGCGCGGATCCCGGAAGGAAACATTAACGTCGCTAAGTGTAACAATCTAGACTTATTTCCTGCGAGCGGGCCGGGATGAACACACTCCTCAACCGACCGACTGGTCGGCTGTTACGAATCCGAAACAGATTAGCGTTGGCGGCGATGGAACATAAGTATCGCCGTACTCTCTTTGAAGAGTCATGCACAGGGTGTTGTGTGTCCCTATTGGAACGTCACCGAAGTTGTAAGCAGAGATTAAGTTCCGGCGACTCCCCCAGGGACCTGCACGAAGGGACCGGGACGAGGAAAACGTGTTTACTCTCTGATTCGCAAATGCTCTGCTCGATACGCCGGAGTGGGACCAACGTGATTTTTTCGTGCAGCGGGCGAGGCTGATGGAGCCTAGCACCAGGCACGTGTCGCGCATAGCCAGTCGACCAAGGGCATGGGCATCAGCCCTTGCGTTCGTAGCTTTAGCTGTCTTGGCGTATGGGGGGGGTGTAGCCAGTGCCTCTTCTCCGCAGTTTCTCCCGCACTTCTACTGCTACCTCGGTAACACTCGCCTGATCTGGCTTCATGTCACGTCCGATCTGCTCATCGGACTTTCTTATGTCGCGATCTCCACCACCTTGGCGTACCTGGTTTGGAGAGAACGTCAATCTATCCCCTTCAGCTGGATGTTCATTGCATTCGGCGTGTTCATCATTGCTTGTGGATTTACTCACTTTATGGAGGTTCTGGTTATCTGGAAGCCGGTGTACTGGCTCTCAGGCGCAGTCAAGTTGGTAACCGCTCTTGCCTCCCTTACCACGGCAATTGTTCTTCCCACCTTGGTCCCAAAGATTCGTAAATTAGTGGACTCCACTCAAAGCTCCGAGCAGGGATTCAAAGCTCTTTTGCAGTCCGCGCCTGACGCTATGGTGGTTGTCAACCAGCGTGGCACGATCGTTCTCGTCAACTCGCAAACCGAGCAAATTTTTGGCTATCAAGAGCGAGAACTGCTCGGGCAACTGGTTGAGATACTGATTCCGAAGCGTTTCACTGAGGGGCATCCGGGTCAGCGTACCTCCTTTTTTGCCGACCCGCGAGTTCGATCCATGGGCCAGGGACTGGAGCTCTTCGCGCTCAGGAAAGACGGCACGGAGTTCCCGGTCGAGATTAGCCTCAGCCCATTCCGCAAAGACGGAGAGTTACTCGTCATTAGCGCGATCAGGGACATCAGCTTCCGCCGCCACGCGGAGGAAAAATTCCGCGGGCTTATGGAGTCTGCGCCCGATGCCATGATCATCGTTGATGGCAGCGGAAAAATCGCAGTGGTCAACTCGCAGACAGAAAAACTGTTCGGATACCGGCGTGCCAAACTCGTAGGCGAACAAGTAGAAATCTTACTGCCCGCACGTTTCCGTAACCAGCACCACGGACACCGTGCCGCCTTCTGGGCCGACCCCCGGGTTCGCCCCATGGGCGCGGGAGCGGAACTCTTCGGGCTTAAATCGAACGGCCATGAGTTCCCCGTGGAAATCAGTCTCAGCCCCCTCAAAACCGAGGAGGGAGACTTTGTCACGGCCGCGATTCGGGACATCACAGAACGCAAGAAGATCGAAGAGGCGGCGCGAAAGCTGGCCGCGATCGTTGAATATTCCGATGATTCCATCATCGGCAAAGACCTCAACGGCGTCATTGTCAGTTGGAACAAGGGCGCGGAGCAGATGTTCAAATACTCCGCTGAGGAAGCTATTGGCCGGAATATATCCCTGATTTACTTGCCCGAGCATGCCCAAGATGACCGCGTGATTATGGATCGGCTTAGAAGGGGCGACCAGATCGAGCACTTGGAAACCGTTCGAGTCGGCAAATCCGGCAAGCACATCGACGTGCTAGTCACCATATCGCCCATTAAAGACCGCTTGGGGAAGGTAATCGGAGCCTCGAAGATCGCCCGCGACATTACCGCGCGGAAACGTGCCGAACAGCAGATCCAGAAACTTAACACCGAGTTAAACGACAGGGTGGAGGAATTGGCATCCAGCAACAAGGAGTTGGAGTCCTTCAGCTACTCGGTATCTCACGATCTGCGTGCCCCCCTGCGCCAAATCGACGGGTTCTCCAAGATCCTTCTCACTACATCTGTGGACTCTTTGTCGCAGGATGCCAAGGAGTGCTTGCAGCAAATCCGCGAGGGCACTCGGCACATGGGGCAACTCGTGGATGATTTGTTGAACTTCTCCCGTCTAGGCCGGCAAGAATTGCTCAAGCAAACCGTCGATCTGGATGCACTTGTCAGAACCATCGTTACCGAGCTTCAGCAAGAGACCAAAGAGCGCCGGGTGACATGGCGAGTTCACCCCCTTCCTGCCGCCGAGTGTGACAACGCGCTTGTAAAACAAGTCTTTCGTAATCTGCTTTCCAATGCTCTCAAGTTTACCCGCCAAAGGGAAGAAGCCGTCATCGAAGTTGGCCATAGGGCTGAAGATGGTCCAGACGTGTACTTCGTGCGGGACAACGGAGTCGGCTTTGACATGAAGTATGCCGACAAGCTCTTCGGGGTTTTTCAACGACTTCACCTTCAAGATGAGTTCGAAGGAACGGGAGTTGGATTGGCCACAGTACAGCGCATTGTTCTCAAACATGGAGGACGAATATGGGCTCAGGCCCGACTTGATACCGGAGCTACTTTCTTGTTCACGCTAAAACGAGCGCAGTCAGGAGTTCAGCTATGAAGGCTGATGGGGATGTATTGCTTGTGGACGACAATCAAGCGGATGTGAAGCTCACGCTCAAGGCTTTCCGGGTCCTTAGTAGCGAGCGGCAAGTGACTGTGGTCCGTGACGGCGAAAAAGCTCTGGAATTACTGTTCAGCACCGGGCGCCATTCGGGTGAGGTTGGCGCATTCGCATCGGGTTTGAGGCTCGTATTACTGGATTTGAAGCTTCCGAAAGTTAACGGGTTCGAAGTGTTGAAAGCAGTGAAGGCAGACCCGAAGACTCAATCTATTCCAGTGGTGATGTTGACTTCTTCCAATCAGGCCCAGGACGTGCACGAGTGTTATCGCCTGGGAGCGAACAGTTACATCCAAAAACCAGTTGATTACGACGAGTTTTGCGAGGCAATTCAACAGATCGAAAGATATTGGTTGCTCTTCAACCAAACCAGACCGCTGATTCGAGAGGACCAAAAACTTTGAGCCCGGAAGATCCCAAAATGCTTGCGCGGTCCCGAGAACCGTCGTTCGAAGGAACGCCGATTCGCATCTTGCTTCTGGAGGACAACCCGGCGGACGCCAGCCTGGCCTTGCAGACGCTCAAAGCCGCGGGCCTGCAACTTACCAGCGATGTGGTTCGCACTTCCCCAGCCTTCATGGAAGCCGTGCGCAGTAAGCCCTATCACGTCATCCTTTGCGATTACAGCTTGCCGGGGTGGAACGGCTTGGATGCTCTGCGATGGGTTCGATCGTCGGGCTTCAAGATGCCGTTCATCTACGTTTCCGGAACCCTAGGCGAGGAGGTTGCCGTCGAATGCATCAAAGAGGGCGGCACTGACTACGTAATCAAAGGAAATCTAGAACGGCTTCCGCACTCAGTTCACCGCGCGCTGCAAGAAGAAAAGCTGCGCCGCCAAAAAGATCGCGCTGAAAATGAAATGCGCAGGTCCGAGGAACGGTATCGGCTGCTGTTCGAAAGCAATCCTCAGCCGATGTGGGTTTTTCACCTGGCAACGCTTCGGTTTTTAGCGGTGAACCAAGCCGCCATCGATCACTACGAATTTTCTCGAAGCGAGTTTCTGTCGATGACGCTGAGAGATATTCGACCCCCGGAAGACATTCCGACGTTGGAGAATAGCGTTTGGAAAAACCCGGAATACCCCGACAAGCCTCGGATCTGGAGACATCGCACAAAGTACGGACGCATTATCCACGCAGAGATTACGGGCCGCAACATAGAATTCGAGGGCCTCGCCGCCTCGCTGGTGCTCGCGATTGACGTCTCCAACCGCATAAAGGCAGAGGACGCTCTCAAACGCTCGGAAGCGGAATATCGGTCGATCGTGCAAGGCGCGCCCTACGGTATTTATCGGGTCAACAACGAAGGCCAGGTACTTATGGCCAATCCGGCTCTCGTCACCATGCTCGGTTGCAAGACTGAGGCTGAAGTCCTCCGACTCAATACAACAGATGAGGCCTATTGGGACCCAGCAGAAATCCGGACCGCAGTCTCAACTGCAGAACGGATACGACCCAGTTACGAAACCAAGTGGAAGCGGAGAGATGGCCAAACGATAACCGTGAGGCTGGCTGGGAGAGAGCTGCCTGGCGGAACCGGGGCTTCTCCGGAGTATGAAGTGTTCGTCGAGAACATCAGCGAAAGCAAGCGGGCAGAACATCTTTTACGCGAGTCGGAAGAAAACTATCGGACGCTGTTCGATTCGATGGACGAAGGCTTCTGCACGATCGAAGTGCTGTTCAACGAAAACAATGAACCCGTGGATTACCGCTTTCTGGATGTCAATCCCGCGTTCGAAAAGCAGACAGGAATCCAAAATGCGCGGGGAAGAAGAATGCGAGAAATTGCCCCGCAACACGAAGAGCACTGGTTTGCGACATACGGCAAGATAGCCTTGACCGGCGAGCCCGCTCGCTTCGAAAACATTGCCTCACAGTTGCACCGTTGTTATGACGTGCATGCGTTTCGCGTTGGAGAACCGCAAGAAAGGAAAGTGGCTATCTTTTTCAGCGATATTACCGAGCGCAAGCGGGCGGACCAGGCCTTGCGCGAGAGTGAGGCGCGCCTGAACGAGGCGCAACATAGTGCCCATATCGGAAGCTGGCAATACCAACCGGACGGCCCGTTCATCTTGTCCGACGAGATGTATGAGTTGTACAAACTGCCGCGCGATGCGCCGCCCAGGTATGAAACGTTGTTGTCAACCGTGCACCCCGAGGACCAAGTTCGCGATGCAGAAGGGTTCCGGAAGAGCCTCCAAGCCGGGGCCCAAGATTTTCAACACGAATCCCGCGTGGTCTGGCCTGACGGCCAGATCCGAAATATGTTCTCGCTGGGCAAAGTTCGCCGTGACCCTGAGGGGCGGGTGATCGAAGTCGTCGGGACGACGCAGGATGTGACGGAGCGCAAAGAGGCAGAGGATGCGTTGCGCAAATCAGAAGAGAGATTCAGCAAGGCATTCCGCAATAGCCCTCTGGCAATCACGATCTCGACGGAAGCCGACGGGCGCTATGTCGACGTAAACGACGCTTTCCTCGAGCTGCTCGGATACAAGCGTGAGGATATTATCGGCCGCACTGCCGCGGAACTCCGCTTCTGGAGCGAGCCTTCTGATCGCATTGAGATGCTGCGGCAGCTAAAGGAACACGAAAAGGTGGCAAAACACCATACGCGATACAGGACCACGAAGGGAGAGATTCGGGAAGCAGAGATGTGGGCGGAATCTATTGAGCTGGACGGGCAACCCTGCGTGCTTGCGATCACTCGCGACGTCACCGAGATTCGGCAACTCGAAGCACAATTCCGCCAGGCGCAGAAGATGGAAGCGGTGGGGCAGCTTGCTGGTGGAGTCGCCCATGACTTCAACAATTTGCTGATGATTATTGCCAGCTATGCCCGCCTGATTCCTGAAAACATTGACAACAGAAACAAAATTGAACGGTACGCGATGCAGATTGACGAAGCAGTATCCCGCGCGGCGGCGGTCACGCAGCAACTGCTTGCATTCAGCCGCAAGCAAGTTCTGCAACCTGCTGTTCTGAACTTAAATACCCTGGTCTTGGGGCTTGGGAAGATGCTTCCGCGGTTGCTTGGGGAAGACGTCGTGATGAGCCTCGCTCCAGAAGCAACCTGCAACGTAAAAGCGGATGCGACGCAGTTGGAGCAAGTGATCATGAACCTTGCAGTAAATGCCCGCGATGCCATGCCATCCGGCGGCAAATTGATCATCGAGACCAGCGACATTTATCTGGACGGCAGGTATCAAACGCATCAGGGCACGACGATCCCGGCTGGGGATTACGTGATGCTTGCAGTTTCGGACACTGGTACGGGTATGGATCTGGAAACCCAATCTCACATCTTCGAGCCCTTCTTCACGACCAAGGGTAATACTGGGACCGGCCTCGGGTTGGCAACGGTTTACGGAATCGTGAAGCAGAGCGGCGGCTTTATTTGGCTATATAGCGAACTGGGCAAAGGGACGACATTTAAGGTTTATTTGCCAAAGGTCGAGGGAGCTGAGGACAGAGCCATACGCGGGGTTACCTCGGAGCCTGATCCGCGCGGCGCCGAAACAATTTTGCTTGCCGAGGATGAGGCGGCCTTGCGCACCGTGATTGATATCTACCTCGAATCCCTCGGATACACAGTCTTAACCTCTGGAAACGGTCAAGAGGCACTAGAAATATTACGGAGCAATTCGCAATCTATCGACTTACTCATCACCGACGTCATCATGCCTGGGATTGGGGGACCTCAGTTGGCCAAGATCGCTCAGGAAATGCGCCCTGGTGTTCCCGTCATTTACATTTCCGGCTATACCGACCGCGCCCTAGACCGCTCGACTATCGGGGAAAGCGTTGCATTTCTGCAGAAGCCATTTACCCTGGGCCCATTGGCCATGAAGATCCGTGACATATTGGGGAATCAGTCTTGATCTATAGGAAAAACAAAAATCCATTTCAGATAGTGACCCCGCTCGACGGAGGATGGCGCAAAGCAGAAAATCCGTGTCACGCCTTACATTGGGACAAAATCAGGGCCGAATGGTGAGCGGGGCGACCCGGATTGCCTCAGCGAAGCGAGTGCCGTCGCAAGGATTCTACCTGACTCGCATGGGGAGAGCCGGTACAGGGTATAGGAGGGGAAGTTTCGGACGCCGTAGCACAATAATCTGAGATAGCGTGGCCATTTATAGCAGGTCTATTCGGTCGCCCTCCGCTATCTCTGAGAGGGTTTACGCCGAAGTCCCTGAAGAGCGAATCCGCCCAGCCTAACCGAGGGGAACGGGGACGATTCTTCTCTCGCAGCAATACAAACAAGGCTGACGAACAGCATTTCTTAGGCCACGATTACCTGAAACTAGTGCCACGCCAGATGCACGCCGAGCATAGTAAGGGGTACAAGGGAATTTAAGTATCAGGTTTCCACGTTAACTAGGCGTCTCGATTATTTGCTGCCTAGATATTCCCCGATTCCGCAGCTTATAAAAAGCCACTGCAGCAGCATTGCTGACCAGCACGGTCCCCGCGATCTTCGCTGCGTACTCCAGCGGATTCACCACATCGACAAACGGGTACGTCGAGATCAGTAAACTGAAGAAGGAAGCGCAGAAACCGACAAGCGAAACCCACTTCAGCCATCCGGGCAGCGATTTGCGCGACGTCCTAGCCCCCACCAAAGGAATGGCGAACATGGCCATATACATCAGCTCGTAATGGGTCAAACTAGCATTGGAGAGGACCTGAAAGGCCTCCTGCGCGTGAACCCCGATACTGGCCAGCACCAGGAGCAGTATCACTAATCCAAAGGTGCACAGGATCGAATTCACCGGCGTCTTCCATCGTGAATGCAATCGCGTAAACCAGGCCGGCAAAAGATTGTCCCAACCAACCGCCATCGGCAACCGTGTAACCCCGGCAAATAGATAACTCGCTGCGCCCACGAGCCTTAATTGCAACAGCAGAATCGCCGCAATCACGACCAGATTCCCAATTCCCGAATTGCCCAGAGCAATTCGTAGAGTTTGCGGAATCGGAGCAATGAGGTCAATGGATCCAGGCTTGGCAAAGCTCACCACCGAACTCGTCCCGAGAATGAACATTGCGCAGATAATCGGCGAAGCAATCCATACGGAGCGCGTGATATTCCGCTCGGGTTGTCGGCTCTCTCCAGCAAAGATGGCGATATATTCGAGTCCGCTCAACGCTCCCACCAGCATCTGCCCAAACAGGGCCGCCGAGCGCAAATTGTGCGGCGGCAGCATCAACGCGAACCCCACCCCGCGGTCTAATCCCGATTTTCCCAATCGATGTTCCCAAACAGCCCACACGGGAAGGAGAATCAGCCCCACAAACAGCGTAATCATCGCCATCCCGCCGATATTATGAATCCACTTGCCCCACTCGAGGCCGCAAACGGTTGCCAGGGTTATTGCCGCAACGATGGTGGCCACGATCCCCAGCGAGGCCAGTTGATTCTCCGGCAGCCACGCGGCCTTTGGACCAATCATGTAAGCCAGCTCCGTAGGGATTGCATACAGAATCGTTGCTGTCACCGCAATTCCGTAAACCCAAAGATTCCACGCCGTAAGAAAGCCACCCAGCCCGCCGAATGCCCTATGCGCCCAGACATACAGCCCTCCCTCTAGCGGCATAATGCGATTAAGGACGATCACCACTGCCGCCATCGGAAAATAGAACAGCAGCATGGCCGCCACCCAGGTCAGCGCCTGTGCCTTGCCCAGCACAGCAGCCACCCCAACCCAGCTGCTCCCTACGACGCAAACCACCTGCGCCAACACCAAGTCGCGCAACCCCATCTGCCGTTCTAACCCATGTTCCGCCGGGGATGTAGATGAAACCTTCGTCATGGTATGTGAATCTTCGCACAGTCATCGTCCGGTAGCGAGTACACGTTGAAGCCGCAGATCGTTGACCTTCACATTTCGCGCTTCCAGAGGTCTAACCGGCTGTTGGGGTAGTTTGCGCCGGTCTTTATGCGATGTGATTGTTTCTTTCGTTCTGAAAATGCGCGAGGTGGGGTTTGTGAGCGTTCCCACCCCGCTAGCTGGACCCTGATCTTCCAATGTTGACTGTCGCCGACTACTGGAGATTGAGAAGCGGTCCGTGGCCATCCGGGAAATTGCTGGTATTCAGCACCTGGATCCCAGCCTGGTGGTCGCCATCAAAATTCGTGTTCCCCGCCGGGCAATTAGCCTTAACTGCATCGGCCTGGTCCGCGAACCAGATTCCCATGTGATAAATCTAGATGGGGCGGGTGGCCGGATTGACCGTAGCGTTGTCGGGGAACACGGCCGGGGCAGGGGCAATGCCGGGAGCCTGGATGAAGGTTTCTTTGCTGAAAATGCCGGTGAAGTCTCCCACACCCTTGCCTTCGGCGTTAGTGAGAATGTCTCCCTGATACCAAGTCAACCCAAAAGGATTCTTCGGTGCCTGGAGGAGGAACGCAGCGAACTCTGTGGTCGGAGCCAGGCTGAATACCTCGACCTGCATGTTCTGAACCGGTCCCAGGTCGCTGATAGTCGCACGGCCGGAAGCTGTCGCTAGGCAGGTCGAAGCGCCTGCCGACACTCTCAAGTTAAAGGTGATGCTGTCGCCTGTCGCCGCGTTCGCGCGCGGCGCCATGCCGGTCAAACCGGCGACGGCAGGCGCTGCCTCGATTATTGTCAGCGATAAAGAAGGACTGCCCGTGCTGGAATGCAACCCCCCAGGGATTGAGCAGAAAAGGGTCTGTGTGCGCGGCGGTTCCTGCGGTGTCTGAGACCAGGTTGGTCTGCTGGAATCCGCTGCTTGTTGGCATCGGTGCCGGCGCATTGGCAGCGGTACCACAGGCCAAGAACGCTCCGATTAGACAGAGAGTTGCGCAAAGTGTTGGAATATTGCTCTTCACTGGAGAATTGCCTCCTCGCTTCTGTTTATTAGACTTTGCAAGTCAGGAGACGGTGACAGCTAAAGTGTAAGAAAGAAGGAAGTATTTCGAGTGTTTTTGCCAATTAATTCCTGAAATCAAGATAGCGCAATCGCACTTGTTTCCAGAAAAAGACCGGCACCTCTCAGCCGTCAAATCGAGAAAGGCGGCCACTCTCTCTCGATAATGATCACATTTAAGCAGAACATCGAGGGGTCGCAGTTGGTGGTGCACATGGTGACATTTGCTATCATCGAAATGATCTACGCGGTGCTTATATATCACAAACGCAATCAGGTCAGTCGCGCCGACAACGGTGGCGAGTCTGTGCAAGACTGGTAACATAGCAACTACGAACGTGATGCCAAATTCCACCTCTGTGCAAACCCTGAGATCCAAACTCGGAGACTACTACACGCTCACTAAGCCCGAAGTGAACCTGCTGATTCTCATGACTACGTCCGCGGGCTATTATCTTGCGTGCCCTGGGCCCTTGCGGATCGGCGGTTTGGTCAACACCCTCGTTGGCACTCTGCTGGTCGCCAGCGGGACCGCGACTCTAAATCAGTGGATGGAACGAGTTTGGGACGGTCAGATGCGCCGAACCGCTTCTCGTCCGCTGCCTGCGGGTAGGCTGACTGGCCGCGAGGCGTTTGTGTTCGGCATTCTGCTCAGCGTTGCCGGAGGGATCTATCTGCTGGTCGCAGTCAACGGGTTGTCGGCCTTGCTGGCGATCTCGACTTTGATCTCCTATCTACTCGTCTATACCCCACTCAAGCGAAAGACCCCGCTCTGCACGCTGTTAGGCGCTTTTCCAGGCGCGATGCCCACCCTGATTGGCTGGGCGGGAGCTTCCGCGAACATCAACCGGCAAGCCTGGTTTCTTTTTGCCGTTCTCTTTCTTTGGCAGTTCCCCCATTTTCTTGCGATCGCGCTGATGTATCGCGAAGACTACAGCCGGGCTGGCTACCGCATGCTGCCCGACTTCGATCGTGATGCGCGCTTTACCCGTGTGGAAATTGTAGGTTTTGCCGTGCTCCTGGTGCTGGCTACAATGTTGCCGATACTAGATCGCGCTGGCTCGTGGTATTGGGCTGGTATGTGCATGGCAGGAGCATTCCTGCTTTATCACGTGGGTATGCTGGCGACGTCAAGTTCGAAGGTCCTGGCCAGCCGTCTTCTTCATGCATCCGTTCTCTATCTTCCTGTGGTTCTTGGAATCATGGTTGCCTGGAAGGCGTGAAGTTAGCGGTTGCGATGCGGCCTTTCAAAGTGTGTCTCGCCGGAAATTTCATTCGCTGTTTTCCCATCGCTCTGCGAGTGGCTGCTTCGGGCTAACGATGGTTGTTGTTGCTGCGACCAGTCCGAGGACCTGATCTATATCACGACTGATAAAGCCATGGTCAAGAGCAGTGCTACCACGGAAATGATGGTTTCGCAGACCGACCAGGTCTTCATGGTTTGAGCAACGCTCATATTGAAATATTCCTTGACCAGCCAGAAACCTCCATCGTTGACGTGCGAGAAAACCAGCGATCCAGCCCCCGTGGCGATCGTCAGCAGTTCAGGACGGACTCCGGTGTGGATTGCGATTGGGGCAACAATTCCGGCCGCCATGGTCATAGCAACAGTGGCTGATCCGGTGGCGAGACGCACAAGAGCTGCTACCAACCACGCCGAAAATAGTATTGATATGTGGGCACGAAGGGCGAGATCAATGATGGCTTGCGACGTCCCACTATCCTGCAGAACTCGGCCAAGTCCTCCACCGGCACCAATGAGCAGCGTAATTGTGGCGGTAGGGGCCAGACACTCGTCAGTAAATTTCAAAATTGCCTCGCGCGTAAAACCACGCATTTTCCCCATCGTGATGAAGCTCACAATGACCGCGATCAGCAGCGCAATGTCGGCGCTTCCGAGAAGATGCAACGCGCTGTTGAGCGCGCTTTGTGGCGCAGAGAAGATGTCTGCCCAGCTTCCAATCAGCATCAACGCAATCGGCAGCAGAATGGTTGCTACGGTCAAACTAAAGCTAGGCAGGTCGTGCTTCGGAGTGTCATCAATAAATTGCGCGGCGATCGGGTTATGGCCTTCGAGTCGAATGTGAGGCGCAATAAAGCCGGTGTACAGAGGTCCGGCAACGATGGCTGTAGGAATACCGACCAGCAGAGCGTAGAGGACTGTGCGTCCGACGTCGGCGTTGTAAGCGGTGACCGCGAGCATGGCGGCCGGATGGGGTGGCACCAGGCCGTGGACCACGGAGAGGCCGGCGACCATGGGCAGCCCCACCACAACTAGTGACGTACCTGTGCGCCTGGCTACATTAAACGCAATTGGCACCAGAAGAACGAATCCCACTTCAAAAAATACTGGCAGTCCGACAATGAAACCGACCACCACCATGGCCCAAGCCAAGTGTTTTTCCCCAAAAACATCGATCAGTGTATGCGCGATGCGGTCCGCGCCACCGGACTCTGCCATCATCTTCCCCAACATTGTGCCCAATGCGACTATGATCGCGATGTGTCCGAGAGTATTGCCAACCCCCGTCTCGAATGACTTGACGATGCTTTGCATCGGCATGCCGCTCACTGCCGCCAGGGCGAGCGACATCGTCATCAGCACGATAAAAGGATTAATTTTGAAGCGCGCAATCAGGACAATCAGCGCGACCACCGCTACCAGCGCTGCGATCAGCAGGAAAGCTCCGTGATTGTCGATCATAGGATGTGCATGCCGCTACTTTTTACCCGCTGCATAGAAAACTGAATTACTCTGCGGGGCGCTTGTAGGCAACGCAGTCTATCTCCACCTTGCAATCAACCACCATGCTGGATACCACGCAGGCGCGTGCCGGCGGATTTTCACCGAAGTATTCCCTAAATACCTGGTTGAACGACTGGAAATCGCGAGCATCATCAAGCCACACACCGCAACGCACTACGTGCTCAGGGGAGTACCCCGCTTCCTTCAAGACGGACAGAAGATTGCGAATCGCCTGATGGGCCTGAGCAACGATGTTGCCCGCGACCACTTCACCATTGACCATTGGCACTTGGCCGGAGACGTACAGCCAGCCGTCAGCTTGTACTGCTCGTGCAAATGGCAACTGCTGGCCTCCGGTTCCTTTGCCGCCTTCGGCGCCGTAACGTTTTATGCTCATCCTGTTGACTCCCGATGTTTGTTTTAAACGAAAATCGTCTGCTCAGGCCATGGACACAGAGTTGCGAGGCAGGAACTTGCCAGCTCGCTCGCCAGTCGGAGCCTGATCTCGGTACGACAGAACGCCATTGACCCAAACCGCCTCGATGCCTGCCGCCGCGCGAATGGGATCGACAAAGCTGGCACTGTCCCGCACACTCTCAGCGTCAAACAGCACTAAATCGGCGCAGTAACCTTCCCGCAACCGACCGCGATCCGTCAACCCGAAGCGCTGGGCGGGCAGGTTAGTCATTTTGCGCACAGCTTCGCCCAACGAAAACCATTTCTGCTCGCGGCTGCAGTGTCCAAGCACGCGTGGAAAGGTACCCCAAAGGCGCGGATGGGGCAAAGGATCATTCGGAAGCCCGTCAGAGCCGATCATCGTCTCTGGATGTCGCAGAATCGCGCGCATATCGTCTTCCGACATGCAGTGGTAAATTGCCCCCGCGGGCTGCAGCCGACGCGCAGCTTCGTGCTGGCCTGTGCCCCAACTGCTGGCAATTTCGGCAAGGGTTTGCCCCGCCACTTCGGGATGCGGCTTGGACCAGGTGATCGCGATTGTGATGCGTTCGTCAACCTGACGCAGGTCCAGGGTCGTAGAGCTGGCGGCATATGGATAGCAATCGCATCCAATCGATTGATGCACCCGAGCCGCGTCGAGCGATTGCAGCACTTCGCCGCTGCGTCCCCAGTTGTCGATACCGGCACACTTCAGATGAGAAATAATTATCGGGACGCTGGCATGTCGGCCGACACGGAATGCCTCGTCCATCGCTTGCAGCACCAGGTCGGTTTCACTGCGTAGATGAGTGGCGTAAATTCCGCCCGCCTTCGACAGAGGTTCAGCCAGCGCCATTACTTCCTCAACGGACGCAGAGTACGCCGACAAGTATGCCAATCCAGTGCTCAAGCCCAGCGCACCGTGATCGAGTGCCTCATACAACTGGGCCTGCATGGCTGCAATTTCGTCCGCAGTTGCGACACGATCTAAACGATCCATGTGGTTATTCCGCAGAGCGGTGTGACCTACCAGTGCTGCCACGTTTACCGCCGGCTGGGCTACGCTAACAGCCGCGGCATAGTCGGCAAACGTGCAGTAACGAAACTCTAGAGTCTCTCCTAGCAGGTTCATCGGGTCCGGCGGACGGCCCCTCAATCGCACCGGGGACGCACTGATGCCGCAATTCCCGACAATCACGGTCGTGACGCCCTGCGACAGCTTGGGCAACATCTCCGGGGCGCGAATCACACACAGGTCGTCATGAGTGTGCGCATCGATAAAACCGGGCGCCAGCATCTTGCCATTGCCGTCGAGCATGTGCTGTACTGAATAGCCCGCAAGATCACCTACAGCCTTTACGCGCCCGCTCTCGATGGCGACGCTGCCAGGTTGTGGCTCAACCCCGCTTCCGTCCAAAATCTGTACATTGCGAATTAGGGTGTCACAGGTGCGCACATCGTCTCCCAGGGATTAAAGATAAAGATGGCCGCATCAATTAACATCAGTTGACACGGACACGACCAAAGCCAATGAATCATACAAAGGATCGCACTCAATATCCATGGACTGATGCCGAATCTCTCGCGCTGATTCAGCCGTTAAACAAGGGTTTGGGCTCAATGGATCGAGCGCTCATGCCGAGCGACATACCCAACCTGGGTTGGCAATTGTTGCACGAGGACTTGAGCTTACCAACTGCCGTGCTATACGAGGAGAAGCTAGCGCACAATTTGCAATGGATGCAGGCATTCGCCGCCGCCTACAAAGCCAAGCTTGCCCCGCATGGGAAAACCACGATGGCGCCGAAATTGTTTATGCGACAGCTGAAGGCGGGAGCGTGGGGCGTCACGCTGGCAACCGCCCCTCAGACCCGCGTGGCATATCAACACGGAGTGCGCCGCGTCCTGATGGCGAATCAGTTGGTGGGCAAGCAGAACATGGCCATTATTGCGGACCTGCTTGAAGATGCGCAGTTTGAGTATTTCTGCCTTGTGGATTCTGCGGAGCAAGTCGAGTCGTTGGCGAGATTCTTCGGCGGCCGCGGGCAGCGCCTGAATGTCTTAGTCGAGTTGGGAGTGGACGATGGCCGCACTGGAGTACGCAATCGGCAACAGTTGCATGCGGTGATGACAGCGTTGTCTCGTTGTCGGGAGCGCATTGCCTTGTGTGGGGTCGAGGTGTACGAAGGTCTGCTGAAAGACGAATCTTCGATTCGGACCTTTTTGCAAAACTCCGTCGAGGTTACGCGTGAACTAGCGCGTGAAAGCCGTTTTGATCGCACTCCCATCATTCTGTCGGGGGCTGGTTCGGCATGGTATGACGTAGTCGCGGATGTGTTTAGCAAGGCGGAAATCGGACAACCCTTCGAGGTGATTTTGCGCCCCGGATGCTATCTCACACACGATGTGGGCGTATATCGTGCAGCTCAGCAGCAGATTCAAAGCCGCAATCCGGTGGCCCGAAGCATGGGATCGAGTCTGGTGCCGGCATTGCAACTATGGGCGTATGTACAGTCGGTGCCGGAAAAGGAGAAGGCGATCATCGCTCTAGGAAAACGCGACGCAGCCTTCGATGCCGGCTTGCCGGTTCCCGCGCTTCACTATCGCCCAGGGCGCCCGAAACCAGTCGCTGCGCCCGCCGCATGGACACTAACGCATATCATGGACCAGCATGCCTACCTGCACATTGCTGAAGGCGACGACATTCACGTTGGGGACATGATTGGCTTCGATATTTCTCATCCTTGTCTGACGTTCGATAAATGGCGCCACTTGCCAGTGTTGGACTCCGAGTATCGTGTCATCGATGTGGTACAAACTTTTTTCTAATCAAGCACCCATCCCCCGGGGGCCGCTTGCACTCCGCCAGGTAATACGTTCTCATAGGGGGCATGAGAACGACTCTACGCCTAAGTTTGCTGGCCCTCTGCATGTTATCCATTGGCCCCCCGAGTAACGCAACGGATGCGCCGAAAAGCAACTACCTTGTTTTCGTAGGCACTTACACAGAGAAAGAAAGTAAGGGCATTTATGCATACCGTTTGGATTCGGCTTCAGGTCAGTTAACTTCGCTTGGCCTCGCAGCAGAGACTACCAATCCATCCTTTTTAGCGGTGGATCCGAGGCGCCACTTCCTCTACGCCGTAAATGAGCTTCCCAAATACAAAGGCCAAGCCAGCGGCGCGGTAAGCGCGTTTGCTATCGATCGCCAGACCGGCAAGTTGTCCCAGTTGAACGAAGTCGCGTCGCGCGGCGCGGACCCTTGCTACATCGCACTCGACAAAACCGGTAAGTACGTCCTGGTGGCAAACTACACCGGCGGTAGCGTCGCGGTGTTTCCTGTGCTCAAAGACGGTCGCCTAGGCGAGGCGTCAGCTTTTGTGCAGCACGCCGGTTCCGGTCCCAATCGTGAACGGCAGGAAGGACCGCACGCCCACTGGATTGAGACGACAACCAATAACCACTTCGCGATTGCGGCAGACCTAGGCCTGGATAAGGTGATGGTGTACCGTTTTGACCCGAGAAATGGTTCCTTGACGCCAAACAATCCTGCCTTCGCCAAAGTGGATCCCGGAGCTGGTCCCCGCCACGTCGCCTTTCACCCCAACGGCAGATTCGCTTACGTCATTAATGAGTTGCACTCCAGTATTACCGGCCTTTCCTACGATGCCGGTCGCGGCGAGCTGAGTACGGTGCAGACTGTCTCCACGCTCCCAAAAGATTTTTCTGGAAGTAATGACACGGCTGAGATACATGCGCATCCCAATGGCAAATTTCTTTTTGCCACGAATCGCGGACACGACAGCATAGCCGTGTTCTCTATTGACCAGCGCAAAGGCACGCTCACTCTGGTTGATCACTTTTCCACGCAAGGTAAGACGCCACGCAATTTTGAGATCGATCCAAGTGGCTCCCGCCTCTTCGTGGCTAACCAGGGCAGCGGCAATATTGTTGTTTTCCGGATCGATCAAGAGACGGGCCGGCTTACCTCGACCGGGCAAGTGCTCAATGTGCCCTCGCCGGTTTGCCTCAAATTTGTGGCCATCGAGTGAGAGGTTCTGATTCCCTGCTGCAGGGCACTACGAAGCGGTTACAACCGGGAGCCTGGCCGCGCCATAGAGTCCCGCTTCGCTTCCGAGGAGCGCGCGCGTGACGATCGTCTTTGTCCCTTGCTCAGATTCCATCAGGGCTCCTGTAGGCTCAGGCACCACGGGAGTTGCCGTAGCGGTATATACGGCGGAGCGCAGCCGGAGCTCTTCGAAAAGATACGGCGCAAATGACTCCCACGCGCTCGAAATCCCTCCGCCGATGATGTACATTGGCAAATTCAGGACGTTGATCAGATCGGAGACTGCCATCCCCAGGGACCTGCCGACTTGCCGGAAAATCTTGCGGGCTTCTTCATCACCCTGGGTCGCGAGATCGTGCACGTTCTTTGGGCTGAACTCCGGCTCTGATCTTGACGCCTCAGAAAGGCGTGGCGCAGCGCCGGAATCGATTGCTTCTGCAGCCATGCGCATAATGGCATTCGCCGAAGCGTATTGCTCGAGGCAGCCGCGGCTTCCGCAGGAGCACGGGATGCCTTCCTTATCGATCGTCATGTGTCCGAACTCCCCTGCCATGCCGGTCATTCCATGCCAGATCTTTCCATCAAGCATGAGTCCACCGCCGACGCCGGTGCCAAGAGTGAAGATCGCGAGGTCCTGAACATGACGGGCCGCTCCCAGCCACTTTTCTCCGAGAGCGGCTGCATTCGCATCGTTCTCCAACACCACCTTGACGCCTAGCGTCCGCTCAACTTCCTCCTGAACAGGCGTATCCGACCATCCCGGTAAATTCGGACACTCCCGAAGGAAACCAGTTCGGAGGTCAATAATTCCGGGAACGCCAATTCCGATTCCCAGCAACTGCCCCGCAGGCTCGTGTTGCGAAGTAAGTCGGCGAATGGCGTCGCACATCTCATGAATGACGTAGTCGCGTCCCATCGACGCTCGGGTCTTGAGGCCCACCTTTTCGATCAGGTTTCCCTGCTCGTCAATGGCGGCGATGCGGAGGTTTGTCCCTCCCAGGTCCACACCAATGGAAAAGTTGGGCATAGGTGAAACCAACTAGCCTACATCTGGAAATTTTCTTTGTCATTCGCGGATTTCGAAGGATTCCAATTTGGCGTGCTCTCTGCGCCCATCGCCCAAATTCCGACTTGGCGGCGCCACGCAAATTCGGCCGGGAAGCTGGCGGCTGAGAGCTGATCGTCTCGTCAATCCTTTTAATCTTGACTTTTCTGGGTTGCACTAATTCAATACGCGAAGATGGAAACCGCCTCGGCCGTCTCATCCACTCCGCGTCTCAAACGCTCGCTTACCCTTTGGGACCTGATTCTCTACGGTGTCATCGTCATTCAACCGGTTGCTCCGATGTCTGTCTTCGGGGTGCTCAGTGATCGGGGCCGCGGTCATGTCGTGACGACTCTGCTGATTGCGATGGTAGCCATGCTGTTCACAGCCTTCAGTTATGGGCGTATGGCGCGCGCATATCCGAGTGCGGGTTCGGCGTTCACCTACGTCGGCCAGGAGATCAATCCTGCGGTTGGCTACATCACGGGCTGGAGCATGGTGATGGACTACATTCTGAACCCTATGATCTGCATTATCTGGTGCAGCCAGCAAGCTCACGTGTTTGCACCGGGCGTGCCATACGCGGTGTGGGCGGTCTTCTTTGGAGCGGTGTTCACCGCTTTGAATATTCAGGGCATCAAGACCTCGGCGCGCGTGAACACTCTGTTGGCGGCGGGCATGGGAGCAGTCGTCACTGTCTTTTTCGTGGCTGCAGCACGTTACATTTTCAGTACTCCTCATGATGGGGCTGCGTTTTTTACACGGCCGTTCTACGACCCACAGATGTGGGAAATAAAAGGTGTGCTGGGCGCGACCTCGATTGCGGTGCTTAGCTATATCGGATTTGACGGGATCTCTACTCTTTCTGAGGAAGCCGAAAACCCGCGGCGCAACATCCTGCTCGCCACTGTCCTCACCTGTTTCGTAATCGGTATTCTGTCTGCCCTCGAGGTCTATGCAGCGCAGCTCATATGGCCAGCTTCGCAACCGTTTCCGAACTCTGATACCGCCTTCACCTACGTAGCAGGGCGCGCCTGGGCGCCCTTATTCGCAGTGCTGGGATTCACCTTGTTGGTGGCCAATTTTGGCTCCGGGATGGGAGCACAAATCGGCGCGGCCCGATTGCTTTATGGCATGGGACGCAGCAAGGCGCTGCCGCAGTCATTCTTCGGCGTGGTCGACGCCAAGCGACACGTGCCTCGTAATAACGTCATCTTCGTCGGGATTGTCGCGCTTGCGGGGGCGTTCATCATCAGTTACGGCCTGGGCGCGGAGATGCTCAACTTCGGCGCCCTCATCGCTTTCATGGGCGTCAACCTGGCGGCCTTCTTTCGCTATCACGTTCGCGAGTCGGGCGGCAGCCCGGGCCTGCCTCTACTGATAACTGGTCTAGTGATTGCACTCGTGCTCTTACCGCATCCAGGCCTGGGGTTATGGGGCGTCGCCGGTGTGGGGTTGGCAATCCTGGCCTTGTGGACACCCCCTCTGGCGGGTTTCACGATCTGCTTTTTCCTGTGGAAGAACCTGAGTTGGAAAGCTTGGATTGTGGGTGGAATCTGGATGATCGTGGGCATCGCGTTCGGCGCGATCAAGACGCGCGGTTTTCGTAGCAATCTGATTGACTTCGAACTGCCTCAGGAAGAAGGTTAGGAATTCAGAATCGCGAGAGTGACCGATTCGAACCGAAGGCTGCGAGTTCTTCCAATTCGGCAATCTGAAACTCTGTAATGCTGAATTACTCGACGTTCCACCCACTAACGTCTACCGCCGGCCTAGCAACTCCTAATTCAGTTGCGCGATAAGTAGCCGTTATCTCGCGCTTTTCACCAGGCAGCAAGGAGACGTAGTTGTCCTGCCACAGCACAGGAAGGATTTCTTCTCCGCCCTTGCCCTTATCCAGCTTGAGTCGCACAAAGAATGCGAGAGCTTTTGTGGGATTCTCCAAGGTGACGTGGGTGACCTCGTCCTCACCTTTGCGCTCGCTGCGCTCTGTCACTTTGAGTTTTACTTTCGGCAGTTGTGCGAGCGCAGTGAAGTCGGCATACGAAGCTGTCGGCGTGGTGTACCAGTTCGAGCGCGACCAATCCAGCGTTTCCGGCTTTGTGGAGAGCCAATAGAAATTGGAGCCGGTGGTCTCGCCACTCACATCCAAAATTCGTAACGCTATGAAATAAGTCGGACTCAGGTCCGAGATTTCCGGTAAACTGGTCACCTTCACAACGCCGTCCGAAGGTACATCCACCGCGCTCTCGTTCGAGAATTTCTCAGTCATGTCGAGATTGAGCACCTTAGTTACGACGCGCAAGCCCTTCGCATCCTGGTAACGGCTGTTGACGACGTAAACCGAGTGGTCGTCATAGCCATAAATCGGATCTAGCGGCTGCATTGCGGTCTTAGCGCCAAAATATCCTCCGCCCGGCCGCAGATAGAAGTCGTACAAGTGCCAGATCATGGATGGCCAGCCATTGTTCAGCATCCATTGAATTACGCCCCCCGACGAGTACTTGTTACGGCTGTAGGCCTCATACATCGCGCGAATGCCTTCGTATGCCTGCAATTGCGATTTGGAGGTGTAGTCCTCAAGATTGGTCGCGGTTCCATATCGCGTATTTAGCGCCTCGGTGAAAACGTGAACGTCTTTAAACGACCCGCCGCCCGCGTGATAGTTCCACCAATCGTCAATCGGCCACCAGTGCTCTTTCGGCAGCATTGCGTGAATTGTTTCGATCGGAGGCACCGCCGGGCCAGGGCTAGTCTCGGTATTGAATCCGTAGCCACCGCCACATCCGCCTTCGTTGCAGTTCTGGGGATGATTCGCGCCCAGCGAGTCTTCCATCCAGTAAGACGGCGCGACGTACTCATATGGCCCGCTCATCTTTACGCCGCTGTCTCCGCTGAATGCGGCCCGTTTCCCCGTTGCGGAAGAAATCACCGGATTCGGCCATTGCAGATCTTTTTCCACTTTCAAATACGTCTGCTCGACATCCGGCGGCGGCGGATTGTCACTGCCGTTTAACCAAACCAGTAGGCTGGGATGGCTGCGCAATCGGTACATCTGATCTCGCAAGGATTGTTCCGCGATTTGATAGTCCTCGGGCTTCCAATTCGGCCAGTGCTCCCAGTGATCGCAGCAACACCAGCCAGCCATAACTAGAATTCCGCGCTCATCTGCTAGATCGAAAAATTCTTTGGACTCCAGCTTGCCTTCGAGACGTATGGTGTTCAGCCCCATGTCCTGGACATAATTCAGTTCGTCATGGAGGCGCTGCGAATTTTCCCGCAGCATCATGTCCGGAGACCACCCTCCGCCGCGAATCAGGATCTTCTTGCCATTGATCGAGAAAGTGCGCTTGCCGTTGGCATTTAGTTCAGAGGTGATTTCGCGAATGCCAAATTTCGTCTCCACCTTGTCTGCGACCTTGCCATCGGTCTCGAATTCCATATTCAAGACGTACAGCTCTGGTTTGCCCATCTGCGCCGGCCACCACAGCCGCGGATGCTCAGCATTGAGCTGCGCTACCTGCGCCGGATCAAACGTCACATCCTTGAGTTCGTTCGGCCCGAGCTCCACTTCCTGTGAGAACTCAGTTTTCTCAATCCGCCCTTTCAGTACGCCTTTGACAGGCTGGTTCGTGCCATTCTTCAGCAACGCAGTAATAGTCAGGTGCGCCTTCTGGTCCGCATCAACTTTCGAAACCGCGGTCGGAAAGCGCACTGCCACCGGTCCGCTGGTCCTGATCTCGACGTCTCGGAAGAGGCCCATGTTCTTATCAGGAGGCGCGGGGTACCAGTCCACAAATGTGATTGCCAGGTCTTTTTCGGTTGGCGAAAAAACTTCCACTGCCAGCACGTTTTGTTTTCCAGGAAGCGCCGCATCAGTGATGTTGAACTCAAAGGTCCGCCACGCGCCCGCTACGTCTTTCTTGTTAGCGATCTGCTTCCCATTCAGCCAGATGTTGGCGCGATAATTGATTCCGCCAAAGTCCAGCCAGATCGTCTTGCCTTTGTACGTCTCCGGAAGCGTAAATTCCTTGCGATACCACCAGGGCACCATGAATGGACTGTCCTGTTCCATAGCGATGTTCGAAAAATTTGCGCCGATCGGATATGTCACTCCCGGAATGGAGCGCAGGTTCATGCCAAAGTCGGGATCGGGGTAGACCTTGTGCTTCACCAGCGCACTGACGACGGTAGTAGGGACATTTACGGAATACCATCCCGTGGGCTGAAAGGCCGGCCTAGAAATGACCTCGCCAGGTTTGTCCACCTTGCAAGACGATTGCAATGACCAGCCGTCGCGCAGGGCGAGTGCGCGTTCAGAGTGGATGGGGGGGTGCACTTTCGAATGTACTTGAGCTGGAGCGGAGCCGGAAAGAAGGCCCGAAAGAACCAAAGAGAGCGACAGAAACACAAATGCAGCCCTGCGCTGAGTCATCAAGGTCCCACCTCGTAAATTCTGATTCGTCGGGAGAACCGCTCAATTCGCTACCCGCCAAGCAGTCATATCATGGGTTATTGATACGTTTCAATAGCAGAGGTTTGGAGCATCCGTAAAGGCATCGGCCAGACGGTGCGGGGGACATCCCCAATCGAAAAAGCGCCGTGACATGCTTGACACTGATGCCAGTCTCTGCTGTAGTGTCCGCCAGCGCAGGCTGCACATTCGAGGGCTGCGCACAAGGAAGGCTGGTAGTGGTCACGATTCGCGAGGTGGCAAAGGCGAGCGGGTTTTCCCCGACTACCGTTTCTATTGTCCTCAACAACGCGCCGCTCGCGCGCTACATTCCCGCCTCCACCAAGAAACGGATCGAACGCGCCGCCAAGAAACTAGGTTATCGCCCCAATCTCTTTGCCCGTTCCCTGCGTAGCCGGCGAAGTCATACCGTCGGAGTGATGGTCTTCGACATGACCGATCCTTATTGCACCTTGGTGCTGCGGGGTATTGAGAGCACGCTGTACCAGTCTTCGTTTCTGCCCATTCTTACGGACGTGCACAACGAGCGCAGCCGCTTCGAGCGATATCTGGAAATGCTGCTTGATCGCCGGGTGGAAGCTTTGATTGTCGTCGCGAACTGGCTTTTCGTGGATATTGATGTGCTCGGCGATCTAGAAAAAAGCAACATTCCAACTGCTATGATTGGCCGCGAGCTGCAGGCCGGTTCTATCAGCTCGGTGATTGTCGACAACGAACTCGGCGCCCACTCCGCGATTGAGCATCTGTTTGGGCTCGGCCACCGCAAGATCGCTTTCATTCGCGGCCCCAAGCGCATCACCGACAGCGCCCCGCGGTGGAAGGGCGTTCGCAGCTTCGCGAAAGCCCACGACATGAGCCTCGACCCCGATCTGGTGCTTGACTTGCCGGAATCCAGCGATCCGCTCTACAGCTTCGAGGCTGGGTACAAGTTGACTGAGGAACTGATTCGGAGAAAACATTCGTTCACCGCCCTGATGGCATTCGATGACATGACCGCATTCGGCGCGCTCCGCGCTTTGTACAAAGCCGGCATCAGAGTTCCTGAGCAATGTTCGGTTATTGGGTTCGACGACATTGCTCACTCCAGCTTGCTCACGCCCTCCCTCACCACGGTGCGTCAGCCGATGGCCGAAATGGGCAAGATGGCCGTCAGCATCGTGGCCGAGGGAATCAGCGCCGTTCAGGAGAAGCAGAAGATTCCTGTTGTGCACCGCAAGTTGCTGCCGGAATTGGTCGTCCGCGATTCCACCCGCCCCTTGGTTTAGTCCAGAGAAGAACGTTAGTAGTGAACTTTCGACTTGACATCAATCAGTCGTTTAGTCCAGTATTAACACGTTTTAATAAAGGTTTTCGAGCGGGGTTTTTATCTTTAGTCCGGCAGTAACCCTCCGGCCTTGGCCTTTCCACGAAGAAACCAGGGCCTTTTTTCTTCGATTGTTGGGGAAATGTTGCGAAGGTTCACGCCGCATCCACCGATTTCCTCTCCTCCGGAGGCTTTAATCGGCGAAAGGCCCTGTAAAGAAACAAGTCATAAGTTACCTTGGCTCCGCCGCCAATCAACAAAGGAGCGGAGAAGGTAAGAGCCTGCATCAAAAGACCTGCGGTCGCTGATCCGACAGCCCAAAATACATTGCGCGCGAGATTTGTAATTCCACTGGCAAAGGTTCGCTCATTCGGTTTCACCAGCGCCGCCACGTAGGACTGGCGAGTGGGCACATCCATCTCAACTAACGCTTCCCGGCAGAGAAAGAGCAGGACCGCCCACTTGAAGGACGGAGCGAAGGGCACAGCAATAAGAAACAGACTCGATGGAAGATGAGTGAACACCATGGTGTTCACAAGACCGATGCGACGGGCCAGCCAAGCGGCTCCCAGATGAGAGCCAGCGTTCAATATGTGCACTGCAAAGAAGACTAGGCCAAGATCGTGTTCGGGGATTCCGAAACGGCGGAAAAACCAATAAGCGACCAGGGCATCGGTCAAAAAGCCACCGCCAAAAGCATCGAGCGAGAACAAAGCTGTGAGCTTCGCGACTATTTTCTTGCTTTCTGGAGCGATTCCGGCACTCACGTTTCGAAGTGCCGGCGCATCGGTAATCTCAATTGCCGGGGAGAGCATCAAGTAAAGGCCGGCGACAAGAAGGCACAGTCCTGAATAACCGAAAAACAGGACTCTGTAGGAGCCGAGGACGGAGAACGCGAGGTGACGTTGCAGAAGGATTGGGAGACCAGCACCTAGTGCTCCAAAGGATCCTCCCCCGTCGAGTAGGACGTTATACCAAGCCAGGCTCCAGGTTCTCTCGGAATCGGGAGCCAGTCCTGGAACAATGGCTTGGTCGAGGGCGAAAGAGGCGGAACGATCTGTACCTGTGCCATTCAGCATCCCGACGAACGCCATCAGCAAAAGCACTGGCAAAGCGGGCGAAACGGCCAGGGCAAGGCCGCCGACAGCGCTCAGAAGCGAGAGGACCAGAAGAGAACGCCTCCGTCCCAAGCGATCCGCTGCAAAGCTCAGGATCACGGTTGCCAGAGCTGACCCGGCGAGTCCGGCCGCGATGACCAGTCCGATCGCGAGTGACGATAGCCCAATCCGAAAAAGATAGATTCCTAGTACAACTCCAGTTAGGCCCACTCCGAGTGAACGTAGAAATCCGGCAGCGTCGATGATGAGCAGATCTCGATGGGGATGCGAATTCACTGTGCCTTGCTTCGGACGTATGCGTAAAGCGCATCATAGACAGGAAATTGCCTTGCCAGCCGATCCTCGTCCGAGAGACCCAAAGCTGCGAATCCTTGGGCAACGGAACGTAAACCGATACCCTCGGCGGCAACGTTCTCCTGACCTTTGATGTCGGCGGCGCGGACAATGAGCGCCAATTGCTGCAGTGCAGGATCAGCGATTGCGTAGTCTTCGATAATGGCTTCGAAGGTGCACCGGGGACCGCGATGGTTGAGTTTTATCGCTTCGAGCTTCGGCGCGTCGAAAGGGACCGCCCCTTCTAGTTTTGCTTTCTCAAGCAGGTCCTTCTCTTCAACGAACAGGAACTCCGCATGAGGATCGATGAACCGCTTGACCAGCCACGGGCAGGCCACGCGGTCCACTTTGATGTCCTTGCGTGTTATCCACTTCATGTTTGCCTCACGGTCGCCAGGAATACGTAAACTTGATGGCGAAACGGTTCTCGTAGAACTGCAGAGGGTTTGCGGCAACCAGGCTCGCAAATCGCTGACCTGCAGTGTAGATCACATAGAGATCGCTATCAGGACGATAATTCCAGCGCAGGCGAACGTTCGCGCTGGCGGCTTGATTGTTGGCGGTGTCCATCTGCAGCAATGTCGAGAGCGTCAGAAATCGGGAAAACGAGTAGTTTGTTTGAAAACTTCCGAAGACGACTGAAAAATCCCCGGAAGTTGGCAGAATGTTGCCCACGGAGTCGGTCACGACGCTCAGTCTGAAGCGGTTCCATTGTTCAGCGAAATTGAAAGACAGCCGCTCATTGGCACGGTAGGTTGTACGAACCCGTGCTTCATTCAAGTGCCCGTTGTAGTAGGTGCCGAACCGTTCGTAGAAGCTAGCCATCAGTCGGCGGTCCTGGGGCGATCCGTAGGTGAACTGGTGCCGAGTCCAGTGGTATTCACCGACTGGAATGAAAATATTCTTGTAGAGGTTGAAAGGGGTCGTGAGCCGCTGGGTAAGGACGTCCACAATGTCATCGTCACTGTAAGAACCGTTGTTGAATTCGATGCGAAAGGTGTTTTGCCATTCCTGCGTCTGCAGAACGTGGTGAGTGTCGGGCGCACGAAAAATAAGCCCTTCGAAGTTCAGCTCGCGTACGCCGCGGAGCTTGGGACGCGGCTTGAAGTTCGCATCGAGGTAGTCACAGATGCAATCCGCTCGCTCAATGAACCCAACTTCCGGATTAAAATTCGGCCCGATCTTGCGGTGCCCGGCGAGCACTTCGAGCCAGTTGGTCTGAAAATTGAATCCTGCGCCAACATCCGTCTGCCCTGAGGTGAAGATCAAGCCCGGCGTTCGCGTCTGTGCCGCAAAACCATGCACGACGAGATTTCTGAAGAAGACCAGGCGCGTATCTGCGCCGGTGGTCTGGTTGAAACTGTCGAAGGGATTTCCTGAACGCTTATCGATCCCCATCAGTCCGACATAGGAACCGCCCCAAAGCGAGCGTTTTATCCGTGCGACCGCGTAATTTGCATACGGATTCGGCCCGAAGTGGCGCGTGTCCACATCCATGACGCCCAGTTCGAACTTGCCAAGTGTGCCTGTAACCTTAGCCCCACCGTTGACGGGAACTTCCTGGCCAGTGATGGGATCAATGCCGATCTGGCGGCTGAAGAAAAGCAGGTCGCTCTCCCCGCCAAGAGAAAAGTCGAAAACCCCGGCGTTCTCTAGAAAAAACTGCCGCTTTTCGGGGAAGAAGAGCTTGTAGGGAGTGAGATTGAACGTCTGCGTGTCCACGTCGGCGTCGGCAAAATCCGTATTTGCTGTGAAATTAGCTACGAGGTTCGAGCGCAAACCGAGTTTGACATCGACGCCGCCGGTGTAAAGGGCGCTAGCTCCCGGAGTGAAGCCAGTCCCGGCAGCACTCGATGGGAAGTGACTAAAACCCACCAGCCCGTAAGGCTTGACGATGAAAAGACGCCCACTACCGATTTCTGAAATGCCATGCAACTCGCCCGCCTGACTGATGCGGGCAGCACCATAAACACGCCGCCAGCCCGACCACAAATCCTCTTCATTCTTGCGCCGGATGAAGCGCTTGAAGTTGATTCCCCAAATCACGTCGTGTGATTGCATGAAGTTCAGAGTGGAAAATGGAATGGCGACGGTGGCAGTCCAACCCTGTTTGCTGATACGCGCTTCCGATGTCCAGACGCCATCCCATCCCGGATCGCCATCGCCTGTACCTGTATCTGTGCGCTGCTCTTCCGTGATCAGAGCGTCTCGTTGGGTGCCCAGGGGATTAACCTGGAATACGTAAGCGTTACGACGATCGTGATCTGAGTCGATGACGATCTCGAAGTAGTCATCCAACTCCTGGCTCACGTCCCGCCGCAGCTCAGTGGCGCCAATTCCGCTGGGATGGGAATCAAAGCAGGTGATACCGAAATAGACTTCCTGCCTGCTGTAGAGAATGCGGACTTCGGTTTTTTCGGTTGATGACTTGCCCTCATAGGGCTCTCGTTGCAGAAAGTTAACGATTGGAGTGGCCTGCTGCCACAGCGGGTCATCGAGAGTACCATCCAGCTTCGGAGATCGGTCAACACGGCTTGCTGTTGCGGTTCGAAGCGGCTCCTGGGCCCCAATCGACGTCTCTTTTCTTTGCGGGCTCGGCTGCGGTTGCGGCCAAAGGAACAGAGATGAAAGGCACAGAATTGCCAGAAGGAGTAGACAAGTTCTGAGTTGGCTTCGCGCCGCTGGAAAGATCCTCATCCAATCGATCCGTAGGATGCTGAAACGAGCACAAGTGCGACGGACAGCATAACACTCTCCACAAATACGATCCCCAGAGACATGACTTTCGTTCTGCGCGCGCGGACAGGCCTGAACATTGGCTTGCCGCTCTCTCGCTGCCATAGTTTGGGTGACGTAAAATCTCTCACATCGGCGATCGACTCTAAACTCCAATGCCACCAAGCACCGCTTTAACCACAGAACGAAGTCGCATTGGCTTATGCGCGGATTGCCAACATATGCGGCGGATCACGTCCGACCGCGGATCAACTTTTTACCTTTGCCAGCGGTCAGCGACGGATCCGAATTTTCCTAAGTATCCCCGCCTACCGGTCATCGAGTGTTCCGGGTATGAGCCCAAGCCTGAGGGTTGTGGCTCCGAGACGAATTCAATTTGCACTCCTTAGCTTCATGCCAACTGCACTTCCAGTTTCGCTACCGATGCTGCCGGAAACCGGAAGTTCAAATTGGGGCCACGCGCTTCCAGTTTTTCAGTTCTAGGGACGACGGCCTCGCGTTGCTCAAACGTGTTGTGCGCGTGGATATCGGAAGCCGTCAAAACTGTGGCCAGGCCTGATTTCGCCTGGGCGCCGCGAATCATGATCCGCGCTTCAAGCTGGTGGCTCACGTCTGGATTGACCGCGGTCAGAACGAGATTCTTGTCCAGCAGCGAAGCCGATCCCTTCTGTCCCCAGAAGGATGTAGGCTTGCCATCGCGATCGTAGTGGATCGAAGGAGCTGAGAACTCGGCACGCACACTCTGGGCTCCCTGATGGGAAGCGTACATTTGAAATATGTGCCCGACCGGGGTCACGCAAAACTTGTCTTCATGCGCGAGATACAGACTGTTAAGGCAGTTGATCAATTGCGCGCAACAGGCGATGCCGACTTTTTCGGGATGACGGTTGAAAGTGTCCAGAGTCATTCCACTGAATACGGCGTCGCGCAAGGTAGGAAGTTGCTCGATCTGGTCTCCGGGCGTAAGTTCGCTCCCTGGCCGGTACCATGGTCCCCATTCATCCACCACCAGTTTGACGTGGTGATCGGTGTCGGTCTCGCCCATGATCTGCCAATGCGCATTGATCATAGACTCCATGCGATCGCCCTCGCGTAGCACTTCGTACCAGTCCACGGGATCGAATTTGAGTGCGTCGCCTTTGCCGGCATTCCAGTCTTGAGTTTTTCCGCGGCTCAGGTTCCATGCATAATGATGCAGCGCCCAGCCGTAGATGCCGCGAATCTGCTCTTTTCCCTTGCGGGCGATCTCTTCGAAGAATCCGCGTGTCCATTCCCGGTTGTCTCCATCTGGGCCCGAGGCGATGAATGACAACTCGTTGTTATAACCCGGCACCCAAGTGGTGAACCTGCGGTACTCCACGGCGTACTCCTGCGCAGTAAATTTACCGCCGCATCCCCACGATTCGTTGCCCACTCCCCAGTAACGAACGTTGAAAGGATCTTTGAACCCGGCAGCGGCCCGTTCGTCGGCCAGCGTGGTGGTGCCCGCGGGGGAGTTGCAGTACTCAACCCAGCGATAGAACTGCTCGGCTGGCAGGCTGCGCAGATTTGCAGCCAGGTAAGGTTGCCCGCCGATCAGCCGGCAAAATTGCACAAACTCATTAGTGCCGAAGCGATTGGGATCATAGCGATGAGTGACGGGAGCAGGAGGAGGGTCCCCGAAGGACCAAAAGTTAGTCCGCCGTGGACGCTTGTCCACCGGTCCGATGCCATCCCTCCAGTCATAGCTGTCGGCGAAACAGCCGCCCGGGAAGCGCACGATCGCAGGTTTGATCTTCCTCATTTGGTCGATCAGTTCTTTGCGAATGCCGTTCACGTTCGGGACTTTCGAGTTCTCGCCTACCCAGATTCCGTCATAAATCACTCCGCTCAAATTCTCGGTGAAATGGCCGTAGATATTCGGGGAAATAGTGCCGAGCGGCTCATCGAGAAGAACATCAATTCGCGCGTCGGAGTCGGATTGCGCCCAGGCAACGGGAGAAGACTTGCAAGCCAAAGCAAATCCAGCAGTGGTGGCAGCGCGGCGGAGGAATTCTCTGCGTTTGATCATGGGAAGGGCTCTCCAGGCTAATATTCCGCACGATGGTAAACGGTTGCTACCAATGGACGCCAGATGTTTCTCTTGGCGATGAATGCTCCAAATCTCGCGCGCACGCAGTGGCTATAACGTTGTGAACTGTAGATGGCGCGAGCAGGTCGCCACAACCCGCTGCAGAAGTTCTATCCAAGAGAGTAAACTGCTCACGCTCACTAACTTCGGCACCAACTTTAGCACTATGGATTCCGTTTTCATCTGTGACGCAATTCGAACTCCTTTTGGCCGGTACGGAGGCGCGCTTTCGTCCATTCGAACCGATGATCTGGCGGCGTTTCCCATCAAAGCATTGATGGAGCGCAGTCCAAAAGCGGATTGGGGTGCGCTTGACGATGTTCTTTACGGATGCGCCAACCAGGCAGGCGAGGACAATCGTAACGTCGCGCGCATGGCTCTGTTGCTTGCGGGTTTGCCGAAAGAAGTGCCGGGCGCGACGGTGAACCGGCTATGCGGATCGAGCATGGAAGCAGTTTCCGTAGCTGCGCGAGCGATCAAGTCCGGTGAGGCCGAGTTTTTGATCGCGGGCGGAGTCGAGAGCATGTCACGCGCGCCGTTTGCGTTGGCAAAAGCCGATTCAGCTTTCTCTCGCCCGATGAAAGTCGAAGACACGACGATCGGCTGGCGTTTCGTGAATCCGCTCATGAAAGCGAAGTATGGAACGGATTCAATGCCGGAGACTGCAGAAAACGTAGCTGAAGAATGGCACATTTCGCGTGAAGACCAGGACGCATTTGCATTCAGAAGTCAGCGACGCGTGGCGGAGGCGGTGAAGAAGGGGCTGCTGGCGGAAGAAATCGTGCCGGTGACTGTTCCGACCAAGAAAGGCGACGCGACGATTGTGTCACAGGACGAGCAGCCGCGTACGGATACGACGCTTGAAGGGCTGGCAAAGCTGAAGCCGATTGTGAAGCAGAGCGGTACAGTCACGGCGGGAAATGCCTCGGGAGTGAATGATGGTGCATGCGCACTCTTGTTGGCTTCGGAGGCGGCGGCCAAGAAGCACGGTCTGACTCCTTTGGCGCGTGTGGTTATGTCCGCAGCAACCGGTGTCTTGCCGCGGATCATGGGAATCGGCCCGGTATCTGCGGTGCGCAAGGTCCTGACTAAGGCACAGCTAAAGCTCTCCGACATAGACGTGATCGAACTGAATGAAGCTTTCGCGGCACAGTCTCTCGCTGTTCTGAGGGACTTGGGGTTGCCGGATGATGCCGTGCACGTAAATCCGAATGGCGGCGCAATTGCCATCGGACATCCTTTGGGGGCCAGCGGGGCTCGGTTGGTTATGACTGCGGTGAATCAGTTGAGGCGGACCAGCGGACGATATGCGCTGTGCGCAATGTGTATCGGCGTCGGTCAGGGAATCGCCATGATTCTCGAACAGGTGTGAGGCCGGAGATCAATTGAATAACCCAACTGGGCAAGCGCTCCTTCGAGACTCGGACCAGAAGAGTGCTGCCACCACCCGGGCCATCAAGAAGGTCGGTCTCTTCTCTTTCGTCTTCGTAATGTACTCCTACAATACCGCCGGGCCTTTTGGTCTGGAAGATCAGGTGAGGACTTCTGGGCCAGGAATGGCCCTGATCTATCAGCTTCTCATCCCATTTTTTTGGTGCATCCCAATTTCCCTGGTTGCGGCCGAACTGACGACGGCGATGCCAGTTGAAGGAGGCTTCTACCGTTGGACGCGCGCGGCCTTTGGAGATTTTTGGGGATTCCTCGCAGGGTGGTGGAACTGGTGCGCTTCATTCTTGCTTGGAGCCTTGTACGCGGTCCTATTCACTGATTATTTAGCCTTCTATTTTCCGCAGCTCACGGGATGGCGTCACTTCCTGGTCGCGGTTTCGGTGATCGCTGTCATCGCCTATGTCAACGTTCGCGGGATTCGCCTGGTGGGAAGGATTGCGACGATTCTTGAGCTGGGAATTCTTGCGGTGGTTCTGGTGATGTGCGCCATGAGTGTGAGAATGTGGCATTTCAATCCTTTTTTGCCCGTGGTGCCACCCCACAAACCAGTCTTCCAGGTCTTCGGCGTCGGCCTGGCGCTAGGGCTGTGGCTGTATGCCGGGTACGAACAGGTTTCGTCTGTGGCCGAGGAGGTTGAAGATCCGCAAAGAAATTATCCGTTAGCGCTGGCCTGGGTAGTGCCGCTGTCGATGGCGACGTACTTGTTGCCGACGGCGTGTGCGCTGGCTGCGTTGGGAGACTGGGAGAAGTGGAACACTGGATATTTTTCTCAGGCGGCCACACTCATCGGCGGCCCTGCGCTGGGCTTCGCCATAACTGCTGCCGCCGCGGTGATGAACTTATCGATTCTCAACAGCACAATCCTGACCACAACACGAATGCCGTCCTCGATGGCTGAAGACGGATATCTATCGCCATTTTTAGCGCGACTTCATCCGAAGTTCGGGACTCCATGGATCGCAATCCTGCTTTCGGCAGCGATTTATTGCCTGCTTGCTCGGCACCAGGTCACTCAACTGGTTTCAGTGTATATCTGGCTTCGCATCGCGACTTCTCTACTCACAGTTCTTTCCGCGTGGCAATTGCGCCGTAAGCGTCCCGACCTGCAACGGAAATTTCGCATTCCGTGGGGAAACATAGGCCTGGGATATGCGGTAATCGCTCCCCTGTTAATGAGCGGAGTCGCGATGATTGCCAGTGATAGCTTCGCCCTTCAGTGGGGACCGGTTGCGGTGTTGCTTGGGCCGATTGCCTATCTTTTATTCCGCCGAAAGAAAAACGATCAACTGATCCAGTCCAGCACTTTGTAGTACGTGCCGGCGAACGGCAAGAACCAGGGCGTTCCGTTGTAGAGGCCGAGGGGTGCGCCGGGGAAGGGAATCGTGGCGTAAGGAATTTCGTCGCTGCTGCCACAGATTTTCTCCGCCATCCTGGCTCCCAGGTAAGTGGCCATGGCAACCCCGTGGCCGGCGTACCCAAGCGCATAGTGAATGCCGTCAATCTGCCCAGCGTGCGGCATGGTGTCGAAGCAAAAGTCAACGGTGCCGCCCCATGCGTGTGCGATTTTCGCATCGTGTAGTTGCGGATAGACTTCGACCATCCCCCGGCGCAAAATCTCGACGCTGCGGCGAATGGTGTTCTTGGTCTCCGGAAAAAATGCTGCTCGCCCGCCGAACAGCATGCGATTGTCGGGAGTCAGGCGATAGTAATAAAGGTAGTACTTTGAATCGTAGATCATGCGATTGTGCGGACTGAGCTCTTCGGCCAGCGACTCCGGCAATTGCTCGGTCACAATAATGTACGAGCCAATCGGAATAATTTTCTTCTGAAGCGCAGGCGTTGCAGACGAAGTGTAACCACTGGTTGCCACTAAGACATCGCGTGCCGAGATATCTCCGCGCGTTGTCTTGATTTCGAATCCGCTGGCGCCATTTTGCAAGCCGCGCGCGATCTTCTGGACTCGAGCGCTCTCATAAATAGACGCTCCAGTTTTGAGAGCAGCCCGCGCAAGGCCTGCAACGTAACGTGCTGGATTCAATCCCGCACTGCTCTCGTCAACCAGTCCTCCAAAATAGATGGACGAGCCGATTTCGCCTGACAGGTCCTTGCGAGGAACAATCCGAAGCTGATGATTGAATTCTTTTGCGATCACCTCGGCGGAGCGCGCGTACAAATCGAAATGCGACTGTTTGCATGCGACCTCCAGGTGTCCGCAGCGCGAGAAGTTGCAGTCGATATTTTCCTGGCGAACAATTTGCTCAACCAGATCGATCGAGGCCAGTGAATCTGCGTACATTCGCCGCGTCAGTTCCATGCCGTAGCGTTTGGCGAGCGTCTCTGCACTCAGCTTCATTCCAGTGAGGACCATGCCGCCGTTACGCGAACTGGCGCCCCATCCGATGCTGTTGGCCTCGAGCACCGCGACCTTCACGCCACGTTGTGCGAGAGTTCGGGCGGTAGAGAGACCGGTGTACCCTGCGCCGATGACGAGCGTATCGGCATGGGCGGGGAGATCGCCCTCCGTCGCGGCCGGCATTGACGCAGTCGTTTGCCAGAAATTCGATTCGCTGAAGTCAGCAGTCATGTTGGCGCTGCCTCGTTTGTGTAAGCTGTGCGGGAAGTCAATGTGCGGAGGCTCCGGTTAACTGACGAATAATCTGAGTCTCACGCTCGCGATAGGCCCTGCCGTCAGCATAAAAGATCTCGTGGAACCAGACAGGAGGCATTTGCAAGACATAAGGTCTCTGCCACGAGTCCCACGGTAGATAGGTTTGCGTCTTGCCGGCGACTAACCCCCAATTGATGGCCGCAACGTGATTCTGCTTGGCGATAGGCAAGATGACGTCAAAGGTGCTGCCCATGGGTCGGGCCATGAATTCCGTACACAGAATTGGCCGATGATAACTCTGCAGCCAATGGATGCGCTGCTCGAAGTCCTCAGGCCAGCCGTAATTGTGGAACGACACAACGTCCGATTGCTCTAATTGAACGCGCGTAATAGGGTCGAGTTTTTCCGCTGAGGACCAATCTCCTTCCCAAACTCCGCTAGTCAGCGGCTGCGACGGATTTGAGGACCGCGCCCAATCGAAAACCTTAGGCAGCATCTCCAACACAAGCTTCCGCTTGGCTTCTGGATCAATGCGGTCGCCAGTGGGGCCACCATAGCTCGATGGTTCATTCCACAAGTCCCACGCGAGAACCCGTGAGTCCGCGGCGAAGGCTCCGATTACTCCCTGAACGTAGGCCCGCAGCCTGGGTTGCTGCGCAGCGTCCACTAGCGCCTGCGTGCCTGGGCTCTGAACCCAACCGGAATTGTGGACGCCGGGAATCGGCGGATGCTGTGGCCCGAGGTGCGGATAAGGGTCCCAGCAGGAATCAAACAAAACGAAGACCGGTCGGATGTGGTGCTTCGACGCAATACCCAGGAACGAATCAATTTTCTTGGTAAAGCCCGCAGAATCCTGCTGCCACAAAAGGTCGTGCAGGAAGACTCGCATGGTGTTCATTCCCAAGCCTTCGGCCCAACCTAACTCCTTGTCGATTTCTTGAGGGTCAAAGGTTTCGGTCTGCCACATTTCCAACTCGTTGATTGCGTTGGACGGAATAAAATTGCTGCCGACGATCCAGGTGAGATGTTCATACCAGTCGTTGGCTTTGGTCTCGGTCCAGCGCCGGGCTTGGGTCTGCGCCGGAGCCTGAGCAGCCACAAACAACAGCGCAATTGCGATCAGCGGAAACCGTGACACGTTGCACCCCCACTGAACTCATATCGGCGCGGCACACGCGCCGGGATTTCTAGTACCGGTTGCCCCTCAAACGCCGATGTTACTCCTTGAGCGACTGCCGCAACTTCTCCGCCGCCAGTTCGGGAGTAATATCCCGCTGCGGCGTCCCGAGCATTTCAAATCCGACCATGAATTTTCGCACCGTGGCCGAGCGCAGCAACGGAGGATAGAAGTGCGCATGAAAATGCCACTCCGGGTGATCGCTGCCATCACACGGCGATTGGTGGAATCCCATCGAGTAGGGAAATGGAACGTCGAACACGCGGTCGTATGTGGAAACGACCTGCTTCAAAGTAGCGCTCAGCTGCCCCACTTCCTCGCGGCTGAGTTCGGGAAAGGCCCCGAGGTGCCGGCGGCTGCATAGGAGCACCTCAAAAGGCCAGACAGCCCAGAAGGGGACCATCGCCACAAAACCGTCATTGCCACAAACCATGCGAGATCGCTGGCTTCGCTCGATGCTGATGTAATCACAGAGCAAACAGCTTCCGCGGTCCTTGCGATAAGTGGATTGCGAAGAAAGCTCGCGGGTTGGAGCCTCAGGAATAGACCTGGTTGCCCAGATCTGGCAATGGGGATGCGGGTTGCTCGCGCCCATCATTTCGCCGCGGTTCTCGAAAATCTGAACGTGCCGGATGCCTGGGACTCTGGCAAGCTCGGTGGATTGCGAAGTCCAGGCGCGGAGCACATCTTCAATCTCCGGCTGGCTCAAAGAGGAGAGAGCCAGATCGTGGCGAGGCGAGAAGCACATCACTCGGCAGATTCCGGGTTCACCCTCAGCGACCAGCAAGCCTTTTTCCTCGATGTCGAGGCGAGTGGCAGGCGCGTCCTTCTTCAGAGCCGCGAAATCATTTTCAAAGACGAATGTAGACTCGTACCGGGGATTCTGAGCGCTGCCCGCCCGCTGGTTTCCCGGGCAAAGATAGCAGGACGGATCGTATTTAGGACGCTCCGCAACCGGCAAATGCTCCAGCGCGCCCTGCCACGGACGCTCCGTCCGATGCGGGGAAACCAGCACCCACTCTTTGGTGAGGGGATTGAACCGCCGATGCGATTGTTCGCTAAGCTTCAATTCATTCCACCTTCATATCTCAGATCCATCTTGAAACCCGAATGATCGGTCACAGGGCCGATCGCCGTTGCAGCAAAGCGCGGTCTTAAGGTTCTCTCACAAGTTGTAACTTCATTACAATACCTTCACTCGATGAATGCCACCGACTTAGCCGAGCGTTTCCGGAAAGAATTTCAGACGCAACCTAAAGTTTTCCGCGCGCCCGGACGCGTGAACCTGATTGGCGAGCACACTGACTACAACGACGGATTTGTGATGCCGAGCGCCATAGGTTTCTTCACCCGTGTGGCCGTTTCCGCCCGGTCCGATCGCAAGCTGGTGCTCCGCTCGGCGGAATACCCCGAAGTCTTTGAATTCGATCTTACAAACCTGCCGGCGGTGCGGCTTAACGCGTGGTGCGATTACGTGATCGGTGTGGCAACCATTCTGCAACAGTCCGGTTGCGCGATTACGGGCGCCAACCTTCTGGTACACGGAGAGGTCCCCATCGGCGCGGGACTCAGTTCCTCGGCTGCGATTGAGGTAGCAACTGCACTCGCTTTGCTGTCACTGACTGACGCAACAGTGTCACCGCAGACAGTAGCAAGACTTTGCCAGAGAGCAGAGAACGAATTCGTAGGCGCGCGCGTCGGCATTATGGACCAGTTTGTCTCCTGTCTGGGACGAGCAGGACATGCGCTGTTGCTGGACTGTCGATCACTCGATTTCGAGCTTGTGCCTCTTCCTGAAGAACTGAAACTTGTAATCTGCAACACCATGGTGAAACACCAGCTCTCTGGCGGCGAGTACAATCGCCGTCATGAAGAGTGCGAGCAAGGAGTTCAGATTTTGTCCGGATTCTACCCTGGCATCAAGGCCCTGCGAGATGTGTCTCCTAGTCAGCTATTGGCTCAGGCCAAAGCCCTGCCTCCCATCATTTACAAGCGGTGCCTGCACGTGGTTGAGGAGAACCGTCGTGTCCTGGATGCGGCCCAATGCTTCCGATCGAGCGATTTGCAAGGCGTGGGGAGGCTGATGCGAGAATCGCACCGCAGCCTGCGCGATCTCTACGAAGTTAGCTGCCGGGAACTGGACGTCATGGTGGAAGCGGCCGAAAATCTCCCTGGATACTATGGTGGCAGGATGACCGGCGGCGGATTCGGCGGCTGTACGGTGAATTTGGTGGAATCCCCTCAGGCGGAATCTTTTGCGCGAGAAATCGCTGAACGCTATCGGCGGCAGACTGGAATTTCTACTGAGGTTTACATTTGTTCGCCAGCAAATGGCGCCGGCCCGGAGCCGAATACGCGATCAGCTGGTCCCTAATTTTCAAGCAATCGCTAGTTCATCTAAGTCGATTTAGATCATACGGTAAGCGTTTACACGTTTACAAAAGATTTATGATGGGCGATAATTCACCGGTTCCGGCACCCATGGCGAATTGCCTTTGTTACACTCGCCAAGGCAAATTCTGACACGGAGGATTGCGAGATGCGGGTCACAGTTCTCGTACTTACGCTTATGAGTATTACAGCTGGTTTGCAGGGTCAGGTTACAAAACAACCCTTTGCGAAAACGGCCGACGGGACTGCCGTCGATCTCTACACCATAAAAAGTGGCGCGCTCGAAGCCCGAATCATGACTTACGGGGGCATCGTGGTCTCGCTGAAGGTCCCGGACAAGAACGGCAAATCTGCCGACGTGGTTCTAGGGTACGATTCGCTCGACGGCTATTTGGCGAATAGCCCCTTTTTTGGCGCGCTGGTGGGACGCTACGCTAACCGGATCGGTAGTGCAAAGTTCGTGCTGGATGGCAAAACTTATTCAACTCCGAAGAATGACGGAGTGAATACTCTGCACGGCGGACCGAAGGGAATCGACAAAGCAGTGTGGAAAGCCAAGGAAATTCCGCATGGGATCGAACTCACTCACGTCAGCCCGGATGGCGATTCGGGATTCCCAGGAAATTTGACAATCGTTGTTCGTTACACTCTCAGTGACAAAGACCTCAAAATTGAGTACTCGGCCACAACCGACAAAGATACGGTCATCAATCTCACTCACCACTCTTATTTCAATTTGAAAGGACAGGGCGAGGGAGACATTCTCCAACACCAACTGCAACTCAATGCCAGTCGCTACACCCCCGTGGACGACAACCTTATTCCCACAGGAGAACTGGCGCCTGTCGAAGGCACACCTTTTGATTTTCGCAAGCTGACTGTGATCGGCGCGCGCATTGACAACGACAATGACCAACTGAAGAAAGGTCACGGCTACGATCACAATTGGGCGCTCGACAGTGGCGGGAAAAAGCTGTCGGAGGCGGCGGAAGTGTATGAGACAACCACCGGGCGAGTAATGCAAGTGTGGACTGACCAACCTGGGATTCAGTTTTATACCGGCAATTTTCTGGACGGGACCATTACCGGAAAAGGTGGGAAGGTTTATCAGAAGCGATCGGCGCTGTGCCTGGAGACCCAGCACTTTCCTGATTCGCCAAACCATCCCAGTTTTCCTCCAACTGAGCTGAAGCCGGGGCAGACGTACCATACGATCACAATCTACAGATTCTCAGCGCGGTGAGAAAATCAGGCTTTAGGCGTTAGGTTGGGTGAATTCGTTAAAAGCTCTGAACCGAAATTTTGACACCTGAAGCCTAGAGCCTGAATTTATTGGAGAACCGCTCGCTTGCCAAATCGTTCCACCACTTTGCCGAAATTATCGCTTGAGCGCTTGCGCGAGGAGGTGCTCGAGGCCAACCTGGAGCTGGTTCGCCGCGGGTTGGTGTTGTACACGTTCGGCAACGCAAGCGGAATCTTGCGGGAAGAGGGACTGGTTGTCATCAAGCCCAGCGGTGTTCCCTATGACAAGATGAAACCTGAGCATCTCGTAGTTACAGATCTCGAAGGCAAAGCGGTCGAGGGCGATCTTCGACCGTCATCGGATCTTCCCACGCACCTCGTCCTCTACAAGGAGTTTCCCGAGATCGGCGGGGTGGTTCACACCCATTCGGAATATGCGACCGCATGGGCACAGGCACGCCGCGAAATCCCATGTTTTGGCACGACGCACGCAGACTATTTCCACGGCCCGGTACCGGTGACCGAGGCGATATCTGAACATGATGTCGCCGGCGACTACGAAAAAAACATTGGCACGGCAATCGTGAATGTATTCAGGCACAGAAGCGCCTCTGCAATCCCAGGAGTTCTTGTTGCCAATCACGGGCCGTTTGTCTGGGGACCCGACGTGGAAAGGGCAGCTCACAATGCAGTCGTTCTCGAATCCATCGCGCGCATGGCGTATTTCACTTCGACGCTGAACCAGCAGGCGCCACCGATTGGAAAGGCGATCCACGACAGGCACTATTTTCGCAAGCACGGTCAGCACTCATACTACGGTCAGGCAAAGGACGGGAAATGAGATCCCTCTTCGCTATGTTTGTAGCAGAACACCTGGTGCATCTCTCTGCAGTGGATTACGCCATTATCGTCTTCTATTTTGCCCTGGTGCTGACCATCGGCTGGTATTTGAGAGGTAAAGCAAATACCGGGGAAGACTTCTTTATGGCCGGCCGCGAGATGACCGCGTGGGTAGCCGGATTGAGTTTCCTCTCTGCGAATCTCGGTGCTTTGGAACTTATGGGCTGGGCGGGATCGGCTTACCAGTATGGCATTATGGCCACTCACTGGTACTGGATTGGTGCCATTCCAGCGATGTTGTTTCTTGCGCTGGTGATGATGCCGTTCTATTACATTTCGAAAACCCACTCCGTTCCTGGCTATTTGAAATTGCGATTCGGCGAGCCCGCGCGTGCAGTTTCCGCGGTTTCATTTGCGTTCATGACCGTGCTGATGAGCGGCGTCAACATGTTTGCCATGGCCAAGGTGATGCAGATTGTGCTGGGTTGGCCGCTCTCGTTCAGTATCTGGATTTCGTCGCTTACAGTTGCGATTTACGTTGCGCTGGGCGGACTGCGTTCGGCGATTTTTAATGAAGTGCTGCAATTCTTCTTGATCTGGGCCGGAGCGCTGCTCATCCCGATCCTTGGGTTGTACGAAGCCGGTGGCTGGAGCAATCTGAAGATACAAATTGCGCGGAGGGCTTCGGAACAGTACGTTCACCTCTGGGCGGGACTCGGCTCCTTCACCACAAATCCCATGGGGATTCACTGGACGGGCATTGTGTTCGGACTGGGCGCGATTCTTTCGTTCGGTTACTGGACGACGGATTTTCTGGTGGTGCAGCGTATCCTCGCCGCCAAAGATATCCGCAGTGCGGAAATGGCTCCAATCATCGGTGCCGGGTTCAAAATGCTGGTGCCGTTCATCGTGATCTTGCCTGGACTGCTGGGCCTGGCTGTACTCCCCATGAAACTGACCGGCGAAGCGTCGGCTATCGCCAGTGGCGCCCACAGCTATAACGATGTTTTGCCGTTAATGCTGGCGCGCTACTGCGGCCCTGGACTTCTCGGCCTGGGAATAACCGCCCTGATTGCTGGCTTCATGTCTGGCATGGCCGGTAACGTGAGCGCGTTCACGACGGTGTGGACGTACGATATTTATCGGCCTCTGATCAACCCCCGCGGCAGCGATCATCATTACGTCAACATGGGCCGGTGGACGACGGTGCTCGGCGTGCTCATCAGCGTAGGCACGGCGTATCTGGTTATGCATGCCGCCAGCATCATGGACTACGTGCAGGCGCTGTTCAGTTTCTTTATTGCTCCTTTGTACGGCACGGTCGTGCTGGGAATGCTTTGGAAACGGGCAACTGGCGCGGGCGGATTCTGGGGACTGCTGTGCGGAACGTTATCGTCAATCAGCATGTGGGCATGGGTGTATCACGACCCCTCCGCCCTGCGCTACGTGGCGCTTTCGCCGAATGCTAAAGTCATGGCCCAGGATATGTATCAGGCCCTCTGGTCTTTTTTGGTGTGTGTGACCGTGACCGTGGTTGTGAGTCTGGCGACGCAACCCAAGTCTGACGCTGAACTGACTGGCTTGGTTTACGGTTTGACGGAAGTGCCCTCGGTTGGAGACGTGCCCTTTTACAAGAAGCCGCTATTCTGGGCCGCAGTGGTGATTGCTGTGTTCATAGCGCTGAACATCATCTTCTGGTAGGCGGAGGCTTGCAGCATGATATCGATCTGGTTTTTTATAGGGATTTCGCTTTTGGTAAACGGCGCGCTGATTCTGGCGGCTGGGATTTACCAGCTCGTGAATCCTCCGGCTGAAATCAATATTCAGCTCTTCGATCTGCACGCCAATGTGTGGTGGGGCGCTCTGTTGTTTGTGCTAGGCCTGTTCTACTGCGCTTACTTCCGTCCGCGCCGGGTCGTAGGATCGAAAGATCGTAGGTCGGTACGAAGTCGAAAATCGAATTAGGGGTTTTATGTCAGCCAAGAAAATGACTATGGGGATCATCGTGGGGAACCGGGGATTTTTCCCGGACCACTTGGCCAAGAGCGGTCGCGAAGAAATCATCCGCGCCCTTGGAGCAGCGGGTATGGAAGTAGTCGCGCTGACTCCGGAAGAAAGCAAATACGGGGCAGTCGAGACTCGGACAGAATCGCGGCGTTGCGCCGAGCTGTTCAAAAAGAACCGCGACCGGATTGACGGCATTATCGTGACGTTGCCCAACTTCGGCGAAGAGCGGGCCATTGCTGATACGTTGCGCCTGGCTGATCTCCGTGTCCCGGTCTTGATTCAGGCCACGCCAGATGATCGCACTAAGATGACGATCGCTTTCCGCCGCGACAGTTTTTGCGGAAAGATGTCCGCCTGCAACAATCTGAGGCAATACGGCATTCCCTATTCGATCACCACACTCCACACGGAAGCGCCCGATTCGCCAGAGTTTGCGAAAGACTTGCAATGGTTCGCAGCTGTCTGCAGGGTGGTGAACGGATTCCGCAACCTGCGGGTTGGGGCAATTGGGGCGCGTCCTGCGGCATTCAACACCGTTCGGTACAGCGAAAAAATCCTCGAAGCCAACGGAATTTCCATCGAGACTTTCGACCTTTCCGAAGTCCTTGGCCGCATCGATCGCATGAAAGATACAGACGATCTGGCGCAGGCGAAACTGGCGTCAATCAAGAAATATGTCGAGTCCAAAGACGTTCCGGCCACCGCTCTGATGAAGATGGCAAAGCTCGGCGCGGTAATTGACCAGTGGATGGCCGCGACCGAAGTCGCCATCAGCGCGGTACAGTGCTGGACCTCACTCGAAGAGAATTTTGGAGTCGTCCCGTGCACGGTCATGAGTATGATGAGCGAGCAATTGTTCTCCAGCGCCTGCGAAGTGGATATTGCCGGCGTGCTGGGTATGCATGCGCTGCAGCTTGCCTCGGGCACACCGTCTGCGCTCCTCGACTGGAACAATAACTACGGCACTGATCCCAATAAGGCGGTTTGCTTTCACTGCGCGAATCTTCCGAAACATTTCTTCCGCTCCTTCAAAATGGATTTCCAGGAGATCATTGCCGGCACAGTAGGCAAGGAAAATACCTATGGGACGGTTGTCGGGCTGATCAAGCCGGAGAAGATGAGCTTCGCGCGTTTCTCGACAGATGACACTGCGGGCAAAATGCGAGGCTACGTTGGCGAGGGCCGCTTCACCGACGATCCGCTGAACACCTTCGGCGGCGCGGGCGTGGTCGAAATTCCGAAGATGCAGAAGTTGCTCCATTACATCTGCGAAAACGGATTCGAGCACCACGTGGCAGCGAATCTTTCGACGGTTGGCTCGGCAGTCCACGAGGCCGCAACCCGCTACCTGGGTTGGGACATGTATTGGCACGACAGGCCTGACGGAGTCAACTGATGGCGGTTGTCACTGGGGTGGACTTTGGAACGCTTAGTGTCCGCGTGTCCATCGTGGACAGCGAGCATGGAATGCTGGCCTCCGCGGTTTCTGAGTATCCGCTGCATCGCAAGCGCGAAGACCCCGAATACGCGACCCAATCGCATGATGATCACATGCGCGCCCTGGCATCGGCCACGCGTGAAGCGATAAAGCAGGCCGGGATCTCTGAAGACCACCTAGCAGCCATCGCGCTGGACACAACCGGCTCTTCAGTTATTCCTGTCGATAAAGATCTTCAACCTCTCGGCGAATATTATTTGTGGTGCGATCACCGCGCCAAAGGCGAAGCCGAAGAGATCACCGTAACAGCTCACCGCGAAATGCTCGAGGCGATTGAGTGGTGCGGTGGCGTGTATTCCTCCGAATGGGGTTTCTCCAAGCTGCTGCATTGGCTGCGCCACAATCCAGATAGTCAGGAAAAGTTTGCTTCGGCGTTCGAACACTGTGACATGGTGGCCGCGACGCTCAGCGGGATTACCGATCCAAAAAAAGTTAAGCGCAGCATATGTGCGATGGGCCACAAATGGCTCTGGAACGCGAAGCTCGGCGGACTGCCGCCGGAGGAGTTTTTGGTCAAAGTCGATCCTCTGCTTGCGGGTGTCCGGGAAAAACTCGACAGCGAATTCGCGACCTCAGAAGAGATCGCTGGAACACTGTCTCCCTTCTGGGCGGAGAAGCTCGGCCTGAAAGCCGGAATCCCAATTCCAGTGGGCGCGTTCGACGCGCACTGGGATGCAATTGGCGCCGGTTGCCGCAGCGACGACATCGTAAATGTCGTCGGCACCTCGACTTGCATCATCGGGATTACTCGTTCACCAAACTTGGTTCCAGGCGTTTGCGGCGTGGTGCAGGGAAGCGTGCATCCGCAACGGACGGGCATCGAAGCAGGACTCTCGGCTGTAGGCGACATCTTCAACGCTATCGCCGCCCGCGCCGGCACAGACGTAGCATCGCTCAGCAAGGGATTAGAAAATTACCGTGCAGGACAAACTGGTTTGCTGCGCATGACCTGGGACAACGGAGATCGCACGGTGCTGGTGAATCCCAATTTGCGCGGCATCACCTTGGGATGGAACTTGCAGAGCACTGCACAAGACGAACTGTTCGCCGCCATTGAAGGGACCGCTCTGCATACCCGCGTGATTCTCGACCGCATGGAGAGCAATGGCGTTCGCATCCAGCGCGTGATTAATGCGGGCGGAATTCCGCAAAAGAACGAAGTTCTCAACCGGGTGTACGCGAATGTGCTTGGTCGGCCCGTGCTGGTCCCCACGAAGAGCGTGACTAGCTTGGGTTCTGCGATCTTTGCGTTTCTGGCTGCCGACACTTTCAAGACGATTGAACAGGCGCAGGACAAGATTTGTCCACCACACCGCGTGTATGAACCGGATCGCTCGGAGCAGCGCGTTTATGACGAACTCTATCGGCTGTTCAGTCGTCTGTATTTTACATTCGGCAAAAAGGAAGCTGATATGGGCGATGTGTTGCCTGCGTTGATTCGCGTCTCAGAGACGGCCAACCGGGCGTGAGCAGCATTCTGGTCGTGAGTTAGTCTGCCTTCGAGAGCGCGGCGTATACGGCGCGAGCTTTTTGTAGCAGATCGAGAACAGCAGTCTTTTCTGCCACCGTATTCCAGTTTGTGTTCGACTCGGTGGAACTTATCATCCGATCAACCCAGGCCAGAAAGTATTGCGCATCCTGGGTTGATTTGGGCTCAGATCCTGCGCCGCGCACGTAAACCGGGCTTGTGGTCGCATAAGGGAAAGCATCCAGGACAGGCATTTCCGGCTGATCGGCCAAGGCTCGTAGCAGGCACCAACCGCTGCTCGGCGCGGGAATGGAACCTTCGACAGTTGCGCTCTCGTGGGCCGCGTCAACTTTCAGTTCACGCATGACCTTGCCGTTGCAAACTACTTGTAAGTGGTCCACTGGGACGAAGGAGCGCAACCAAGCGGTGAATTGGAGTTCGTGCTGACCCGGCGGGAGCTGTAATTCATCGCCCGGAAGTTTCGCGCCCAGCGTGAATCCAAGTAGTGGGCCGTTGGTTGCGAACGTGTGTCCGCGCTTCAGTGAATCCAACCACGGCGGGTGCGCGATCTTGCCCTCCGGCACTCGCACATAAACGCGGTTCAACCCCACTGGACCGCGCAACGAAGCAAGGTTCGACATCGCGTCGGTCCCCGCAGCGGCCGGCAAATGGAAGCCGAGATTCAGCAGGCGGTACCAGACCGAGGTTGTCGCGAGATGGTCGCTGAATCCTAGGACCTCGATGTAGTCCACTTTGCCCAGGGCGACGTCAACCGGCAGGGCATGCCTCAGATCGGGGTTGTTTCGAGGGTCGGGAGTTTCATCATACGGATGCACGTAACCAGCCAGCGCATACTGTTCGTGCGCAAGGTCTATTACTTTTGAATTTGGAGGAAATGCGCTTGCGGCCGACGTGTTCGAATATCCGGCATACGCTGGAAGCAGGAAGTGATCTTCCAGGTTTAGCAGCCCGACATGCCCCCAATAGCTGGTGTGGAATTCCTGTCCGTGAAACAGCAGCGTGGTTGCCGTCGATGCAGGATCGGCGCCAGGTCTGAAGTAAGCAATATCTGGTACGCGCTGCTCCTTGTTGACGATCAAGTTCTCGACGATCGAGAGGTTTTCCGATTCCGCCTGCTGAATCATGTGCTGCGGAGTGTTACGGTACTCGCCCCCATAGTTCATGTGGACGTGAACATCTCCACTCACCCAGCGGAAGCCAGGGTCGCGCGGAATATCGAGCGTGCGCAGATGCAGGACAAGCTTTACTTCCTCGCCCGCTTTGGCTTCAACGGTTCTTTCCTCCACCCGATATTCAAAACCCTTCATCGCTAGCACGGTGGCTTGTCCTGCCGGAACCGTCACCACGTCGCTGCCACGGCTTGCGAAGTAGTGCGCCTCAAATCGCTGAGCGCCGCGCACGAAACTGTCATCTGCCTGCATCCATGCGTTATCCGGTGCATATGCACGGCCATCTTCGCCAGTCACAAAAATACGAGCGGGCGTGACGTGCCCCTGCGGATCGAGCACGGTAATTGCGAGTCGAGCAGTCGGCGTCAAATATTGTTTGTTTCTGGCAACGATCGGCGTCTGTTTGCCACCCGGCAAATCAAGAATCCACAGAGAAGTGTGCCCAGTGCGATTGGAGATGAACCCGATTTGCTTGCCGTCCGGAGACCAGCGAGGATTGATGTTGTCGTAGTCTCCGTAGGTCAACTGGAAGGCGTCACCGCCATCGGCGGGCACAGTCCAGAGCTGGTGCCACTGCTGGCCCAGATATGACGCGTACACGATGCGCTTGCCCTCGGGAGAAAACTCCGGTCTCGCCTTCCAGTTAGTCTCCTCGTAGTGGATTTCGTGTGCGGGCTCGTCGGCCCCAGCCTTCCTGCGCCAAAAGCCACCGGTGCCGTAGAGGTGCCCGCGATTCGAAACGTAAAGAATCTCGCTCCCGTCCCGCGACCATGTTGGGCTGATCTCGGTGTCAAATTCACTGTAGTAATAGCGGGGAAGCGGGCTTTTGTCCTCGCCGGTCACGCGTTGAATATGGGAGAGTTCGCCATTTGCAAAATCGCCGCTGAAAATATGGAAACGACGATTGTATGAAGTGGAGACAAAGACGATCCGCTTTCCGTCTGGCGAAAACCGAGGATCTACGTTGACTGCGCCTCCGGAAGTGAGCTGGTGAGTGCGCATGGTCTGAAGATCAAGCGTCCACAGTTCCATCGCGTCTCTAGCGTAAGTCACATATACGATCCAGCGGCCATCCGGTGAGCCGTCAGGCTGGTAGTCGTACCCTGCGCTAGCGGTGAGTTGCTGCGCGCTTTCTGTGCCGACTTGTTGCCGCCAAAGAGATCCGGCCATCGAAAACACGAGGGTGCGCGAGTCCGGCATCCAGGCGACAGAATTAGGGCCCGTCGTGGGTTGGGGCAGATACATTTCGCGATAGTAGTAGGGCTCAGGCAGGTCAATTTGCGCCAACACTGGTTCACGTTTCGCGGCACTCTGCTCTTGCGCGCGGGCGTGATGCAGAAAGAGAAAGCTTGTGATTAGCGCGAAGGCGCACGCTCCTAACCACGCCGTTCCCCGGCTTGACACCAGTGATTTCAAGTCTTGCGCTACTCGATCCTCTGCAAGCATCACTTCGGGCTTGAAGTAAGAGTTTTCAAGAAGCTGTAGTAAAAATCCAGTCCTCGGTAGAACGAGTCCACCCCGACTCTCTCATCACGTCCGTGCTCGCGATCATCGTTGCGATCAACTGCCACGCCTGCGATTTCGTAGGTTGGCATTCCCATGGCGCTGGTATAGATCCCATCCGACGCTCCTCGAGCCATCGTCGGCACCACCGGCGTGCCGGGCCACATCGTGCCCGCAACTTTCTCGACGACGCTGAGTACATCGGGGCGCAAGGATTGAGAAGCAAAAACTGGATTGCTGGGTGGAGTATCGGAAGGCTCGTGTGCATCACTCACATACTGCACAGCGACCGCTGGGTCAGCCAGTATCTGCACCAGCTTTTCCCGTATTTCTTGCTTCGAATGTCCGGGAAGCAGGCGGCAATTCACGGTGGCTTCGGCACGCTGAGGTAGAGCGTTGTTCGCATGCCCCGCATTCATTCGCGTGGCCACGCAAGTCGTATGCAGCATGGCGTTGTCGTTCACGTCATGGGAAAGCCGCGCTGCTGCGGCCTGGTCCGGTGGGTTTCTCAGGACTGCTTTCATGTCGGCGGAGCGCGGTCCAGTCTCGACACTAGCCATTCGCTCATAGTACCCGCGGGTTACGTCGTTCAACTCAAGCGGGAAATTGTATTGCTGCAAGCGGACGAGAGCAGTCGCTAGCTCATAAACAGGATTCTGCGGCTTCGGAAGGGAACTATGCCCGCCCGAATCGGTGACAATCAGTTGGTAATCGGAATAGGTCTTCTCGGCCGCAACCACTTCAACCACGAACGCCTTGCCGTGGTCGGTCCAGACGGTAAGGTCGTCGGGGTTCAGGACAAATTCCGCATCAATCAGATCGCGATGGTTCTTCAATAGCCAATTCACTCCGTTCGATTGTCCGCCTTCCTCGTCAGCAGTCAGAGCGAGAACAATGTCACGATCCGGGACGAATCCCTCCTGCCTCATCTTGATCAGGGCGGCAATCATGATCGCATCGCCGTCTTTCATGTCCTGAGTGCCGCGGCCGTAGAAATAGCCATCTTTTTCGACGAATTGGAATGGGTCTGTGGTCCAATCTTCGCGGCGGGCTTCGACCACGTCGAGGTGTCCGATCAGTAGCACCGGTTTGTGTTTGTCCGAACCATGAAACCGGACGACGAGGTTTTCTTTGCGGTCGTTGGGACCAAGCACATGAATGTCGCTCTCAGGAAATCCCGCCTCGCGAAAACGTTTCGCTACAGCTTCCGACGCGCTAGTTACGTTGCCCACAGAATCTGTCGTATTGATTTCGATGAGCTGTTTGAAGATGTCGTGGGCAAGCTGCTTGGTGGGATCGTCGATTTGGGCGCGGGCGCTGAGAGTGAAGACGGCGGCTGCGCATAGGATAAAGAGCAAGCGATTCAATTATTTCCCTCCGCTCGGCGAACGTTCAAGTTATCAGAAGCGATGACGTGTAGCCAAGCGCGGCCACGTTCTTGCGAAACAGCCGCAGAACGAAATGAATTTTGCACAAATTCCTATTGCAAAAATTTTGGAATCATGGCATCTTGAAATATCTTCTTACGAAAGGACGCCCGAATTGGCGGATTTCACAACTAAAACGCTAAGCGGGCAACATCGGCGAGTAGTCAGCCGAGGTTGCTATAGGGCGTCGCTCCGGTCGCGCTAGGCGATCTTCTTTGGCCGATTTCCGGCGCTCTCCGCAAAACTAAAACCGAGCTGGGTGGCGTAGGCTGTGGTTCCTTCGATTGAACCTCGACAATGCCGCTGCCGCTGATTCCCCCAGCGTAGCTCACAAGGTCAGTGGTGTTTGGCCACGGATACTTCTTTGGCGAAACAGCCTTCGGGCTGTGAGGTTCGAATCCTCATGGGCGCAAGCCCTGCCGTGTCCGCTTGTTCCCTGACCGAAAGTTTTTTGTTAGCTATGACCATGTGGGGACGGGCGCCCTCGCCCGTCCGGCCGAGCGAAGCTCGGCTGCAATCCACTTCGGCCGGTGGTGAAGACTACGGTTACTTCGCCTCATAAGCGGGTGGTCGCAGGTTCGAATCCTGCCACGGGATTTATGCCCGTGTAGCTCAGGGGTAGAGCACCTAATACCGTGTCGCTTGTTCCCCGGCCCTAAACAATTCGATGGAGCGATGGGCGTCTCGCCCGTCCAACTAATCTCCCGGCGATGCGCCGGTTAGAAGGAACGCTTTATGGACGAAAGCAAACTGATAACGATCACCAGACCTGGCGATAACGAGTCGCTCTGCCGAACCTGCTACTGGGCTCACGCTCAGAAGGGTTTTCGCGAGAGCGAAGAGGTCATCTTCTGCGCGTTCGGTCCAATGAGGAAAGTACCGTTCAAGGTCCGCGACTGCACGGATTACTTGAATCGGATTCTGCCGACTCGGCAACAGATGGAACAGATCGCGCTGATCATCCCGACCGAACCGGTGCGCAACCGAGTTGGGTTTTCCGGCCTGGGTTTCAGCAACGAGTCGGAAGAGGAAGAAGTGATCTCGCACATGGAATAAAATTCGCCGGTGGTGAAGGTGAGGGATACTTCGCAATCGCAGGTTCGACTCCTGCCGTGGATATGAGTCCGCGTAGCTCAGTGGATAGAGCGGCCCCTTAGCCGTGCAATCCCCGGCGGATAAAGCGGATTCCTCGCGGCTGAAGCCGCTCGGGATGACAACGATAAAATCCGGACGGCGGCACGGCTGAAGCTGTGCCCTGATACGAAACTTAAGAAAATTCGCTGGTGGCGTAGGTTACGGCTACTCCGGCTGAGGTAATCGGGTTGTCCCGATTCCTCAGAGGCAGCTTGTCTTGCCAGTGCCGTCGCCGCATATTCCCCGGAGGAGAAACAGCAGGTTGCTGACCGCTAAAGCGGTTCGGAATGATAGGACGTTTCTGGTGGGAAGGTTCTGGCAGGAGTTTGAGTCTAAGAGCCAACGACCGACGACCAACGGCCAACGACGAACGACCGGCTTTACGAAAGGAGGCCACATGGCCCGACTAAACACACTCAACCTCAATTTTGGACCTCGCACCCACGAGGGCGCACCCGCCCGTCACATTTCTCCAGAGCTGCAGCTGCGGCGTTCGGTGCTGGCGTGCCTGCTCTGGGAGAGCCAGTTCTACGAGGACGGAGTCGAGATCGCCGGCCGCATCGCTGAGCTGGTGCCAAAGGTCGCTGCCGAGAAGGTGGCTGCGCTCGCTATCGAAGCACGTGAGCAGATGAAGCTGCGTCATGCGCCGCTGGCGCTCGTCCGCGAGATGGCGCGTCACAAGACGCACCGCGCGCTTGTCTCGGAGACGCTCGCCCGCGTTATCCAGCGTGCCGACGAACTCGCGGAGTTTGTTGCCATCTACTGGAAGGATGGGCGAGTGCCACTCTCTGGCCAGGTGAAGAAGGGACTGGCTGCGGCATTGCCGAAGTTTGATGAGTATCAGCTCGCCAAGTACGATCGTGGCGGGCCTATCAAGCTGCGTGATGTGCTCTTCCTATGCCATGCCAAGCCGCGTGACGCAGCCCAGGCGGGCGTGTGGAAGAAGCTGATCTGGGGACGCCTGAACGCGCCCGACACTTGGGAGGTTGCTCTCTCGGCTGGTAGCGACAAGCGTGAGGCGTGGGAGCGCCTGCTGCGCGAGCAGAAGCTGGGCGCGCTCGCCCTGCTTCGCAACTTGCGCAATATGCACGAGGCCGGAGTAGACGAGTCGCTCGTGCTCTCTGCGCTGGGCTCGATGAGCACGGCGCGTGTGCTGCCGTTCCGTTTTCTCGGCGCGGCGCGACACGCTCCGCAGTGGGAAGAGGCGCTCGAGCAGGCGATGCTCAAGTGCGTCGCGGGCGCGGAGAAGCTGCCAGGCCACGTTTTGCCAGGTAAGACGATTGTCCTGGTGGACGTCTCCGGCTCGATGACGGCGCCGCTGTCTCGCCGTTCCGATATGCAGCGCACTGATGCGGCCTATGGGCTGGCGGTGCTTCTGCGCGAAATCGGAGAGAAGGTCGCGGTGTACAGCTTCTCCGACGGGCTGGCTGAGGTGCCGGCGCGCCGTGGATTCGCCCTGCGCGATGCCATCGATGCGTCTCAGCGCCACAACAGCACCCAGCTCGGCAAGGCGGTCGAGATCCTCAACCGCACGGAAAAGTACGATCGCCTGATCGTGATCACCGACGAGCAGGCCCATGACAGCGTGCCCGGACCGGATGGCTTGCGGGGAGAGAGCCGAAGTGGAGACCACGAACCATGTGGGGACGGGTGCCCTCGCCCGTCCGGCGGCCTGGGTTCATCGGGCCGCAGCTCTGGCTACATGATCAACGTAGCCAGCTACAAGAACGGCGTCGGCTACGGCAAATGGACGCACATCGATGGCTGGAGCGAGTCAGTCATCGAGTACATCCGCGCGCTGGAGCAAACGGGCTGGGTGAACTGAAAAGCGTGTGGGGCGGACGCCTTTGCCCGCCCTGCGCGAATGAGCTGCTGTTCTCAGTTTGAGGCCGCAATTTGCGATCTCAAAAAGTCTTCCATCAACGGCTGCCGGTTTTTGGGTGGAGCAGCGCTTCCAGCGCTGCATCAAACCCCGGCCGACAATGCACGGCTTTAGCCGCCGACCTACCTCAGCGGCTAAAGCCCGTCTCTTGCAAGTGCGAACTGTTTGCAGGCCCGCCAGACTTGCGCCACACCGAAACAATGTGGAATTCCCTCATTGTTGTCAAGGATGGTCGAAATGGAACATGTCGAACAGATCGCCCAACGCCGGACTGTTAAGCGGAACGTAAGGATTGCCTTTCGCCGAAACCGGGTTTGGAAAATTGTCCCGGCTGCGAACCGTCAGCGGTCTCAGACCCCAATTCCGCTCGATGAACTTCAGGATCGAGACATGGTCCCCATAAGTGTGGTTGACGTGGCCGCCCTTGGTGAAGTTCGAAACGATGATGAGCGGAATGCGTGGCCCATCGCCAAAGAAATCCAGCGGTTGCATGTATCCGGAGTCATAGAAACCACCGCCTTCGTCGAAGGTGATGATGAGCGCGGTCTGGGCCATCACGTTCGGTTTGGATTGCAGCAGATCGACAATCTTCTTTGCCATGCCCTCGAAGAGATCAACTTTGGACGAGGCTGGGTGACCATCTAGCAAACCGTCTGGCTTGATGAATGAAACCGCCGGCAGGGTGTCATTTTGGATGGCAGCATACTGCATGATCGGCGTTTGCAGGAGGAACTTTAGCGCTACAGGTAATCTACTCAGGAACGCTCTGTTCTTCGCTGTGGGCGCGGAGAACGCGATCGACCGAATATGGCGCCCGCCGAGTCGGCTCGTGATAATGGCGGACTTGTAGCTCACCTAACAGTCCGATCGCCAGCAGGTTCAGGCCGGCCAGCAACAGCACGGCCGCAAAAATCATCATCGGGCCGTGTTCCATCATGACGTGAGTGTGGTGCACAAACTTCTCGACAAATAACCAGAACGTGATGCCCGTTCCAGCGAGAATTCCCAGCATCCCGACTGTGCCGAAAAAGTGAAGCGGACGTCCGAGATATTTCAGCAGGAAGCGGATCGTGATCAGGTCAAAAAAGACGCGGAAAGTGCGGGAAATGCCGTAATGTGAATTTCCGCGCTCGCGATTCACATTGCGGATGGGTACTTCGCAGATCGAAGCACCGTGCCACGAAGCCAGGGCAGGAATGAAGCGATGTAGTTCGCCATAAAGCGGGACTTGTTCGAGGATCTCGCGGCGGTAGGCCTTGAAAGTAGTCCCGAAATCGTGAATGTCTACGCCACTGAGTTTCGCCATCAGCCAATTGGCACAACGGGACGGAATGCGGCGCAGCCAGAGATTGTCGATGCGTTGCTTGCGCCACCCGCTAACGATGTCATACCCCTCGGAGATTTTCTCGAGAAATAGAGGAATGTCGGTGGGATCATGCTGCAAGTCGCCGTCCATGGCGATGATGTACTCGCCGCGGGCATGGTCGAAGCCAGCCGCCAGGGCCGAAGTCTGGCCGAAATTCCGCCGCAACCGCACGACCGTTACCCGGCTATCCACGCCGGCGATCTGGCGCAGCAGGGGAAAACTATCGTCAGACGAGCCATCATCCACAAAAACGATTTCGAAGCTGTCCCCGTTCGTCTCCATAACCGCCTTCAAGCGGTCGTAGAGGTCGGTGACGTTTTCCTGCTCGTTATGCAGGGGTATAACGATTGAGTATCTGGGCATGAAGTTTTTATTATACGGTCTCGGTCCCTAATCAGTCAGATGAACAATCAGCTTAGGAGGATGCAGGGAACCAGATCGACAAATGGTAGATAAGGCTTTCCGTTCTATGATGAGGGGTCGGACGTGCTCATAAACGACTGAGGTCACGAATGACTGTGCTTATCATGTTTGGCGGCTTCATGGCGGCGGTGACTGCCATGACTTACCTTGAAGTCCGGCGCATTCGGAAAAGGCTTGCGCCGAAGTAGCGAAATCGAATTCAGAAAAAGCCAGGGAGCGGACACGAAAATGTCCGCCCCACACGCGGTCTAAAATCTAACCCGGTCCTTGCGGATATGCAGGCAAATCCGGAGGACGCGGCGGCAACTTCTTCGGGTTCTCCTGGATCGCCTTCATTACCACCTCGATCGCCTTGTCCAGTTGCGGATCTTTTCCGCTCACCACCTGCTCGGGACGGTTCTCGACCACGATGTCTGGCTGGACACCGTGATTCTCAATGATCCACTTGCTATCCAAACCATAGCGTGAGAATTCAGGACGAGTGATGTAGCCGCCATCCATCAGCGGAATGTTGCCGCGAATGCCACGCACACCGCCCCAGGTTCGCTCGCCAATGAGCGGGCCAAGTTTATAGAACTTAAACGCATAGCTGAAGATATCGCCGTCAGATGCAGCGTAATGGTTGGTTAAACAGACCATTGATCCAACAAAGGTGTTCGGCGGAGTAGTGCTGTTTTCCCAGTTGCGCGCTGAATCCATGGCTGAGAGGATGCGACGCAGACGTTCGAAGATCAGTTCATCGACAAAGCCGCCGCCGTTATAGCGGACGTCAACGATCATGCCTTGCTTGCGAATTTGCGGGAAATACTGCTTCACGAATTCATCAAGTCCGGGTCCGCCCATGTCCGGCAGATAGACGTAGCCGACCTTGCCCCCGGTCGCTGTATCCACTTTCTTGCGATTGGTCACAATCATGTTCAGCTCGCGCAGGTTGTACTCGTCGTTAATCGGTTTGGCTTGCACATTGCGAGACCCCTCTTCGGCTGGCTTGGAGTTCACGGTGAGCGTGACCGTCTCATTTGCGGTATTCACAAAAAGTTCGTAAGGATCCTGGGGCGCACGCAGGGAACGGCCATTCACTGCGAGCAGATAGTCCCCTTCTTTCGCATTTATACCGGGCTCAGTAAGCGGGGAACGTAGCTGGGCATTCCAGTTTTCTCCAGGATAGATTTTCTTGATGCGATACATGCCGCTAGCCTGGTCGAGCTCGTAATCCACGCCGAGCAGGCCGACATCCACCGGATGCAGATCGGCATACTCTCCACCTCCTACGTAAGTGTGCGAGTTGGAGAGCTCACCGATCATCTCTGCGAGAATGTATGTAAGCGAGTAACGGTCTGAGGCATAAGGCAGAAGCTGGGCATATTTCTCGCGCATCTTCTCCCAGTCCACACCATTCATAGCAGCTTCGTAGAAGTAATCGCGCTCCTGCCGCCAGACTTCGTTGAACATTTCCTTCCACTCTTGTGCGGGGTCGATTTCTGCACGCATGCCGTTCAAGTTGAGCGCGCCGTCCCCGACTTTCTTCGGTTCTCCTCCAGGTTTAGCGTCAATGATCCCGTAGGTATGGGCTGCGTGAGGGGCTCCGCCTGCAGCTTCGTAGAGCAGTTTTGAGCCGTCAAACGAAAGCGCGAAGTGCTCGACGTTTTCGATCAAAGTCTTTTCCTTACGTTCCTTAAGGTCATAAGTATGGACGGCTGAACTTTCTCCGGGAACCGGCCCGGAAAGGCCTTGAATCGGAGCAGTGGAGTAATAGAGGAAGCCCTTGGCGGCAGCAAAGGTGCGGATGACTGCAGGATCCATAGGGACAGCAACCACTCGGTCCTGGATGCCATCGAGATCAACCTTGACCTCCACTGGCTTCTCCTTTTCTTTTTTCTCCTTGTCCTTGTCTTTAGCCTTATCTTTGTCGTCTTCGGTTCCCTTGGCCTCGTCCTTCTTGGCTGCCTTTTTCGACTTTGGGTCGGTAGCGGCGTCCTGCTCCAACGTCATTGGCGACGGTTCCGCCTTCTTCACTTCCGTCTCATCGCTTTGCACGCCGAAGGGCGAAGCTTCGTCTTTCTTAAGCGTCACGACATAAACGCGAGTGGTCTTCGGATTGGCGAACTCAAAATCAACATTCCCCAATACTTCGTTGAAATCGCGATCTGACAGGTAGTAAAGATACTTGCCCTCCGGATCGAACGTCGGGTTATAGCTGTTGGTCATGCCCGAAGTCACGGCACTGGATTTGTGGTCAGCTAGTGAATAAAGATGCACGACCGCATAGTTGTTCTCTTCTTGCTTGTCGTAGGCCAGCCACTTGCTGTCAGGCGCCCAGGTGTAATTCGTGATCTCGGCGTACTTTGCACGATCAATCTGTATGGGCTTCTTCTCGGAGACGTCGATGTACCAAAGGTTAAGGTCTTTATCAGCCCAGGCGATTTTCTTGCTGTCGGGCGACCATGCCGGCGGAAACTTGAATCCCTTGTAGCCGCTGGTGATTTGCTGCTCCTTGCCCAGACCATCCTGAGGCGCGACGTAGATTTCGTCCTCACCGGTGCGATCAGTAATATAGGCGATCCATCGCCCATCCGGTGACCATGAAACCTTTTGTTCGCGGATTCCAGGGGTACGAGTAAGGTTGCGAATACTTCCTTCTTTTGCGGGGACGGTGAACACATCGCCGCGGGCAGCAAACACTGCGCGCTTGCCATCAGGTGCGATGTCAAAATCAGTGACCAGCTTGCTTACGTTGTCCCAGTGCTTCATCACCTGAGCGCGATCGGCGGGCAGCGAGATGTTGAGCTTCTTGGGCTCTTTCGACTGGAAATCGTATCTATAAAGGTAGCCGGCGTTTTCAAATACGATTGAGTCAGGCCCGCGGCTCGGCCACATTACGTCCCAGTCTGTGAAATGCGTAATTTGCTCGACTTGCTTGGAGCCAAGATCGTAAGCGTAAAGATTCAAGTGATGTTCAGGCCCGCGATCCGAGGTGAAATAAATAATGTTTTCATGCCACATCGGGAATGTATCCGTATATTCCGTGTGGGGAATGTCCTCGCTGGAATTGTTCTTGAGATCGTAAATGGTGATGGACTGCGCCAGTCCGCCGGTATAGCGCTTCCACTGCCGAAAGTTGCGGAAAATCATGTTGTAAGCGATTTTCGTGCCGTCAGGCGAATAAGAAACCAGTCCGCCCTGGTCCATGGGCAGCGGCTGCGGCAAGCCGCCGTCAATGCTGACCGTGAACGGGCGCTTGATCCATCCATTCTGAGCATCGCGGCGCGAAAGAAAGACGATGCCTTTGCTGTCAGGAGTCCAGGTAACCACTTCGTCGTGGATTCCCATGCGGTCGCTCAACGGTTGTGCGCTGCCCTGGTAAAACGTCAACTGCCTAGGCTGCCCGCCATCGGAAGGCATGACATAGACGTTAAAGTTGCCGTCGTACTGGCCGGTGAAGGCGATCCATTTTCCGTCAGGCGAAAATTTCGGAAACAGCTCGCGCCCCGCGTGAGAGGTGATGCGGCGGGCGACACCTCCGGAAGTTGAGGCCAGCCAAAGATCTCCGCCATACATGAAAACTACTTTGTCCTTATAAATGTCGGGAAAGCGCATCAATCGCCCTTCCTGCATTTCCTGGGCGAATGCGATCGAGGAATACGCCATCACAAAAAGGACAAACCACGTCTTCAGACCAATCATGAGCGCTCCTTATATTCGGACTTCGAGAAACGATGGCTGGTAACATTCATGTGACCAGCCAGCGACAAACGTGCGATTTTAACAGCTTTGCAGGGGCCGTTGTCATCCGGTCTTAAAGAGAATGTCAAGGCTATTTCGACAGACACTAACCCGATGGCTTGGACGCACGGAAATCAAAATCGTGAGCAGGTTCGATAAAGGACCTATAATTTCGTCCGACAGTTTCAACGGCGCAATGGAGGTACGACTTGGGCGACAGAAAAGTTTCAGGCAGCATGGATCAAGGACTTTCGCGGCGCGACCTTTTGCGGACTACCGCCCTCGGAGCGGGTGCGGCACTGGTTCCGGCCCTCTCCCCAGGACGTGCACTGGCTTCCGCTCCGGCTTCTGCTCCAGGCAGACGGTTTGAGTTTGAGGAGGTCACGATCTCGGACCTCCAGTCGCGAATGAAGTCTGGGGAACTGTCCGCCCACTCATTGACCCAGACTTATCTCGCACGAATCGATGAAATCGACAAGAAAGGCCCGACGCTCAACAGCGTGATCGAGGCGAATCCCGAGGCTCTGGCCATTGCGGCAGCGCTGGACAAGGAACGCCAGGCAAAGGGACCACGCGGGCCAATGCACGGAATTCCGGTACTGATCAAAGACAACATCGAAACCGCCGATCGCATGCAGACCACGGCAGGCTCGCTGGCACTGGTTGGTTCGCGGCCCGCACAGGACTCGGGTGTAGTGCGGAAGCTGCGCGATGCCGGAGCGGTGGTCCTTGGCAAAACAAATTTGAGCGAGTGGGCGAACATCCGCTCCAGTCACTCCACCAGCGGATGGAGCGGACGCGGTGGACCAACCAGGAATCCGTATGCGCTTGACCGCAACGCTTGCGGATCGAGTTCCGGGTCGGGAGCAGCCACTTCGGCGAACCTGTGCAGCGTGGCAGTGGGATCGGAGACGGACGGCTCGATCGTTTGCCCATCGTCAGCGAATGGGATTGTTGGGATCAAGCCGACGCTGGGTCTCATCAGCCGCGCTGGAATTATCCCCATTGCCCACAGCCAGGACACGGCCGGGCCGATGGCGCGTACGGTCCGTGATGCAGCGATTCTTCTCGGCGCTCTTGCGGGGCCCGACACTCGCGACAGCGCCACTGCAGAAACTGGCCGCAAGATGCAAAAAGACTATACCCAGTTTCTTGATCCGAACGGGCTGCGCGGCGCGCGCATCGGTGTGGCGCGAAAGTACTTCGGATTCAATGATGCGGTCGACGAACTGATGAACCATCTGGTCGAAGAAATAAAGTCCGCCGGCGCGATAATCACTGATCCTGCGGACCTTGAATCTCACGGAAAATTCGATGACACCGAGTTGCTGGTGCTGATGTACGAACTGAAAGCGGACTTGAACGCCTATTTGGCGTCGCGTCCGGATGCGCAGGTACGCTCGCTCGCCGACGTGATCGCGTTCAATGAGAAGAACAAAGACAAAGAGATGCCATATTTCGCGCAGGACCTGTTTTTGAAAGCTCAGGAGAAAGGTCCACTCACCGACAAAGAGTACGTCGCTGCACTGGCTGCGAATCACAGCCTGTCACGTGAGCATGGAATAGACGGAGTTATGGACAAGTTCCATTTGGACGCGATCGTGGCCCCGACAGGGGGGCCGGCGTGGATCACCGATCTCGCAAACGGCGATCATGCCGTGGGGGGTAGTTCGAATGCCGCGGCGGTCGCTGGGTATCCAAACATCAACGTGCCGGCAGGATTTATTTTCGGGCTCCCAGTCGGGATTTCGTTCTTCGGGCGCGCCTGGAGCGAACCGGTGCTGCTGAAGATTGCTTATGGTTTCGAGCAATCGGTGAAAGCGAGGAAGCCGCCGAAGTTTTTAGCGGAGATCAAAATCTAAAGGCGTTAACCACGAAAGGACACTGAGAGAACGATTTCAGATTGAAGATTTTAAATTGGAGATTTCAGATCCATCCAATTACCTCACCTTCAGATCGCCTGCTAGTTCCAACCGTCTTTAATCTGCAATCTGAAATCCCCAATCTGCAATCCCCAATTTGAAATCTGCAATCTGTCTCTACTCGTAGCGTAGCGCTTCGATAGGATCCAGATTCGCCGCTCGTACAGCGGGAAACATGCCGCTGACAACTCCGACCAGCGCCAGAATGATGGTTGAGATCAGGAGCACTTGTGGGGCTACGATCAGACGAATATCGCCAGCTTCGGCGTGTTTCGCCAATGCGCTGTAAAGCGTGAGCTTGCCTACGGAAAAAGAGACAATATAAGAAAGCAGGATTCCGCATATACCGCCGACGGCCGTAATCACCATGGCTTCAGCTAGAAACTGGAAGAGAATGTCTCTCTTGCTCGCGCCCAGCGCCTTCTCAACGCCGATTTCGCGCGTTCTCTGGGTAACCGAGACCAGCATCATGTTCATCAGACCGACGCCACCGATTCCCAGCGTGATGGTCCCGATGAACGCCAAAAGAACTTTCAATGCCACCGTGATGACGTTGAACTGCTCGAGCTGTTTCTGCGCGTCGAATACGAACACCGCTCGTTCGTCATCCGTCTTGAAGCCGTGTTGGAGTCCCAGCGCTTCACGGATGCTCTTGGTCATCTTGCCGTGGTCGAGCCCCATCGAGTCCAACCACATTCCGCTCAGATAGTGATTATCCCGGAGCACATCCATGGAGTTGTAGGACGCATACACGACGCGGTTGTCGTCGTTGTCCGCCTCCTGCATACGCGGCTTCAGCACCCCTACGACCTTGAATGTCACGCCGTTGATCCGAATGGATTCGCCGATCGCCTGCATCCCTGAGAAAAGCTTGTCCTTGGCTTCCGATCCCAGGACAACAGCATAAGAGTGGCTCATGTTGTCAGCCTCATCGAGAAACCGGCCTTCGTCGACGTTTAACGCCCATATGTCCCCGAGTGGCGGGTCGATGCCCAATATGTGCAGGCTGAAGGCGCGCGAGCCGTTCTGCACCGTCCCATCGGCTTCACCAATGCGGGAAACATGTCTGGCCAAAGGAACGACATTGCGTAGGAGTTCGATATCTTCGTTGGTGAAGCGCACTTGCACCCCAGCTTTGTTTCCTCCTGCCTGCTGCGAAGTTCTGCCGGGATAAATGCCGACCGCGGTCGCGCCGAAGGAGTCCCAGATATTGCGAATCGCACGTCCGAAACCTTCGCCGTATGCCAGAAGCAGTACCACTGTGGCTATGCCCCATGCCATGCCGAGCATGGTCAGTAGCGTCTTACGCAAGTCGTGACGCATGGCGCTGTATGCCTGAATGAGGATGTCGTATTTCATCTATTCCCTTCGCAGCGCCTCGACTGGTTCCAGCAGAGCTGCTTTGCGTGCCGGATAGAGTCCCGCAACAATGCCGGCAAATGCCAGCGAGCCGATGGCCAGCACGGCGGTCGTGGGGACCAGCCGGGGAGTATCGAAACCCGGCGGCTGCGGCAACAGCGCTAACAGTGCCATGAACCCTGCGGCACAACCCATTCCGACGCCGCCGCTGATTAGTGTAAGGAATGCGCCTTCGGCAAAAAACTGAAATAAGATGCTGCGACTGGTGGCCCCTAGCGCCTTTCGCAGTCCGATTTCGCGCGTCCGATCTGCCACCGCAACCAGCATGATATTGATAATGCCGATGGCGCCCAGCCCCAGAGTGACCAGACCTACGCTGCCCAGAAACACGTTCATGGCGTCAAAAATTTTGCCGATGGCGTCCACAGTGCGGATGGTGTCCCACTCGTCGAACGAATCCGGATTGGTGTAGTCGAAACGGTGGTTTGTCCCCAGGACTTTATGTACTTCCTGCTTGGCGGTTTCGTGCAGATCGCGCATCTTGGGCTGATAGTTGACGAACGAGATTGCGTCATCGATGTCGCCGACTTTCAGCGGCGGGAAATTCTCGCGCATCACGGAAAAAGGGATGAAAATTTGCAAATTCCGCGTGTTGTTCTCGCCATGACCGATTCGCTTGAGCGCGCCGATTACCTGGAATCGGACTCCATTCAGCAGAATTGTGCTTCCCACTGAGGGCCAGCCTGGAAACAGCACGCGCCTCGCTTCGTCCCCAATAACCACGACAGCGCGTTTCTGAGCGACGTCCAGGTCGTTTAGCCACCGGCCTTCTGATATAGGGAGGTAGCGGATCTCATTAAAGTTCGCCGGGACGCCCAGAAGCTGGCCGCTGCTCTGGTAATAATCGCTCACGGCGCGAACGTCGCCGCGCGAGATCACGGGAGCCGCAAGCTTCACGTCGGGACACTTGGCGACGATGTCAAGATAGTCGCGGTAAGTCAGGTAATATTGGCGCAGGCTAGTGAAGCTGCCATTCATGGTTGGGGCGCGCCCTCCCCAGACGAACATCACATTCTCGCCGATCTCGTCAAACTGCTTCCTGTTTCCGGAGCGAAAGCCTTCGCCCAATCCCACGAGCAAGAGCAGTGAGCCCACGCCCCATGCGATCCCAAACATAGTAAGAAATGAACGCAGCTTATGCGCCCACAGCGTGCGAAGGGTCTGGCCGAAAATTTCCAAAAGAACACGCATCTTTACCCATACCCATGATACCTGAGCGGATGATCAGCTATAGGACGTGCGAACCGCTGCTTGGTTATACGGGCAGAGCAGCCGCAGAGTTCAATAAGAATTTGAGTTTCTGGGCACCAGAGCTGGACATACAGTATCTTCCGCGTCCGATATATCAGCCCCGGGAAGCAACCGGGACCGCTGCCGCGATTTCTAAAAGTCAAGCAAAACAGCTGTCTAGAAGAAAGGAGATATCTCTATGAAAAAAGCAATTCTTCTGAGCTCGTTGCTGGTGCTCTTTACGGCCTTGGCGCTTGCCCAGGACACGCAATCCAGCAGCCCCTCTGACAACGCAAGTGCGTCCGCGGGCAGCAATACAGTCCAGGGCTGCTTGAGCGGAAGCAGTGGCAATTACATGCTGACCGACTCGACCGGCGTCATGTATCAACTACAGGGCGACGAGTCCAAACTCAGCGCAAACGTAAATAAGGAAGTCGAAGTTACCGGCACAACGGGAGCAGAGGCGTCGGCTTCGGCAGCCAATAGTTCGGATAGCAGCGCTGCCGGAGACACCAGCTCCGGAGCGGCAAGCGGGACGCCAGCGGGGGCCTCGGCAGGCGCCAGCGCCAACGCCGCCAAAACACTGAATGTGACTTCGATCAAAAAGGTCGCGGACAGTTGCAGTTCTGGTAAGTAAGCTATCCATCCTCGACCGGGCTGATACTAAACGACAGCCCGTCGAGGAATTTTCCCGCATGCACTTCTTGCTGTTGCCGTCGTTCAATCTGCTGCCGACCGTCCGAGCCATTCTGCGGGCACTCACTTCTGGAGATCGTTTTGTGTCTCGCCACACGGTGATTGCACTTTCAGCGTACGGAGGTCTGGCCAAAGATTTCGAGGAGCACACGCATGGCTACTTCTATCCCGAGGTTCCCGGAACAGAGCGACAGCGCGAGTTCATTGGACTATAAGGGTGAGGGTTGCATTGTGCGCGGCGGGGTTCGGCGGATGGCCGGCCCGAAATAGCCTTTATGCAATTACGAGCTGCCGTTAACCACGGCAACTCGTTTTGGCTTCAGCGAACTCATCTTTACTGCACTACAAGCGTCACATTCACGTTGTGACTAATCGCGCCGCTCGTGGCGGTTACGGTGATGTTATAAGTGCCAGCAGGGGTTCCCGGATCAAATGCCGGGGTGGTTCCTGAGGCTTGGTTCGAAGGACCTGAAAGGCCGGAGCTGTTGGCGGCCTTCAGAAGGTAGTAGTAGGTGGTCGAAGGTGACACTGCGGAATCCGGATAGAATGACGATTGATTTGTGCTCGCAATCTGATTCGATGAGGACGGCGTGAAGCCATTGGTCGTGCTCCGGTAAACGGTATAGCTTGTAGCACCGGCCGATGCGAACCAGCCCAAGTTAATCTGGCTCGAAGAAACTACCGTGGCCGTAAGACTTGTAGGCGCCGCCGGTTGTGTTCCACCACCGCCACCGCCTCCTCCACCGCCCCCGCCACAGCCCAGGCCCAACAGTAGCAGGCCAGTGAGCAATGCACGAAGTATCAGCCGCCAATTGCGGCGGCGAGGATATGTAATCAGAACAATCGCCGAAAGCGGCACCAGCGACAGCCAGAGATAGCCAGAATTCCGAGCCGAGCTTTTGACAACGGCGGAATAGTGCGGCGCGGTGCTGGAAATTGTTAGGTTGACAGTGCCTATGGAAGAAATTGGATCAGGCGAAAGAACGCAAGTGGCTTCGTTTGGAAGGCCGGAACATGCTGTCGCACCAAACGTTACCGGGGCTGTGCCAGACTGAAAACCGACGAAGAGAGAATAGAACGCGGAACCACCAGGGCTGACAGTGAAGGAACTCTGTTTCGCCGTGAAGATGAAGTCAGTCCCGTTTACGGTGACGATGCTCGCGGACGGACTGCCAGACGACTGGTAATTGTTGTCTCCGCTGTAGTTTGCGAAATAGCCGTCAGTAAATTGAGGTGTGATGGCGATTGTGCCTTGCAGATCCAGGTTTCCTGTATTCGGATCTTTAATCGTTGCGTACGAAATGTTTCCTGAAAGGTTCCCAGTATTCGCGCCCGCGAGCGAAATCGTCCCCGTCGGTGCAATTGTCGAACTGGAGCCCAATACCGTGGCCACCAAATTCGTGGTGGACCCGGAATTTACGGGATTTGGCGAGGCCTGGAGATTAATTGTCGGCGTCGGATACTTGACTCGAACAGTAACGGAAGTGGAAGTTGCAGGCTGATAGTTGGCATCTCCGCTGTAAGTAGCGCTTAGCGTGTAGTTTCCCGGATTAGAAAAAGGGGAATTTGAACTAAAGAAGTTCGTACCGTAAGTCACTATCGGCGGGAAGCCTGAAGGAGGAATCGAATATGTAGCCCCGCTGCCGACAGACGGGCTTCCGTTAACAAGAAATGTAAATGTCCCGGTCGGAGTTACTCCCAGGCTTTGCGATTGGATAACAGCCCCACTTTGGTATTGGCCGCCGACAGACAAACAACATATGGTGGGCGAAGCGCTTATCGTCGTCGGGGCTGGCGTAATGCTGTAAGTTTTAGTCGCCGAACTAGCATTGAAGCTGCTGTCTCCTGCGTACTGTGCCTTTACAGAATCATTTCCGCCCGGCAACTGCACCGTCCGATCTTCGGTGTAACCTTGGCTGTTCAAAGCAAAGGTCCCGGCGTCAAGCGGGCTGCTGTTGTCGGTTAGGGTGAGATTGCCACTCGGGCAAGCGGCCCCGCCCAGGGGATTCGGCAAACAGAGCGTGCCGGAACTCCCAAAAACGTCAACTCTTAGCAAGTTTGGAGTCCCATAAACTGCTGTCGTTGCATTGTTGCTGAGCAAGTTTCCGTTCCAGTCAAACGTCACCAAGTCAATGTGCGGGCTGCTGTTTTCTCTTCCTACTGTGACGCTTACTGGGCCGGAATCGCTGCCGCCGAAGACGTTGTCTCCGGCGTAATGAGCGGTCACCGTATAAGTGCCGCCGGGCAGCAGGGCCGTCGTGCCCGAGACAGTTCCGTTCGACAGCGTGAATCCATCCACGCCGACCCCGGTGCTGGTCAGCAAAGAGGCATCTCCGGTGGGAGTTCCGCTGCCGCTGCCAGGAGCCACGCTGATATTCACGTTGACCGATTGGCCGTGCGTGATACCGCTAGTGGGCGGGCCCAGCGTAAGAGTTGTCGCCGAGGAGCGAAATGTGGCGGTGCTCCACTTGGTGACCAGGTTCTTCACGTTCACCGAGCCGAGTCCGGTGGCGAGATCATAGCCGGTGCCGGTGTTGTACCCGTTCAGGATTCCGTATTGATGCCCGGCAGTCTGAACCGTGCAATTGGGCGAGCCCGCCGTACATGGCATGGCAATCGTGCCAGTGGTGACGTCGTTGAACACGCAACTGGACCCGGAGCCATTGCTGGAATTGCACGACGCTGCGCTCTGCTGTGCCGCCAACTTGTAGAGCACGTAGTTGGCATTGCCTTGCCCATGCGGTGTCGGCACTTGCTGATTGACCAGAGCCATAATTCCAGCAAATGCGGGCGCAGAAGCGGAAGTCCCGCCGACGCCAAGAAACTGGGTGTTGGGGTTAGTTGGATCACAGGAACTACCGAAGACCTGGTCGGCCTCGCAAACAATATAGAAGCTCCCGGAGGGCGATCCACTCGCTGCGAACAGAGAAACGTCGGGCAGGTCCCGCACTCCGTCCGCCGGGACTCCTGGTGCCACCTGCCATGGGGGCTTAGGGTAGCCAGCGGTACAACTCGACGGGTGTTGCCCATCAGAAACCGTGCAATTGCTCTTGCCTCCCGAACCTCCTATAACATTTACGAAGCCGAATTGTATCAATTGGGAATTGTTGCAGTTGGTTTCTGCGTTGGTGCTGAACCCGAGCAGCGTTCCGAATACGGGATTGGTGCAGCTATCGTCCCAGGTTGTCTCAGGAATGTAGCTGATTGCGGATGCCTGAGTTGTGGTCGCATTGGTCGTCTTCCAGTAGAGGCTCGAGTTGGTCAAATCGAAAAAGTCGGTTCCGCCGACCGCCACATTGAATGGCGTTGAAGCAAACCCGCTCACTTGCAAACCAAATCGTGCGGGGCCCGGAGCATTGAAGTTGTCGCAGCCCGCCGCTCCGTTGTCCCCCGCAGAAATCATCACGGTGATGCCCTGCGCCGCCGCCTGCTGCCACATCGCGTTGAAACCTTGATTCCCCGCCGTGCCCAGACCCAGCTCGCAGAACCCATAACTCTCGCTCATTACCGGAGCCAGATTGTTGTCAATTATGTACAAGGCCGAGAGATCGATCCCCAAAGTCGTTTCCGTGCTCTGCGATACCACAAAATCGATGGTCGCTCCCTTCGCAACTGCGCTCGACCACTCAACGTCCAGGTCGGACTCTGTCTCTTCGCCATCGGACAAAATTCCTGGAGCCGGGCCGTCGTGGATCACATTTAAGGTCACCGGCGGCAAGCCAAAGAAATTTCGAAAATCTGCGATGTCCTGGGGATTGATGTCGGTCTCGCCGACAATTGCGATCGTCTCACCGGTGCCGTCAATCGCTGGAGAGGCATTCCACAATGGGGCAACGTTATAGATGGTGGCGAAATCATAGGGGCCAACTCCATAGCAGTTGTTCTGCACTCCGCAATTGCCATTGAGGGTGGTCAGGGGCCTTACCGGCGTCACCTGCCCGGTGGATTTGTCTCGCGACATCGTGCCAAGAAGATGCAGCATCGGCTTGGCAGGAAAATTATTCAGCGATAAGACACCCGCCACCGCAGGCGACAGCGCCGCTGGTATTTGCGGGTCGCTCGCATTTGCCCAGTGCTCTTGACCATGCACCAGATATTTGTGGATGGTGGTATGCAGCGCTTCTTCCACCTGCGCTTCGGCGCCAGAAAACTCGATCACAGTTCTTCCGTGGGAGACCCGATTCACTTGGAAACCGTGGGATTGCAGCCATCCGGTGACCAGCTGAATGTCTTGATCAGAGGGGCCGAACTGGACGCCAAACTCATCGGGCGTCAGCCACTTGTGATAATTCGGAGAGGCTTTGTCCTGCTGGTCGTCAAGGAGCTTATGCAACGCAAAGTCCTGCTGCGGGCTGCGCTTGAGCACCAGCAACATGCGCTGCATGGGTAGGTCAGGCGGAGCGGCGCCGATGTCAAACTGCGGTTGCGCCAGAGGATGCGTATTCCCTGTCAGCGTTGTGAGCTGGCTCTCTATCACGGGCTGAGTGATCAGCGGCTGTGGTGGCACTTGCTGGGCAGTGCCCAGGACTGCCAAGAACGAAAACAGCACCGAGAGACAAACAATGCGAGGGAGAGGTGTACCCATCAGTTACACTCCTGCCCATACCTGGGGCGAGCCTGGTTCAACTATCCTTCTAATTCCTGAAAACACAGAGTTGACTGAGGGGAAGAGCGAGCAACTCTGGATGCGAGAGATATTGCTCTATGAGTAACGTCTCGTCAAGCGAATTCTCGGGATTTTGACGATTTTCTAGCTCAGAGGACGGCAGAGAAGCAGAATTAGTCGCAGAATGAATGTAAGAAGCGCGGATGGGCCCCAACGGCCCACAAAAATTGAGTTTCTGTATGCCAGAACGAGCTAACGACCGACGGCTGGAGTTATTTGCTTCCCTCGGCTTCCTTATACAAATACTTGATTGAAGGCTTATAAATCACCAGGTTGGGAGCGGCTACGCGGTTTACCTTGATGCATACCCGGTCGTACCACTCGATAACGCCGTGAATCTCTTCGCCGTCAGAGAGCACGATAACCATCGGCGTTTTCGACTGCATCTGCTTCTGATAGTAGAAATTTTCAGCATTGGTCTGATCAGGTGGCGGAGCCTTTCGAGCTCCGTTCGAGCGGTCTGGCGAACGTTCAGGGCGCTCCCGCCGCTCTCCCATCCTTGCACCGCCCAGGTTCGGGCCAGAATGGATGGAATGGTTCAACAATGGGCGGATTAGCTTGCGATTGGCGAAGCCTTCTTTTTCAAGGTGACGCTCGGCTGGCACGGCTGGAACTATATCTTTCATGGCACCACCTATCCGACACGCTCTGCTTGCGGGCCACACAAAAAGGCGCGCTTTTGTGGGTACTGGAGGCGTGAGTTGCTACCTAAGCTAGCACAGGGCAGGGAAGGTGACAATCCCAGGCAAGCTGTAGACGGTAACCGGGGGATGTGACAGAAGTATGCCGGCAGATGGAGAGATCTCCCAATTCAGGTTTGCAGCACGCCCACTTTGAATTCTGGTACGTCGGGATTCAACGCTGCCGCTTCTAGCGCCATGGTGATGGCGTCTCGGGTGTCCATCGGATCGATAATTTTATCGATCCAGAGCCGGGCGGCGCCGTATCTGGGATCAGTCTGCTCGTCGTAAGTACGCTTAGTGGATTCGTAGAGTTCTTTTTTCTCTTCTTCACTCAACTGTTTTCCGCCGCGCTCGAGTTGCCGAATCTTGATTTCGACCAGCGTCCCCGCAGCCGAATCACCGCTCATGACCGCGTATTTAGCCGTCGGCCAGGCAAACATGAATCGGGGATCATAAGCCTTGCCGCACATGGCGTAGTGCCCGGCGCCAAACGATCCCCCCAGAATCACAGTGATCTTTGGCACGATGGAATTCGATACCGCGTTCACCATCTTGGCGCCTGCCTTGATGATTCCGCTCCATTCTGCATCGCGTCCGACCATGAATCCGTTTACGTCGTGGAGGAAAATCAGCGGCACTAGATTCTGGTTGCAGTCCATGATGAATCGCGCGGCCTTTTCAGCGGATTCGGTATAAATGACTCCGCCGAATTCCACTCGTTTGCGGCCTTCATGATCAGTGGCTTGCGCATGCAGCTTCTGGTTGGCCACAATGCCCACGGCAAAACCGCCGATGCGCGCGTAGCCGCAGATGATGGTTTTCCCATACTCCGACTTGTATTCGTCAAATTTGCTGGCATCGACAATCCGCGCAATGACTTCTTTGATGTCGTAAGGGCGAGCCGGTGACGAGTCGTAGATTCCGTAAATTTCTTCCGCCGCCAGCGCCGGAGCCACCGGCTTCTTACGCTCCCATGGCGATTGCCGGCGGTATCCCCATTTTTCGATGATGGAGCGGATGCGCGCGAGGCAAGCTTCATCGTTTGGCTCGTGGAAATCTACTGTCCCACTGATCGCGGAATGCATGGCGGCGCCGCCAAGCTCTTCGGCGGAAATCTTCTGTCCAATGGCCGCCTGCACCAGGGCCGGGCCCGCCAGAAAAAGTCCGCTGCCATCGGTCATGAGAACGTGATCACACATCACCGGAAGATATCCGCCGCCGGCCACGCACATGCCCATGATGGCAGCGATCTGGGGAATGCCCATCGCCGACATTACCGCGTTGTTACGGAAGACGCGGCCAAAATCGTCAGTGTCAGGAAATACATCTTCCTGCAGGGGAAGAAAGATGCCAGCCGAATCGACCAGATAAATTGTCGGGATACGGTTATCCAGGGCGATATTTTGTGCACGGATGACTTTCTTGGAAGTCATCGGGAAGAAAGCCCCCGCCTTCACCGTGGCGTCATTCGCGATGATCATGACCAGCCGGGTCTCGATGCGCGCCAGCCCCGTAATTACCCCAGCCGCCGGCGCACCGCCCCACTCTTCGTACATGCGGTTCGCGGCGTAGATCCCGAGCTCGAAAAAAGTCCCCGGGTCGGCCAGCCGCTGAATGCGCTCACGCGCGGTTAGGCGTCCTTTGGTGTGCTGGTTTTCAATCGCCTTCGGCCCGCCGCCCTCGCGGATCTGTTCCTCTTCATTACGGATGGCCGAGACTAGGTCGGCCATGAAGCGCATGTTGGCCTCGAAACCCGATGAGGTGGGATCAATACGAGTAGTTAGGATCGAATGGATTGCCGTTTCCGAAGCCATGATTCGCGACTGCTACGTTAACTCAGGGAAGCAGAAGGGCGCAAACGCAGTGTGTTTTTGAGTCTCTGGCCGCCCCAGGCATCATTTGTCGAGCCAGCGCTCAAGTCGTACTCCGTCTTCTTGCAGCAGAAAACTTCCAGATCCGAAGCACTCGCCAAAAATCCGTTGCGATTCATTGTCCCTCGCTGCCCGAGTGATCCATTGCCTCCCGACTTCATATTGACTGGCGGTAAGCCAACGCTGCGGCAGCACCTCCGCCAATCCGGACCGGAGATAGAAAACGTACATGGCAAAAGCTGGATCATCGTTGCTCGCCGCCGGGTAACTTGTCGGCGCAATCAGTTCTTCCACAGTTTGCAACGCGGATGGCACCTCGATCTTGTTCACTCCCGGAGGAAGTGAGGCTGGAACTTCGAGATCCGCAGTCGGCGCTGTCGCAGAGTAGATACGCTCGGCCGATTGCTTGAACCACCCGGCAATTTCCGCGAAGTCAAAAGCTTTGAGCTGGTCGGGATCGAAACAGGTAAGCCGTATGTTCGGCCCTTCTGGGCACCAGACTCCCAGATGCGTCGGAGGAACCAAGAAAGGTCGCGCATAGGTGTTCAGAGCCAAACGCGGTTTGTCGGGCTCCCGCTCGAGGGCCAGCGAAACCAGATAAGCAAGCGGGCCGCTTTCGCCATGATAAGTCCATACGAATCGCTGACCGGCAGCGGAAGTTAGCGGTGGAAAGGTCTGCCAGTACCAGGGTGCGGGTCCGATTACGCTAGCAAGATCTTCCCGGAGGCGGGCGGTATTGACAGGGAGATAGTCCATCAATCGCCCGCAGTCACGCCGCGGGACTGAACCGTTGACCGAATGAACTGGATAATATTGTCCATTGCCGTGCCCGGTTGAAACACGGCAGCAACGCCCAGTTTCTTCAGCGCGTCGATGTCCTGGTCGGGAATGATCCCGCCAATGATCACCAGAACGTCCTCCATCTTGTTCTGGCGCAGCAGGTCCATCACGCGCGGGACGATGGCATTATGGGCGCCGGAGAGAATCGATAGGCCGATGACGTGAACGTCTTCTTGCAGGGCGGCATTCACGATCATCTCCGGCGTCTGGCGCAGACCGGTATAGATGACCTCCATGCCAGCATCGCGCAGCGCCCGCGCAATCACTTTGGCTCCGCGGTCATGGCCATCAAGGCCAGGTTTCGCCACCAGCACGCGAATCTTCTGTTCAGGCATCGAGAGTATTTAACCACACAGGGCACAACGTACAGGGTCGCGCTATATTCGGGTTACATGGTTTTGATATCCAGGCTCTGCCACAGGTACCAGCAGGCGACGCTTCGATATGGCTCCCAGCGCTTGGCGATCTTCTCCATCTGCTCAGGGTTTGGCAATTTGATCTTTCGCGGCTTGGCCTTGGACTTCTTCTTTTGTCCGGTCTGCCTTGCTTGTCCGTTCTTTGCCACGCGCTTGTCGAGATAGTACTTGTACATCGCCATGCGCACCCCAAAATCTCCCGTTGGCAGAACATTCGGACGACGCAAGGTGAACATCAGGAACATGTGCGCCGTCCAGACGCCCACACCCTTTACTTGGGTAAGGTGCTCGATGACCGCGGCATCCGACATTTCGGGCAGGCGCGAGAAGTCCAGTTCGCCGCGGTGCGCGCGCTCCGCCATATCAAGCAAGTAAGACGATTTCTGTTTGGAGAGACCTACCGACCGCATCTGCTCTGGCGTGAGTTTCAAGATACCCTCGGGCGTCAAGGGATCTCCCGCGAGCGCTGCAAATCGCTTGAAGATAGTCACAGCAGCCTTGCCATTTAGCTGCTGGTAAACAATTGCTTCCGCCAGGCTGTGAAACTTGGGCTCGCCGAATTGCATTTTGAATGGGCCCACACGCTCGATGATGCCCCGCATTACCGGATCGGATTTCCTCAAATGTAAAAGTGCTTTGCGCATCATTGCTCCCGCATCATCTTACCTTTCCCGCCGTTTGCGCGAAAGCGTGCCAGTGGAATTCGATAGTCTCGCCCAAGTGCGAAAGAAAATAGTCGGCGCTGTGGCCACCCGGATAAAGATGAAATTCGTGCCGAACTCCCTCTGCGAGCAGTTGCTTGTGTATTTTCGCTACCCCAGTTGCAAAGCCGTATTCGTCCTGCTGCCCGCAGTTTATGTAAATAGCTTCGGTCTTGATCTGTGCCTGGTTCTTCCGCGCCAAGTCGAAGGGATTATTCTGTTGCCAGTGCGGGCCATTGATCGGATTGCCAAAAACCTGGCCCAGCAAGTTGGAAAGAGGCCCGGCATCCCGAAGATCGGCATTCATTTCGCGCGGCGATTCGGTGATGAGTGCCGGGCTCTGCGCGCTCACGGAGGCAAAAAGCTCGGGATGCGCAAAGGCAAGTCGCAACGCGCCATAACCGCCCATGGAAAGTCCAGTTACGCCTCTCGCTTTCCGGTCGCGAACCACGTGGAAGTGCGTTTCTATGTACGGCAGGAGCTCGGAGAGAAAAAAATCGCTGTAACGATCATGCCCGTCAGCCGAATTTATGAAGAAACTGCCTCGCCCCTCAGGCGCGACCATCAGGAAATCTCCGATCTTGTGCTGCTGCCGGAGATCTTCGATCAGTCCCCAACCGCCGGTTCGCAGAAGGGTTTGCTCGTTTTCGCCCAGTCCGTGCAGAAAATACAGGACGGGGTATTTCTTGCTGGTTTCTTTCTCGTAGCCGGGCGGGAGCATCACGCAATAATGAACGCCACGATGCAGGATGTTGCTCTGAAAGGTGCTGCAATCGATCCGGCCCTGGCCCAGGGCAAAGGAAGAGACAAGGGAGAAGAGCGGCAAAACAAGACACGCAAATCTTCCCAGGCGTTGGCTGTTATCCCTCTGTGGACCTCTGTGGAACCTCTGTGTCGTCTGTGGTAAGGATCTCTTCAACCACAGAGGACACAGAGGTTCCACAGAGGCGCACAGAGGAGTCGAGTTACTCATACCGCAGAGCCTGTACCGGATCGAGCTTAGCGGCTCTGGATGCGGGATAAAGCCCAGAAACCAGGCTGACCAGGAACGCAAATCCCAGCGCGCCGCTGAGTAGCCACAAAGGAACAGACCAAATATGCTCCGGCGAAAATCCTTGGCGTGCAAGATAGATATTGGTGCCGAAATTAATGACTCGCCCAATAATCCATCCCAGAGTTACACCAAACACCCCCCCCAGAAGCCCCATAGCTCCAGCTTCGGCGAAGAATAATCCACGCACGTCTGCATCGCTCGCACCCACAGCCTTCATGATTCCAATTTCGCGGCGCCGCTCAAGAATCGCCATCACCAAAGTATTGATGATCCCGATGGATGCAACCGTCAGAGCCAGGCTTCCAAAGATTCCGAGAAAAAGATCGAGAATGGCGAAAAATCGGCGCAGGCTTTTGGTGGCATCCAGAATCGAAAATGTGTTGAAGCCCAGCTTCTTGATTGCCTGTTCCACCGAATCGACTTTGCCCGCGCCACTTACTCGTGCAACGACGGTGCTGTAAGTTGACCCACTCGATGCCGCGCGTGTCGAACTGCGGGTATCGTATGCCTGCATGGCATGCATGCCTTCGAGCAGTTTCTCGGGAATAAATAAGCGCGCCCGGGCCGCTCCTCGCATGGCGTCGGGATCGAGGTCTGTAACGCCAACTATGGTGAGTGGCAGCTCGCGCGAGATCACTGAATACGACGAGGAATCCTGGCTGCCGCTGGCGGACTCGCGTTCGGAGTAGCGCATTACCAACTGTTTGCCGAGCAATGGCTTTCCGACTTCGGCAACCCTGATCTCGTCTGGGACGCGGACCGTTTTCCCAATCAGTTCCGCGGCAAAGCTTTTCTGCACCACAACTTCATGCGCGTCGTCCGAAGAGAAGAATTTCCCCTGCATGCCTTCAAATCCGTCGCTATCCTTAGCGGAGAAGGGAAGGCCGGAGACCATGGTCAGATGCGGTTTGTCTTCAAAGCGCAGTTCGGTAATGAAGCGCAAGTCGGGATAAGCCTCGACCACGCCTGGCAAGTTCTCAATCTGGTGGCGCGCGCCTTCATCCAAATCCGGGCTCTCCGCCGGAGCCGGGCCATTTTCTTCCTGCTCGCGATTGAAGCTGCGGAGGTCGCGCCGTGAACTGACCACGACCGTATCAAACAGCCCAGACTTCTGCAGCCGGCGCGAGGCCAACTGCTGCAAGCCGATTCCGAGCGAGAGCATCGCCACCAGCGACGCAACTCCGACTGCAATGCCGAGTGTGGTCAGCGAATTTCGCAGCACCGATTCCCGCAGATTGCGGGCGGCAAGTTCGACGGAATCGTAGAGCTTCAAGAATCACCTCGCGCCATTGCCCTGGTCGTGCTCGGCTGATCGGCCACTATTTTGCCGTCAGCAAGAAAGACCAGACGGTCTGCGTATTTCTCAGCCAGGTCGCGCTCATGCGTGACCAGCACAACCGTCATATGCAACGATTCGTTCAAGCCGCGAATCAGTTCCATGACCTCGGTCCCGGTACGGCTATCCAAATTGCCTGTGGGCTCGTCCGCCAGCAAGATGCCGGGCTGATTGATCAGCGCTCGGGCCAGGGCGACCCGCTGCTGTTCGCCGCCGGAAAGCTCAACCGGCCGATGTCGAATGCGATCGGAGAGTCCCACACGCTCCAGCACATTCGTCACCAGCCCCCGGCGTTTCGACCGTTCCACTTCAGCAAAACGCAGCGGGAGTTCCACGTTCTCAAATACGGTCATCGCCGGGACAAGGTTGAAAGACTGGAAGACCATCCCAACGGTATGGCGGCGATATTTCGCAAGCTCCTCACGTGAAAGTCCAGCGAGTTTCTTGCCTGCAGTGGTAATGTTTCCGGAAGTCGGGGAATCCAGGCCGGCAACCAGGTTCAGCAGAGACGACTTTCCGGACCCGGAAGGACCGAGCAGCGCGACGAATTCTCCATTTGATATCTCCAGGGAGATGCCATCAACTGCGCGAATGGTCGCGCTCCCCATCTGGTAGTGACGGCAGAGAGCTTCGATCTGAATTGCGATGGAGCGGCTCAAACAAAAAGTTTAGCAGGAGTTCTGATAAGAGGTTTCTCCCTAGTTTGCGGGGCAACGCCGGTTCACGCTGCCGAATCCAAGAGTCCCTCGGAGGCAGTGATGCGAGTTCCATTCTTGCTCGGACGGCTGTTGTTCGGCGGCTATTTCCTTTTCAGCGGCATCAATCATTTCAAGCAAACGAGCGCGCTGGCGCAGTATGCAGCTAGCAAAAAAGTTCCCAAGGCCGACATTGCAGTTCAAGCCACCGGCGCGGCGCTGATCGCGGGAGGCGCCAGCATCCTGCTTGGGATCAAACCGAAGCTGGGCACAGCCGCGATTATTGGTTTTCTCGCTGGTGTTTCCCCCATCATGCACGACTACTGGAAACAAGAAAATCCGGAGCAGCGCATGAACGACATGGTCAACTTTACCAAGAATATGGCGCTGGTGGGCGGTGCGATGGCGCTTATGGGAGTCGAGGAACCGTGGCCAGTGAGCGTTGCCGTTCAGCCGACTGCGCGGCAGCGTGCGAAACGTTTCCTCCGAGAGAGTGTTGCCGCCTGAGATCTTCTACCCTGCTGAAGTTCTATTCCACGGCGCTCTTCGGAATCGGCAAGTCCGTTGGTTTGTCTCCGGCGCTCGCCTGAATCAACTTCTGCACTGGCGAAGCCACCATGAGCAGCAACTCTGCTCTGGGCTGACTTGCCTGTTGCACAAGCGCGAGCTGCTGAGTTTTCCAGCCGTCGGGGGCCTTCTCCCCACGATCCAGATAATCCAGCGCCTGCAGTCCCGCGGTTCCCAGAGCTGAGAGGTTTTGCGAGATCGGAACTACTTCGTGCACGAACGACGATTTGTCTGCCAAAGGCCGCAGATTGGTTTCGTTGTCTCGCCACTTGGTCAGCATGGCGCGAATCTGTGGTTCCACGCCAGGCTTGATTTGCCCGGAAACAAACGAATCAACGAGCACGGAGAATCGGCGGCCAGCCGCGCTCTCTGGCTGGGCCACATCAATCATGCGATTCAACGGAACCAGAGCAGTGGGCTCGGATTTGGCCAGATTGGATCGCGAGTACCCTTTGACCGGCTCGACTACGTCGGCCAAAGTTCGCAGAGCCGAAATGTTTTCCGATCCCGCCATCCGCCGCAGCATGAAGTCATAGTTCAGGTTATGTGTTAGCCCATAAGCGTCGAGCCAATCGCTGATTTCATCCAACCGCTGATACATCGAAGATACGTCGGTGACGGTTTGCGCTGACCACATCCGTTCGGCGACCGCAGCAGCGCGCGGCCAAATTCGCGAGTCAAGGTTTTCCGGAGAAACATGCTCTGCCCACATACAAGCTTCGCCACCGAGGATCTTTTCTTTCTCTGCGTCCGAGAGACCGGCAACGCCATCGGCAAACGGATCCACGGCATAATGCGCAGAGGCCGGGCTCATTAGATCCAAGTAATAGCCGGAAGATAGTAGCCCGCGATAACCCTGCTGGGCGGCATCAGCCAGCGACTTCGGTCCTCGCCACGACTGAATCACGATGCTCTTCGGCAGATCAGGGCGAAGAATCTCGTCCCATCCTTCCATTGTCTTGCCATGTTTGGCCACGATCTTCTGCACCCTCGTATTGAAATAAGCCTGCAGGTCCGCGTTGTTCTTGAATCCATGAGCATGCATGAACTGCTGGATCTTGGGATTCGCATCCCATTGTTTGCCATTTACTTCATCGCCGCCGATATGAAAGAACTGGTCTGGAAACAGTGTGGCCATTTCGCCAATGAATTCGTCGAGAAATTTGTAGGTGCTCTCGCGCGTCGGATCCATCGCGGGATCGAACACTCCCCATTTGCGCTCGATCGAATAAGGGCCTGGCGCGCTGGCTAAATCTGGATATCCCACAAACCACGCCGTGCTGTGCCCCGGCATATCGAATTCCGGCACAACACGTATTCCGCGGTCGCGCGCATATGCGATGATCTCGCGTATTTCATCCTGCCTGTAGTACAAGCCATCCGATCCCATTTCGTGCAGTTTGGGAAATCGCTTGCTCTCCACTCGAAAGCCCTGGTTCTCGGAAAGATGCCAGTGAAAAACGTTCATCTTCACGGCAGCCATTCCGTCGAGGTTTCGCTTGATCACATCCACGGGCGTAAAGTGGCGTCCGGAGTCGATCATCAACCCGCGCCAGGCAAACCGGGGCTTGTCTTGAACTACGACCGTGGGTACTGCAAATCCTTGGGGAGTGATCTCAACCAGTTGAAGAAATGTCTGCAGGCCACGCATCGCACCCAACGTGGTAGGCGCGCTGAGTTCCGAGCCGGAGGGAGTGACTTCCAGAGTATACGATTCATCCTCACCCAGTTCCTGGACTTCCTTGATTGCATGATCAACGCTGACGTGGAGCTTCGCGCTCTCGGAATGGTCGACCACGCTGAAATTCAGGGACAGCATTCCGGTATGCCGCCGTAAGTCATTCAGAAAAATCGCGACTGTCTTGCGCAGGCGTATGTCAGCGTTGCTGGAGAGAGCCACGGAAAACGAAGTTTCGATGACCAATTCTCCGTTGCCTGGGGCATTCTTCACACTCGCCGGCCAGGGCATCAAATGAAGGGGTCGCGACTCCTGTGCCGCCGTCACCGAAGCCATTACCACAGCAACGATCAGCATGATCCAGAGCATCCGCATTAACTCGCCTCCTGGGTTGAATAACAAGTGTCTGAGCAGAATAGTAGGAAGTGAGGTTCAGGCGCAAATCTGAGTTCTGGCAGAAACTGCTAAATGAGAATATACCCACTGCGAATCGGGAGGCGCGGGAAGTTGAAGACTTCAAGCACGCGTTTAACAGGCGGCAGCGGCTTGCGAACAATGGATCAGCACTGAATCCAGCAGAAAAGTTTGGGCGGTTACTCGCTCCATTCCGAGTTCACCCGCTCGCCGGCTGCCGGTGGCCCCAGCCCATACGACGCGAAACTGCGCCCTCTCGTCACCGATGCGGATGTCCAGCAGTTCCCCGGCACGAATTCGCCGCCGAACCCCCTGCAACACCAAGCCGCCGGTGCTCATGTTGGTCACCACTGCCGAGTCTGTGAAGGGCTGACCGTACGCATCAAGCCCCCACACCTGTACCGGCAACTGCACTTCAACGCGTGGACTCTGGCGACGATCCATGGTTCCTCCCCGATGCTGCAAGCTTTCACAATTGTGCGCGAGGAGAGAGCTTCTGGAAACTTACCCGAGTTATCTCGTCGAGGGTACTGGAGTGCTGAAGCAAACCGCCCGGTATTCAGCGACTTACGATCAGTCGAATGACCTTCAGTCTAGATCGGGCATAGAGCATGCACCCGGACCGCGGGGATCTCCGCAAGTGCCACACGCTCCCGCGGGCACGTTGGACGAACTTCGGGCAGAAACCGCAAAGACCGAAAGCTGCTGAACCAGTTTCTTGCTACCGCACTTAGGACAGGAGGCGTTCTTATTTCCGAAAACCAGAGCTTCGAATTGATGGTCGCATTCTTTGCAAATGTATTCGAAAATCGGCATTTGCGGCTCCTGACGTTTGCTGGCCGAGAAACCGGACGGAATGTAGAAGCAGGACTTAATGCTTCTACAGTCTCGACCTGATTCACGGGGACTGCCCACGATGATAATCTCAATCTTACCAAATGTGAGCTTCCCAACAGCCCATATAAAAAGCGCCTTACTCCAGCAAGGCGCTTCTTTTTGTTTTCTTGTTAAAGTACTTCCTACCAGTAAGTGAACTTCAGCTTGTCAAGCCAGATAGAGTACGACTGCTGGGATGTGTTTCCGTCCTGTTGATAGTTAATGGTTACGGCGCTCCAGCTCGTGCTTCTGGGAGACTCGTAAATGTTCAGAGTCGCGGTTTTTCCATTCAGGGTGATGGATTTGAACAGCAAGTGGCCGCCGGACGTCCTCTGTACCTTTAACACCACGTGGTTCCAAGCATTGCTCACTGGATAGCATGAAACCCCGGTCGGGACCCACTTGTGGGTGGCGGGGTTATAAATATCCCACTGGTGCCCACCTGCGATGCGGCATTCATGGCCAAAGATGAAGGCCTTGCCGCCGGTGAACTGATTGATGTCGAACTCCAGCGCTTGTGAGCGCGATAGATTCGTCGCGTAAAAGTAAACGTCATAAATAAAATTATGAAGGGTTGGAACGAGGGTATGATTGACATCAAACAACCCCTGCGACGAGAAGTTTCCGATGATGTGGTTGTTCCACAAAGTGTCGGAATATGCCAGCGTGCCTCCGATCGAGTGCTTGGTAGAACTCCCACTCAGTGACGGCGACGAAATACCTGGCGTGCGCGAATACGTCAGGCTCGGGCCGCTGGGCGTACAAGAACCACAGATAGCGTACGACGTAGGCAGGAGGCTATACCCGCTCCAACCTTTCTGCGCCTGCAAATTCCAGACTGTTTTTTGGCCATAAGCAGAGGTTGTGGTTGCCAATGTTGCAATAAGCAAAAAGGGGAGGAAATACGGTTTCATCTTCTTAACTTCTCCAGCATTTATGGTAGGGAACTCCGAACGAGAGTAGGCAGGCATCTACTTGCAAGCAACAAAAATCGTTAGTAGATGTGTACTTCCGTGTAAAAGTTTTGTAAACGATTCTAAGAAGAAAGCCTTAGAAACAGGAAAGCGGAATATTTTCTCCACGCGGCGTTCTAACCCGTATTGTGCAGCCCGGCTGCGATGCCATTGATCGTGGCCCCAAGTGCGTAGTTCAATTCCTCAGTGTTATCCCCGAGTTGTTTTCTGCGCAGCAAGTCCACTTGAATCAGGCTCATCGGATCAACATAGGGATTCCGCAGCCGTATCGAACGCGATAACACCGCGTTGTTTTCCAGGAGCTTTTCCTGCTGCTTAATGACGAGCAACATGCGCCGCGTGCGCTCGAATTCCTCAGCGATCATTCCCCACACGCGCTCCCGCAGCGCTTCATCTCGCACCAGCGACGCATAAAGCTGGGCGATAGCCAGGTCCGCCTTTGCCATTGCCAGCTCAACATTCCGGATGAGGTCTGAGAACAGCGGGAAGTGCGCCAGCATCTCTCGCAAGTGTTGTTCCTGTTCTTTCCCCTGCGAGGCAAAGCGCTCCAGCGCGTAACCGACGCCGAACCAGGCGGGAAGCGCGTGGCGGCTCTGCATCCAGCCAAATACCCACGGGATGGCGCGCAAGTCTTGCAACCGCCGGCTCTCGGAACGGCGGGTTGGACGCGAGCCAATCTGTGCATGCTCCAGTTCGTTCACTGGAGTGGCTTGCTCAAAGTACGCGAGAACATCTGCGTTCTCCGCGATGTTTTGCCGGTAGAAAGCAAACGCCCGCGCCGACATCTGTTCCATGATGGTTGCCCAGGGTTTGTCTGCATCGGCGGACAAGCCACCGGGGCGAGTCAGCGCCTCCAGACATGCGGCAATCATGATTTCTAGGTTCCACTCCGCGAGTACGGAATCGGAATACTTCCAATTGAGCACTTCTCCTTGCTCGGTAATGCGAATTTCGCCTGAAAAATCGCCAGCCGGTTGTGCCAGAATCGCAGCGTGGGTAGGCCCGCCTCCTCGCCCCACGGTTCCTCCACGTCCGTGAAAAAGCCGCAACTTGACGTTGTGCTTGCGGGCCGCCTGATGCAAGGCCCGATGTGCTTTGTAAAGCTCCCAGGTGCTGGTAAGCATTCCACCATCTTTGTTGGAATCGGAATATCCCAGCATCACTTCCTGCCAGCCTGACCAGGAATCAAGTAGACGACGATAATCCTGATTGCTCCACACTCTTTCCATGATTCCCGCAGAAGCACGCAACGCCTGGATGGACTCGAAGAGTGGCACTGGCATCAACCCTGGATCATCGCCGGACGCGCCGGCGTGGACCCCGCCAAGCTCCGCAAGCTGAATGACTGCGAAGATATCTTCTTCGGACTCCGCGCCACTGATGATGTAGTTCCGGATCGCTGCTGCCGGAAAAGTTTTCTTGCAATCGGCGATGCTCCGGAAAGTCTGAAGCGCTTCATTGGCTGGCGATGTGTCTGAAGTTTTGAGCCCAGAGTCTGAAGCCTGAATTTCGCACAATGCCTGCTTATGAACGGCAGCGTGCTGGCGAACATCAAGTGTCGCCAGGTGAAAACTGAAAGTACGGACTTTTCGCAACAGAGGGTCGATCAAAATTCGAGCCAAGTCCGCGCCCAGATTTTGATCGAGACTCCGACGCACGAGTTTGAGATCGGCCTCAAATTCATCTGCTGAACTGTACGCGTTTGTCGCGGCTGCCCTACCGGGCGCATGGCGGAGCCGCACGCTGACAAAGCTCAGAAAGCGGCGATAAAGTTCAGTGCTTGAGATTCGCCCCAACCGCGCAGGCTCCTCCCCCAAGCGCTCAGCGTATTCATGGAGCCTGTCCTGAAACTCCTTTGACACCGCAACCTGCCGGCAGGATGAACTCAGCTGTTCAATGACGCGCTCGATGTCAGAGAGGTAGTGAGCAAGGATTGTGTTTCGCGCCCTGTCCAGCGCTTCACGTGTGCTCTCGACTGTGACAAAGGGGTTGCCATCGCGGTCACCACCAATCCATGATCCAAAAAAAAGAACTTGTGGCACCTGGTCTGCGCACAATTCCTTACCATAAACTTCAAGGAACGATTCGCGGATCTCAGCATAGAGGCGAGGCAGGCTTTCGAAGACGGACATGGGATAGTGGTCCAGCCCCATGCGGATTTCGTCGGTCACCTGCGGCTTTTGTACCCGGACTTCATCCGTCTGCCAGAGCGCAGTAATCTCAGCCGCAATCGCGTTCTCCAGAGCTAATGCTTCGACACCCGGCAGCGGCAAGCGATCAAGCAGTTCGAGTTGCCTGGCAATGCGCCTTCGTTTTAGCAACACCGTGCGCCTCGCGACCTCCGTCGGGTGTGCCGTAAACACGGGCACAACTTTTACCTTGCCCAGTGCGGCAAGAGCCTGATCTGCGCCCATACCTGAATCGCGGATTCTGAGCAGCGTCCCGCGGAAGGAGCCAGCAAGGGGCGGTTGTTCCGGATAAAATTTCCCAGCTCTCCGCCGGCGCTTGCGATGGTTCGTCTCTGCCAGATTGGTGAGTTCGAAATAGATTGCGAACGCCTTCGTCACCCGGTATGCCTCGCGAACGCTCAGTCGTTCTACAATGCTGCGGGCTTCCTGCATTTCCTCGCTACTGGATTGGGAGCGCGCCGCATGTGCGCGAGATTGGATGAGCAGCCGCCGAAGTTGTTCCACAGTTTTGAAGAGCGGCTCACCTGCCTGTTGGGTCAAGACCCTGCCCAGCAGGATGCCAAGCGAACGGACATCACGGCGCAGGGGAAGCTCTTTCGCGCGGTCTTCGGTGCCGGCGGTCAGTTCCGCTAGCCGCGCAGACTGGTTTTCGGCCCCCCACAAAGGTGCTTCAGGCATAAGTTTGTGCATCCATACTAAATTATGGCTGCCGAAATGCTCCGGCCCGCGGCCTAGTGAGTCGGCTCAAACCCGCCTTCCCGCTTGCACGAGCAACAGCTAGACTGAATAATGAGTAGTTAACATGAGCCACGAAAAGGTACTGATCGTAGAAGACGAAGAAAACGAGCGCACTGGCCTGGCTGAGCTGGTCTCCTCCTGGGGATATTCCGCGGAAACCGCGAAAGACGGCCAGGACGGCCACGAGAAGATGGCCATCTGGTCTCCCTCCATTGTCATCACTGACTTGAAAATGCCGCGCATGAGCGGCCTGGAGTTGCTGGAGAAGATTGCCGCTGACAGCCAGACTGTTGCCGTGATTGTGGTGACCGCGCAAGGGACTATCGACAGTGCAGTCCAGGCCATGCGCATGGGGGCTTACGATTACGTCACCAAACCTATCGACACCAGCCGCCTGCGCACGATTCTGCAAAATGCATCCGCGCTGCTGGGCGCGCGGGTTGAGTTGGAAGTCACACGCCGCAAGCTGCGGGACGCCGGATCGCTCGGGTCGCTGATTGGGCCATCCAAGAAGATGCAGGAAATTTTTCGGCTGACGGAATTAGTGGCTCCGAGCACTGCGTCTGTGCTCATTACGGGCGCGAGCGGGACAGGCAAAGAGCTGGTGGCGCGCACCATTCACGAACTCAGTCCGCGCCGTCCCAAGCCTTTCGTTGCAATCAACTGCGCGGCCATTCCTGAGACCCTGATCGAGAGCGAAATTTTCGGCCACGAGAAGGGAGCATTTACCGGCGCGCTGGAGCGTCGTACCGGATGTTTCGAACTTGCCGAAGGCGGCACCCTGTTGCTCGACGAGATCGGCGAGATGCCAATTGCCACTCAGGCCAAGCTGTTGCGCGTCCTTGAGGACCACAAATTGCGGCGCCTGGGAAGCAAAGTCGAAACCACGGTGGATGTTCGCGTCCTGGCTGCAACTAACAAAGTGCCTGAAGAAGCCGTTGCTCGTGGCGAGCTGAGAAACGACCTCTATTACCGTCTGAACGTCTTTAACATTCACATGCCAACGCTGCGCGAGCACCGTGAGGACCTCCCTGACCTGGTGCAGGCCCTGCTCGCAGAAGTGAACACGAAACACACCCGCCGCGTAGCCGCCGTCAGCGAAGCCGTGCTCAATGCTTTTCGAAATTACACTTGGCCTGGAAACGTGCGTGAGCTGCGGAACACATTGGAACGCGCGGTGATTGTCTGCGAAGGGCCCGTGATCGAGACCAAGCACCTGCCGCCAGGATTCGGCCACGCTCCGGTGCGGCCCTCGGCAGATGATGCAGATTCCATTCGCGTCGGTGTCGGGACCACCGTGGGCGAGGCCGAGCGGCAGCTGATTATCAAGACTCTCGAGTCCACCAACAACAACAAGACCAGGGCAGCTGAGGTCCTTGGTATCAGCTTGAAGACGCTCCATAACAAACTGAAGGAATACGGCAGTTCTGGATCAGACGGCGCGGGCCGTCAGGAAAAAGAAGAAAAAGAAGAAGCGGAGGAAGTGAAAGAACCATAGCAGTTTTCTCATGCGCCGCAGGACCCAAATCGTACTAGCGATCACCTTTATGGTGGCCGCGCTGGTTTCTGGGGCTTCCTATCTCTACATCTCTCAGATACTGCAGCAGGGAATTACGACCTCCCACGATACCGCCGCTTATCTCACTTCTCAGTTGGCCTATCTCGCTACAAATGCAGCTCCCGATTTGAGCAGCACTCGTGTCGATACGGGCAATCCAGAATCCCTTCGCCGCGGTATTGCTTACTACCTGGGAACGGATCGCGATCTTAATACCATGTTGGACTCAGTAGTGGGAAGCTGGCCCACGATTTACGATGCAGCCATTCTTGACCCGGACGGCAAGGCCATCCTGGACACAGATCCGAATCTCGTCGGTCAGAAAATTGCCGAGCGGCCGGATTTCTCGGTGCTTCAAAACCCTGGCTTTCGCCGTAAGCTGCGACTGGTTTACAACCCGCCGACGGTGTACGACGTCCGCATTCCCTTGCTCCTGAATGGAGTCGCTTTCGGCAGCATTCATGTGGGGGTTTCCACGGTTTTCCTGCGCAATGAGCTCACGCCGCGGTTGCAACGCGCGCTCGTGCTGTCAGGGATGGCAGTCTTGTGCTCGCTTCTTTTGGCCGCAGGTCTTTCCCGCGTGGCACTCGGCCCTCTGGAAAATATCAACCGAAGTCTCGATAGCATGGCCGAGAGCGACGGAAGTGATTTGAGCGCGCAGGCCGGACATGATGAATACGGACTTGTCAGCCTGAAGATTGCCCACCTGGGCAGACAAATGCGCGATGCGCGTGAAATTTTTTCCGCTTTAAAGAGCAATGTGGACCAGATCATGACCAGCCTGCAGGACGGGCTGATGCTCTTCACACGGGATTCCCGTGTCGTGCTGGTCAGTGCTGCCATCGAGGGTTTTCTCGGCAGGTCGCGCGGCGAACTCCTCGGGCGCACAGTGAAAGAGATTTTCTCGCCCGAGTCGGCACTTGGCGCATCCATGCTGGACGCCTTCCGCCTCCACCATAATGTCGAGCAGCACGAGATTGAGACCCCCAACGGCCGCCGCGTCCAGATTTCACTCGACTTCATTCAGGAGAGGGGCACTCAAATCGGCGCGCTCTTGACCATGCGCGATGCTGAATCCGCCCGGCGCATTGAAGATGAGATCGAACTCTCGCGCAGGATTTCCGCCAGTGGCCGCGTGACTCGTGGCGTTGCCCATGAAGTGAAGAACCCGATTAACGCAATCGTTCTTCACTTGCAACTGCTGCGAAACAAGCTCCAGCAAATTGATCCGGATACGAACCGCCACGTGGACATCATCGACAGCGAAATTCATCGTCTCGACCGGGTAGTGCAAATCCTGGTGGACTTCACCCGCCCCCGCGACCTTCACCTGGAGGAAACAGATTTGCGTCTGGTCCTGGATGAAGTCTCGTTGCTGGCTGCTCCTGATGCCGAGCAACACGGGGTCAAGTTGGTGCGCGAAATGCCTGATGATGCGATTCCGGTCAAAATCGACATCGACTTCATCAAACAAGCGATGCTGAACGTGGTGCTGAACGGTGTTCAGGCCATGCCCAACGGCGGGACCCTGGCCATCACAGCGCGTCGCGATGAAGAGACGATCGTGATTGAAGTCCGCGACCAGGGCTGTGGCATCCCCGGAAACATCCAGGACAAAATTTTCGAATTATATTTCACAACCAAAAAGACCGGCAGCGGAATCGGGCTGGCCCAGACTTATCAGATCATGCAGTGGCATTATGGATCGGTGGATTTCGAATCGGTGGAAGGGAAGGGAACCACCTTCCGGCTGCGGTTGCCTTTGGCTGAGACGCGTTTACCATCGCTTGAGGAGGTCACATCGGAACCTGAAGCCGTCTCTGGTAAGAGCTGATATGAAACTGTTTGCAAGCTTCTGGATCCTTGCCGTTCTACTGTCGTCTCCCGGCATAATGCCTGGTTCATCACTCGCCAGTCCCCAAAGGCAAAAGAACCAGCAAGACCAGGATCAAAGCCAAAACCAGAATCAAGATCAGAATAAAGATCAGCCGTCGGCGAGCGCTCCAACTTCACCGGCACCTGCGCCCCAAACCGAAACACCGGCTCCACAAGAGAGCCTCCCCGCCGCCAAGCCACCAGAGACCTCACCCCCCACTCAAAATCCAGAAAAGCAAAAGCCCCTCAGAAAGAAAAAAAGAGTGGTCAAGAAAGCGACGGCTGGATCTCAATCCGGCAAAGTCGTCGTGCGGAACGGTGGCGCAAAAGGCGATGCCCCCCAACTCTCACCCGGCATGAGCCAGGAGCAGGCGTTGCACCAGCGCGAAAACACGACTCAGCTCTTGGCAACCACCGATGCGAACTTGAAGAGGATTGCAGGCCGTCCGCTTAACCCTGCCCAACAGAGTACGCTCGACCAGATCCACAGCTACCTGCGTCAGGCGAAGGCTGCCTCAGATTCGGGGGACGTGGCGAGGGCGCACACCCTTGCCTTCAAAGCCCACCTCTTGTCGGATGAATTAGCGGGTAAGTGAACTCTATTTTCCTGCCGCGCGCGCCGTATTCACTTTTGTAAGCAGGTCCTTCGCAAGTTGCTGCACTGGGCCCGGCGTGGCCGCGATCTCCGCCAGGACTGTTCTGGCCTCAGTGAGCTTACCCAGCTTGGCGTAGTCCCAGCCCAGGTAATAGGCGGCTATCGTGTACTGCTGTTCGTCTTGTCCTTTGAGCAACGCGATCGCTGACTTCAGTTCCGGAATAGACTGCACTGTCTTTTCTTGCTTTATATAGGCCCGTCCTACAACTAAGTGGGCGGCACCAGCGGAAACTTTCCGTGAGCGGTCTGCCGCCGGATCTGCCGCTTTCGCCGCCACGATTGCTCGTTGTGCGTATGTCGCCGCCTTGGTCGAACTGCCTGGCTCGCCGCTGTCCAGGTATGAGTTCGCCAGCAAGAGCAGTGCCGGCAAGTTGTTCGGGTTTGCCGTCAGCGCCTTCTCGGCATAAGCAATCAGGCGGCGACTGTCTTTGAGTTCGTAGAGCGACTGCATTGCGTACGATGCCACCTGCTCCTGCACCTTCGAATCGGGGAACGTCGGAGTGAAACGCTCGATGTAATCCATACGAGTCTTGGCGTCGGTTTCGTTGGCTATGGCTACGAACGCGACATCTCCAAAAAAGTCGTAAGCGCTCTTGTTCGCTTCCTTCTCCGAGGCCACCTGTGAGGCAAAGTCCTGGTCGCTCACGTCGGCTGGCTTTGGCTGCTTCTCGATCGAATCATAGGCCTCGCCACCTTGCACCGAGTACTTGAACATTCTGGCGTTGTCCTTCAGTTTTTGCGCAACATCAACCTGCGAAGAGAGAATATCAATGTTGTGCGGAGCTGCAGCCGCGGCTTTGTCGCCATACGCCAGAGCCTTCTGCAGATCTCCCGTACCCTGGTAATACTGCAACAACTGCCAGTTACCATATGCAACCGCGACTGGGTTGGAAGCAAATTTCTCTAGAAACTCCTCGTACATCGAAACCTTTTTCTGGGCATCCTGCTCGTTGTTGATAGCGCTCAACGCCTGGTCTTCGGGCGTGCCGGCGGGAATCACAATTTTGTCTACCTGGCTGTAAACGAGAGACGACATCAGCAAAGCCAACGCAAGAACCACAACACGCCGACGGTTCATAGCACACCTCCAAACCTGCGCGCCGAATCGTAGCTCTGAAAACCTTCCCACGCAAGTTGGTTCTCCGAACCTGCTCTTCCACTGCCGTGGTTCGGGTAACCCAGACGCGCTCATCTGGGAATGGCGAATCAGAATCTGGCGAATCAGGCCTGCGCTGCTGTAGTCTGGGCGGTGGATCAAGCCAAGATAGCAACGGAGGAGGACGCTCAGGGGCAGGTGCTGGGAAAGAGCGATCGGCGCTCCTTCTACCGCTCCATCTTCTTCATTGTGATGGTCGCATTCCTGCTGCGATTGGCAGTCATCACCATCGGGCACACCTATCGGATCACTCCCCGCCGTGACCACTTTCAGTTTGGTTGGGAAATGGGGCGACTGGCACGCTCGGTCGCTCAAGGCCAGGGATTCAGCTCGCCCACCGACTTGAACTCCGGCCCCAGCGCCTGGACCGCACCGGTCTATCCTTATGTCCTAGCGGGCGTGTTCAAAATGTTCGGGATTTACACTCCGGCCTCGGCATGGGTCATTCTCGCCTTTAACAGCGTCTTTGCAGCGCTCACTTGCTGGACGCTTTACCTGATCGCGGACCGGATTTACGGACCTGGAGTAGCTCGCGTGACCGCGTGGACCTGGGCGGTATTTCCGTATCTTATTTATTGGCCTGTGAGAGTGGTCTGGGAGGCGAGTCTCACGACTTTCCTTTTGAGCCTGGCTCTCTGGCTCGCCATCCGCATAGCCGATGCTGATCTCGCGCGCCGTCGCGACTGGATTCTTTTTGGCCTGCTCTGGGGTCTGATTGCGCTGACGAACACCGCAGTGGTGATCTTGCTCCCATTTTTTCTCGCCTGGCTGATGTATCAGCTTCCGAGGTCTTCCGGCCGGCTCTCCGGTGCGGGGCTTTGTCTGGTGGTTGTCGTGCTCTGCATAACTCCCTGGACGCTGCGAAACTATCACATGTTTGGCAGGTTTATTTTCATCCGCGACAATCTCCCGCTTGAGTTGCACGAGGCCAACAACAACGCATCCTCTGGTCTTTGGACACGTAATGAGCATCCCGGCAATGACCCGGCTTCCATGCGCCGCTTTCAGGAACTCGGCGAGATCCGTTTCATGGACGAGAAAAGTCAGCAGGTGCGTGAGTTTGTCCGCGAACACCTGGGGAAATTTTTACTGTTCACTATGCAACGTATTTGGTATTTCTGGGCAGCTCCGCCACAGACTACGATTGTCGCGGGATATGATCTGTGGGTCGCGCGCCATGTGGAATTTTTGCTGGCGGCTGGGTTTGCGTTTGCGGGACTATTCCTGACCTTGCGCAACAAGAATCGTTACCGCTGGCTGCTGGTCCCGGTTCTCCTTATTTATCCGTTGCCGTATTACCTGGTAAATCCGTTCCCACGCTACAAGGCCCCGATTGAGCCAGTAATGCTGATGCTGATCGTTTACGTGCTCTGGGAGGCGAAAGCCGTGCAACTGAACTGGAGATTCCCGAAGCGCCATTCTTAGTCGCGGCTCTCAGTGGCTGCTGAGTCCGCGGTGAGGTTTCTATTCCTCCGGGCATTGGTGCTGCGCGAGGGCGGACGCGGCTTCTTGGGGGCAGTGACGTACGAATACGGGTCTTCTGGCTCTTGCGGCTCCCCTTTCATTCTCCTTTCTAAGTCGGTCCAAATAATCCCGAATTGTTTGTTCCAAGTCCTGCCAGATTCTCCGCTGCGCGTCTCTCCGCTCCCTGACTAAATCGTACGCTGCACTCCCCAAAGTCGCAAAACAAATTCTTCTGCTTGGCTACCATTGCATTCATCGCTTAGAGTAGCTCATGCGTTCGATTTTGCAGAAGAAGGGGCTCCGTTTCGTTTTCGCTGCGAACGTGGTTTCCATGATCGGAAGCGGAATGAACGCCGCGGCGGTCGCCTGGTACATTCTGCAAGCGAGCCATTCGGCAGTTGCCCTTGGGACCCTGGCGGTGGTGCAGACCATTCCAGCGATTCTTCTGCTCCCTTTTACAGGTGTAGTCATTGATCGCGAGGACCGCCGCCGACTGGTCATGATGCTCGACGCGGCTCGCGCGGTCGTCATCCTTGTAGTTTCCATTCTCGCCTTTGCCGGAAGAGCAAAAGTCTGGGAGCTATACGCCATGAACACTCTGGTCGCCGCCGGCTTCTGGATGTTCTGGCCCACCATCACTGCGCTCATCCAGGAACTGACTCCGGGAGACGAGTTCGTCCACGCTAATACGTTTTTGCTCGCCGGAGTACAGGGAGGCTGGCTCATCGCTGGCGCGATCGTTGGATTTGCATACAACAAGATCGGCCTCGGCGGAGTGCTGCTGATTGACGTCAGCACCTACGTAGTCTCGTTTCTCTGCTACTTCGCGGTGCGCAAAGGCCGCCACGTTGTCCCACGCCCAGCCGAGTTGCACGCAGACATCATCGCGGCTGAAACTGCGGTCCAAAAGTTCTTTCGCGAGATGCGCGAAGGTGTCCAGTTCCTGCGCGAACATCGCGAAATCGCAGTGCTAGGCCTCAGTTGGGCGCTGTTCCTCTCCGCGATGATGACCGGAGTCGTAGTTACTGCGCCGCTCGCTGACCAGATACTCCACAAAGGCGCTGTCGGCTACGGATGGTTGAATGGTGGCTGGGGAATCGGCGCATTCGTGAGCGCGTTCTATGCCCCCATGTTCATCAAGAAATTCGGAGCACGCCGTTCGATGGCAATCTCGCTAGGAATGCTGGCAGTCCTGATGACCGCCGCCCCGCTTGCTCCCGTCCTGATGCTCGCAGTTCTGATCTACGCGCTCATGGGCTCGGGCCGCGGCATCACCGGCGTTGCCATGAACACGAGTCTGATGGAGCAGATTCCCCAACATTTCATGGGACGAGTGCAAAACACGTTCTACGCTGCCGGAACCGTGCTTCAGGTCTTGCAGTCGTATCTCGTCGGTGCCGTAGCGCAATGGAATCTGGTTGCTGGGTTTTCCGTGATCGGCTTGGTATATGCAATCGGATTCGTGAGCGCGACCTGGCCCGTGCGGGCGGTCCAGCCAGCCGAGGTTTCGCAGCCGAACTAGGTGGGCAGGTGACAGGTCAGGCTCCGCGGGGACCGTTACGCGCCGGGGATTGTCTACGAATGGCCCGTGATTCGGGAACTGCGACTTAAGGGACGGGCCTTACACCAGTGCCGTCATACTGACCCCGAATCATTCCGTAATGGGCTAGCGGCGGGTGCCACAGAAGTGCTGAAGCCGCTTACTGACCGGTTCCCGTCAGTTTTACCAGTTGTGGGCTGGCTCCTCCGTTGTCCGAAAAGGCCAATGACGCTGTACGCGTCCCTACAGCTGTCGGATGGAACTCCACGCTGACTGTGCAGCCCGCATTTGCGACCAAATCCGGAGGGCACGAGTCGAACGAGATAAGAAAATCGCTCGCGTTGGTCCCGACAATAGAAACGCTATTGATATGCAGGGCGGTCGCACCATGATTAGTGAGCGTTACCGATTGCGACGCGCTGGTTGTTCCTACGCTTTGTGTCGGAAAGACAATGCTGCTTCGAGATAAAGTGACCACCGTCCCGGTTCCAGTCATAGGCGCAATTTGCGGGCTGGCGCCTCCATCGTCTGAGAAGTTCAGAGTAGCGCTCTCAGGGCCAATCAACGAGGGATGAAAACTCACCGTCACCGTGCAAGCTGTGTTGCCTGCCAAACTGCTGGTGCACGTTTTCGAAGCTATGACAAAATCGCCAGCATTGGTGCCTGCGATTGTAATTCCAGTAAAGTTCAAACTCGCCGTGCTGTGGTTGGCCACGGTTACCGTGCGGCCGGCACTGGTCGTGCCCACGAGTTGTGGCGAAAAGTTGAGGGCCGAGGGTGACAGCGTCACGGCACTACCGGTGCCGCCAAGGCTCGCAGAGTGGGGGCTCCCGCTTGCGTTGTCGTTAATGGTGAGGGTGCCGATACGAGTTCCCACCGCAGTGGGTTTGAACGCCACGCTGATCGTGCAGTTTGTTTTTGGCGCCAGGCTGCCGCTGCAGGTGTTCGCCGGGATTGTGAAATCTCCTGACGCGACAATGCTGCTTATGACCAGCGCTGTGGTTCCAGTATTGCTCAAGACCAAGTTCTTGGAAGCACTGGTGGTGCCGAGCACATGGACACCAAAGGCCAAGCTGGTAGTCGAGAGGCTCACGATCGGAAATCCCTGACCGGTGCCCGCCAATAACACGTTTTGCGGGCTGGCGCTGGCGTTATCCGCGAGGAGCAACCCACCTGTACGCGCGCCTACCGCGGTGGGCTTGAAACTTACGTTAACAGTGCAACTCGCTCCGGGTGCAACCCGGGAGGGGCAATTGTTGCTCTGCAAGAAATCACCGGTGACGCTGAGGCTAAGAAACAAAGGCATTGGGCCGGTATTCATCACCACTACCGGTTGAGCCGTGCTCCTCGTCCCGATCAACTGGGTCGAAAATGTGAGGCTCGAGGGCTGCAACGAAATGCTGGTTGGGAAGAACTCGTATGCTCCGGTGTCAACCGCACCTCCCCGAACCCTAGGAAAACCATCGAAGTCGGTGCTCGGCAGTCCAGGCGCAGAGCTATCCCCTGCATCAATTACTTGCGAGCCAGTCTGCAGATGGTAATTCGTAGTCGAGAGAACGTGAGGATCGACGGAGATATTGCCCGCACTCCCTGTCAAGTCATTGATCCCCATGTAGCTCGTCGTGCTATTGAAAACATCATTGTTTTTCCAGGTCGGCTCATTGCCAGGGCTTAAGAAGTCAACTTCGAGGCCAACCTGGTTCGCGATCAGCAGGTTGTTCTCATAAACCTGCTGTGCGGTAGCTATTCTGGCGTCCACGCGAATTCCTACGCTGTTCCTGACAATCGTGTTGTTGATCACGTTCGGCTGAGTGCCTTGGGGCAAAGTCATGTTAATAGCTCGGCACGTATTGTCGTGAAAAATGTTATTTACTATGAGCGGGGAGGATCCGTTGATAAAGCTCACGACCCCCGACAAAAACTGCGTGTCGCAGGTGTTATTCCAAAAAACATTTCTCTCAATATCGGGAGAAGACACATTACCTCCAATCGCGGCTCCATACCCACCCGACCCCTCATTGTTCGAGACGAAATAGTTGCCAACGATGGTGGGTGATGCGCCCAGCATGTTAATACCGGCGCCGAACGACGCCGAGCCATTCCGAATTGCGAAGCCCCTTAGCTGCGACGTTAGTCCCTCCGAGGTGTCGAAAGTCACTACCGTATTGAGATTGCCTCCGTCGATGCTAGTCACGGCCGGTCCGTTCTGGCTGATTACCGCGATTGCCTTACCATGAAAATCAATGTTTTCCTTGTACGTGCCCGGCGAAACCAGTACGGTGTCCCCATTCAGCGCAACATCTATCGCTGCCTGGATAGTAGGTTGATCGGCCGGAACGTGAATGGTTATCGGTACCGCGGTTGCTGACATCGACGCAGTCGGCACCTGGGTACTGATTTCCGCTGAGGAATCGGTTGCGTTCGCGGGGCTCTGTCCCGCGTGCGTGGTCTTGTCCAGACTATCGGTGACCGCGACAAACCCGCCGCTCGAGTCGAAGGTTTGGGTGCTCGTGAACCCCGACGGATCTGTGGCCCTCTGTTTGCTCTCCTGCCTCGCTCCGACAGAAAGGGCAAAGATGAAAACCAGCGCGGAAACTGAAAGTACAGAGGCAGAAGCTCGCATAGATCGGCCCTCCAGGAGATCGCACTGCATACCATGGGCCCAACGCCAGGGCCGCTAAACTCTACGTGGCGCTACCGGTGATGTCAATTAGAGACTTGAAAGGTGTTTGATGGCCTTCAGGTCTTGCAGTCGTATCTCGTCGGTGCCGTAGCGCAGTGGAATCTGGTGGCGGGATTTTCCGTGATCGGCATGGTGTATGCCATCGGATTCGTGAGCGCGACCTGGCCCGTGCGGGCGATCCAGCCTACCGAAGCTACAGAAGGGAAGTAGCGAGGTAGCAGGTCAACCGCTGAATCTGTTTCAAAGATCGGACCTCGACGCCTCAGCGGATTTGGCGCCTGTGCGGATTTAAGAACTATTCTCGCAATGCCCGGACGGGATCAGTCCGCGTCGCGCGCCAGGCCGGCAACAAGGAGGCTGTAGTGGAAGCGATTGCCATCACCACGAGTGCCGACCCGAACGCGAGTGGATCGCGCGGGCTAACCTTGTACAGAAGGTTTTGGATTAGCCGTGTCAACGACAACGCTCCCGCTGCGCCCAGAACAACTCCTCCTGCCGTCAACACCAGACCATGCGACAGCACGAGCCATAGCAGATTTGATCGACCCGCGCCCAATGCCATTCTTAGACCCAGGTCGCGTGTGCTTTGCGAGACCGCGTATGCCATCACCCCGTAAAGTCCGACGGCAGCGAGCACGAGCGCTAGCCCTCCAAAGATGCCGAGCAATGCCACTACGACTCGTTGCGATGCCAATGCAGTGAAATTAATACTCTCCCGCATGGTTATCACCTCGAACGGCGCCAAATTGGCATCCAGCGCGTGGATCTCGCGCGCCAAGGACGCCGCTAGGGTCGCGGGCGCCACCGATGTCCGGATGTTCAGGCTGGCTCGAATCGAGAAATTTTGGCGCAGCGGCACATAGAAGAATGCCTTCGGCGGCTCTGCGAAGGTGTAATACTTCGCGAGTTTCGCGACACCGACTACCCGCATCGATTGCCCCTTTACTTGAAGGCGCTCACCGACCGGGTCGTCACCGTGCCAGTATTGCGCAACCATCTTTTCATTCACTATGGCCACGAGAGGGGCAGTTTCATTATCGTCAGGGGTGAACTCGCGACCGGATAGAAGGGGAATTCCCAGGGTAGTGAAATATCCCGGGCCGACCTGGTTATAGTCGGCGGTTGGTAGCTCGTCAGGGGCTGGCCGATAACCATCGACAGCGATTGGAGCCGACGAAAAAGGGATATAGCTGAACGGCCTGACCCGGGCCCACGCGGCCGAGTCAACCCCGGGGATCGCCTGCACGCGATCAATCAACTCGTCATCAAAGGTCATGGCGCGTTGCGCGTCGTAGCCCGCCGACACCAAATCGACCCCGGTCGTAAGCACGTTATCCGTCGAAAAGCCCGGACTGGCGGTGCGCGTTTGCTGTAAGGTGCGAATCAACAGAACCGCTCCCACCAGCAAAATGAAACTCAACGATACCTGGACCAGGACCAAGCCCGAGCGGACCTTAGATCGTCCCCGAGCCCCGAAAACCGCTCCCGATTCCGATTTCAGAGCGCTCGCAAGATCGAGCTTGCTGGACTGAATCGCTGGAAAGAGTCCGAATAACAATGTCGAAACCAGACAAACACCGGCGCTGACCTCGAGCACGCGCCAATCGAGTTCGCCTTTAAGATTGGCGACGATGCTGCCCGATGATGGAAAGAATACGACCAGCAAGTTGCGGCATAAGTATGCAAGCAAGAGTCCGCCAGCTGCGGCAAACATCGACAGAACCAGGCTTTCAGTGAGCAGTTGCCTCAAGAGCCGGCCGCGCTTGGCGCCAATTGCAAGCCGGACCGTCATTTCCTGCCTTCGCCCCAAGGATCTGACTAGGAGCAAGCTGCTCACGTTCGCACATGCGATCAGGAGCACAAAAAATGCTACTGCCATCGTGATCTTGAGCATCGGTGCCAGCTCGCTGGCTTGGTTGAATGGCGCTTTCCACAATGGCAAGACCTTGATGTCACGACCGCGGTTGGTCGCCACATAATCGGTTTCCAATCGCTTCGCCACACTTGAAATCTCTTCCTGCGCCTGCTCAGGAGTCACCTCTGGCTTAAGCCGCACGAAACCTTCAATCCAAAGCTCGCCACGATCCTCGAGTTTGTATCCGCCCGGCTCAAAGATCTCTTGCATCGAGATTGGAACCCAGAATTGGATTGGCCAGCCCACAAAGGTGCCGTAAAACCCTTCTGGCGCTACGCCAATAATCGTGTGCAATACACCGTTGAACAGCTGAGTTTTGCCGATGATTTCTCGATCGCTGTGGAAGCGCTCTTTCCACATCCAGTAACTGATCACGGTCACGGGATGGGCGTTGCGTCCCGATTCCTCGGCGGGCGCGAAGCCACGTCCCAGCCAGGGACGGACTCCGAGCGCGTCAAAGTAATTGGACGAGACAATGCTCCCGGTCACCTTTTCGGCCCGGTCACCGACGCTGAGCGTCGCTCCCATGATTTTGTCGGCAATGAAGTCGACAAGTTTGCAGTTGTTCCGAAGATCGACAAAGTCGGGCCATGAGACATCCGGATTGGACCCGCTGGCTGCCTTGTCGCCGGCGACGCGATTGTTTCCAACCAGGACGAGCAGCCTCTCCTGGTGGGCCACGGCCGGGAACGGACGTAGCAGCAGCCCCTCGATCCAACTGAAGACTGCGGCATTGGCCCCGATCCCCAAGGTCAGGCAAATGATCGCCAACGCGGAAAAACCTGGACTGCGCCGCAGTATCCGGAATCCAAAGCCAATATCTTGGGAAAAATTCTCAATGAAGCTCACGTTACGCATTTCGCGGCATTCCTCCTTGATCTGCTCTAGCCCGCCCAATAACCGTGACGCGGCGCGTCGAGCTTCTTTGGGGTCCATTCCTTGGGCGACATATTCGTCGATCTGATGTTGAAGATGAAACTGGATTTCGTCACTGAGATCCTGCGCTGTCTGTTGGTTCCGAAACAACGAACGCAAGCGGAGCGGCAATTTGTAATACCAGCGCATGGCTGCTCGTCCCATTACGTTGTGTTAAGCACTAGGTCAATGGCCAGCGAGAGCCGGCTCCACTGGGCCTGTTGCTGCCGCAAGCATTTAGCTCCATTTCGAGTGAGCGAGTAATACTTGGCGCGACGGTTATTTTCTGATTCTCCCCATTTCGATTGGATCCAACCCTGTTGCTCCAGCCGATGCAATGCCGGATAGAGCGCGCCCTGATTGACTTGCAACACTTCTTTCGAAACCTGCTTGATCCGTTGCGCGATTCCCCAGCCATGCATCGGCTGGAGTGCAACCGTCTTCAGAATCAGGAGGTCCAGCGTTCCCTGGACCAGATCTGTCGGCTTTCCCATCTGGACTCTTTCCTGTCAATTAATGACAAGACGATAGCTTAGACTCTTGTCAACGGTCGAGGGAAGCAAGATTTTCCAGAAATTTTATGACGCGGAGGGTCAGAGCTCAACGAGGCGAGAAAGCAACCAACCAAAGAGAGAATGGGAAATATTCAAATCGGCAGCTGCGCAAGTGCTCCAAAGCATCCGCTCCCTGGCGGGTATAATTAAGAATTAACGCTCACCTCGAGGACAGTCATGCCTTCCCCTAATGGCAACAACGGAAATGGTCACAACGGAACTAGCGCTGTCCTTCTCCGCGCAGAGTGGATCACGCGCCGCAAATCGGAAAACGCCGACGGCAATTTCTCGCAGATGCACTACGCTCGCCAGGGCGTAATCACTGAAGAAATGCTGTATGTTGCCGAGCGCGAGAAGGTTGCCCCAGAATTGGTACGCGACGAAGTTGCTCGCGGTCGGATGATCATTCCAGCGAACATCAATCATCCCGAACTTGAGCCCATGTGCATTGGCGTCGAGTCCCTTTGTAAGATCAACGCAAACATCGGTAACAGCGCGGTCACGTCTGATGTTGATGAAGAGCTTAAGAAACTGCACACTGCTGTCCACTACGGCGCCGACACGGTAATGGACCTCTCGACCGGCGGCGACATCCACGAAATTCGGGAAGCCATTTTGCGCCATTCGCCGGTTCCGATCGGCACCGTACCCATCTACGAAGCCGTCTCGCGGGTGAAGCGGATTGAAGACCTCAACGCTGACATCATGCTCGAAGTCATCGCCGAGCAAGCCGAGCAGGGTGTGGATTACATGACCATACATGCCGGCGTGCTGGTTCAATACCTGCCATTGGTCGCAAAGCGAATCACCGGAATCGTGAGCCGCGGCGGTGCGATTCTTGCGCAATGGATGGCCCATCATCACAAGCAAAATTTCCTCTACGAACGCTTTGACGAGATCTGCAAACTCTTTGCGAAGTATGACGTCTCATTCTCGCTCGGTGACGGCCTGCGCCCCGGCTGCATTGCCGACGCCAGTGATGAAGCCCAGTTCTCGGAACTCAAGACTCTCGGTGAGCTTACGAAAAAGGCCTGGGAGTACGATGTGCAGGTCATGATCGAAGGCCCGGGCCACGTCCCCATGGACAAGATCAAAGAGCAAGTGGACAAGGAACGCGAGCTCTGCTACGAAGCTCCGTTTTATACGCTCGGTCCGCTGGTCACCGACATTGCTCCGGGGTACGATCACATAACCTCTGCGATTGGCGCTGCAATGATCGGATGGCACGGCGCTGCGATGCTATGCTACGTGACTCCAAAGGAGCACCTCGGACTTCCGAATGAAAAAGATGTGAAGGACGGAATCATCGCCTACAAGATCGCCGCTCATGCTGCCGATCTGGCTCGCCGCCGTGCAGGAGCGCAGGACCGCGACGACGCCCTGAGTTTTGCCCGCTACAAGTTCGATTGGGAAAAACAGTTTGCCCTGTCGCTCGATCCTGAAACCGCCCGCGCCATGCACGACGAAACTCTGCCCGACGACTACTACAAGGAAGCTGCATTTTGCTCGATGTGCGGCCCCAAATTCTGCTCGATGAATTATTCGTCCAAGGTGGACGACTACAATCGCGAGGTCCACGGCCTCGAAAAGAAGGATTATTCAGAACTCGTGGATCGCCTTGTAACTCTGAAGTAACTGCGTGATCTAGCGATCAGCGCGAACCATTCGCCTTGTTGCCGTAATAGACGTAGGTATCGCGCGCCACATAGTCATCATCCTCGCTACGCCGGGGCGTCGGCTTGATGACCGGAGCTCTATCTATGCGCTTGGGCTGAGTCAATCGAGCCTGGCTAACTCTTTGGATGGGGTGAGCCCGGTTAGCCGTGGTCTTCACTGGAGCTACTTTGGCGGCCGGAGGCAAGTTCGAAGCCGGCGACGAATCAGCGTGCGATAAGTGACTGGGAAGTGCGTCGGTCGCATAATGTCGCACGGTTGAGATCAGTCCCAGCGCAAGCAAGGCAGAAAGCGCCGCCATCGCCATTGAAGTCCAGAGCCTGGAATCGTGCAAGAGTTCTCGCTTCAACTTCCATTGTGATATTGCTCGCGCCAGCAAGATGCGGGCCTGAAGAGGCAATCCGACCAGCCTGATTCGTACCCGTTTCGATTTCTGCGGGCCGGAATCAGCAAGCCGTGTGGGCCTATCTTCTACTAGCGTCCTTTCCACTGGCAGGGAACGGACGTGTTCTGCTTGCCGTCTGCCATAGGTCACCAGGGAAGCGAATAAAATCACAATCTTGACTCTGAACTTTTCGCTGTACAGGCGAAATCGCACCACGGCAGCGCGTGTTTGCGCGACCATGAAATCGCGAATGCGATCAATGTGTTTGTGCAAGTCCGAGAATCGGGGGCCATTCGGCAGTCTCTCACGCAGCCGCTTGAACCATACAATTGCGTCGCGACCGATCAGTGCACTGTACCGGCGCACATCCACCGTCATACGAGCCACCGCTTTCCGGCGCTCCGAGATTTCGTGTGACACTTCAGCCAGGCAGGCGCTGACCCTCGCCAGCGCCGGCTCTTGGTCCGCTGGAGGCTTCGCGGTCTGCGTAACCTGGGCATCGTCCTTGTTTGGGACTGGCCGAATCGAGACTGGCTCGGTCTGCGGTGATGGCGAACTGGCCGCCGGAGCCATAGGTTTCACGACCTCCGGTTCGGCGATTTTCTGGGAACGCCAGAATAGAGGAGGAGAACTGGCGGCGGGCTTCTTCGGAACCAGAGTTCCTGTGGCTGCCTTCGCTATTGCGTCATCCTGTTTAGGGGAGACTTCAGCGAGTTTTGCCTCTTTCGCTGTTTGCGGCGCATCATTATTGGCCTTCTCCGCTGCGCTTGGCTCTGCCATGGCTTGCCATACTAAACCATGCGGAACCAGTTCTTCACTTTCTTGAGGCCTGGGCTTGCGCTTCGCAAACATGCGGGTTCTTGGATGCAGCCGGGCAGGTAGAAGCTGCTCTGAGATTCGCTTTAGAGCAGGGTAGGGGCGCCGGCAAGAATCGAAGGTTAGAAAGTTTTGGGGTGGAGCAGCCGTTTTCGGGAATGCAACTTATTGCACCTTTTGCAGTCTGTCCACCAGCTTGTGGGCAAAGTTCTCGTCCGACTCGGACCACAGCAATCGCGCATTTGTACCCGAATTTTTCTCCACGCGATTGGTGAAATCAACCAGCATTTGCACATTCGCACGCACCCGCGTTTCGACCTCCGGGGTCAGTTGCAGCTCTTCGTGAAGAAACGGCGTGTCGATCCCGAAATCCACCTGCACTTCGCCCTGAGTTTGCGATTCACCGTCCCCAAACTCTTTCCCGCGGACAATGAATCTGACCAGCGATTGCTGAAGCGTCCACTCGTTGTTCGGGGCTTGCGCGGTCCACAGATCCCAGTTAGCCTCGAAGACGTAGGCATAGTCTTCATGCAGCATTGAAGCTGCGACTGCGACCGCTTCTTCCGGCGCAACTCCTGGACGAAAGCGCTGCTCAAGAATCGTAGCCTCGTTCCAGGAAAGAGGATACAGGGCGATATTCGTGATCCCGGGAAGCTGCTGGGAGAAGGGAAACTGTCGCATAACGCCAAGGGCGTGAGCAAATATCTCCTCAGTATCAAAATCTGGAAACCAGAGATTGAGATAGAGAGAGTCAGCCATAGGACGGCGCAGAAGCGCCTCCTCCATTGTAAGATCTTTGGAAAGCTGCGGCCTGCTCAGTTGTGATTTTGCATCGTTGCGATCAAGGTCGGTATGATTCCATGTTGGTCTGAATTCCGACGTTTTTTTGACACCCGTTTTTTGACACACCATAGAGGCGCTGCTACCATCGATACTCTAGCCGCAAAAGCAGCTCATCCTGGAGCTTGCCGTGAGCACAGCCAAAGTCCCCGTCGTCTAGCCTGGCCTAGGACATCGCCCTTTCACGGCGGTAACACGGGTTCAAATCCCGTCGGGGACGCCAACAAAATAAAAGGCTTCAGCAATACCACCGCTTTTCTTCATGATCCAATTTGATCCACTTAGGCCGGTTTGATCTCCAAAACCGCGCCCTTCCGCACCAGCTTTACCAGATTGCTCTGCGCCTCGCGCTTCTGTGGACCGACTGCCTGCATGTAAACGTCGGTCGTGACTTTCAGACTCGCATGGCGCAGCAGTTCCTGTACAACCTTGGGATTCTCTCCGTTCGCGTTCAAGAGCGTCCCAAAAGTGTGCCGAAAGGTGTGATACGAAACTTGCTTCGTCACCTTGGCACGCCGCAAAGCCGGCTTGCCATAATATCGCCACAACGTTCCAGGCCAATAAGGCTGTCGGCCTTTCATGTGCGGCGAGGCAAATACCCAATCGCCCGGACTTGGGTACGGAGAAAGGCGTCTCCATGCCCACAGCGACTCGGCCGTTTGCGCATCTAGCGGAACGTCTTTCAGAGAAGCTTCCGTTTTCGGCGCACCTTCCACCATCGCCACTACCGACCGACGAATGTGCAAGATGAGGTTTTCGAAATCCACGTCCTGCCACCGAAGCCCTATCAGCTCTCCTCGACGCAGCCCCGTGAAAGCGTCCAACTCGATCATCGTGCGGAGTGGATCGGGCAGTTCCTTGAGAAATGCCATGATCTCTTCCGGCGTCAGAACATCGGGTGCTTTCTGTCGTTTCGCGCTCTGGCGAACGCTCGTGATTGGATTCTTCTCCGTCCATTCCCATCTGATCGCGTGAGAATAGATCGCGCTCATGATGTTTCTGATCTTGGCCCTGCTGCCCCGCGCTAGCGGAACGCCGGTCTTCGGAAAACAGAGGCTCTTGAGCCATTTTTCGACTTCGGTTGCCTTGACGTCCGCCAGCCTGCACGCACGCCAACGCGGAAGAATCCACTTCTTCAGATAGCCTTCGTAGGTCACCTGCGTCGAGTACGATTTGCGATCTTCGTCTGCCGCATCGAGCCCCGGTTTCGTTTTGTTGAAAGTGTCCGGCAACTCGTGTTGACGATAGTGATTCACAAGCGTCTCGAAACTGATGCTTTTGATGAGCCTTTGAGGGGTTTGTTGGTTGATCTCCAAGCGGATTGCATCTACGGCAGCCTGGGCGGAAGACTCGGTCGGCAAGTCTTCCTGCGTTCCAATGACGATGTGTTTTCGCCGGATGGTGCCGTCCAGCTGAACCTCTCTCCATAGGAATTCCCAAACTTTTCCCTTCTTGCGGTCCGCCAGTCTCAGACTGCCTTTTTGATAACTTGTGCGCCTCATTTATTTCCTCCATTTCGTTGAGGCGACACGGATGGCTGCCTCAGCTTAACGCAAGTTGAGTGGCGGGTCGACAACACGTCTGTTGAAAAATCGGCGAATCAACCTGCTCTTTTCGCCTTCAACCA
>WNFJ01651224.1_pt1 | contig 114400 bp, 102 predicted proteins | sample 5400461 | NCBI WGS metagenome assembly WNFJ01 (sample SAMN13153349, study PRJNA577476) | soil metagenome | isolation source: 115 cm saprolite on Douglas fir-dominated hillslope | place: USA:California | collected 2013-09-17
CTCCGCCGGTTCGATCATACTCGCAACCCGCGCCAGTTTTCATCACCTTTGGTGGCGCGCAGCGCCATCCCAGACTCCCTTCCGGTCGCGGCTCGGTTTTGCGGTGAAAACGCCGGGTGCCAGGCTAAGCGCTTCTGGCGGAGCGGCGGGCGCCGGCTCCTGCGGTGGGGGCTTCGGCTTTCATCGGCTTACGGGGCGATTCATTCAGGCGGCGCACCTGGTCGCTCACGCAAACCAGGAACATCGGCTGCTTGGCGTTTTTGAGGATGTCGATGATGCGCTCGTGCTGGTCTTCCAGGTAAATCGCCTTGCCGTCGGTGACCAGGTGGAGGTTCGAGCCGGGCTGCAGAACCTCGCTCAGGCGTTTGCCCATCTCGCGCTGCAGGAAGCGCAGGACGCGCCGGATTTTTTGGAGTGAGAAACCCTTGCGGCGCAATTCAGCGATGACTGTAATTTCGATTACTTCTTCCGGCCGATAGACGCGCTTGTGGCCCTCATGCTGCGGGGAAACCACCTTGCGTTCGTCCCACCACTGCAATTGCCTGAGGCTGACTTCGGCAATGCGCGAGACGTCGCTGCTGGTGAACGTTCGATCTCCGCTTTCGCCATCAGAACGACTTTTCTTTGTTTTGAACATGATCCCCCGCTTACGTTTGAGAACTTTTCACAGCCACTAGCGATTGTATCGAACCTATTGAACGGGATCAATAGGAAAAAAGACCGTTTCTCGTTTCTTGTTTCTCGTTTCTCGTTCTAAGCCCCGGAAATGGCCTGCAGGGCTAGCCTCCGCCTACGAATTGTACTATCTCAAGCTTTGCACCGGGAGCTACTGGCGTTGTGGGCCAGTTGTCGCGGCGGACGATGGAGCGATTCAGCTCTACCGCTACGCGCGCCGGGTCGATCTCCAGCCAGAGCAGCAACTGGAGCAGAGTCTGACCCTCCGGAGCGGTCCGAACCTGCCCGTTTACAACAATTTGTATGTCTTTTGTTCCAACCGCCGCCATATCCAAGTTGCGGCCCGAGGCCGGTTCTCATTATAGTCAAATTGTAGGACTTGCAGTTTCGCAGTCAACAACCCAATGCCAACTTCCTATTCGGAAACGTACTTTCCGGTACTGGTTCAGATCGTACTGGCGGTGCTGGTGGCGGGCGCGCTGGTGGCCATCACCTTCGTCATCGGTAAGCGGGTGCGGAATAGCGTGAAGGATTCGCCATACGAATGCGGCATCGCGCCCACGGGTACCGCACGGGAGCGCTTCAGCGTGAAGTTCTACCTGGTAGCGATCGTTTTCATCCTGTTCGATATCGAGGCGGTGTTTCTGTATCCCTGGGCGGTGGTATACCGCGAGCTGAAGATGTTCGCCTTTATCGAGATGCTCTTGTTCCTCGTGCTGATCGTGTCGGGGTTCATCTACATCTGGAAGAAAGGCGCGCTGGACTGGTCGAGCGAGCGTCCGGCGCAGCCGACGGCGACGAACAAATAAATGATTCCCGACCAACTGAAAGACAATGCGGCAGCGGCGGCGCTTGAAGCGCGCTGGCCGGACGCCATGACGGGCGGGCACGCGGAACACGGCGAGCCCACGCTGTTCATTGCACTATCGAGGATTGTGGAAGCCTGCCGGTTCTTGAAGAAAGAGCAAGGGTTCATCCGGCTGAGCGGCATCACCGCCGTGGACTGGCATCCCGCGGATCCTCGTTTCGAGGTGGTGTACCTGCTGCACTCTCTCGATAAGAACTCGCGGCTCCGTCTGAAGTGCCGCGTTTCGGAAGCCGCTTGCGAGATCGATTCGGTGACCAGCGTGTGGCGCTCAGCAAACTGGTACGAGCGCGAGGTGTTCGACATGTTCGGTATCGGATTCCGCAATCATCCGGACCTGCGCCGCATTCTGATGCCGAGCGATTGGGCGGGGAACCCGCTGCGTAAGGATTATCCGGTGCACGGCTACAAATACAGTTACCAGGACGAATAGGATGCTCGAGACAACACTCCACACCGATACGATCAGCGCCGAAGAAGCCGAGAAGACGGGCGTAACCACGCCGGAGGGTACAGGCCGGCGGATGACGCTCAATATGGGGCCGCAGCATCCATCGACGCACGGCGTGCTGCGCGTGGTGCTGGAACTGGACGGGGAGACGATTATCAAGGCGGTTCCCGATATCGGATTCCTGCACACCGGAATCGAGAAGGAGTGCGAAGTCAAGAACTGGCAGCAGGTGGTGACGCTGACCGACCGCGTGGATTATCTGGCGAACCTTCTGGTGTACGCGCTGGCGGTGGAAAAGCTGATCGGGGATATCGAGATTCCGCCGCAGGCGCAATGGATGCGCGTGATGATGGCGGAGTTCTCGCGCTTGAACAGCCACCTGGTGTGGCTGGGGACGCATGCCCTTGACATCGGCGCGATGACGGTCTTCTTCTATTGCTTCCGGGAGCGCGAGGACATTTTGCGCATCCTCGAGATGTTTTCCGGACAGCGCATGATGACCAGCTACATTCGCATCGGCGGGCTGGCGCTGGAACCTCCGCGGGGCTGGCAGCAGGCGGTGGGGAAATTCATCCGCGCGTTTCCGAGCAAAGTGGACGAGTACGAAGAGTTGCTGGACACCAATCCGATCTGGCTGCGGCGCACGCAGGGCGTGGGCATGGCTCCGCTGGAAGATCTGCTGGACCTGGGGGTCACGGGACCGATGATTCGCGCGGCTGGCGTCAAGTGGGACGCTCGCAAGAGTGAGCCGTACTCGAGCTACGATCAGTTCGATTTTGAAATTCCAACGCGCACGGAGAACGATGTATACGCGCGTTACCGCGTGCGCCTGGCAGAAATGCGGCAGAGCGCGCGCATCATCACGCAGGCGCTGGAAGGCATGCCGGGCGGCGCGTGGCAGGCGGACGCGCCCAAGATCGTGCTGCCGGAGCGCGAAAAAATGAAGACGCAGATGGAGGCGCTGATTTACCACTTCAAGATCGTGACGGAGGGCTTTCGCGTGCCGGCCGGGGAGGCTTATCAAGTGGTGGAATCGCCGCGCGGCGAAATCGGCTACTACGTGGTGAGCAATGGCACGTCGAAACCGTATCGGGTTTACATGCGCACGCCCAGCTTCGGCAATTTGCAGGCGTTGCCGGCGCTGCTGGAAGGCCGGCTGCTGGCGGATTCGATCGCCGCACTCGGCAGCATGGATTTCGTGCTGGGGGACGTGGATCGATAATGACGTTCTCACCGGAACTCGAAGCGAGGTTTGCGAAGTTGCTGGAGATTTATCCGCCGGGAAGGACGCGCTCGGCCGTGATTCCGATGCTGCTGTACGCGCAGGACGAGGTCGGGAGTGTTTCAAACGAGCTGATCGAGGAGGTGGCCCGGCGCTGCAAGGTGACGCCGCTGCAGGTGGACGAAGTGGTGGGCTACTACTCGATGCTGCATCGCAAGCCGATGGGCAAATGCCACGTGCAAGTCTGCACCAACATCAGTTGCCTGCTGGCGGGGGGCGAGGAACTGTATCAGCATGCGGAGAAGTCGCTGGGGATCAGGAATAAGGAGGTGACGGGCGACGGGCAGTTTTCGCTGGAAGAAGTGGAATGCATTGGCGCTTGCTCCTGGGCGCCGGCGATCCAGTTAAACTACGAGTTCCATCATCATGTGACGCCGGAGAAGCTGGATGGGTTGATAGCGGAATTGAGAAGGAGGCAATAAGAGATGGACGATAAGGCACCTGCAACGAAGAAGGATCTTGCCGAATTGGAGAGCCGCATTGATGCCAGGTTCAAGGGCCTGGAGTCACGACTTGTCGAGCAGATCCGCGATTCGCAGACAGAGTTGCTACGAGGATTCGAGAAATTCCAGACTGCCAACAACATTCGGATGAGAAAGCTCGAAGCCAACCTTTCGAACCTGGACACATCTGCCTCCATGCGACTCGATGGCTTGGAGGAACGTGTACTGGAGATCGAAAAGAAGCTGCTCTTGAATGGTGGAGGAAAAGGAACGAAGAAGTAGGCGTTCGCCAGATGAATGTTATATAACGAACCTAGCCCACTGGAAGTGAAGGTCGTCACCAAGCGGTTTGGTCTTCCAAACTCGGCGTCGCTCGATACTTATCTAGCCAACGACGGCTTCAAGGCTTTCTTCAAAGCCATGGAGATGACGCCCGAGCAGATCATCGAAGAGGTGAAGATTTCGGCGCTGCGGGGCCGCGGGGGCGCTGGATTTCCCGCTGGGCTGAAGTGGAGCTTCGTGCCGCGCACTTCGCCGAAACCGAAATACGTGATCGTGAACGCGGATGAGAGCGAGCCTGGTACTTGCAAGGATCGGCTGCTGATGGAGAACGATCCGCACCAGTTGCTGGAAGGGATTTTGATCGCTGGCCGCGCCATCGACGCGCACACGGGCTACATCTACATTCGCGGCGAGTATCGATATCTGATCGAAGGGATGGATCGGGCCATCGACGAAGCGTACGCACGCGGTTATCTGGGCAAGAACATTCGGGGGACGGGGTTCGATTTCGACATTTACACGCACACCGGCGCGGGCGCATACGAATGCGGCGAGGAGACGGCGCTGCTCGATTCCATCGAGGGCAAGCGCGGAGTTCCGCGCATGAAGCCGCCGTTCCCGGCGGTGGTTGGCGCGTGGCAGGCGCCGACGTTGCTCAACAATGTGGAAACGCTCTCGGCCGTGCCAGCCATTATTCGCGATGGAGGCGCCGCCTTCGCTGCATTGGGAACGCCGAAGAACGGCGGAACGCGGATGGTTTGTCTATCGGGGCACATCAATAGACCGGGCGTCTACGAGTTGCCTGTGGGTTTCAATCTGCTGCGCATGATTTATGAAGTTGGCGGTGGGATGAAGAATGGCAAGAAGCTGAAGGCGGTGGTGCCAGGCGGATCGTCTTGCCCGCTGTTGAAGGCGGATGAGTGCGACATCGCGATGGATTTCGATACGCTGACCAAAGCCAAGAGCATGCTCGGCTCGGGCGGCACGGTGATTTTGGACGAGGACACCTGCATGGTGAAGTTCGCGCTCCGCATCATGAAGTTTTACGCGCATGAAAGCTGCGGCTGGTGCATCCCGTGCCGCGAGGGAACAACGTGGCTGAAGAAAATGCTGGAACGCTTCCATAGCGGGATGGGGCAGAAAGGCGACATTTCGTTGATCGGAGAACTTTCGAAGAACATGCTGGGACGCACGTTTTGCGCTCTGGGCGATGCGGCGGCGATGCCGACGATTTCGATTGTTGAGAAGTTTCCGGAGGATTTCGATGCGCATTTGAACGGCAGGTCATGCCCGTTCGCTCACGCTAGCGAGGCGGTGCTTGTATGAGCGAGACTGTCAATCTAACCATCGATGGGAAGGCAGTGAAAGCCGCGCCTGGGACTTTGATCATCAATGCCGCGAAGCAGGTGGGCATCGAGATCCCGTCGTTTTGCTATTACGACGGTCTGACGTTGCAGGCCGCTTGCCGCATGTGCCTCGTGGAGGTGGAGAAGACGCCCAAGCTTCAGGTAGGCTGCACGCTGCCGGTCGCGGAGGGCATGGTGGTCTACACGGATTCGCCGCTGGTTCAGGATGCGCGCAAGGGCACGCTTGAATTTCTGTTGACCAATCATCCGCTGGACTGTCCGGTCTGCGATAAGGGCGGCGAATGCGAGCTGCAGGATATGACCTTCCGCTACGGCGCGGGCGAGAGCCGGTTCCAAGAGCAGAAGCTTCACGTCGACGAGCAGCAATGGTCGCCAGTGGTTTTTTTCGACGCTCCGCGCTGCATTTTGTGCTACCGCTGCGTGCGCATCTGCGACGAAGGCATGGGAGTCGCCGCGCTCGGCGTCGCCAATCGCGGCGCGCATTCCGAGATCACGCCGAATCATTTCGATCACTTGAAATGCGATGAGTGCGGCATGTGTATCGATATTTGCCCGGTGGGCGCGCTCACTAGCGGCATGTACCGCTACAAGACGCGTCCGTGGGAAATGCATCACGTGGGGACCATCTGCACGCACTGCGCGGACGGCTGCAAGACCACGCTGGGCGTGCGGAACGACCAGATCATCCGCGGGAATAATCGCGACCGCTCGGGCATCAACGGTGAGTTTCTGTGCATCAAGGGCCGCTATGCCTTCGATTTCGTGCACAGCCCGGAGCGCGTGCAATCGCCGCTCGTGCGCAAGAACGGGCAGTTGGAGCCGGTGTCCTGGTCGGAGGCTCTGGCGGTGACGGCGCGGAAGTTCACTGAAGTGAAAAGCCGCAACGGCAATTTCGGTGTGATCGGGTCCAATCACACGACCAACGAGGAAAATTATTACCTGCAGAAATTCGCCCGCGAGGCGCTGGGAACGAACAACATCGACCATCATCGCACCGGCGATGTCGCGACGCTGCTGGATGCGCTGAGCGGCAAGACGGAGGCGCTCGCGACCACCGCGGATTTGTACCATCGCAAGGCGATTCTCGTGATCGCGGCGGATCTTTCGCAACAGCATCCTTTCCTGGCGTTCCAGATTCGAGCCAACTACCGGCATCACGGCGCGCACATTTATGCGCTGACGCCGGGGCCGGTGCGCGACCAGAAGCAGGCGGTACGCAGTATTATCGCGGTGCCTGGGCAGGAGTTTGCAGATCTGGAGTCGCTGCGGGATCAATTGAAGGCGGAGCCAGAACTGGTGATCCTGTTTGGCGACGCGATCAAGGGCGAAGCGGTGCGCAAGCTAGTGGCGTTTGGCGATTCGCTCGGCATCCCGGTGAGATACGTCTGTTTAGTGGATTACTCGAATTCGCGCGGGGCGTCCGATATGGGGTTGGCGCCGAATCTCGCGCCGGGCTACCAGCAGGTTGGTACGGCAGGCCTCGAGTACGACAAGATCCTAGGTGCCGCAGACCTAGATGTGCTGTGGGTAGTGGGCGCGAATCCGCTGAGGCGTACCTCGCTCGCGTCCGAGAAGGCGTTCGTTGTGGTGAACGAGCTGTTCCTCACCGAGACAGCACAGCGCGCCGACGTGGTTTTTCCGGCCGCTTCGGCATACGAAAAGAGCGGGACCGTCACCAATGTTTGCGGTGAAGTGCAGCGCCTGAAAGCGGGGCTGAAGGTGATGGGCACGAAGCCGGACTTGGAAATTATCGGCCTGGTCTCGAAGGAAATGGGCGTCAACCTCGGCGCTTGGTCGGCTGAGAAGATCTTCGACGAGATTCGCAAGAGCGTGCGCGGTTATAATATCCCTTTGCCAATAGTCGCATCCGGAGGAGCCGCGCAGACGAACGCCGTGAACGGCCGCGTACCGGCGAGTTCGCGGACGGACCTGATTCAGTCCGCGCGCGACACGCTCTTCACTTCCGGTTCGCTGGGACGTTATTCGAAGACGCTCAGTTCCGTTATTGAGGCGCCGGGCGGATTGTATTCCGAGCAGCAACCGTAAAGTCGCTCATGAATTTTCTCATAATCAGCCTCATCAAGGCGGCGGTGATCGCCTTCGTGCTTCTGACCACGCTGGCGTATCTGCAATGGATCGAGCGCAAGGTGATCGGGCACATCCAGCTACGCATGGGTCCGTACCGGGTGGGCCCGCACGGTCTGCTTCAGCCGCTCGCAGACGTAGTCAAGCTGATCACCAAGGAAGGCGTGCTGCCGTCGCACGTCAACAAGGGTTTCTACCTGCTGGCGCCGTTCTTGGCAGTGACGCTGGCGCTGATTTCGATTGCCGTTATTCCATTCGGTCCGCAGATCACGATTGGCCCGGTGACGACGTGGATGCAGCTCACGGATCTCAACATCGGCATTCTGTTCGTGCTGGCGATATCGTCGGTGGGTGTCTACGGCGTGGCGTTGGGAGGCTGGGCGTCGAACAATAAGTACTCGCTGCTGGGCGGGCTGCGGAGTTCGGCGCAGATGATCAGCTACGAATTGCCGCTGGCGATCGCCGTGGCTGCCCCGTTGCTGCTGGCGAATACGCTCAGCTTCCGGGAGATGGTGAATTATCAGAGCGGCTACTGGCTGGGTTTCATCCCGCGCTGGAACGTATTTCCGGAGATTATCGGATTCGCGGTCTTCCTGGTCGCCGCGTTCGCCGAAACGAATCGCATACCTTTCGATCTGCCGGAGGCTGAAAACGAACTGGTGGCTGGATTCCACACCGAATATAGCAGCATGAGCTTCGCGGCTTTTTTCATGGCGGAGTACGCCAACATGGTTACGGTCACGGCAGTCGCGACGCTGCTGTTCCTGGGCGGATGGGAACCGCCGTTTCCGGAGCCGTATTCGGATTTCGTTCCAGTGCTGGTGTTCGCGCTGGGAGGGCTGGTGGCGCTTTATCACGGCCTCCATCCGGCGCGTCGCAAGGACAAGTTCACGCTGCCGGTAGCGGGTTTGGTTTTTCTAGGAATCGCTGCGCTATTCGGCGCTTGCTTCTTCGTTCCGATGCTGAAGGTGATCCTGATGGCGCTGTTCTGGTTCTGCGGTAAGGCGGGGATACTGCTTTTTTTGTTCATTTGGGTGCGGGCGACGCTGCCGCGTTTCCGTTACGACCAGTTGATGCGCTTCGCCTGGATCGGACTGTTTCCGCTGGCCATGGTCAATCTGCTGGCGACTGCGCTGATCGTGGCGTTGACTTCGAAATAAATTTATGACTGCGCTGATTTTTCTCATTTTCGCCGCCATCGCAGTGGTTTCCGCTATCAATCTCGTGGTGCAAACCCATCCCATCGCTAGCGCGCTGTCGCTGATCGGTGTGATGGGATCGCTGGCGGTTCTCTATCTGCTGCTCGGCGGGGAATTCATCGCCGCGGCGCAGGTGATTGTGTATGCGGGCGCGATCATGGTGCTGTTCGTCTTCGTCATCATGCTGCTGAACGCGGGGGCCGAGGGCGTCTCGATGGGCGGATCGCGGTTCGCGAAGTACCTGGGTATTATTCTGCTCGCGGCGTTTCTCGGACTGATCAGCTTCATCATCCAGGCAACCATGATCCCGAAGACCGAGGGCGTGGTGTTCGGCGCATTCCAGGGAGGAACGGCCGAGATCGTCGGCCGGAAGCTTTTCACTGTGTATCTGCTGCCCTTCGAGGTGACGTCGGTGCTGATTCTGATCGCGATCGTGGGCGCGATCGTTCTTGCAAGGAAGGAGATTTAGAGGATGCCGAGCGCGGTGCCGGTGAGCTGGTACCTGATTCTCAGCGCGATTCTGTTCGGACTCGGCGTGGCGGGATTCATCTATCGCCGCAACATCATTACGGTTTTTATGTCGATCGAGCTGATGCTCAACGCTGTCAACCTTACGTTCATCACGTTCTCGTACACGCTGAAGCAGGTGGACGGCCATATCTTCAGCTTTTTCGTGATGGTGGTGGCGGCGGCGGAAGCGGCGGTGGGGCTGGCGATTATTCTCACAGTCTTCAAGAATCGCGGAACGCTGATGATCGACGACGTAAGCTCGATGAAACATTGAAATGAACACTGCCCAATATCTTTGGCTGATTCCGGCACTTCCCTTCTTGGGGTTTGTGATCAATGGACTTTTCGGCCGGCGGATGTCGCGGCCGCTGATCAATCTGTTCGCCATCGGGTCCGTGGCGTTGTCGTTCGTTTGGGCCGTGAAGGCACTGGTTGGGTTGGGAGCGCTCGAAACCAAGTACGTCGAGCACTACTTCACCTGGATCCGAAGCGGCTCGCTCCAGATCGGCATCGACTTCGCTGTGGACCGGCTGACGGCCGTCATGCTGATGGTAGTCACCGGAGTCGGTTTGCTGATCCATATTTATTCGATCGGCTACATGGCCGAGGAAGACGGGTACTATCGTTTCTTTTCGTACCTCAACCTCTTCATGTTCTTCATGCTGGTGCTGGTACTGGCGCAGAACTTCCTGCTGCTGTTCGTGGGATGGGAAGGCGTGGGGCTGTGCAGTTACCTGCTGATCGGTTATTACTTCCTGGAACAATACGCTACTACCGCCGGCAACAAAGCGTTCATCGTGAACCGCATCGGCGATTTCGGCTTTGCGCTGGCGTTGTTTCTAATCGTGAAGCATTTCAACACCCTGGATTTCACCCACGTGTTCGACGCCGCGAAGACGATGCCATCGGAGACGGGCTACGGCACGCTGACGATCATCAGCCTGCTGCTGCTGGTAGGCGCTACGGGTAAATCCGCGCAGATTCCGCTGTATGTCTGGCTGCCGGATGCGATGGCGGGCCCGACGCCGGTGTCCGCGCTGATTCACGCGGCCACGATGGTGACTGCCGGCGTGTACATGACGGCGCGCTCGGCGGCGTTTTTCACGCATGCACCGATCGCGATGGATTGGGTGGCGGTGATCGGATTGGCGACAGCGTTTTTGGCCGCCACGATCGGCCTGGCGCAGACCGATATCAAGAAGGTCTTCGCGTATTCCACCGTTTCGCAGCTCGGCTACATGTTCCTGGGCGCGGGCGTCGGCGCGTTCTCGGCCGGCATCTTTCACCTGATGACGCATGCGTTTTTCAAGGCGCTACTGTTTCTCGGAGCAGGCGCGGTAATTCACGGGCTGCACGGCGAGCAGGATTTACGGCATATGGGCGGGCTGTTCAAGCACATGCGGATCACGGCCATCGTGCTGCTATGCGCTTCATTCGCGATCGCCGGGTTCCCTTTTACGTCGGGCTTCTTCAGCAAGGATGCAATTCTGGTGGCGGCGTATGAACGGGCGCCGTGGATGTATTGGGTCGGCGTGCTGACGGCTGGGATGACGGCGTTCTACGTTTTTCGAGCCTGGTTCCTGGCGTTCACCGGCGAGTATCGCGGTCACGCGCATCCGCATGAATCGCCACTGGTGATGACAGGGCCGCTGATGCTGCTAGCCGTGTTGTCGCTGGTTGGCGGATTTATCAACGTGCCGCATTGGCTGGAGCCGATGTTTGGCGAGAAGCCGGAGAACGAGACGCTGGCGTGGATTTCGGCCGGAGCGGGCCTTCTCGGGATTGCTCTCGCTTATCTGTTCTATGTCGCGAAGCGCGGCTTGGCTGATTCTTTCGCAAACGCTGTCAGCGGACTCTACAAGCTAGTCTACAACAAGTATTTCGTGGATGAAATGTATAACGCCGTCGTGGTGAAGCCCGTGGTGGAAGGCTCGCGCACGGTTCTGTGGCGCGGCGTAGATGCGGGATTGATCGATGGCATGGTGAACGGAGTTGGAACGCGGTCACGCGGCATCGGAAGCATTCTCCGGCTGCTGCAATCCGGCAACATCCGCAGTTATGCGGCTTGGGTGGTGCTGGGATCAGTGGTGGTGTTGCTCGCGCTCGGATTTGCGGGAGGCGCGCGATGACGCTGCTGGATGTGGTCATCTTTCTGCCGCTCGTGGCGTTTCTGATGGTCCTGTTTTTCCCGAAGGAATCGACCGGGGGGATCCGCAGGTTCAGTTTGATTGCAACGACTGCGATCTTCCTGCTTTCGCTGGGACTGATCGGGCCGTATTGGTTCAGCAACCCCGGCAAGTGGGTCTTCGAGACGAACGTGCCGTGGATCACCTCGCCCGCGATCCGTTATCACGTTGCGATCGACGGCATCAGCCTTTGGCTGGTTCTGCTTTCGACGCTGTTGACGCCCATCTGCGTACTGGTTTCCTGGCGCTACATCCAGAAACGCGTCAAGGAATTCTTCGCCTTCCTGCTGCTGCTGGAGTTCGGGCTGGTTGGCGTTTTCTGCGCGCTGGACTTCTTCCTGTTCTACGTTTTTTGGGAAGTTGCGCTGGTGCCGATGTATTTCCTGATCGGTGTGTGGGGACACGAGCGGCGAATCTACGCCGCCGTCAAGTTCTTCCTGTACACCATGGCCGGGTCAGTGCTAATGCTGGCGGCGATCATCTACCTGTACACGCAGGCGGGCGGCACATTCGATTACGTGCGGATCGTAGCGGGATTGCAGAATGGCTCGATTCCACTCAGCAAAGGCGAAGAGCTGGTGCTGTTCCTGGCATTTTTCATCGCCTTCGCCATCAAGGTGCCGTTGTTCCCGCTGCACACGTGGCTGCCGGACGCGCACGTGGAGGCGCCGACGGCGGGCTCCGTGATGCTGGCCTCCGTCATGCTGAAGATGGGCACTTACGGTTTATTGCGCTATTGCGTTCCGATGTTCCCGAACGCGGCGCGCACGTGCGCGGGCTGGATCGCGACGCTGGCGATCATCGGGATCATTTACGGCGCACTGGTCGCGATGGTACAGCCCAACATGAAGAAGCTGGTGGCGTATTCGTCGGTGAGCCATCTCGGTTTCGTGGTGCTGGGGATCTTCAGCTTTACGCAGCAGGGGTTCGACGGCGCGGTTTATCAGATGCTGAACCACGGCGTTTCCACTGGCGCGCTGTTCATCCTGGTCGGTTTTCTCTATGAGCGCCGGCATTCGCTGGAAATCGCCGCCTATGGCGGAGTGGCGACGCCCGCGCCCAAGCTCTCAACTGTGTTCATGATTACGATGCTCGCCAGCATCGGCCTGCCGATGCTCAACAATTTCGTGGGCGAGTACCTGGTGTTGCAGGGCACCGCGCTGGTCAACTTCCGTTGGACTGTGTTCGCGGCAATCGGCGTGATCCTGTCGGCTTGCTACATGCTGTGGCTCTACCAGCGTGTGTTTTTCGGACGCGCACCGGACGACGTCAGCCATCCTATGGCGGACCTCGATCTACGCGAGTACGCGATCATGCTGCCGCTCATCGTCCTGATGGTTTGGATGGGCACGTTCACGCAAAGTTTCCTTCCGCCGATTTCGGCTTCGACCAACGTGATCCTGGGCCCGGTGGACGCCCGGCGGGACGTGCATGTCCAGCATGTGGCGCCGGGCCGGCCGGTGATCGCCCAAGCCAAGGAGCGAGCCGATGCCCGCTAGCTTCGTGCCTTCGGCGAGCGATTATCTTCGGATCCTGCCGGAGATCATCATGACCGTGGCCGGCACGCTGATCATGCTGATCGGGCCTGTGCTGGAGAAGAAGAAGAGCGGCTTCAGCATCCTGACGCTGGGGGCATTTGTTGCGGCGCTGGCGAGCGCGGCCGCTGCGAACAACAATCCCGGCGTTTCGTTTTCGAACATGCTAATCGTGGACGGCTTCGCAACTTTTTTCCGGGTGCTGGTGATCGGCGTTGGAATCCTGACGGTGCTTTCCTCCTCGCAATACTTGAGGCGCGAGCACGCCGAGGCGGGCGAATACTACGCGCTGCTGCTGTTTTCCGTAACCGGGCAGTGCGTGATGGCTACCGCGAACGAGCTGATCATGATTTTCATCGGCCTGGAGATCTCGTCCATCGCGACTTATGTGCTGGCGGGCTACTTGCGCGACGACAAGCGCAACAACGAGGCCGCGCTCAAGTATTTTCTGCTGGGATCGTTCGCGACGGCGTTCCTGCTATACGGCATTGCGTGGATTTACGGAACGGCCGGGAGCACGAATCTTGGCGACATACGGACTTATCTAATGACGCCGGGCCCTCAACGCAATCTGGTGCTGGCCAGCACGTCGGCCGCGCTGATGTTCGTCGGATTCGCGTTCAAGGTTTCCGCGGCTCCATTCCAGATTTGGGCGCCGGACGTCTATCAAGGCGCGCCGGCGCCCGTGACGTTATTTATGTCGGCGGGCCCAAAGGCGGCGGCGTTCGCAGTCTTCCTGCGGGTCTTCATGACTGCTTTCGAGCCCATCACGCCTCGTTGGGAAGGCTTCGTGTGGTCGTCGGCGCTGCTGACGATGATCATTGGGAACTTCGCGGCATTGACCCAGACCAATATCAAGCGGCTGCTTGCTTACAGCTCGATCGCGCACGCGGGCTACGTGATGGTGGCCATCACCGCACATAGCCAGATCGGCGTGGCGGCCGCCATGTTCTATTTGGCTGCGTACGCGTTGATGAACATCGGTGCGTTCGCCGTGATTGCGCATTTTTCGCGGCAAGGCGAGCGTTTCGTGAATGTCGACGATTTTGCGGGCTTGGGCTGGAAGCAGCCGGTCACCGCGGCGCTGTTCTCCATCTTTCTCCTGTCGTTGATCGGCGTTCCGCTCACGGGCGGATTTTTTGGAAAGTTCTACATTTTCAAAGCCGCGCTGGACGCGAATTTGATCTGGCTGGCGGTGCTGGGGTTGTTGAACAGCGCCGTCGCGGCTTACTACTATCTGCGCATCATTGTTGTGATGTATATGCAGGAGCCGGGCGAGGCAACGAACACGCTGCCGCCGCTGGGGGCGGGCATACGGACGACCCTGTGGGCAGCGGCGCTCGGCACGCTGATCCTCGGGATCTACCCTTCCCTGGTCCTGAATTTCGCCACCAGCTCGAGCGTGCTAGTGAAGTAGTTGCTGTCTCCTACTAAGGTTCGAAGTTGCCAGCCGTAACCCCGCGCGTCAGCGAGGGGACAGAGTGGCACTCCCAAGGCGTTTCGCCGACAAGAAGTAAACCAGGATGCCGGCTACCAGGGTCAGCAGGCCGAAACCCACGTACATCCATCCGGAAGTTACGAAGACGTACGTCCAGCCCAGGAAAGCGATGACGCTGGGAATCGGATAGAGCCACATCCGAAATGGCCACTGGATGTCGGCGCGGTGTCTTCGCATGTAATCCAGCGCGGCAATTTGCCCGATGAACTGGATGAGAATCCGCGAAGTGATGAGCGCTGAAATGACGGCATCCAGCGTCCACAGGCTGGCGACTATGGACAGCACGCCCATCACCAGCAGCGCAACATGCGGAAACTTTCCGCGCGGATGCAGACGGGCGAAGATTTTGAAGAAGTGCCCATTGATGGCAGCAGCATAGGGAATACGGCTGTAGCCGAGCAGCAGCGCGAATACGGACGCGAACGCGGTCCACAGGACCAACACCGTAACCACAGTAGCAGCGCGCGTCCCATAGAGTCTCTCGATGGCTTCCGACGCGATGAATTTCGAGTGCATCGCGTCGCGCCATGGCACGACGGCGATCAAGCTCAGATTCGTCAGCGCATAGAGGGCGGCCACCGCGAGCACGGAATAGATGATGGAGCGCGGAATGACGCGCGCGGGATTCCGCACTTCACCGCCGACATAACAGATGTCGTAGTAACCCAGGTAATCGTACATAGCGATCAGCATGGCCGAGCCAAGCCCAGTAACGAATCCGGTGGAGAAGGTGAACGCTCCGCGCGGGAAATCGAAGACAACGCTGGCGTGAAAATTGGCCAGCCCGCTGGCGATAACCCAAACCATCGTGATCAGCATTCCGATCCAGAGCACGACGGCGAAGCGGCCCACGGCGGCGATACGCCGGTAAAGCAGCACGATCATGAGCGCGCCCACGGCCAGGCTGATCATCCGCGTCCCGGCGGTTCCCATGCCGCGCCAGAAATAGCTGACGTATTGCGCAAATCCGATCAATCCCGATCCAATTTCGAGAGGACCGCTGAAGATGAATTGCCAGATGAAAAGGAAGGGGAGGATTCCGCCGAGCCTGGTGTTGCGAAAAGCCTCGCTCAGATAAAGGTACGTGCCGCCGGTTCCGGGCATTGCGGCGGCGAGCTCGCTCCACACCAAGCCATCGCACAGCGCCAACGCGGCGCCGAGCACCCAGCCGAGCATGCACTGCGGGCCGCCCATGGACGCGATGATCAGCGGGATCGTGATGAACGGCCCGATGCCGACCATGTTGCTCATGTTGAGCGCGGTGGCCTGGAGCAAAGTGATTCCGCGCACGAGGCCGTTGGGTTGTGCGTTGCCGGAGTTCACTCGGCCTTCACCCAGTCTTCACTGAAGCGCACGTGCTTGATGGACTTTCCGTCTGCAACGAAGTAGCTGTACGTGACGTGAATCGATCCGTCTTTCGCCTGGATTACCGATGGGTAGTGGTATTGAATTGCGCCGGCCTGAGCCGAATTGCCATCCAGGTGCCGCTTCCATTTCCAGGTTGCGCCTTCGTCGGCAGAGATGGCGGCGGCGAGCGAATGGCGGCCGCGCTCGACGTCGTTGAAGAGCATGATCCAGTCGCCGTTGCGCAGTCGAATCACTTCGAGGCTTGTGCCCGGATTCGGAATATCTGAGTCGATTGCCGGCGTCCAAGCGACGCCGTCGTCTTTGGAATAGCTGATCTGCGCGCGTTTTGGCGGCGGCCCGTTGTCGCGCAGATACGCCACCAGCGTTCCATCCGCCTTGCGGACCACCGAGGGCTGAACGCCGCCATAGCCGATGATCGGTTCGCTTCCACTCCACGTATAACCGCCGTCGTCGCTGATGGCCATGATTCCGAATGAAAAACCGTCCGAGTACATCGGAACCAGAATGCGTCCCGAAGGTAACTGCAACGGATGCGTGCGTGTAAACCATCCCATGCGCGAAAAGTATTCGTCCTGGGCGTGCTCGATCATCCTCGCCGCATACTCGGCTTGGCGGCCGGTACCGGTTGCATCCTTTCCAAGAACCTCTCTGGTGCGTTGCGCGATATTTTTCGGGATCAGGACGATGTTGTCCTGGTGCTCCCAGCGCGGCGGGCCGGAGGGCTGCTGGTAATCGGTGGAGATTCGATATTTCATCAGCGCCGTCTCCCATTTGTGCGCAATGATGAGCGGCCACAGGAAAAACAGGCGCTGGCGCGAATCGATGAACAGGACTGGGTTGGTTTCCGGGAAGCCGGGTGTGTCGGCCAGCGTGAAGCGCTCGCCCCACTTACCGGTGGACCTGTTCCAGCGCGCGGCCTGGATGAGCACGTCGTCGGCAGTTCGCTCTCCGGAACCGTGGTACCAGCAGGCTAGCAAGTCGCCGTTGGGCAGTTCGACAACGGAGGAAGAGTGGTTGTGCCAGTGTTCGAGCGGGAAGATCAACTCGCCGCTATATTGGGGGGCGGCGAAAGTGCACGATGCGGCGAGGAAAGCAATGGCGGCAGAGCGCATTTGATGAGTATATCGAGCCGAGAGTTCGGCTGGTGCATCTGCTGAAAGCCGTATGATAGTTCTTTATCGAACTAGGACGCTGCTGGAAAAAGTTCTCACAAGCTAAAGCCTCTGCCGCCCATGCAAATCGCCGGGATCGTCTGGTTCCTCTGCGCAATCATCCTCACGTGGGCTGGCTTTCTTTGGGAAGTGGAATACTTCCGCAGTCCTGGCGCGCAGTTCTATCGCTTATTGCTGGCGCTGCTTTGCGCTTCTCCGCTGGTGTTGGCGGCGTACCACCGTGTCCGCCGGATTTGGTTCGAGTGGGAACCGTTGGCCGCGGCTTTGCCGGTGATCGCCGGGTTGGTGTATGAGCCGCGTGCGACATTGGCCGTAATTGCGATCGTTGTCACCGTTCTTGCCGTGGGCCGGCGGCTTTGCGTTCTTTTGGTGTTGCGTCCGGAAGGGCCGGTGGAAGAGGTCGCAGTGGCTGCCGCGCTTGGGTTCGGAGCATGGAACTGCCTGCTTTTCGTCATAGGACTCGCGGGTTTGTACCGGGCCAGTGTACTCGCGGTTTTGTTCGCAGCGGCTCTGATGTTCTGTGCGCGCCAATTATCACCTGTCTGGGCGGCGCTGAGAGCGGCACGACATGGCTGGACGAAAGAGCCGGAGTTCAAGTCCGTGCTCGGCTCTTTATTCGTACTCGCCGCTATCGTGATGATAATCACGGCATCGATGGTGATGCTCGCCCCGGCGTTGCACTACGATGTGAACGCGATCCATCTTCCTCTGGCCCACTACTACGCTTCGCAACACGCGCTGCGCGCGCCCGCGTACTTGTCCTACGGATATAACCCGCAAAGCGTCGAAGTTCTGATGACTGTGGGATACATCTTCGGGGGCGATGCGGCCGCGCAGATGCTTCCACCAGTGTTCTTCGCGCTCACGCTGATGGTGGCTTATCGCATCGGCAGGGTTTGCGGACTTGAGCGGTTCGCAAGCTTCGCCGGGGTAGTGTTCGTAGTGGCAACGCCTCTCATCCATGACGTCGGCAGTGTCGCCAAGAACGATCTCGCGCTGGCATTCTTCGTTGTGTCCGCACTACTGGGCTACCTGCGCTGGCGCAAGACGCAAGACTTCCGCTGGATTCTGGCCGGAGCGTTCTTCCTGTCCATGGGCGCCGGAGTAAAACATATCGTGATTTTTTCGATCCTGCCGCTCTCGCTGCTTTTCCTGAATGCGGCTTTGCGCCAGCGGCAGCGGCTCCGTGCAATCGCCGCGACCGCGGCCATCTTTGCATGCTTTGGGTTGTTCTGGCACGCACGCGCCTGGCTGATGACCGGGAATCCCGTGTATCCGTGGGCGGCCTCGATCGCGGCCAAAGCCAGTGTCGCCTATCATGGCTCTGTCTGGGTGGATGTCATCCTCCCTTATCTGCGCTTTCCTGGCGATGTCCTCTTTCACGCGCAGCACCTCTTCGAATCGCCTTTGGCTCAACCCCTGGGAGTCGCGCTGGTGGTCTTCGGGCCGCTTTGGATTCTGGTGCGAAGGCGAGTCGCCGCCGCGGAAATCTCGGTTCTGCTGTTTTGCGGCTTGTATTTCGTGTATTGGGGCGCTACGGCCGGAGTTCCGCGGTTCGCGATCCCCGCGTTCGCTCTGTTGATTGTGCTAACGGCAGACCGCGTGATCGTCTTCCAGCGCGCACTGCCGAGCTGGGCGCGATTTTCGATTCCGATTGCGTCGGCTTATGTCCTGTTGTTTGGTTGGCTGGGGAGTGCGATTCTCGAAATCAACGCTCCGCAGTTGCGCTACTTCACGTTTCGGCTCGACAGGACCGGCTATCTGCGCGAGACGTTGGCGCCGTATCGCGCCTTGGAATTTGTTAGCCAGGCGAGCCAGCCGCGGGACCTCATATTCGGCATTGACGGGTGCGCAACCGTTTTCGTGCGGGATCCGGCCAGATTCGATTGTTCGCTGGCGAAAGACTGGAAGCCAGCCGAGATCCGTGCCATGATCCGCCAGAAGGACTACCGGTTTATTGTCGCGCCGCTCAACCACGCGGATCTGATTCCAGCAGGGTGGAGCAAGGTATATGGCGATGACGCTTACGTTGTCTTCCAGGCGCGGGTTCTCACTGAGCCATCTCGCTCTTCTTCAGATAATTCGCAACTTCCTCGTGAGTCGCAAACCAGACGCCTGGCTTCGACTTGATATAGCTGATCAGTTTCTCCAGCCACAAAGCGCGCGAGCGATGCCCGGTGTAATGCGGATGCATCGTCAGTACGTAAAGCCCGCCTTCCTGGTAAGCAACGTCGAACTCGGCACGAAAGATCTGGTCCACCAGCTCCGGCGACGGCAGCGATCCGCTTGCAGCGCCGTAGTAAGGCGCATCATCCAGGATGCGTTCGATGGGCAATTCGATCACGCCGCTGGGCTGACCATCGATGGTGACTTCGTAGGCATCGTCGCTGGCCATCAGGCTGCTGTCGTACAAAAAGCCCGCTTTTCGTACCTGGTCCATCGTGAACCGGCTCATCGCCCAGGATGGAGCGCGATAGCCCACGGGCCGCTTTCCGATGGCTTTGGTCAGCGCCTCGATCGACTGGTTCAAGAGCTTTTGCTCTTCGGTGGCATCGTTCAGTGCGCCCAGATGCTCGTGAATCCAGCCGTGCACGCCGATCTCGTGGCGCTTGCGCGAAGTGATAGAAGGCGCCATCTCGGGATTCAGCGCGAGACTCACAGCGGGAATGAAAAACGACGCCGGAACGTTCTGCCTGTCGAGCACGCGCAGTATTCGCGGCAGGCCGTCGATTGCGCCGTACATGCCGCGCGAAAGACCCTCCGATCCGAGTTGCCCACGCGAAAGCGGGACGGTCGCATTATCGATATCGAAGCTAAGCGCGACGGCCACGCGAGCGCCGTTCGGCCAAGTCTTCGGCTTCAAACGCTTGCCCACGCCGAGATGCGTGTACTGAGCCTTTAATTTCATCCAGGCTCAGCTTCAGGCCGGGCATCGATATCGGTGGAGGTGCTTGAGCGTGGCTCTGCGCGGAGGAGATGAGGAGCAAAATCGCGACAGTGAGAATGGTGGGTTTCATGGAAGATAAGGATAACGCAAGCCACACTCACTGGGAGGCTTTCCTGGTAGTCTCGTGTGATAATGTCTTTCCGTTTGCCATGGCGAGGGTGGTCGCTGGAGACACTCACGCCCGCTTGGGGGCCTCTCCGGTCGGCTTACGACCACATCAGCACGGTCTCCACAAAATCGTTACCGGACGACGCGGAGGTCGCCGCGAGCAGTGACCTTCAGTGGGCGTCCGGAGCACTCGACGGCGTGATGGGGCATCATTCCCATGGGTCGGGTTCTGACCACGCATCCGCGACATATAACCGTATTTGTGAGTTGATCGCGCGCGCCGACGACCAACGATTCGGACGGCTCTATGCGGCCATTAGCGAGCAATCGTGCCTCTCGTACGTGGATGCCCTACTGAAGCGGCTGAACGATAACCGCGCGTCACTGGATTTCGAGCGCCTGCATGCGATCGCGCTGTACTTGTCGAGGAAAGCTCCGCATCGCGAGCCGGTTAAGGCTGGTTTGGCGCTTCTGGGAAGCTGCGGCTTTGAATCCGACCTCAGCATCGCGATCACACTCGGCCGAAACGATGAGTTCACGCTGTTCGCCGCGCAGACTGCTGCTCGTCTCGCGCCCGATCCGGAATTGACGTTGTGGGAAATGGCAAAGGCGGTGACGGGCTGGGGGCGCATCCAAATCGTCGAGCGGCTCAGCGAAACGCACCGCGCCGACATTCAGCAATGGATGCTCCGGGAGGGCTACAAGAATAGCGTAATGAACGAGTACCTGGCGTGCATTTGCGCTCGCGCAGGCAGGTTGCACGACGCCCTTGCGCCCAGCACAATTGACACCGGATTGCTGGATAGTGCGGCGCAGTTGTTCAGGTCAATGATGTCGCGTGGGCCGGCCGAAGACCTCGACGACTATGAACACGCAGCGGAAGCGGCGGAGCGGTACGTGAATCACGTCTGGGCATCGCCAGACGCCAATATTCAACACTACCTTGTGTTGCGTGACCTCGGAAAATATCTCGCGGAGATGGTTGGTCGCGATAATGGGCCAAAGTGGAATGAAGCTCTGCGGCTTCGACTGGCTGCAACGATTCGAGACGTCCTGGGTTGGGAAACCTGGCGCGGCAAAGTGGAACGCGGCCTCAGGTCGCAGGATCGACAGGAATTCTGGCTGGCTGATCAGGTTGCGAAAGAGTTGGGAATCGACACCTGGCAGATCCACTTCGACCGGGTGAAAGCAGCGCCGCTCGACACGAGCGACTGGTACTACTTGCTGGAAGAGAGCGGAGACAGCCGGATCGACGCGGTGCTTGATTTTGCCTCGGCCGCGATCCCGTTAGCAGCGATCGAAACGGGACCGGCGAACGAAAGCGGGTTTGGGCCCCGCTGGAAGGCGCACTCGGCACTGGATTGGGTGTTGCAAGATCTGTCTCGATTTCCGACGAAAGGATGGCGGCTCATCCAGGCCGGGTTGCGGAGTCCGGTAGTCAGGAACCGCAACATGGCCATCCAAGCTCTCGCGAGTTGGCCGCCGGATTCCTGGCCGGAGGGTGCACGCGCCTTGGTCGAAGGCGCAATTGCCGCGGAGCCGAACGCGGAGGTCAAGCAGCGGCTGGAGAAGCTTTTGGCGGGTTTGCCGGTTGATTAGTGTCACCCGGTTCCTGATAACGTAGTGCCTATGCTTTTGAAACGACGCCAGTTTCTCAAATCGGCAGGTTGGGCTGCCGCGCCTTTGCTCGCGCAGAGCCGCGGGAAGGTTATCCAGGAGTCCGATCCTGCGAATGCAAAACTCTGCACCCGTCTGGACGCCCGGGGCGTCACTGACGACGACCTGCTGTTTCTCCAACAGATCGGTCTCCCTTGGGTGCGGCTCGAGTTCGGTGAGGGCGACATCGCTCTGGACGCGTTGCGTGCACAACAACAGCGCTTCGCCCGCTTCGGCATGCGGATCTATTCTTGCGTTCACTCTGCGTACCGCTCCGTGAAAGTGCAGTTAGGGCAACCTGGACGCGACCAAGACATCGAAACGTACCGCCGTTTCCTGCGGGACATGGGACGGCTTGAAATTCCAGTGGCTTCCTACGATTTCCATCCCGCCAACACCTACACCACGAGCATGGTGCAGCACCGCGGCTATACCACGCGGGAATTCGACCTGAACGATTTTCGCAACAAGGTGGAGAAGCAGCGCTTCGATCGCGAGTATTCCGCCGATGAGATCTGGGCGAACTATACCTACTTCATGAAGGCTGTTCTGCCCGTGGCGGAGGAAGCCGGGGTGAAGCTGGCGCTGCATCCGGATGATCCGCCGCTGGCCAAGATGAACGGCGTCGCCAAGCTCTTTACAAACTATGAGGGCTACCAACGCGCCGAACAGATCGCCCGCAGCAGCCGGAATTGGGGGCTGACGTTCTGCGTGGGCACGTGGTCGGAGGGCGGCGATCGCATGCGCAAGGACGTCTTCGAGATGATCCGCGATTTCGGCGGCCGCGGCAAGATCTTCGAAATCCATTTCCGCAATGTGACCGCGCCCCTGCCCCACTTTCAGGAGACACTGCCCGACGAAGGCTATCAGGACATGTATCGCGTGATGAAGACGCTGCGGCAGGTGCGCTTCAGCGGCGCCATGGAGCCGGACCACGTTCCGCGGCTGGCCGGCGATAGCGGCTTGAATCGCGCCGGTACCGCATACTGCATCAGCTACATGCGAAGCTGTTTGCGGCGCGCGGGATAATCGACCGCTCGATACCCGCCGGTGAGACAATTGGTAACCAGAGAGACGAGCGTTGAATCATGGACGTATCCCGTCGAAATTTGATCCTGGGCGCTGGAGCGGCTGCACTGCAGTCGGCGGCCGCGCCCACGGCGAGTCTGCCTGCAAAATCGGACTTCGCGGTGGTCAAGTCCGAAACTTGTCTCAACAATGCACGCTGGCATCCAATCAGCATCGGCGCGACACGCGCCCTGCAGCAATATCTCGAATACAAGGCGTCGGGCGGCGGCGCGGCCCCGGATTATTCCGGCGAATTGCAGAAGCGCGTCAAGGCTCAGTTCGCCGAATTGATTCATGCCCGCCCCGCAGAGATCAGTTACGTGCCTAGTACGACGGTGGGCGAGAATCTCGTTGCGGCGGGACTCGATCTGCAGCACAGCGGAGGCAACGTGGTCACCGACGCCCTTCACTTCGAAGGCTCGTTATATCAATACGGCGCGTTGGCGAAGCAAGGTTTGGATGTGCGCTTCGTCCGGCCGCGTGGCTGGCGCATCGAATTGAGCGACCTCGAAAAAGCGATCGACTCGAAGACGAAATTGGTCGCATTGTCGCTGGTCTCGATGATCAACGGTTTTCAATACGACTTGAAAGCGGTTTGCGATCTGGCTCACTCGCGCGGAGCGCTTGTATATGCCGACGCCGTGCAAGCCATCGGGCTGTTCCCTTCGATGTGCGAGCGAGCGGCGTCGACTTCTGCGCCTGCTCCAGTTACAAGTGGCTCATGGGCGACATGGGTCTCGGATTCCTTTACGTACGCGAGGATCTGCTCGACCGGCTGCATCGCAGCCAATACGGATTTCGTCAACTTGCGCGAGTGCAGTATCACGCATTTCCTTACGACCCGCCGGGAGACGCCGTTATGGATTGGACCGCGGCTACGGACGCGGGCGGTCACTTCGAGGTCGGGACGGTGTCGAACGCAACGCTGGCTTGTCTTTCGTATTCGCTGAATTACATCAAGCAACTCGGCGTGGAGAACATTCAGGCGCATCGGCAGCCGTTACTGCGGCGGCTGCAAAAAGAACTGCCGCGGCTTGGTTTCGAGCCGATGACACCTGCCGAGGGTACGTCTCCGATCGTCACGTTCGCGAAGAAAGACACGCAGGAAATCGCGCGGCGGCTGAAGCGCGCCAACGTCGACATTTCCGTCTATGAACACCGCGTCCGCATTTCGCCTTCCGTCTATAATGACATGGCGGATGTTGACAGGTTGCTGGAAGCGCTGGCCTAACGCTAGATAGTGGTGGACCCGAGCTCTACCGTGTCAAGTTACTCAAAACAATTGCTTACAAGGGATAGTCAATGAAAAGAAAGGACTTCTGCGTTAGCGATCTGGACCTTTCAAGTCTCCGAGCTAACAGATAAAATGTCTTAACATCTTGACAAACAGTAAAGCATACTTTACACTCGGACGTATGCGAAAATCAAACTGGCCAGTTGGCTCGATGCTGTTTTTTGGCACGTTCAGCAGCCGAACCTCTGAGGGACGCAGATATCACATCCGATGTTATGCGGCTTTGTTTCTTGTCGTCGTTCTGCTGATCGTTGCGTTTCTGGTCCGGCAATACGTTCCGCGACTGAGTGCAGCCGCCGTTGCAGCTGTACCGGGGGCCGGATTCGCCTATATCGGCTGGGAGTTCCGCCGCTACCTTATGGCTCTGGACGAGCTGGCGCGCCGCATCCAACTCGAAGCAGTGGCGTGCACGTATCTCACCGGTCTGGCGGGCGCCGCGATGGCCGGCGGTCTGCTGTGGGCTTACGGCGGCGACGTTCAAGCGGGATGGCTAAACCCCTTTCCGCTGTTCCTCCTGCTGGAGCCAGTACGGGGCATCTGGCTCTACGTCGTCTCGCGGCGCTACGAATGAAGAACGAGCTCCGGGTGCTGCGCGCCCAGCGTGCGTGGTCCCAAGCCGAGCTGGCCGAAAGGCTCGGCGTGTCCCGCCAGACTATTAATGCGATCGAAACGGGAAAGTACGATCCCGGCCTTCCGCTCGCCTTCAAAATGGCCACGGTCTTCGGTAAGCCGATTGAACAGATCTTTGACCCAGGCGATACGAACGATAGAAAACACACCGGAAGATAGGTCCGATCTCTCGAGTCCACGAATGGAGTGGCTGTGAATAGAATACGCCGCCCGCGGCAGAACGGATCGGATGGCGCGCGTGATCGTTTGAGGAATTGTGGTGGGCCCGACAGAACTCGAATCTGTGACCTCTACCGTGTCAAGGTAGCGCTCTAACCAACTGAGCTACGGGCCCGGCAGGGTGCGCGGAAAGTACTTTCACTATAACATCTTCCTCAAATCCCCCATGCAGGCCTGCGGCGCTTCTGACGATAGGTGGATAGACATGTCGCGTTTCCCGACCTTGCTTCTGCTGCTCGCGGCCACCACTGCGAACGGGCAGACCGATCCTGCGCTTTGGCGCTTCATTCATCCCAATGCGAAGGCTCTGATCAGCATCGATTGGCGGCACATCCGGCAGTCCCACGTGGGAACCATGCTGCGCGAGAAATGGGTGGACTCGGGGCCCGGCGCAAACATTCCCCGCGTCGAATTCCTGAATGACGTGGATCGCGTGGTGATCTCATCGGCCGAGCGGAACCCCGGCGATACCGCCGGCGAGCCGCCCGTGATGATCGTCGTTCGCGGCCACTTTGACCTCGCGAAGGCTCGCAGGCTGCTGGCCAGCCATGGCGCCAAGGCGCAAATGTTTAACTCCCTCCAAGTTTACCGGCCGCAGGGCAAAAACACCAAGGACATCGCCTTCGTTCTGCTCGACGCGCAAACGATCCTGGTCGGCGACTCGCGCTCGATATTCGGAAGCCTGGAGCGAAACACGTTCCCAACCGCACCCGACGCGAATACTATCCCAGCCCGCGCCACCGAATTGGACGCCAACTACGAATTCTGGGCGATCATCTCGGCCAGTTCACCCATGACGAATGATCGATTAATGGGTTTCTTCACGGGCGGCGATCTGGGCACGGAGGCACGCGGCTTTGAGCTCGGTGTCTCTCTGAAAAACGGCCTGATTGCGGATAATGCCGTGATGTTCCAATCGGAGTCCGCGGCAAAGACCATGGCTACCGAGCTATCAAAATTGCTGAAGATCGCCATCAAGGAAAAGATGGGTGAGCCCGCCATGGTCGACTTTGGAAAAAAACTGAAGATCTCCGCCGAAGGCGCAGCGGTGAAGATCCGCCTTCACCTGACAGCACAGGAATTGGAAAAGAACGCTCAGATCTTCGCGGCGTCTCACCAGCAGCCTGCTGCTCCTCTGGCCGGCGTCCGGCCCGTGGTTACGCCCATACCGCCGCCGGAGAAGCCCGAAAAGAAGGTCATCCGGATCGAAGGACTCGACGAGGGTCCGCGCGAGATCCCGTATAAGCCCGAGCGTCCCTAACGGGTCCCTTCCGATTGCGTTAAGATTCCCTTTATGGCGAGTAGTAAAGCCGATCTCATCGAAGTGCGCTGCCCGTGCTGCGAAGCGACGCTCCGGATCGATCCCGAACTCAAGGTGATCATCAGCCACGAGGAGCACAAGAAACCTCCGGCGATTGAAGACATGGCCACGGCGGTTCAAAAGCTCAAGGGCGAGGAAGCGCGGCGGGGCGAGGTGTTCCAGAAATCCTTCGAGCAGCATAAAGGTCACCAAAAAGTGCTCGAAAGGAAATTCGATGAGTTGTTGCGGCAGGCGAAGGATAATCCGGATCTGGAGCCGCCCAAGAAGCCTTTTGACTACGACTAGTCCACAGGCTGAAGCCTGTGCCACCTATAGATGATGGTGAATTGCGTGCGCCCTACTTCAGTGTAGTTCGCCAGCCACTCCCGCAGAACCGGATAATTTGTGATCGCCAACTTCGGATTGAAGGGCGCGAGGCCGTCGACAATCCACGTGGGCTGCGTTCCAACCAATTCTCGTCGATTCGCGGCAGCCAACTCCGGCGCGGCAGCCTCCGAGTTCGTCAGATGCCGGTCGGCCAGCACGCCGGTCAGCGGCTGCGAATCCAGGAATCTTGTGCCGGCGGGCATGCGCGTGTACGCGAAGATGTCCGGCCGATAACCCCAGACGAGCAGGGTTCCATCATGACCGATCCGATCCGCCGCCGCGCGGCTGTCCTGATTCATCGCGAGATCGCTCCACTGCGTCTCGCGGCGATGCAGCAGATCGTTCGCGAGCGCAACGTAGCGCGGCCCGAAGCGAACGAACGGAATCAGCAGCAGCAGCCACACGATGACGCGCCGCCTGCCGAGCAGGGTGGAGCCGCGCGCGGCCATCAGTATCATGACCGGCAGTAATTGAAAGTAGTAACGCGGGAAAAATCGCCAGCCCGCAGCCACGGCAACAACAGAAAACAACAACCAAACCAGCATCCTCCCGTGCTTTTCTTTCCAAAATGCGTACGCGGCGGCCGCCACGAGCGCGCAATGAAAACCGGCCCAGTTCAGAGTGCGCGTGAAAGCGGTTGAGAGGGCGAAGGGTTGTCCCGAGTACAACGCGCCCCATTTCCAGACCTCATCGAAGTAAGGTTTGCCGAACCACGCGAACGCCGCCATGTTCGGTAGCGCAAATCCCAGCAACAGCAGGGGCCAACTACGCCACGTCCATAGCGCGCAGGCCGCGAGCACGAATGCGGCTTTAGCATTCACCAGCATTGCGACGCCGGCCACCAGTCCGCTCCAAAACGCGCGCCCGCGCCACGCGAGATACACTGCCGCAATGTGCGGCAGCACCATCAGCAGATCGGGCGCCAGCGCCATCACAGCCGAAGGGATGCCGAACGTCAAAAGAAAGCCGAGCAGGAACGCGGCCGCGAGACCTTCGCGCGGCCCCCACCAGCCGCGCGCAAAGCGCCAGATCATCAGGCAGCAGAGAAAAACGAACGCGGCGCCGGCCACGCGCAGCGTCACGCCGATGCGTGCGCCCCAAAGCAGATACGTGTAGGGGAGCAGCGGCGGCTTGTCAAACCAGACGTCGTGATACAGGCTCTTGCCGTCCAGAATCTGGATTGCCGCCGCGGTGGGATACGCCTCTTCCACCCAAAGAATGCCGCTGTGACACAGCCGCGTCGCCAGCAGGCCGAGAAACAGCAGCGCCAGGATTATGCGTTCCCGGCCGATCGCGACTTCTCCAGCAGGTATGCGAACTTCTTGCGAAGCTCGGGGCCATAGACCGGGTCCGCGAGCGCGAACTCGACGAACGTTTCAAAGTAGCTGGGAAAATTGCCGATGTCGTAGCGCCGTTCGTTTGCGGCCAGCTTCAGCGCCAGCACGCGACGGCCCTCTTCGCACATCTGCGCGATGGCATCCGTAAGCTGGATCTCGCCGCGCGCATCCGGTTTCACACGCCGGATCATGTCGAACACCATGGGCGAGAAAACGTAGCGGCCGGCGATCGCCAGATTGCTGGGCGCTGCGCCCGGCTTGGGCTTCTCCACAAGATCGAGCACCTGCAGCCAGCCCCCTTCCACTTCTTCCACCTTCACGATGCCGTAGTGAGCGGTCTGGTCCGGCGGCACTTCCTCGACGGCGATGACGCAATTGGCGTCGCGCGCTTCGAACAGTTCCGTCATGCGCAGGACGGACTTCGATTGGGCATGCAGGCCGACGATGGAGTCGCCCAGCGCCACCACGAAGGGCTGCTCGCCGGCGAAATTCTCGCCGCACAGGACCGCATCGCCGAGGCCTTTCTGCTGGCGCTGGCGTGTGTAGAAAAAGTGGACTTGGTGATCGTCGAACTGCAGTTCCTTGAGCAGTTCTCTCTTGTTGGCCTCGGTCAGGCTCCGCACCAGCTCGGGGTCCGTGTCGAAATGATTTTCGATGGACGTTTTGTTGCGGCCCGTCACGAAAAGAATCTGATCGATCTTGTTGGCGACCAGCTCCTCGGCCACGTATTGCACGATCGGTTTGCGGGCCACCGGGAGCATTTCCTTGGGCTGGGATTTGGTGGCGGGCAGAAGCCGTGTGCCGGCTCCCGCCACGGGGACGATTGCGCTTCGAATCACCTCTTGACTATAACTGGTTAACTGGTGGTTGGTGCCGGTGACTGCTGGCCGGCTTAGATTTCGGATGATCGATCTCCAAAGCTCAAACGATGACCGTGGCAAGCGGCTCGATCAGTTTTTGCACGAGCGGTTGCCGGAATACAGCCGCGCGCGCTTACAGCAGTGGATCGACGCGGGGCGCGTTCGCGTGAACGGCGCATCGCAAAAGCGTTCCTATGCCTTACGAGGCTCGGAGCGCATCAGCGTGGAGCCGGGCGAGTTGCCGCCCCTGCGCGCGATGGCGGAGGATCTGCCGCTCGAGGTTCTTTACCAGGACAGCGATCTTATCGCAATCAACAAGCCCGCCGGCATGGTGGTGCATGCGGGCGCGGGCCGTCACTCCGGGACGCTCGTGAATGCCCTGGTGCATCGCTTTGGAACCCTGTCGAACATAGCGGGCGAGTTGCGTCCCGGGATTGTCCATCGCCTGGACCGGCTGACCAGCGGCGTGATCCTGGTGGCGAAGACGGACGCCGCCCATCGGCATCTGGCCCAGCAATTCTCCAGCCGCGGAGTGGAAAAGATTTACCTGGCGCTGGCGCATGGCGTGCTGAAAGCAGGCCAGGGCCGCATTACCAAACCAATCACGCGCGATCCGGTTCGCCGCACGCGCATGACGGCGAAACTGGCGCGCGGCCGCTCGGCAATCACGGATTACAAAGTGCTGCGCCGCTTCGAGAAGTTCAGCTTTCTCGAAGTCGCCATCGGTACTGGCCGCACGCACCAGATCCGCGTGCACCTGGCCAGCATCGGGCATCCGATAGCCGGCGACAAACTCTACGGCGCGCCGGCCAGCTCGATGGACCGCATCTTTCTTCACGCCCATCGCATCGCATTCACCAGCCCCAGCACAGGCCGGCGATTGACAATCGCGGCGCCCCTGCCGCAAGAACTTCAGGAATACCTCGACAGTCTCAACTGACGAGTCCCCAGCCCCCAATCCCCCGCCCTATAATAGAAACAAGCAGTCCATGAAAACCCTCTTCCTCCCCGTGGCGCTCTGTGCCTTCTCGTTGCTGCTCACGGGACAAAAGAACGACAAGGCGCCGCAGTCCGATCCGCAGGACAAAACCAGGATCACGCTGGACGTCTCGCGCGTGAACATGCTGTTCGCCGTGCAGGACAAAAAGGGCCGCTTCGTCACAGATCTCACCAAGGACGATTTCGAAGTCGTCGAAAACAAGAAATCGCAGAGCATCCTCGAATTCTCGGCGGAATCCGAGCTGCCTCTGCGGCTGGCGATCCTGATCGACACCAGCAACAGCATTCGCGACCGCTTCCGATTCCAGCAGGAGGCTGCCACGGCGTTTATCGACGGTACCGTGCGCCCGCGTCAGGATAAAGCGTTGGTGGTCAGCTTCGACACGGCTGCCGAGCTCGTCACCGATCTCACGGACAACGTCGGCGAACTCGAAAAAGCCGTGCAAGGCTTGCGGCCGGGCGGAGGCACTTCGCTCTATGACGCGATCTTCTTCGCGTCCCGCGACAAACTGATGAAGGATCAGCCGCTCTACAAGTTTCGCCGCGCCATGGTGATCCTGAGCGATGGCGAAGACAACCAGAGCCGCTACACGCGCGATCAAGCCCTGGAAATGGCGCAAAAGGCCGATGTCACCATCTACAGCATTTCCACGAACATCTCGCACATCCAAACCGACGGCGACAAGGTGCTGCGCTATTTCGCCGCGGAAACAGGCGGCCAGATCTTTTTCCCGTTCAAGGCGACGGACTTGAATCAATCGTTCGAGAATATCTCCAACGAACTGCGGCACCAGTACAACATCTTCTATCGTCCGGAGCCGCTCAAGACCGATGGACTGTACCACCCTGTCGAGATCCGCGTCAAAGGCCGCAAAGAGTTGGCCGTTCGCGCCCGTAAGGGTTACTACGCGCCGAAACTGTGAAACCGTTTCTCGTTTCTGGTTTCTAGTTTCTCGTTGGCGCTCCCCAGCCCCGGTGGTGTAACGAGCAACGAGAAACGAGAAACTAGAAACGAGAAACGGGTACAATAGTACATCACCATGGACGAAAAAGAACGCAGCCGCGCCCTCGGATTGACGCTTACCCAGATTGAAAAGCAATTCGGCAAAGGCTCCATCGTGCGGCTCGGATCGAAGGAAGCCATCGTACCGGTTGCCGCAATCTCCTCCGGCTCCATTTCGCTAGATCTCGCGCTGGGCGTGGGCGGTTTTCCGCGCGGCCGCATCAACGAGATTTTTGGCCCTGAATCCTCCGGCAAGACCACCGTGGCGCTGCAAGTGATCGCCGAAGCCCAAAAAGCCGGCGGAATGGCCGCATTCATCGATGTCGAGCACGCGCTCGATCCGGCTTACGCCCGCAAGCTCGGCGTCGATGTGGACAACCTGCTGGTCTCGCAGCCCGACTACGCCGAGCAGGCATTGGAAATAACCAGCGCGCTGATCATCTCAGGCTCCATCGACGTGCTGGTGGTCGATTCGGTGGCGGCGCTCGTGCCCAAGTCCGAGCTCGACGGCGAAATGGGCGACAGCCACATGGGCGTGCAGGCGCGCTTGATGTCGCAAGCCATGCGCAAGCTCACGGGCAACGTTTCCAAGTCGAATACTTGCCTGATCTTCATCAACCAGATTCGCGAAAAGATCGGCATCATGTTCGGCAATCCCGAAACTACCACGGGCGGGCGCGCGCTGAAATTCTATTCGTCGATTCGCGCCGACATCCGGCGCATCGCCGCCATCAAAGAGGGCGAAGTGGTGGTCGGGAACCGAACGAAAGTGAAGATCGTCAAGAACAAGGTGGCGTCGCCGTTCCGCGAAGCCGAGTTCGACATCATCTACGGCGAAGGGATTTCGCGCGAAGGCGATCTCATCGACCTGGGCGCGGCGCAGAACCTGATCGAGAAGAGCGGCTCCTGGTACAGCTACAAAGGCGACCGCATCGGCCAGGGGCGAGAGAACGCACGGCAGTTCCTGAAGGACAATCCCGATGTTCGCAAGCAGCTCGACGCGGAGTTGCGCAAAGCCTTGGGCATGATTCGCAAGGAAGCTGAGCCCGCACCTGCGCCCGTGGAAGCGCCCAAGCCGGTGAACGCGAGCGCAGCCCGATCGCGCTAGCGCTGCCACCCGTCTCCTGGTTTTGCCATCACTGGATGTGGAATGTCTCTAGCTTCTGAGTCCGGCGGACCTGCCCGGCATCTGACGCTCGGAACAATTTCTTTCACCATCTGCTTCGCCGCCTGGGGCTTGATAGGAGCTTTCGCTCCGTCTTATCGCACGGAGTTTCACTTAACCGCAAAGGCGGCCGCGCTGCTTATCGCCATTCCGGTGCTGCTTGGCTCGCTGGCGCGCATCCCCATGGGCATGCTAACGGATCGCTTCGGCGGGCGCTGGATTTTCACCGCGCTGTTCGTCTTGGTCGCCGGCGCGGCTCTCGCCGTCAGTCTGACATCGAGCTACGAGCAACTGCTCGGTACAGCCTTCTTGCTGGGAATGGCCGGTTCCTCGTTCGCCATCGGCATCGGCTACGTGTCGCGCTGGTATCCTCCGGAACGGCAAGGCACAGCTCTTGGTATTTACGGGCTGGGCAATATTGGCCAGTCGGCAGCCGTGTTCCTGGGGCCCGTCTTGGCGAAAGTGATTGGACGCGAGAGCGTCTTCCGCTACATTGCCGGGCTGCTCCTAATTTGGGCGCTCGTATTCGCTTTGGGCGCGCGCGACGCGCCACAGCGCCCGCACGCCGCCGGATTCTCCACCATGCTGCGACTGCTGGCCACCGAACGGCTCTCCTGGGCTTTGTCGGCATTCTATTTCCTTACCTTCGGCGGATTCGTCGCGTTCTCCATCTATCTCCCTTCATTGCTTAGAGATGAATTCGCGCTCACCGCGACGGACGCCGGCTTTCGCACTGCGGGATTCGTTGCGTTGGCCACGCTGCTGCGCCCGGTAGGCGGCGCGCTCTCCGACCGCATCGGCGGCGCGCGCGTGCTCTCCGGCGTTTTCGCGGGCATTGTCCCATTCGCACTGCTGCTGAGTTGGCAGTCCATGGTCCCGTTCACAGTCGGAGCGCTCGGCTGCGCGGCTTTGATGGGACTGGGCAACGGAGCAGTCTTCAAGCTGGTTCCGCAATATTTTCCCGCCAATACCGCGACCATCACAGGACTAGTGGGCGCCATGGGCGGGCTGGGCGGATTCTTCCCACCGCTTCTGCTCGGCTTTTTCCGCGACGCCATGGGCGCGATCTGGCCAGGCTTCGTGCTGCTGGCCGCCGTCTCGGCTGGCCTCTGGAAATTGAATCAGCGCCTGTTCCTCTCCGACGAAGAACAGCTCGAAGCTCGGCTCTCCGCCGCCGCAGCGTACCGGATGGAGCGCGTGCGCGCAGGAGCGTGGGCCACGCTCTTTACTTCGTTGTTGGTGGCGGCCATCGTGGTCGGATCGCGCAAGCTTCAGAACTTCGATCCGGCGCTCGCCCTGTACACCTTCGCCGTCATCTTCGCTACGTGGGGCATCCTGTATCACTATTCGGTGTGGCTTCGAAAGCCGCCCACGCGCGTCTTCTGGCGGCGCGGATGGCAACTCGCCCGGCGAGAAGGCTTCTTCGGGAGCGTCGCGTTTCTCGGCGAAACCGCCGTCACTCATCTGCTTGCTCAAACTTTTATTCGGCGGCGCTCGCATCTGCGGTGGTGGATGCACCAGTGCCTGTTCTGGGGCTGCTTACTGGCGGTCGCCATTACCTTCCCGCTGGTATTCGGCTGGATTCACTTCGCTTCATGGCCCGAGGATCAGATGACCTACGTCACCTACCTGTTCGGCTTTCCCGTGGGCTCATTTCCTGTCCGAACATTCACGTCCTGGCTGCTCTTCCATGGCTTGGACATTTCAGCAGTGCTGGTGCTGGCGGGCATCTCGCTCGCCCTGTGGCGGCGCATGACGGATCGTGCAGCGATGGCGCTCCAGGATTTCGGCGATCTTCTTCCGCTGGTCCTGCTTTTCGCCATCGCTGTTACCGGCCTGGCGCTTACCGCGTCCACCTTGTGGCTGCGTGGCGCATTCTATGGATTCCTGGCCATCATGCACGCCATCGCGGTCATCGGCGCGCTTCTCTTTTTGCCATTCGGGAAATTCTTCCACATTTTTCAACGCCCTGCGCAATTGGGCGTGAAGCTCTACCAGCGCGTGGGCGCCCAACGGGCTGCCGCCACCTGCAAAAAATGCGGCGCTGCTTTCGCCTCGCGTATGCAACTCGACGATTTGAACCACGTCCTTCCGAAGCTCGGGTTCTCCTACAACATGGACGGCGAAGTGGCCCACTGGCAGGATCTGTGCCCGACGTGCAAGCGCACAGCAATCGCAGCAGCCCAACTACGTCTGAAGGAATTGAGCCATGGCTAAGCTCCCGGTTCCCGTCTCCGAACTGATCGCCCAATACGGCCCGCATCCCAATTACGCGCCGCCCGGCGGCTGGGAAGAATCGGCACGCCGTCCGCACGACCGGCTCGTCAAGACTCACTGCTGCTTCTGCGGCCAGCAATGCGGCATCCAGCTAAAGGTCCGCGACAACCAAGTGATCGGATTCGAACCGTGGGAAGAATTTCCGTTCAATCGCGGGACTATCTGCCCCAAAGGCGTAAAGCGCTACCTGCAAGGCTCCAGCCCAGATCGGCTGCTGCATCCGCTGCTGCGCACGTCCACGGGCTTCCGCCCGGCGAGTTGGGAAGAAGCTCTCGACTCTACCGCGCGCCGGATCCGCGAAGTTCGCGATCAATACGGCCCGGATTCCATAGCCGTCTATGGAGGCGCTTCGCTGATCACCGAGAAAGCCTACCTGCTGGGCAAGTTCGCGCGCCTAGCCATCGGAACGCGGCACATCGACTACAACGGGCGTCTCTGCATGGTCTCCGCCGGCGTCGCCTACAAGCTGGCTTTCGGTGTCGATCGCGCGCCCAATCCTTGGGACGATATTCCGCGGGCGCAAGTGATCTTGGTAAGCGGAGCAAACGTCGGTGAATGCGCGCCCATCACCACGCAATACCTCTGGCGATGCCGCGACAACGGCGGCAAGTTGATCGTGGCCGATCCGCGCATGACGCCCATTACGCGCAATGCCGATCTGTATTTGCCGGTTCGTCCCGGCACGGATGTAACCCTCCACCTCGGCATTCTACACGTGATCCTGCGCGAAGGTCTTGAGAATCGCGGCTTCATCGAGCAGTACACCAACGGCTTCGATGCCGTAAAAGCGTCCGCCGAAGGATCCGACCCAAGAACGGTTGCGGAAATGACTGGCGTTCCGCCTGAATCCATCGAACGCGCGGCGCGCTGGATCGCCGGCGCCGACCGCGCCATGGGGATGCATGCCCGCGGAATCGAGCATCACTCCAAAGGCGTCGAAAACGTATCGTCGTTTATCAACATCTTCCTGGCCACGGGCCACATCGGCCGCGAAGGCGCGGGCTGCGTGATGATCACCGGCCAGGGCAATGGACAGGGCGGCCGCGAACATGGCCAGAAGTGCGATCAGCTTCCCGGTCAGCGCCAGATCGACGATCCGGAAGGGCGCCGGCATGTCGCGAAGGTCTGGGGTGTTGAGGAAAACGAAATCCCACAGAAGGGCTATACCGCCGTCGAGATCATGGAGGCTATCCATCGCGGCGAAATCAAGGCGTTGCTCTCCATCTGCTTCAATCCTCTGGTCTCGTTGCCCGACGCGAATTTCACGCGCGAGGCTCTGGAGAAACTGGAGTTCTTCGGCATTATCGATTTCTTTCTTTCTGAAACAGCGCATCATGCCGACGTGGTGCTGGCCGGCAGCATGCAAGAGGAAGAGGAAGGCGTCGTCTGCAGCACCGAAGGCCGCGTCATCAAGATCAACAAAGCTGTCGATCCACCCGGCGAAGCCCGAGCCGATTGTGAAATCATTTGCGACATCGCGCGCCGGCTGGGGAAGGGGAACCTGTTCGCGTATTCGTCCACGCGCGAGATATTCGAAGAGTTGCGCGAAGCGTCCCGTGGCGGCCACGCCGACTACTACGGCATCACTTGGGAAAAAATCGAGCAACGCTTGGGCGTCTTCTGGCCGTGTCCTTCGCTCGATCATCCAGGCACTCCACGGTTGTTCGAAGGCAATCGTTTCTTCCATCCGGACGGCAAGGCGCGATTCGTGCTCGCGGAGTATCGGCCCAGCGGCGATCCGGTGGATGCGCAATTTCCGATTTATCTCACTACCGGCCGCGTCATCAGCCAATATCTCTCAGGCACGCAAACGCGACGCATCGGCCCACTCGTGGACCAGTATCCGGACCCCAAGGTCGAAATCCATCCGCAACTCGCTGCACGGCATGGAATCGAGAATGACGATTGGGTCACGGTTACCACGAGGCGCGGCGAGATCACAGTTCAGGCCATGGTCGTCAAAACCATCCGCCCGGACACCGTATTCATTCCTTATCATTGGCCGGACAATCGCAGCGCCAACCGCCTCACGCACCGAACGCTCGACCCGCGCAGCAAGATCCCTGAATACAAGGTATCGGCCTGTCAGATTCGAAAGGTGAACGGTGTTCGGAAATAATTTCTACGTCGACCCGTCGCGCTGCATCGGTTGCCGCTCCTGCGTGCAAGCCTGCACCGAGTGCGACAGCCATCGCGGTAAGTCCATGATCCATGTCGATTACATCGACCGCGCCAACGGGATCGAATCTGTGCCCATGGTGTGCATGCACTGCGACGAGCCGACTTGCGCGATGGTCTGTCCGGCCGATGCCATCAAGAAAGGAGAAGACGGCGTAGTTCGCAGCGCGCTCAAGCCCCGCTGCATCGGCTGTTCCAATTGCGTGCTGGCCTGTCCATTCGGCGTACCAGTGGTTTACCCCGAAATGGAGTTGATGATGAAGTGCGACATGTGTTACGACCGCACCTCGGTGGGCTTGCGTCCGATGTGCGCAACCGTGTGTCCCAGCGGCGCACTGACTTATCGGCCGCCCGAGGAAGTCGCAGCGCGGCGCGAAAAGCCCGCCAACAAATTCCATTTCGGTCAAGAAGAAGTGACCACGAAAGTGATGCTCATGCTCCCGCCCGAGCACCCGGCATTGACTTTCGACGTCGCCGATTATATGTGGCAAAAAGAAGCATGAAACAACTTTGGCAGGAAGAGTTCTCCGTTCACGCCGGCGAAGACCGCTATGTCCAGCGGCGCCAATTCACGAAGTTTCTGGTTCTAACAAGCTTGGGTATGTTCGCCGGCAATCTCTGGATTCTGGTCCGCTCCTGGTTTCGTCAAGTGGCGGCTTACCCCGAGCAGCAGATCGCCAGCGCGAACGAATTGCCCGCGGGCGGCGTTAAACTCTTCGCTTATCCGACACCGGACGCTCACTGCATCCTGGTTCATACGCGCGCCGGCCGATTCGCCGCCTTCAGCCAGAAATGCACGCACCTGTCTTGCGCGGTCTACTATTCCGCGAAGAACGACCGCCTGGAGTGCCCCTGCCATGAAGGCTATTTCTCCGTGGCGGACGGCAGCGTCTTGCAAGGCCCTCCCCCGCGTCCGCTTCCGCGCGTGAAGCTCGAGCGGCGCGGTGACGATCTGATCGCGATCGGCATGGAGCAATGAGATGCGCCGAGGATTAACAGCAATCGACGCCGCAATGCTGCTGGTGATTATCATGTTGATCGTCCAGATGTGGCTGCTGACGGCGACGCTGGAATCCTACCTGGCGGGCCACACCAGCGTGGCCCTGCCGGCGGCGCTAATCTCCGGCGCGTTATTTGCAATTTGTTTCGCGCTCTATCTCTTCGTCCGTAGAATCGACAAGACGCACTGATTTCACCTGGTCGGCGCCGGCGCCGCGGGCAGCATGTTGCGGATCGCCGCAATGCGCCAGCCATCCGCGCCGCGCGTCAGGACGAAGGCTGACCACATTTTACGTGTCGCGCCACCCGGCATTCCGCTGATTTCGTAGCGTCCGTCCGCCAGCGCCACGCCCGCAGCGATAAACCGCACGGACTCCACTGCAATCGTGCGCTTCCCGCTGGAGTTCTGAGAACTGGCCATAGTGCCGCGCACAACTTCGCTGCGCCCCTTGCGCCACTCCCCGGACGAAACCAGTTGATCGGCATCGCTGGTGAACAGTGCCTCAATCGCGTGCGGGTCCATGCTTGTGCGCGCATCCATGTACTTCTGAACAACCGAACGGACGGCTGCATCATCGCCAGCCGGAGCCTGCGCAAGTAGCTGCAAGCCAATGATGAAACAGGGTGCGTACTTCAATAGCGTGTTCATATCAGGCCAGTTTATCGAACCGCGCAGCACCGTATAATGACTCTTGCCGATTCGAAAACTCCTGATTGCCAACCGGGGCGAAATTGCGGTCCGCATCGCGCGCACGTGCCGCGAGATGGGGATCAGCCCGGCGGTGGTGTATTCGGATGCGGATCGCGCCGCGCCCCATGCCCGTGCCGGAGACGAGGCAATCCACATTGGCGCGTCCTATCTCGATATCGAACGGATCATCGACGCTGCACGTAAAGCAGGCGCTGACGCCATCCATCCTGGCTATGGATTTCTCGCCGAGAATGCGGATTTTGTGGAGACGTGCGATCGTGCGCGCATCGTCTTCATCGGCCCCACCGCCGATGTCATCCGCAAGATGGGTTTGAAGACTTCTGCCCGTGCATTGGCGCAAGCCGCAGGCGTTCCCGTAGTCCCGGCATTCGATCCGGCGAGCAAGCTCGAATTTCCGGTCCTGATCAAAGCTTCCGCTGGTGGCGGCGGCCGAGGCATGCGCATCGTTACCGAAGCCTCCGAGCTCCAGGAAGCGCTGGCATCGGCCGAGCGCGAGGCCGAGCGATCGTTCGGCAACGGGTCCCTACTCATCGAGCGCTACATCCAAGGCGCTCGCCACGTCGAGTTTCAGATCTTCGGCGACCAGCACGGCAACTTGATCCATCTGTTCGAACGCGACTGCTCGGTTCAGCGCCGCCACCAGAAAATCATCGAAGAGTGCCCCTCGTCCGCGCTCAACGACGAACTCCGCCGACGCATGGGTGAAGCGGCCATTGCCATCGGCCGCGCCATGGGCTACACGAACGCCGGAACGGTCGAGTTCTTGCTCGCGCCTTCCGGCGAATTCTATTTCATTGAGGTGAACACGCGCATCCAGGTGGAACATCCCGTGACCGAGCTGGTCACCGGCCTCGACTTGGTGCGCCTGCAGATCGAGGTCGCCCAAGGAAAGAAGCTGCTTCCGCATCCGCGCATCTTGGGCCACGCGATCGAAGCTCGCTTGTACGCCGAAGATCCCGCGAACGGCTTTCTGCCAACCACGGGCATCGTCCACGCGTGGAGGAAACCGGAGAACGTCCGTGTGGATACAGCTCTCGAAGCGGGCGTCGAAATCGGCATTCACTACGATCCGCTGCTGGCGAAAATCGTCGCGTACGGAATGGACCGCGTGGCGGCACTGCGGAAACTGGTCTATGCGTTGCGCTCGACGTGTATTCTCGGCCTTCAGACGAATCGCGAATACCTGATCCAGATTCTGGAGAGTGAAGAATTCCGCGCAGGCAGTGCCCACACGGGTTTCCTGCCCGCAGCGCAACAAATGGAACCGCCAGAGCACATCGTTGCCGCTGTCCTCTACCTTGAAAAAGCGCGCAGCACGCCATTCCCGAATTACCGCAACAACCCGTACCGCGATCCATCAATGAAACTGCGCGTGAATGGCGCTGAACTAACAACCGAATGGAAGCAACTATCAAAAGACAATTACGAGGTGCGATGTGGCGCACGCACTCATGCGTGCCGCGTTCACACTCGTGTGAACGCCTGTAATCAAATCACCCTGGAAATCGCCGGCGTCAGCAAAACCTACGACGTCCACGCAACCGAAGACCACATTTTCGTCCAATCCTCCGCCGCCACGACAACCATCCAACGCCTCCCACGCCATCCCCGGCCCGCCAGCGCGACGCAGCGCGAGTCAGCCAACTCCCCGATGCCCGGCCAAGTCCTGCGCATCCTGGTCAAAGAGGGCCAGCCCGTCAAGACAGGCGATCCCCTGGTGATCCTCGAAGCCATGAAAATGGAGCAGACGATTCGAACTACAATCAACGGTAGAGTCCAATCCATCCTGGTAGAGACCGGACAAGTTGTGGCGCCGGGCCAAATGCTGGTCCAAATCAGCGCCCTGGAGAGTGGGTCATGAGCGACGTTGCGATCGCCACCGAAACGAAGCAGGAATTTCCGTACTTCACGGAAGAGCACGAAATGATCCGGCACACCGTCAAGCGATTCTGCCGCGAAGAGATCGCGCCATACGCCGAAGAATGGGATCACGCGGGTATTTTCCCGAAAGAACTGTTCAAGAAGGCCGCGAATCTCGGACTGTTCGGCATCCGGATCGATCCGGAATGGGGCGGCCTCGGTTTGGACTGGTGGGCGAGCGCAGCTTACATGGAAGCGATGGCGTACTCCGACAGCGGCAGCGTCAACATGGCGCTGATGGTGCAATCCGAAATCACGCTTCCGGCTCTCGCGGAACTCGGCACGCGCGAGCAGAAGGACGAATTTTTGCGCCCGGCTGTCGCAGGAGACATGATCGCCGCGCTCGGCATCAGCGAGCCCAGCGGCGGATCGGACGTCGCCGCGCTCAAGACACGCGCGCGCATCGACGGCGGCGATCTTGTGATTTCCGGACAAAAGCTCTGGATCACCAACGGCACGCGCGCCGATTTCATTATCCTCGCGGTGCGCACAGGCGGCGAAGGGCACAAGGGCATCTCGATGGTCTTGTTTCCAACCAGAACCAAAGGTTTCTCGGTAGGCAAGAAGCTGAAGAAAGTCGGCAACATGGCGTCCGACACCGCCGAGCTGTTTTTCGACGAATGCCGCATTCCGCAGCGATATCTACTGGGCGAAATGAACAAGGGCTTCTACTACGTGATGCACAACTTCCAGGGCGAACGTCTGGCGGCAGCGATCATGGCGCTGGCCGGCGCCGACAAATCGGTGCGCTATGCTCTCGAATACGGCGGGGAGCGCACTGCGTTCGGCAATCCCATTCGCCACTATCAAGTCTGGCGCCACCGCTTCGCGGAACATCTCACCAACATCGAGGCCGGCCGATGGCTCAACTACCGCGCGCTGGATCTCATGAACCGCGGCCACAAGTGCGTGCGTGAAATCACCATGGCCAAGCTTTTCTGCTCTGAACTATCGCAAAAAGTGACGTACGATTGCATGCAGATGTTCGGCGGATTCGGCTACACCACCGAATATCCGATCGGCCGCGCCTGGCGCGATGTGCGCTTGAACACCATTGGCGCAGGTACGTCCGAAATCATGAAAGAGATCATCGCGAAGGAAGAAAAGATTTGATATCCGCGTTTATCTGCGTTCATCCGTGGCCATGATCAGAATAGCTAACGGCCAAGGCTTCTGGGGCGACTCGCTCGAAGCGCCACTCGAACAAATCCGCCGTGGTCCCATCGACTATTTGACGCTCGACTACCTGGCCGAGATCACCATGTCGATCCTCCAGAAGCAGCGGTCGCGTGATCCGCGGACCGGTTACGCGCGCGACTTCGTGGAAATGATCGGGCGCGGTGCAAAGGATATCGTCGAGCGCCGCATCCGCGTAGTCGCGAACGCCGGCGGCGTAAATCCCGAAGCCTGCCGCGACGCTGTGGCGAAGGCTTTGAACCGGCCGGGCGTGAAGATCGGCGTAGTTGCGGGCGACGATATTATGGATCAGCTCGATGGCCTGATCGCGCGTGGGGTCGAGCTGAACAATCTCGATACCGGCGCGCCGCTTGCGTCCATCCGCCCGTGCGTACAAAGCGCGAACGTTTATTTCGGCGCGGCGCAGATCGCGGACGCCTTGACGAAGGGCGCGCAGATCGTGATTACCGGACGCACCACTGACACTGGGCTAGTCCTCGGCCCCATGATGCACGAGTTTCGTTGGGCGCGCGATGATTGGGACAAGCTCGCGGCGGGAACTATCGCAGGTCACACCGTGGAGTGCGGCGCGCAGTGTACGGGCGGCAACTGCCAGGTGGATTGGCAGACGATTCCAAACTTCGACGACATCGGCTATCCGGTGATCGAAGCCGAGCCTGGCGGAACGTTCGTCATCACCAAGCACCCAGGGACCGGCGGCCGCGTGACGGTGGCATCTATCAAGGAGCAGCTTCTCTACGAAATGGGCGATCCGCACGAGTACATCACGCCGGATTGCGTCGCGGACTTCACCACGATTCAACTTGCGCAGGACGGCCCGGATCGCGTGCGTTTTTCCGGCATCCGCGGCAAGCCGGCGACAGGTATGTATAAGGCGTCGATCAGCTACTCCGCGGGATTCAAAGCGGTCGGCACGCTGATGTACGCGTGGCCCGATGCTTACGCGAAAGCCAAGGCCGCCGATCGAATTCTGCGCCAACGGTTAGAGCGCCTCGGTCTGGTGGTCGATTCAATACGCACGGAATTCGCGGGCGTGAATGCATGTCACGGCGCGCTGACGGGTGAGCCGGCTCCCGAGATCGCCGAGGTTGTCTTGCGCGTTGGCGTGCGCGGTCCCGATAAAGCGATGATCGAGCGCTTCACCAAGGAGATCGCGCCGCTTGCGCTGAATGGCCCACCGACGGTCACCGGGCTCGGCAGCGGCCGCCCGAAAGTGGAAGAGATCGTCGCGTATTGGCCGGCGCTGATCCCCAAGAGCGAAGTCGCGGCGCGTATTTCGATCAAGGAGACTTGATGGCTCGCGTGAGATTGCTTCGCATCGCGCACGCTCGCTCCGGCGATAAGGGCGACACCGCCAATGTCGGCCTGATTGCTCTCAAACCCGAGTTTTATCCGGTTCTCGTGTCACAAGTAACCGCTGAGCGCGTGAAAAGACATTTCGAAGGTATCTGCCTGGGCGCTGTGGAGCGCTTCGAGTTGCCGAACCTCGGCGCGCTCAATTTTCTCCTGCACCAGAGCCTGGATGGCGGCGGCACGCTTTCGCTCAAGGCGGACGCGCAGGGAAAAACGTATAGCTCAGCTCTGCTGCGCATGGAGATTGACGTTCCCGATGAACTCATATCACAAGATTCTGTACGCGGTTGAGCAAGGCATCGCGCGCATCACGCTGAACCGTCCGGAAAAGCGCAACGCGTTGGATGCGGAGCTGATTTCCGAGGTGAAAGACGCAGTGCGTGCCTGCGCCCGCGACGAAAGCGTTCGCGTGGTGCTGATCGGCGGCGCCGGCACGGATTTCTGCTCCGGCGCAGACCTCAGCGGCCTGCATGAGAACGCCGGCGCGGACGTTCTCAAGAACATGGATGACGCGCGCAACATGGCGGCGCTGTTCATCGAGATGCGGCATCATCCGCGGCCGATCGTCGCGGCAGTACGCGGCCGTGCGCTTGCCGGCGGATGCGGCTTGGCGACGGCAGCGGACATCGTCCTGGCTGCCGAATCCGCGAAATTCGGCTATCCGGAAGTGAATATCGGCTTCGTGCCCGCGATGGTGATGGCCATTCTGCGCCGGTCGCTCTCGGAGAAGCGGGCGTTCGAGCTGATCGCCACCGGCGAGATTATTTCCGCACAGACGGCCGTCGACTACGGAATGATCAATCGCGTCTTCGCCGATGAAACGTTCGATCTGGACGTCGATGCCTACGCGTCCAAGCTGGCCTCAAAATCGGCTTCGGCCATTATGCTTACCAAGCGGCTGCTCTATCACATGGATACTATGAGCTTCGAAGCCGCCATCGAAGCCGGAGTGGAAACCAACGCGATCGCGAGAATGACTGAGGACATGAAACGCGGCCTGGAAAAATTCCTGAAGCGTACATAACTCACTGGCCAAGTCTGGGTCACCTTGGACTACTCTTCGCGCAGAGCCACCATCGGGTCGAGCCGTGCCGCGCGGCGTGCGGGCAGGTAGCTGGCGACCGCGGCAACTGCCGCCAACATTGCTACAGACAAAGCCAAAGTCTCCGGATCGTACGGCTTCAATTCGAAGAGCATCGAACTTGCCGCCCGCCCGGCTGCTAACGCAAGGATGGCTCCGGCTGCCAGACCCGCCAGGAGCAACACCGATGCTTCGCCGAGGATCATTCGCATGACATCGCGCCGATCCGCGCCCAGCGCCATGCGGATTCCGATTTCGCTCCGCCGCCGCGCCACCATGTAGGACATCACGCCATAGAGTCCGATGGTCGCGAGCACGGCGGCAAGAAAAGCAAAGAAGCCGGAGAGCGTGGCCATCAACTGCTCGCGCATGAGGGACTCCCGGATCTGCGTCCGGAACACATGAAACTCGACATTGATTTCCGGACTGATCTCGGCGAAGGAGCGTTTCAGCGCCGATGTGATGCCGGCTAGCGGAGCGTTGGAGCGAACATAGAGCAAGGTGAACGAGTCGGGGTTCTCGTCCTGGGCCAGCGGCAGGAACACAATCGGCGGAAACTCTTCTCGGAGATCCTGATACTTGGTGTTCTTCACCAACCCGACAATTTCGTGAATCCGCGGCGGCTGGCCGGGTGCATCCCCCATGCGAAACGTTTTGGCGATGGGGTTCGCACCCGCAAAGAACTTGCGAGCGAACGCTTCGTTCACGATCGCCACGCGCTGCGATGTTGCCGCGTCGTGCTCGTTGAAATCGCGGCCTGCGACGAGCGGGATCTGCAAGGTCTGGAAGTATCCGGGGCCGGTCCACTGCTCGTCGGTCTGGCCAATCGGCTCGAGGCCCGATTGGCCTCCCAGGAACGACGAGTTCGAATAGTCGCCCCAAACGATCAGCCTTGAGGCAGCGGCGGAATCCACTCCAGGAATGGCACGCACGCGCTCCACCAAGTCCTGCTTGAAGTCGGCGCGGCGCTCCTGAGGAAGATGGAGCCGCGTCAAGTCCAGGCTCGCGGCCAGTATTCCGTCCTGCCGGAAACCCGCATCCAAAGTTACCAGGTTGCGCAGGCTGCGAACGAATAGCAGAGCGCCCACTAACAGCACCAGTGACAGCGCGACTTGCGAAATCACGAGCAAGCGGCGCAAACCGAAGCGTTCGCGCGCGCCTGTCATGCCGCGGCCGCCGGACTTCATGGCCGCGACGGGTTCGGTCCTTGTGGCGCGCAACGCCGGCGTCAATCCGAACAGGATGCACGTCAACACAGCCAAGCACGCGGTGAAAGCGAGCATACGCCAATCCGTGTTCAGATCGACGAACAACGGATCGGCTTGCGTGCTGATGAACGCGACCAGGAACCGGCTGAGATTCTGTGCCAGAAACGCGCCCAGAACTGCGCCCGCGCCAGCGAGTAACAGACACTCGGCCAGCAACTGACATATCAAGCGTCCGCGCGAAGCTCCCAGCGCCAGGCGCACGGCGATCTCCCGCTGGCGCGCGCTGGCCCGGGCCAGCATCAGGTTCGCGAGGTTGGCGCAAGCGATCAGGAGCACCACGCCGGTGATCGCGAGCAGCAGCGATAGCGGGTTGTCATAATCCTGACGCAACATGGAGAGACCGGAACCGGCTGGCGAGGCCTTCAGCTTGAACGCCAGGAATTGTTTGGCATCGGGGCCCTTGTACCAGGCCGGCAGCGTCGCTTGAAACACGCCCGGCGAGATTGTGTTCAAGTGAGCCGAGGCCTGCGTCACGAGCCAACCCGGTTTCAGTCGGCCCATCGCGGCAAGCCACCAACCGTCGCGCCGCGCGAGCATGCTCTCTTCGCCGGCGACGATCGGTTCCGAGCAGATAGGAACCGCGACATCGAACGTTCGTCCCACCTCAACGCCGAAGAAGTTCCCCGGAGTGACGCCGATGATTTCGAAGGGATGGCCATTCAGCGTGAGCGTCCTCCCGATCGCGGACGGCACACCGGCGAACTCGCTTTGCCAGAACGAAGCGCTGATGACTACTCCGGGCGATCCGCAACCGGGACGATCGTCCTCGGCCGTAAAGACTCGGCCCAGCGCCGGCGAGACTCCCAGTACATGGAAGAAATCGCCGCTTACCCAAAGAGCTTGCGCGTAACGCACCTCGCCGCCGCGCGCGAGGTTGACGGTGTCCGTTCCCCAGGCGAACGTGCCAGCAAAGGCTTGTTGACGATCGCGGATCTGTTCCCAAAGCGCATTGGAAAGCTCATGAAAACGGCCACGGCCGCGCCCCCCGTACATGCCCTTGTGATCGAAGCCGATTTCGGCCAACTCCTGAGGATTGTGCACCGGGAGTGTGCGCAGCCGGACGGCATTCAGCAACTGGAAGATCGCCGTGTTGGCCCCGATCCCCAGCGCGAGCGACGCGATGGCTACAAGGGCGAATCCAGGATTCAACCGAAGCAGCCGCGCGCCATAGCGCAGGTCCTGCCACAGCGATTCCAGGAATCCGATGGTGTTCATGCGGTAGATCTCTTCTCGAATCCACGTAGGATTGCCCAGTTTCTTGCGGGCGGCGTAGCGCGCATCTTCGGGCGTCATGCCGCGCGCGATGTTCTCGTCGGTTTCCATCTGGAGATAAGCCTCCAGTTCGCGGGCGCGCTCTTCGTCCCAACGCCGGCGGCGAAAGAATCGCGTCCAGGCCATCTATTCGTACCTCAGCGCGCGGATCGGATCGATGCGAGTGGCTCGCCGGGCGGGAATGTATCCGGCGAGCGCGGCCACGAGCGCCAGCAGCAGCGTTGCGCAGACTATCGTTACCGGGTCGTGCGGCTCAATCTGGTAGAGCTGCGACTCCACCAATCGGGCAAGTCCCCAGGCGGCAGGCAGCGCTACAGCGGCGCCGGCGGCAACCAGGAGCAGCACTTCTCTCATCACCAGCCAGGTCACGTTGCCACCGCGTGCGCCCAGAGCCATGCGAATCCCGATTTCCCGTGTACGGCGGGCGACGTTGAACGCCATGATGCCATATAGCCCGATCGCGGCGAGGATCGTGGCGAGCAACCCGAAAGCAGCAGCGAGGCCCGCGACCAGCCGCTCAGTAGTGAGAATCAGGTCCAATTGATCGTCCATGGTTCGCATGTCGAGGATCGGCAGATTTGGATCCAGTTGGCGAACCGTCTGCCGGATGCTGGAGTACATCTGGCGCGGGTCGGCATGCGTCTTCACGTAGACGGTCGCGCGGATCGCATCCGGCAAATGGTGAAACTCGACAATCACCTGCCGCGGCACATCCTGGCGCATGTCAGTGTATTTAGAATCCTTGACTACGCCAACAATTTCGATGTCGGTTTTGGTTCCCTGGTCGGCGCCATAGCCAAAGTGGCGGCCAACGGCCGGGATCGCGCCGGAAAAGTAACGGGCAAAGGATTCGTTCACCAGCGCGGCGGGTTGTTTTCTAACGCGATCCTCGGGTGAAAAATCACGGCCCGCAATCAGTGGAATGCCGAGAGTTGCCAGGTAGCCGGACGTAGCGGCGTTGGAGTAGGCGTACGCGTCGCCTGCCGCAGGATGATAGCCTTCCACGGTGAGCGGCGAGCCCCACCAGTCGTCAGCGAGCAACCGCATCAACCCAAGGCCAGCCGAATCGGCGCCAGGCATGGCGCGCAGCCTTACCAGCAGATCGTCGAAGAGCGCACGCCGACGCTCCACGTAGTAGCCATTCAGGCCGGGATCTATCGTAAATGCGATGACGTTGTGTGTGCGGAAGCCCGGATCGAGCGAGCGGAGGTTCGCCAGCGTTCGCACAAACAGCCCGGCCCCGATCAACAGCAGTACGGACACAAAGACTTGCGCCACGACGAGCAACTGGCGCAGGCGCGGATGCGCTCCGCCGGTAGAGCCGCCGGTCTCCTGTTTCAGGACGGCCGCCAAATCGATCTGAGCCGCGCCGAATGCCGGTGCAAGACCGAAAAGCAGGCCGGTGATGGTTGAGATAGCCAGGGTGAAGGCGAGAATGCGCAGGTCGGGTGTCGCGTGTAAACCAAGCTGCACATCTTCCACGGCGATCATGCCCAGGAGCACATGATCGGTCCACATAGCGAATAACAAGCCCGCCGTTCCTCCCAGAAGCGCGAGCAAAGTGCTTTCCACAAACGACTGGCGCGCGATTCGCCCGCTTCCGGCTCCCAACGCCAGCCGAAGCGCGATTTCGCGCCGGCGCCCGGTGGCGCGCGCGAGCAACAGATTCGCCACATTCGCGCACGCCAGCAGCAGCACCAGACCCACTATGGTCATCAGCAACAGCAACGGCGTGCCGTATTGCTCCCGCACGTCGGAACGGCCCCGAGCGGCTGGCAGGACCCCGAGCGACGCTCTCAGAAACGCTTTCCTGGTCTCAGACGTCGCTTGCGCGAAGTCCTTTTGACGCACTTCCATTTCAAGAATCGAATGGAACAAAGGCTGTAAGGACGCTTTGGCCTCCTCCGGCGTGATGCCCGGCTTCAAGCGGCCGATCACGCGCACCCAACGTCCGCGGCGAATCTCCAGTCCGAACATTGCGGTCCAGGAGCGCGGCGTCACCTGGTCGCGCATCATGATTGGGAGACGGATCTTGGGTGAGTTGCCGATTTCGAGGCCCTCGAATCCTTTGCCGCTGACACCGATGACGGTCAGCGGGGACCCGTTGACCGTGATCGTCTGCCCTACGATGCCGCGATCCGCGTGGAACCGCTCGGTCCAGTAGTTGTAGCTGAGGACGGCGAGCGGATGACCGCCGGGAGTGCGGTCGTCATCCGGCGTGAACGTGCGGCCGATAGCGGCTCTGATCCCGAGAACGTCGAAGTAGTTGCCGGAAACCAGTTCGCCCTCTACCCGCTCAATCTGATCCTGGTAGCGGACGCCGAAGGCCATTTGGTGATAGCAGAGAACGTCGCTGAACGCCTGTTTGTGGTCGCGCACATCGCGGTAGACGGGATAGGAGAGCATGTCCTCACTGATATTCGGGCCGTAGAAAGTTCCGTCCCAACGCAAAAGGACCAATCGCTGCGGGTCGTGGACCGGCAACTGGCGCAGGAGTACCTGGTCGAGAAGCGAGAAGATCGCGGTGTTCGCGCCGATGCCCAATGCCAGCGACAGTACGGCTGCGGCCGTGAACCCAGGACTCCGCCGCAATTGCCGCAGTGCGTAGCGCAGGTCCTGCCACAGCGATTCCAGGAGTCCGATGGTGTTCATGCGATAGATTTCTTCTCGAATCCGCGTGGGGTTGCCCAGCTTCCTGCGGGCGGCGTAGCGCGCGCCTTCCGGCGTCATCCCGCGCGCCATGTTCTCGTCGGTTTCGATCTGGAGATAAGCCTCCAGTTCGCGGGCGCGCTCCTTGTCCCAGTAGCGGCGTCGAAAGAAGCGGGGCCAGCGCATGTTGTTACTCCGTCGCGGGCCGCAGCACGCGGTTGATGGCGCGCACGAGCTCATCCCAGCGGCTGGTTTGTTCGGCCAGTTGCTTCCGGCCGGATGGCGTCAGGCGGTAATACCGGGCCTTGCGATTGTTCTCGGAGGTGCCCCAGAAGGACGCAATCCAACCGCGGTCTTCCAACCGGTGCAGCGCCGGATACAGCGAGCCGTGTTCCACTTCGAGCACATCTTCGGAGCCATGTTCGATGGCATGCGCGATGGTGTGGCCGTGGGCGGGACCGACCTGAAGCGTCCTTAAGACCAGCAGGTCGAGGGTGCCTTGCAGCATTTCGCCTTGGAGTGGAGGGGCGTTTCGTTTTGGCATATCCTGTCAAAGATTGTACTCCGGTAGATGATCTAGTGCAAGAGAAATATTCACCTATTGGATAATTCACGCTGTTTCTGTTGATTCCAGGAGACAGCCTATAGGGGACTGGGAACTTTGCCATCGGCAGCGCCATCTAAACTTGAAGTATGCGATTACCGATTCTCGCCTTGATCGTGATTCCGCTCGCTGCGCAGGATGCCGGAGATTGGCGGGCCTGGCTCAACAAAGGCATTCAGGCCTATAAGAGCGCCCGGTACGACGAAGCTACGGAAGCCTTTCAGAAAGCGGTCGCACTGAATCCGGATGACGTGACACCTCACCTCTACCTGGGGACCGCGTACATGACGCAGTACATTCCCGGTGCGCAGTCGCCCGAAAACCAGGATCTGGCACGCCGGGCGGAGGCCGAATTCAATTCGGTACTGCAGCTTGATCCGAATGATAAGACCGCGCTAGCGTCGCTCGCTTCCCTGGCTTATCAACAAGCACAAATAAGTGGGGATCCTGCTGAGAAATTGCGGCACCTCGACGAAGCCGACGGTTGGTACCAGAAGCTGGCGCTTGTCGATTCCCAAAACAAGGAGGCATATTACTCGCGCGGCGTGATCGTTTGGGCAAAGTGGTATCCGTCGTCGATGCGTGCGCGCGCCGAGGCCGGCATGAAACCCGAAGATCCCGGGCCGCTGCCCAATCCGGCTGTGCGCCACCAGCTCAGCGCTCAATTCTCTGCCCTGATCGAGCGCGGCATGGAGTATCTGCAGAAGGCGCTCGAAATCGATCCCAATTACGACGACGCGATGGCCTACCTGAACCTGCTCATCCGGGAGCGCGCCGACCTGCGTGATACCCGGGAACAATATCGGCGCGACGTCGAATTGGCAGACCAGTGGGTTCAGAAGGCGCTGGATGCTAAGAGGGCGAAAGCCCCGGCTGAGGCTTCCAGTCAGACCAATCGAGAGTCAGCGGATCAGAGCCCGCGCATCCGGGTCGATGCTCAGGCACAGGAACGGAAGCTGATCCGGCGTGTCGATCCGGTTTACCCTCCGCTGGCCAGAGAGGCGCGCATCCAGGGAACGGTTCGCTTCACCGTTATCATTGGCGCGGACGGGCTCATCCGGAATGTGCAACTGATCAGCGGACATCCGCTGCTCGTTGAGTCTGCGCGCGCAGCCGTCAGCCAGTGGGTATATAGGCCCACGTTGTTGAACGGCGCGCCGGCGGAAGTGATCGCACCCGTCGAGGTCACTTTCGCGCTGGGTAAGCAGTAACGGCATGCCGGCAATAGTACACTTCACTTAGCGCCACATTTGGTCTTGATTCAACGCCTCCGATCGATTACCTTGGAACCAGAGAGCGTTGTCTTGCTAAAGTTTCCAGTTCTTCAGTTGTTGCTTGCGGCCTCGCTCCTGGCTCAGCCCAATACGGCCTCGGAGGGAGTCTCCGCACCTCCCGGGAGCTTCCGTCTCGAGCGCGAGCAAGTGGCGGGCGGCGCGGAACTGGTCACGCTCTTCGGGCGGCTGGAAGACCCCGCCTCCGGAGAAGAGGCTCTCGATGTTCCTCTCCTGAGCGTGCTGCGCGATACTCTGTCTACGTCCGACCCGGCCGCCGATCGTTTGCGCTACGTCTGGATCCTGACCAGCACTCGGCCCACGCCTTTGCAGCGCGCGGCTTCGGCTCTATCCTTTTTCCGTTTTCGCGCGGGCGGGAAACACCACGCCAACCAGGTTCCCTCCCCTGCCCTGGATCTCGCATCGCCCGGGAAGACCGTGCTGACCAACCTGTTTGGGCACGCCATCCAATCCACGCAGTTCGATCCGTTGGGCGTTTTCGTGCGTGCCTCCACGCGCAGCTATCGCGGCAATTCCGACGACTACCGGAAGCTGCACATCTATCAGGCGCTGGGCGCCCTGGATGGGCTGGAACGCGAGAGCGGCGGCCAGGAGCTTTTGCCGCGCTCCGATCGGCTCGAAGTGTATTCCCGGCTGAGCCTTTCGGACCGCACTTTCGGAGGCTTGGTGCGTGCCGAAAAGCTCCCAACGTTCTACAACAAGGAGAGTAGCGGACGAACCGAGACGCGCGGCCACAATTGGGAATTACTGCGTCAACGCGCCGAACTGTGCGGGTTGTACTTCGAGCCGCTGGCATTGCCGGAAGATGCGCCGAGCGCGGCGCTGCTGTGGATCGCGCGTGAGGACCTCGATCAACGCGCGAATCATCGCTTCGAGCGGCAGTTCCTCAACATCGTCAATCCTTGGACCGATGAGCGGCTGCGGCACTGGAGCGACTACACGCAGGTTCGCTATCCGGATACAGCCGATCGCGCGCGGCCGGTGAAAATGATTCCGCTGGCCCTCTACAGCCTGGATCACCCGCGTGTTCCACTGCTGCTGGCCGATTTCCGCGACACCATGAAGCTGAAACGCGGCGAACTGGCGAGGCATGGCGCAAGCACCTTACTCACCGGCGTGTTTGGTATCACCCGCTTTGGAAACTGGCCGTTTTTCGCAGCCGATTCCACCTGGACTTTTGTTCGCGCCCGGCATGGCGCCGCCATGAACCGTTCCGCGCGGCTGCGCGCTTACGCGGAAACGCGCGACTTCATCGCCTTGGACACGCGCCTCGATCCGAAGTTGAAAACGGAGTTGCTCCGCCGCCTGGATCACCTCGCGCTGAATCCGCTCGAGAACGGTATCTCCACGGAAGCGACTGTGGCCAAGGAGCAATACGCGGCGCTGCTTCAGTATGCGAAATCTGCAGACGGCTTGGGCGCCAAGCTGGAGCGCGACCGGCAGAAAGAGCTGGATTCGTACACGCATTCGCGTGCCAGACGCATGCTGGCGGGCATCGGCCACGTTTTCACCGGCGACGCCCGCGGACCAGATCCCGAATCGCTCGCCGACCTTGCCGGTTATCGCCGCGCCGCCACGCACGTACGCTTTCTTGAACAGCTCCTGGCTTCCAGCCCGCGCCCGGATGTGGTGTGGAACGGGCGCGAAATACGCCAGTCGATTGAAGCCCTATCGGCAGATCCGGACGCTCGCGCTCGCGCGCCGCGCTTGATCGCGGAGCTGTTCGCCCGCTCGGCCGACTCCGAACTTCGTTTCGTCTGCCTGCGCGCGCTGCAGCGCCTGGATATGGATGCAGCGCAAAATGAATTATGGCGCCTGGCGCAGGATACCAACACCGGCGACACCTGGCGCGCGATTTGCCTCCGCTTCTTCAACCGCGACACGGAACCCACTCAGGCTGGTGTCCCCGCCGGACAGCAGTGACGCTGCGCCACGCGATGGCGCGATTGATTGTGCTTCTCCTGCTGGGCGGCTCGCTTGCAGCCGAGGTCAAGCGCGTTGTGGTCGTCAAACTGGACGGCGTCCCCGAGAGCGTTCTGGAACGCGAACTGCAGCGCATGGATCCCGCGACGGGCAAGAGCAGCCTGCCCTGGATCGATCGCGTGTTTGCGCACCATGGAACGCGGCTCGTGAGTTTCTACGTGCGCGCCATCAGCCTCTCCACGCCTTCTTGGTCGCTGCTCGATACCGGACGGGATCTTCAAATCCGCGGCAACGCCGAGTTCGACCGCTATACCAACCACGTCTACGACTACTTGAACTTCTTTCCCTTCTACGTCGGCTACGCGCGCTCCCGCAGAGTGGACATGCCGGGCGTCGGGGTTTTGGACGACCTTGGAATTCCGCTGCTGATCGACCGTTTTCCGCACTCCGCCACATACCAGGGCTTTCAACTGTTCCAGCGCGGGGTTCGCTGGAAGACGCTGCAAAACAGTCTTCAGCGCCGTTTGTCGCACTCGCTGCGCGAACTCCTGGACGAATGGACCATCGGATTCGAAATCGGCAGCAGCATTGAAGAGCAGACCGAACGGGAACTGATTGGCAAGCTCGCCGACCCTGGCGTCCGCTACCTGGATTATTTCACCGGCGACTACGATCACGTGGCGCACGCGACACCCGATGCGGCGGCGCAGCGCCTGGCCCTGCAGCGCATCGATTCACTGGTTGGGCGCCTGTGGACGGCCATCGAATCCAGCCCGCTTGCCGGCCAGACCGTTCTGGTGGTTGTCTCCGATCACGGAATGAATACGCAGCCGGGCGTGTACAGCCAGGGCTACGACTTGGTCGGATTCTTCAACAGCCGGGCCGGTGGCGGCCAACATGTGGTGACCAATCGGCACCCGCTGACTGAATTCAAGTTGAAGGGCCTGGATCCGTTCGTCTCCGAAGTAGTGACGCCCAGCGAGGAATCCCGGTACCTGAAGGGCGCTGCCGGCCAGTATCCGACGGTGCTGCTCGATCTGGACGGAAACGAGCGTGCTTCGGTGTACCTGCGGAATTCCGATTTGAACGCGCTGCACATTTTGTTGGAGGAGCTGAATCGCGGCGGAACAGATCCGGCCCTTCGCAGCGCCGTTACTGCGGCGTTCTTCCGGATCGTCGAGAAGCATCGCGCGGAGTGGCAGTCGACGGTAGCGGAATTACGCGAAGAACTGGCTGCACTTCGCAGCGCGATTGAGGCGCAGCGCATTCGAGTGGAAACGCAGCCGAAGAAGTGGACCGCAGACCAGCGCGATGCCGGACTCGACAAGGCTGCGCGCAGACTCGCGGTTCAAGTGGACGCCTGGCGCGAGCTGGAGCACAGTTACTCGCAGTACGCGGATGCCTTGTCGAACTTGTTGGCGCTCACTCCGGCTGGCTTCGAGAAGCGGCGGCCTGCGGTCGAGACCCTGATTCCACGGCGCGCCATGGGCGATGCGAACAGCATCCACGATCTTCAAAACTACGTCGTCGGTCCGCGGCCCGGTGGTCTGGTCCTCGCGCCGGATGAGTCGCTCGATCTGGAGCGAAGTTTCGAGCGCATCAACTACCTGACACTACTGGCCAGCTTATCCGTGCGGAATAATGTGCAGACGGAGGTGGGATCGCATCCTATGGACTTCGTGGCGCTTCGCATTCCGAATGAAGACGCAGTCTGGCTATACGGCAACGACAACCGGCAGGCCATCATCTTCTCGCGTCACTCCCCTGAGGGCAATCTCGAGCTGCGCTATCAGCCCGTGCGCGGATTGCGCCAGGATGGCGACGGTTCGCTGCATTTCGAACCAGCCCAGCTCGAACCCGGCTTTCCGCTGCGGCTTTGGGAGGACGAGCATCTGGCGGTTCCGGAAGGCGATCGCGCGGAGTGGCTGAGCGCGTGGCATACGGAGAGCGAATGGTTTCGCGCCGTGCACAACACGAGATATTCGAACGGGATCATCGCCTTGCACGAGCAGTTCCAGCGCAACGCGGGCGGCGCCGATCTGCTGGAGAGATTCAACGCGCGGCGGCGGCTGCTGGCCGAGCCGGACTTGCTCGTGTTCGCCAACGATCACTGGAACTTCAACGTGCGCGGATTCAACCCCGGCGGAAACCACGGTTCGTTGCTGCGCATCTCCACGCGTTCGGTGCTAATGCTGGCCGGTGGCGAGGAAACTGGCATCCCGCGCAATCTGGTGATCGAAGATCCCTACGACAGCCTGAGCTTTGTGCCCACGATTCTCGATCTGCTCGGCCTCCACCGAGATGCCGCGCAATTACCCGGCAAACCGATTCTTCAGCTAACTGAGCCGCGACCCGAAGGAAGAGTTACCACTATTTCGCCTGCAGCGACTCGACATAAGCAGTGAGACCGGCGATGCGCATCTGCACCTCGCCCTCGCTGCCGCTGACGCTTCCCAGCAGCGAACCCCACATCGGCATGTCTCGCGCGCCGTGTGCTGGCGTTTCCGACTCGCCCTTAATCGTCGAAAAGACTTTCAGCTCCGGAAACTTTCCGCCGTTGCGCTGGGTCAGCTCCGTAAGATTGGCAGGAGTCTTCTTCAAAGCGGGAGCAGCAGGGCCGTTTCCCTTTCCTTCCTTGCCATGACACACCGCGCAATAGGTGACGAACATTTCCTTGCCGGAAGCCGGCGACGTCCGCTTGATGGGGACTTTCTTGATATCGGTTGCATTGGCGCCGGCGAGCGCCAGGAACGATACCAGCAATACAGAGCAGGTTTTCGATGCCATTGAGGATCTCCTTTCAGCTCACCTTGCTTGAATGGACTGCACGTACGCGGTAAGGTTCGCAATCCGCATCTGGACTTCACCCTGGCTGCCGTGGCTCAAGGATTGGAACACGCTGCCCCACATCGGCATGTCGCGGGAGCCGTGCGCCGGCGTTTCGAATTCGCCCTTGATGGTTCCGTAGACTTTCAACTCCGGGAACTTCCCGCTATTACGCTGGGTCAACTCGGTAAGGTTGGCGGGGTTCTTTTTCAATGCGGCGGCGGCTGGCCCGTCGCCTGTGCCGGACTTGCCGTGGCAAACAGCGCAGTAGGTGGTAAACATTTCTTGTCCGGAGGCGGGCGACGTAGGTGTCACCGAAGCCTTCTTCACCACCGGTTGCGCATTCGCGGGAATGCAAGCGAACGCGACAAACACGACTAGCAACAACACGACACTTCTGGATAGCATTTGGGGTCTCCTTGACTTGAGAGACACACCCGTGGGCGCCGGGGCGAACGGTGGGAGGCTGTCCTGCGCAACAGCGCCCGCCGGATGTGCTTTTCAGTGCTGCTCCACATTGAGCAACTCAACTGCCACGAAGTGAGCCGGAATTTGGTGCGTTGAAATCGAACCGACAGCTCCGCCGCAGATGCGCAGAGTCTCCCCGATCCTATTGCAGACAAAGAACTAACGAGCGGGGCTGGAGGCTCTGGCGGCGACTTCGGCAGCACGCAGCCATGGGTGAAGCGGCCCATCGTGCCAAAGAATAAGCGCTGTTTCACCCATATCCAACCAAGTTGCCCCACTCGCGTCTATTGAAGAAAGATGCTAGCTCGACTGTTTCTGCCCCTCATGGCCGTCCCCGTTCTTGCTTTCGCCCAGATCGACACCCCGCGCGCCAAGCAATATTTTACGGAAGCGCGAGCGGCATGTGAACGCGACGCCGGCGCTCTCTGGCATGTCTCGCTGTGCGGGCCGATGCTCTTTGCCGATCCCAAGACGCGCGACGTGGCCGCGAACCAAGCCGATGGCCAGAACAAGCTCACGGCGCGGGACGGGGTTTTCGTTGGAAAGCTGCCTCAAAGCGAAAACATTGCCAACACGGCCACGGAGTGGGCCGGCGTCCGCTGGAGCGAAGTGGTTTGGCAGAACATCCCGGAAGACGCCGCCACGCGAACCATCCTCCTGATGCACGAGTCGTTTCACCGCATTCAGAAGCAGCTTGGAATCGATCCATCGAATCCTTCCAACGCACATCTCGATACGGCGGCGGGCCGCATTCTGATTCAACTCGAATGGCGGGCACTCGAGCGCGCTTTGCAGGCGGACCGCGCACACCGTAACCAAGCCATCGCCGACGCGCTGACTCTCCGCGCGGAACGCCGCCGCCGTTTTCCGAACGCGGCAGCCGAAGAGAACGCGCTGGAGCGGAACGAGGGGCTCGCGGAATACACCGGTATGAAGTTGTCGGGAGAATCACTGGAAGCTTGGACCCAGGCCTCCATTCAAGCCTTGCACAGCGCTGCGGGCCGCGATACGTTTGTGCGATCGTTTGCGTACGTTTCCGGCCCGGCTTACGGATTGCTGTTGGACGAATCGGCCGCAGGTTGGCGCAACAGCCTCGCCAAGGACGCCGACCTGGGTCGGATGCTCGCGGAATCGCGTTCGATCACCCTGCCGAACGATCTCGCGGCAACGGCCGAGGCTCGCGCCAGGGATTACGACGGCGATTCGCTGCGCGCCGCTGAACTAGCCCGGGAAGCGGCGCGCCAAAAGCGCATCGCTGAGTATCGCACCAAGCTGGTGGATGGCCCAGTGCTCAAGATTCCGTTTGTGAAGATGAACGTGCAGTTCGATCCGAATAATTTGCAGCCGCTGGAAGGATTGGGAACGGTCTATCCAAACCTGCGGATATCGGATGTGTGGGGCGTTCTGACGGTCACCAATGGCGCATTAATCGATTCGAACTGGTCGAGTGTGTGCGTGCCGGCATCCGACAGCGATGGCTGGAAACTGGATCTCAAGCCTGGATGGGTCGAGGGTCCGGGCGCACGCAAGGGCGATCGAGTCATCCGGAGGGAAAACTGAGCCGCGATCGGAAGGGAGCGTTAGAAAGTGTACGGTGATTAGTGGTGGCGCTCCCTCCAGGTCGCGGCTCGGTTTGGGTCGCGCGTCGATTCGGTTAGTTGCCCGAGTGCGCCACCAGCTCGGACATATCGCGAACGATCTCCTGCTCGGCGGGGCTGAACTTCGAGCGAAATTCAGGGCTCGCCATGTGCGCCTCGCGCTCGGACTCCGGCAATGCACCCAAACCGCGTAATTCCTCGCGCATGGCCTGTCGCCGGTCCGGAGGCGTCTCAAAGAACTGATTCATCGACTTGCGCACCGCTTCTTGCCGTCCGGCCGGAAGCTGGTTCAGCCGGCTGTACATGTTCTTGAGCACGCGCTGCTGCTCGGGAGGCAGTTCGTTGAACCTCTGAAGTCGCTTTTCGAACTCGTCTCGTTGTTTGGGAGGCAGACGATTCAGGGCCTTTTGCCGCTCTTCGGGCGACATCGTCTGGAATTCGTCGATGGGAGTTTTGGGAGCCTTGGTTGGCCTCTCGGGACGAACAGGCCGCGGCCGGTTCATCCCGCCGCGCCGGCCCTGCGCTGACACTTCCGGCGCCAGGCTCAGGCCGAGCCCGAGAGCCGCCAATGCCGCAATGGAACGCGATCGCATCCAATTCGCCTACATCTTCTCCGAGGAACTAGCTTTTTCGGGAGCGCTCTCCACGCCGAGCTGCTTGAGCATCTCGATATCGTCGAGTGCGCGCTGCACTTGCTCGATGCGAACCCGCGGCTGGCTCTGCGATTGAGGCGCGGGAGCAGATGCCGGACGCTGGATCAGGAACGCGGCCAGCATGACAGCGCAGGCGGCAGCGACTGGCATCGCCGGACGCCACGACCAATCGGCCCGGATCAGGCGCTGCCACCATGTGCCACGCTCGTCCGCAGCAATCCTTTGATACAACCGCTGATCGAAGTTGGACGAAACCGGCTCTGGAGTCCAGGCATCGAGCGCCGACCACACCGCTTGCTGTGCACTAGCCATCTCGCGGCATTTCGAGCACGAAGCCATGTGCCGTACGAAGGCAGCTTCCGCTTCCGGAGCCAGCTTCCGCGCGCCATAAGCCACGATCAACTCTGTGCCGTTACCGTTTTCGAGTGGGCATTCCTTCATTTTCTTCCCTCTTCAGGCCATATGCGCCAGCCGCGTTCTCAATGTTTCGTACGCCCGAAACAGCAGCGACTTCACCGCCGATTCAGAACAACTTAACACATTCGCGATCTGCGAATATTCCATTTCCTCATACTTGTGCATCATCACCGCGGCGCGTTGCTTTGACGGCAAGCCCTCAATCGCCTGCCGCACCTCCCTCAACTTCGCCTGATACACCAGTTCCTGCTCTACTGTCCTCGACCGGTCGGCCACTTGTCGCGTGGCCCCGTCCGATGTTTCCTGGTCCAAACTATCCTGCAGTTTTTCGTAGCGCCCATCGCGGATCCAATTCAGCGCCAGATGGCTCGCTATGCGAAACAACCACGTCGTAAATTTGGCCGTCGGCTCGTATGTCGCTCTCGACCGGTACACGCGCAGAAAAACCTCCTGCGCCAACTCCTCCGCTACTGCCTGGTTTTGCACCATCCGGTACACAAAATGAATAACCGACCCACGGTGCCTCTCCAACAGCAGCCCAAAACTCGCCTGGTCCCCTTCCCGGACCTGCAGCATCAACTGGGCATCCCTTTCCAGGGAGGCCGTAGCTGCCATATCATCCTTAACCCGCCGATTCCAGGAAGGTTGCGCGATTCCGGGGTCGATACTTTCTGGGTTCATTCCGCCTGTACTCACGACGCGAAATCAGTGGGGAGGTTTACACGCCTTTACATTACTCGTTCTTCAGATTACGCTCCATCAGTTCCCGGATCGCTTCACGTGGCGACCGGCCTCCCCTTAAAATGGAGTCCATTTGCTCAATTATCGGCAAATCCACACCAAACTTTTGCGCCAAGTCGACGGCGGCGGACGTGGTTTCCACACCCTCAGCTATCATTGTCATCGAGCTTACGATTTCAGGCAACTTTCGGCCCTTGGCGAGTTCGATTCCGACGCTACGGTTCCGGCTTAGATCGCCGGTGCAGGTGAGTACCAGATCGCCAAGCCCCGCAAGTCCGGACAACGTTCTGGGACGCGCCCCCATGGCGACGGCGAGGCGCGTGATCTCGGCCAAGCCGCGCGTGATGAGCGCCGCGATGGAATTGCTGCCGAGCCCCAAGCCTTGGCAGATTCCGGCGCCGATCGCGATGGTGTTCTTGAGCGCGGCGCCGATCTCTACGCCCAACGGGTCGTCGTTCGCGTACAGGCGAAAAGTGGGGCCGGAAAACTCGCGCTGGATGGATGTGGCCAGTTCCTGATCTTCGGCCGCGATAAGCGCCGCGGTGGGCTCGCCGCGCGCCACTTCGCGGGCGAAAGTGGGTCCGGAGAGAACCGCAAACTTTTGGCCCGTCACCTGCCGAGCGACCTCGGACATCCGCAGCAGCGTGCCGTTCTCCAGGCCCTTGGTGGCGGAGACGAAACGCATGCTGGGTTCGAGGTGCGGCAACATGGCGCGGTAAAGCTGGCGCGCGAATCGGGAAGGCATGACGCCGACGACAATGTGCGCATCCGAGAGCGCGATTGCCAGATCGGAAACAGGCTCGACGTTGGCGGGAAGTGGAAATCCCGGAAGAAAGATATCGTTGATGCGCGTGGCGGCCATGCGCGCGACCAGGTCTTGCTCGTACGCCCACAGCCGGATGCGCTCAAAGCGGGGCGCAAGCACAATCGCGAGAGCCGTGCCCCAACTCCCCGCCCCGATAATCGCAATCGAATTCTTATTCGCGTTCATTCGCGTTCATTCGCGGCCAAAAAAATCCGCGGCTCATTAAAACCGGAACACATTCTCCGTCCCCGCCCGGATCCGTTGTATGTTCGCCTTGTGCCGATACACAATGAACAGCCCGGCCGCAAGCGCCGCCATCCACACCGGCGCCGGCGGATGCTCGATGAGCCACACCGCAATCGGCAGGCTCCCGGCGGCCACGATCGAACCCATCGAAATATGCCGTGTGGCTGCCACGACAATAACCAGCAGCACCAGCGTGGCCAGGAGCGGAACCGGCGCCAGATACAAGAAAGCTCCGGCGAAACTGGCCACGGCCTTGCCGCCATGGAACTTCAGGAAAATCGGATACGCGTGCCCGGCCATCACCGCCAGCGCCGCGGCGCTCGTCCATCCAGCAGAATCGTTGGTGAGTTTGGCCGCCAGCCACACCGCGAAAAACCCCTTGCCGATATCGAGCAGCAATGTCACCACGGCGATGGCGCGACCGGTGGTCCGCAGCACGTTGGTTGCGCCGATGTTGCCGCTGCCCTTCGAACGCACGTCCTCGCCCGTCTTCAGTTTCACCAGCAGATAACCGAACGGGATGCCGCCAGTCAGATAGGCGATCGCCAGAACCAGAAGATGAGTCATTCCGCTTGGAAGGGATATTGCGACAGCTTGGTGTAGATGGATCCGGCGGAGCCTGGCTGGCTCCGGAAGAGACAAAAATGGTCCGCTGTGAAGGCTCCGAATTCGGCCGACTCGACTTTCGCAACGGCCTTGCGCAATGCCTCGAGTGGCGTTGCCTCCTTGATCCGCGCGAGCGTCAGGTGCGCCGTGAAGGCTCGGCTCTCTTTTTGTATCCCCAAAGGTTCCAACGCCGCGTCGGTGTCGCGAGCCAGCACCCCCAGTGCATCGCCGCCTTGCAGCGCGGCCCAGAACACTCGCGGCCGATGCGGATTCGGAAACCAACCGAGACCCTTCACCTCGATTGGAATGCCGGGCCGCCGCGGCATGGAGCGCAACGCCGATTCGAGTTGCGGCAGCTTCTCTTCCGGCCACTCGCCGATGAACTTCAGCGTGATGTGCAGATTGTAAACCGGGCTCCATTTAAGGTGCGCGCACGGCCGCAGATGCATCAGCAAACGCTCCAGCCTTTCTCGAACATCCTCGCTGAGCTCGATTCCGGTGAACAGCCGCATGCTAATCTCCTAGCATACAAGAAGCGTTGAGCGTCATCAGCGAATCCAGCGTGCTCGGCCGCGATTTCTACGCACGGCCCGCCATTCAAGTTGCCCGCGATTGCCTGGGCAAAATTTTGCTGCATGGCAAGACCGCCGGACGCATTGTCGAAACTGAAGCATACCTGGGTGTCGAGGACCGTGCGGCGCACGCCTGGCGCGGCATCACCGATCGCACGCGCCTACTCTTCGGTCCGCCCGGCCATGCCTACGTGTATTTCATCTACGGGATGTACGAGTGTTTGAACTTCGTCGCGGAGCGGGAGGGGCAAGCCGGTTGCGTCCTGATTCGCGCGCTGGAACCGGTAGCGGGAATCGCTCTGATGCGCCGCCGCCGGCCAACTGCGCGGCGGCTGGAAGACCTCGCGTCGGGCCCGGGAAAGCTCACGCTCGCGATGGGCATTACGCGCAAAATGAACGGAGCCGATCTGACCAAGAGCGCGCTGCGTGTGCGGCGTCTGCGCGTCGAGGCCCCGCTCGAGGTCGAGGTCACTCCCAGAATCGGAATCAATCACTGCGCGGATTGGCCGCTGCGGTTCCTAATAGCGGGAAACCGGTTCGTCAGTCGGTAAGGACAGTTACCACTCCCTGACGGTCGTGGCTCTGTTACGGAGCCGCGCGCGTTACGGTCGTGGCTTGGTAGCATCTTGCAAACGTTCGACACCGTATCTGAGCCGCGACGGTTACGGAGCGGTCAATCGAATTTTTTCTCAGACCCGTTAGTAAGCGGTATTTACAACGCTAGCTTTCCTTGGTAACTCATGTCTCCGAGATGAAACTTGTGCTCCACTTTCAGCCCGCGCGTCTCGAAGTGAAAAACAACCTCGTGTTCGTCGGCTGAAATCGGCCGCGTTTTCGGGAACAAGAACCGGATCGCGCTCGAGCCGTTCCGCCCTTCCAACTGCACATCCTCCGCTGCAATGGGCGCTCTTCCTTTGGGCACGAGCTGCGCCGCGTCCAAGAGCATAGAGCGCACGTCGTCGTTGCTTTGATTGCTGCGGTCCTGATCGATATCGTCGGGATCGGCTCCGCTCCGCCGCCCTGGCAGTTGCAACCCCATTACCGCGATCACGTAATTCTTCTGGCCGGCATCTTCGGCGGCTCTCTGCTCGTCCGCATCACGGCCGCGCTCGCGCAGCAAGGCGTGTTGAACCGGCAGGGCGCTTTCCCAACGCAGTACTACATTCATGGAACGCATACCGCCGCGCTGTCCGTCGTCCGGATCTCGCCCGCCACCGCCGCCGCCACCGCCCGGATAACCGCCGCCGGGAAACCCAATGCCGCCGCCAGGGAATCCGATCCCGCCGCGACCGCTACCGCCCATGCTTCCGCCACGTCCGGAGCCGCCGCCCGACCCGCGCCGCTGACCCATCCCGGTTTGCCCGGCATTCACCGTCATCTGCTTCGCCCAGGGCGAGTCCGTGAGCACCTTATTCACTTCTTCGCTGGTCCACTGCGTGTAGTCCTTGGTCTTCCAGAAATCGGACGCAAACAGCGCGACGGCACACGCTAAGCCCGCGATCACTAGCTGCTGAAACGTTGTTCGTTGCATCTACCTTCGCCAGACGCCCAGTCGGAGCCGCCCGTTACGCTAAACTCGGGTATGGTACCGTCGAAGTTTGTGAGGATTTGTAAGCATCCGGGCCCGAAACCGAAGTCCGGCTGCGCGCGTCGTTAGCATAATTCTTCTGACATGAAAACAAGCCTTTCGATAACTCTAACTTGGCTGGTGTGCGGCGTCGGCTCCGCGGCCACTCCACAGGACGCGGTCCGCAAGCTTGCCGCCGCGCCACTGCGATTCGAAGCCGCAAACGGAAGCTCGGCCCAATTCGTCGCGCGCGGAGCCCGCTATCGCTTCTCATTCACAGGAAGCCAGGCGATATTTCAGCAGAACGGTAGGGACGTTCGCCTCCGATTCGAAGGGGCGCGGCCACACGTCCAGCTCGAAGGAATCGACAAGCTGCGTTCCACGACGAACATGTTCCTGGGCAACGACCCGGCCAGGTGGCGCCGCGGGATTCCCTCTTACGGCCGCATTCAAGTGCAAGATCTCTATCCGGGCGTGAACCTCGTCTACTACGGCAACGCCGGCGAGCTGGAATACGATCTCAACGTGAAGTCCGGCGCCGATCCCAATCAAATCAAGCTGCGCATTAGCGGCACCGGACTCATTCAGAAGCGTCCCGTCGCGTACCAGATCGCCACGAACGGAACTCGCATTCCCGTAGATAGCCGGTATCGCAGGAACGCGGACGGCTCCTATGGATTCGCGCTCGGCCGCTACGATCGCACGCGCGAACTGGTGATCGATCCGGTGCTGACCTTGTCGGCGTATCTGGCCGGCTCGGCTCAGGACATCGCCTACGCCATCGGTCACGATTCCACCGGCTTCCTGTACGTCTCGGGCGCGACCAATTCCACCGATCTGCCAATGCCCGGCGCCCCGCTTCAAGGCGCCATCGGCGGCAACACCGATCTCTTCTTATATAAGATTGACCCGAATGCCGACCCAGCTTCGCAGATTGTCTACGCGACTTACCTAGGCGGCAGTCAAAACGAGACCTTCGGCGGCATGGCAGTGAGTCCGAAAGGCGACGTCTATCTGGTGGGCACCACGGCGTCCGGCGATTTCCCGATGGCGAATGCCGCGCAGACCGCTCTCAATGGCACGGGCACCACGGATGCGTTCGTCACGTGGATCGATTCGTCGCAAAACCTGGCTTATTCGAGTTATCTGGGCGGCACCGGCAACGACATCGGGCTTGCGGTGGCCTTCGATGCCACTGGAAAAATCTATGCAACCGGCGGAACGGCGTCGGACGATTTCTCGAGCGCAGGCGGCTTCCAGACCGGTCGCGCCGGAAGCCAGGATGCGTTCCTTACCGTGATCGATCCGTCACAGATGGGCTCGGCGACGATCGTGTTTTCAACGTTCTTCGGCGGTACCGGCTTCGATACGGGCCGCGGCCTCGCGGTGGCATCCGATGGTACGGTGTGGTTGGTTGGCGGCACTTATTCATTCGATCTTCCAACCACCGATTCCGCCTATCAGCACGACTACAGGACCGGTGGCGACGCGTTTGTCGTTGGCATCAAGCCCGCATTGGGCGCGAACGCGTTGATCTACTCGAGCTATCTTGGCGGCACGGGACTCGAGGAAGCCAGAAACGTTGTTGTCGATCCGGCGGGACGCGTGATCGTCAGCGGCTACACAACTTCAACGGATTTCCCGGTTACCGCTACTGCCCTCCAGAGCCAGTACGGCGGAAACACCGACGTTTTCGTCAGCGTTCTGAACATCACCAATCCTCCGGCGGATCGCTCGACGGAACTGGTCTATTCGACATATTTCGGTGGCAACAACGGCGATGTCGCGTTCGATATGAAGCTCGATCAGTCTGGCAATTTGTACCTGGCGGGCTTCACGCTTTCCGACGGCCTCACAGCCAGCGTCAACGCTCTGCAGACGACGTGGGACAAAAGCCTGGACGCGTTCGCGCTGAAGCTGAATCCGTCGCAAGCGGGCGCGGCGGGGCTCCGATACTTCTCCTACCTGGGAAGCACGGGCTTGCAGATCGCTTACGGCGTCGACTTCGATGCTAATGGAAACATGTTTCTCGTGGGAGCGACCAGCGGCCCGATCTTCGATACATTCAGTGGCGCTGCGAAGAAGACCACCGATCCGGGAAATACGGACGGGTTCGTAGTGGGATTCAAGGTGCAGTGAGGCACGGGTCATCCTCGGCTTCAAGCCGGTCCTAAGACCGTGGCCGATCCTACTTCGCGGCCGGCAGCCGCGCGGCAAGGAGCTTCATCGCGGAGTCAAATTGCGCTTGACTCAAGGCACCACCTTGGTCGAAAAGATCATCGTTCTGGATCAAAAGCTCCGCTGCCCAGGCACCCCCCGTATTTAGTGCCTTCGCCAAAAGATCGATCGCGGACTTTGGTAGTACCTTAAGCCGGCCAATCAGAACCGTGGAGCGTCGAGCATTAATGCCGCTGTCCGTGAAGAGACTGTCGATGTCGATCAAGAAACCGACTATCCACACTTCCGAGATCGAATCGCCGTGCACGGCCTCCAGTGCTGACGTCCACTGCTTGGTGACTTCGTCGGACACAAACTTGATACGCGCCGCCCGCCGATCCCATTCCGTAGTGACAACCCTATCGCCTTTCCAAATGGGTCGATATCGCGTTAAGAACAACAAGCGCTCCGCTGTTGGTATCCGTTCGTTCCTTGCTGCGTCGAACGACGCGCGCAACGAGTTGAACAGGTCCACGGTACCCTGTGTGTCGCCCATGCGCGCGATGCTTGCGACCGATTCCTGGCGCGCATCATAGTAACCTGACGCCACGCGACCGGCCCAGGCAGTCGTCATTCCATCGCCCTTGGTCTGGCTACTACAGGTCGAAGAGCAGAGCATCACGACCGCGAATGCAAGAAGGTGCTGAAACGGAACTCGCTGGCATGACATGTGTTCTCCTCAAGGCGATCTTTTTTAGCGCCGTTTAATAGTCTAACGCTAGTGGGAGCGAGGCACCTTCAAAGTGCCCTACCTCCTCTCAATTCCCGGCTTTGACTTCGTCCGTCCCTTCCGCTAAACTTCATCCAAAGCGAGGAGAATCGAAATGCTAAATGCCTTGTCGCCCGCCACCGCGCAGAATCTGCTCTCCCGTGGCTTCACCCGCCGGCAGCTTGGACGGATTGCGAGCGTCCTCACGGCCGGTGCGGTGCTTCCGTTTTACAACGAAGCCGCGTTCGCTCAGCAACAACGCGGCAATCGCCGGGAAATGCCGCCGGACGCCGTGCGCATCAACGAGAACGAAAATCCGCTGGGGCCCTGCCAGGATGCGCTGGATGCGATTTATCAAGTCGCGAAATTCGGCGGGCGCTATTCGCCGCACAACGAGACCGGGGAGCTCGTCAAAATTGCCGCGGCCGTCGAGAACCTGAAGCCGGAGTACATTGCGCCCTTCGCCGGTTCGAGCGACCCGCTGCATCGCACCGTTTGCGCCTTCACTTCGCCCACGCGCGGGTACGTGATGGCGGACCCCGGCTACGAATCCGGCGGCGGCACGGCGCGCTTCATCGGCGCCAAGGTGACGCACGTCGCGCTGCGCAAGGATTATTCTCACGATGTCGAGGCGATGGTGAAGGCCGACCCCACCGCCGGCGTCATCTACATCGCCAATCCGAACAATCCTACCGGCACGCTCACGCCGCGCTCCGACATCGAATACGTTCTGGCGAACAAGCCCAAGGGCTGCATCCTGCTGCTCGACGAGGCGTACTTGCACTTCTCGACCAACGGCAAGCCCGCGCTGGACCTGGTCGCCGCCGACAAAGACCTGATCGTTCTGCGCACGTTCTCGAAAATCTACGGAATGGCGGGGATCCGCGCCGGATTCGCCATGGGCCGTCCGGATTTGCTGGCGTCGGGTTCCTGCCCATCACCGGCGTAGCCGCCGCCACTGCCAGTTTGAAATCCAAAACCGTGGTCACCGAGCGGCGCAAGATCAACAAGGATATCCGGGATAACGTTTTCGAGTTCCTGGAAGCCAAGAACATTCCGTACGTGAAGAGCGAGGCCAACCATTTCATGATGGATGTCAAGCGGCCGGGCGGCGACGTGGTAAAGACGCTGGCGGACCAGAAGGTATTCATCGGCCGGCTCTGGCCGGCGTGGCCGACGCACGTCCGCGTTTCCATCGGCACGCAAGATGACATGGACAAGTTCAAAGCCGCGCTGATGAAAGTCTTGGCGTAAAACTGGTATCGAGAACCACTCCCTCACGGTCGTGGCTCGGTAACTGAGCCGCGCGCGTCAGCAAGCGGTATTCGACGGATCATTCCTCGCGCAGTGTATCCGCCGGATTCAGCCGCGCGATTCGCAGTGCCGGCGCGAGACTTGCGATCGACGCAACCAGCAGCAGCGCCCCAGCTACGCCCGCGTACGTCGCGGCGTCCGTCGTGCTCACTCCCCACATCAGATGCTTGAGAACGCGGCTGGATAGACCCGCCAGCACGCATCCCGCGGCCACCCCCGCAACGGCCAGCATGACGCCGGGCAGGGTCGCTTCACGAATCGCCTGCGCGAGGGTCGCCCCGAGCGCCATGCGGATGCCAAGTTCCCGCGAACGTTCCGCGACCGACTGCGCCATCAATCCGTAAATCCCCACCACTGCGAGCAGAAACGCCAGACCTGCGAGCGTCCCGAGCAGCGTCGCCTGAAAACGCTCGAAGGAGAGCGTGCCGGACCGCACGTCGTCCATGCTGCGGAACTCCGAGATGGGGAGCAGCGGATCGATGCTGGTAGCGATCTCCTGCACCGCGCGAATCACGGTGCTGGGCGATCCGGCCGCGCGGATGATCCAGTCCGGTTGATACCAGGCATGCACCATCTTGAGGAAATCGGCGTCGGTTTGGGCCACGGGAATGTAAACGCCGGGCACCGCCCCGAGAGGTCCGAAATTGCCGAAGCCCGCACCCTGCTCGACGTCGCCCACCACGCCCACAACTTCGCGCGTCTCGTTGCCGAACGCCAGGTGAGAGCCAAGCGGGCTCTGGCGCGCAAAGTATCGCTTGACGAAGGCTTCATTCACCACCACGACGCTGGCGGAGTTGGCCGAATCGCCGTCGCGAATCGCTCGCCCGCGCATTAGTGGGATTCGCAGCGCCTCGAAATAACCCGGCGTGACGTAGCAGGAGTTGGTGATGAGAAACGCCGGGCCAGCCCCGGGGCCGTCCGCTCGCTGAAATCCGACATTGAGTCCGCGCTCGAACGGCAGAGTCAGGCCCGCGCCGGCAGCTTCGACGCCCGGCAGAGCGCGAATGCGCGCCAATCCGGTTTCGAAAAGCTGATTCACGCGCTGGCCTTCCGAATAGCGCTTGTCCTGGAGCGAGAAACTCGCGGTCACGATATGCGCCGGATCGAACCCGGGCGTCAGATGATAAAAGCGAGCCAGCGTGCGGATGAGCAGCCCGGCGCCGATCAGCAACATCACAGCCAGCGCGACTTCGCCCGCCACCAGCAGCTTGCGCGGCCAGCGTTTTCGCACTCCCGCGACGCCGCGGCCGCCGGCCTCGCTCAACGCGTTGCGCAGGTCCACCGCGCCGGCCTCGAATGCCGGAAAGATGCCCACCAGCAAGCTGACCAGGATGGAAAGACCGGCGGTAGCGGCAAGCACACGAACATCCAGATGTGCTGTCTGCACGATTCCAAAGCGGCTGACTGCCAGCACCTTGAGCCCGGCGAGGCCCGCATAGCCCGCAAGCAGACCGGCCGCTCCGCCCAGAATCGCAAGCACCAGCGTCTCTACCAGCAATTGCATGACGATCGCGCGCCGGCCGCTGCCGAGCGCCATCCGCGTGGCCATTTCGCGGCTGCGGGTGGCCCCGCGCGCCAACAGCAGACTGGTTACATTCGCGCAGCCGATCAGCAACACCAATCCGACGGCGGCCCACACGATGAGCAGCGGCTTGCGCACGTCTTGCGTCTGGCCTTCCTGCAGCGACATCAGTCGCAAACGTACGTGGACGCCTTCCGGCAGCTTCATGGCTTGAATCCGGGGAACGCCGACCGCCTCGATTTGCGCGTCTGCCTGCGCCCACGTGACGCCGTCCTTCAGCCGGCCGATGAGCGCGTAGTTGATGCCGCCGCCTTCGCCCGTGGTGCTGGGCCGCAGCGGGGTCCACAGATCGACGGTTGCGTTCGAGCGAAAATTCTCGGGCATGATCCCGACCACAGTGTATGGCTCGCCCCGCAGCATGAGCGTCTTGCCAACCACGGCGGGGTCTTGTCGGAAAACGCGTCGCCAGAGTGAATAACTGAGGATGGCGACCGGCGGGCCACCGCTGCGGTCCTCTGTGGGAGTGAATTCGCGGCCGATCAGCGGCTGCACGCCCAACACGCGAAAGAATCCGGAGCTGACGCGCTGCTGTTTGACATATTGTACGTTGCCTTCGGCAGCGAAGTTGACGCCGGAGGTGCCGCCGTAAACCGCGGAATCGAGATAGGTGGCGTGGTCGCGAACCAGTTCCCAGGTGCGGCCGTCCTGGCCGACACTATCGTTTTCAGCGCCGCGGCCCCTGTAATGCGTGACGACGCGCACCAAACGGTCAGGTTCCGGGTAAGGCAGTGGACGCAGCAATGCGGCGTCCACCACGCTGAAGATAGCGGTGTTCGCGCCGATGCAGAGCGCCAGCGTCAGGACGATGATCGCAGTTGCCGCCGGGCTTCGATGCAACAGGCGCAATGCGTGGCGGAGATCCATCCAGAAGGTCATGTGCAGCCCCTCTGGAGGTACCGCGCTTCTCGCCAAAGGTTACAGATTGAACTAGGCGCCGGCCGACATCGCCATCGGTGCGCCGGCCTCTTCTTCTTTGTACACGGCAGCGCCAGCCACGGTCGCGATGATGATTTCGATCAGTGCGAGCCCCGTGGCCGTCATCATTGTTTGCGTGGGTACCAGACCGATCGCGATTTGGCCTATCGCGGGCGTCGCATAGCCGATCACCCACATTGCCAGCGCGGCGATAATGGCTGTTTTTGCGCCGGCTCCGTAGCGCGAGCGAATTGCCGCATACAGCCAGACCGCCGCAACTCCCAGAACCAGCCCGATGATATTGAACAGGATCAGCGCGTTGGTTGAAATATCAGCCGGCTTGCCAAGCTTGGTCATCGCGTCGGCCCAATCCTGCTTGAGGATCACGGCGTTAATCACGAATTCGCAAGCGTCGATAATCACGCCCGCCAAAAGACCGCCCAGAATCACGCGGCCCATGTTGATCTTCCCCATGGTGCGACTCCTTTCCGAAACTCTTTGAGGTGCTCGGACGATTCTATGCCTGTTTTAGGCGGGATGCAAGGGGCGTGACTGGGGGCTTGGCCCGGGTCTCTGAAACCACGGCTCTTCGCGCCAAAGGATACAGGCTATGCCCGAGCCGTTTCCAGCAGAGTGCTCTCCAGAGGTTGACTGTCCTGCTTTTCAGCAAGCTCAAAGGGCAGAGGAACAGATACCGACACGCTTCCTGAGAAAGTTCATGCGCAGCTCGAGGGGCGCTGCAACGCGCCGGCGGATCATGTCCCTCTCGAGCCATTCGCTTTGCTTCCTAAGAGTGTCCCGTCTCTTCTTCCTGGTTGGTTTTGATCGCTTCAAGGGTCATGTCCAGAATTTCCAGCACAGCCTTATCCTTCGGACGGTTGGCTGACCGCTTCATTTTGATGATATCAGCTAGATCCGCCACCAAGAGGCTGACACCGCTGATCTTTACCCGGCATGCACGTTTACGCAAGCCTTCAAAAGACTTCACTCCGCTCACTTGGTCCATGAAATCAACCTGTAGCGTCTCGTCGTCATTCATCATCCGCAAGATCGTGCTGGCTGGATAGAACGGAGCGAACAGCGTCGCTCGAAGGTCTTTGGCGATTCGCTTCAGCTTCCGTAGATTTGCCGGGGTCCTCCGATAAAGGAAGTCGATATCCACAGTTGTAACTGGCGCACCGTGAATCGCGGCCCCGGCGTTGCCGATGAGTACCGCTTCGAGTCCGTGGCGTTCCATCGTTCGGGCGATCCTGGCGACGATCTCTGTGGCGTCCATCACTTCAGCCTACTCCATGGCACCTGACGGCCCAACTCCCGCAATCCCCGCATCCCCGCCATCCTCGGCCCCAGCAAGGTAGAATAAGGGTTAGTGAAAAAAACCATTCTTTCGCTCCTGGCCCTGATCGCCATGACGTGGCCGTCGAGTGCCGCCACTAAGCCCAAGCACATCACGCCCAAGCGGCAGCGGCATCACTCCGTCACTCCGTCACGCAAGGCGCCCAAGACCAAGGCGCAGAAAGGCCACAGGACAAAGCAACGGCGATCTTACCAGCAGGCCCCGACGCCGGAGCGGTACAAGGAAATCCAGCAGGCGCTGGCATCTAAGGGCTATTTCCGCGGAGAGCCGAACGGCGAGTGGCGGCCGGATTCGCAGGAGGCGCTCAAGCGATTCCAGGCGGATCAGAACCTGACGCCCGACGGTAAGATCGGGTCGCTCTCGCTGATCGCGCTGGGTCTGGGACCGAAGCGGCTCACCGCGCAGTCGCACGTGCAACCGCCTCCGGAGCCCCCCAAAACAGAAATCTCCAAATGATCGTCGGAGTTCCCAAGGAGATCAAGGACCACGAAGCGCGGGTCGGCCTGGTTCCTAGCGGAGTGACGGCGTTGTGCGAGGCCGGCCATCAGGTACTGGTCGAAACCAAAGCCGGCAGCGGCAGCTCCATCCTCGACGACGAGTACAAGCACGCGGGCGCGGAAATCCTTCCCACCGCGGCCGAAGTCTGGTCGAAAGCCGACTTGGTAGTGAAGGTGAAAGAGCCCCAGCTTTCCGAATACACGTATTTTCGCGACCGCCTGATTCTGTTCACCTACCTGCACCTTGCCCCATTACCCGACCTGACGCGTAAGCTGATGGAGACGAAAGTCAGCTCGGTGGCCTATGAGACCATTCGCGAGTCCGATGGATCTCTTCCGCTACTGACGCCGATGAGCGAAGTGGCCGGACGCATGGCTGTGCAGGTTGGCGCGCAATACCTGGAAGCGCCCAACGGCGGACGAGGCATTCTGCTTGGCGGCGTTCCGGGAGTGGCGCCGGCGAACGTGGTGATCATCGGCGGCGGCGTCGTGGGCCACAATTCCGCCAAGATGGCCGTGGGACTCGGCTCTCACGTCACCATCATCGATCGCAATCTGGAGCGGCTGCGCGAGCTGGACGACATCTACAGCAGCCAGATCGTTACGCTCGCGTCCAACAGCTTCACGATTCGCGAGACGCTGCGTTACGCGGACCTGGTGATCGGCGCGGTGCTGATTCCCGGGGCGTCCGCGCCCAAGCTGGTCCGTCGCGGCATGCTCAAGGAGATGAAGAACGGCGCGGTGATGGTGGACGTCGCCATCGACCAGGGCGGCTGCTTCGAAACATCGCATGCCACCACGCACACCGATCCGGTTTACACCGTCGAGGGCGTCCTGCATTACTGCGTTTCGAACATGCCCGCCGCGGTGCCGCACACTTCCACATTCGGCCTGACCAACGCGACGTTTCCGTATCTGGCAGAGTTGTGCTCCAAGGGTCTGGAGCGCGCCTGCGAGGAGAATCCAGCGATCCGCGAAGGCGTAAACACCTATGGCGGCTACATCACATATCCGGGCGTGGCGGAATCGCAAGGCCTGAGCTGGAAAGAACTAGCAGCAGTGATGTAGGTCTGGTGGTTCTACCGAGCGATTGGTTGCACCAACCTCATCTTCTGCATGGCTCCCGCCAAAACCTTCTCCGCCTTCTCGCTCCTCAACACGTGCCCGTTCTCCTGTTCCTTGATCACCAGCGTCGTGCGGACCACGTCCGCCTGGATGCGCCACAGCTTCGCGATCTCGCGCTGTTCCTTGCGGTTCAGCACGAACGCCGCCGGATGAATCAGCGTCTCCGGCTTGCTCCACCGCCCTTCCGTCCGCACTTGCCCGGTCACTTCGACGGCGATCGGAACGGTTACGCGATTCTCCACGTTGACCACTCTCAGCGTCACCAGGATGAGGCCGTCCGATTTTTTCACCACATCCAACTTCGTCGACAACTGCGGCGGGTGAGCGCATCCCCCTAGCATCAGGCAAAGAATCACGGGCTGTATTCTCAAGCGTGCTTCCTCCTCGCCAACCACAACACCGGCATCGCGGCTAATTGCGCGGCCATCGCGAAGCCGGCCGTCAGTGCAAGCGACCTTGCGTAAAGGATACCAATCGCGCTGCTCCCCGCAAACCACAGCACTCCGTAGGCGGTGTTGAAGATCCCGTAGGCCGCGCCTCGTCGCGCGGCGGGCGCCATCTCGGCGATCCGAGCGCGCAGCGCCGCCGACAGCACGGCTCCGCCGATCAGCGCTGCGATGAAGCGCGCCGCCTGGCGCGAGGCGGTCACTAGAGCAGTTTTCCCGGTTTGGGCCGCGACAGGCGCTCTTGCAGGCGAGCGGCGCGCCGGCGCAGCACTTCAGATTCTTCGATCTCCAGCGCGTTGAGCGTCATCTCCAGCGCCATCGCGTAGTTGTGCTCGCGGCGCTCGTAATATTTAGCAAGTTCGCCGAACGCCGCGGCGCGCCACGGATTGCGCGACGCCGCCAGCTCCGTGAGAACCGGCAGCGCGGCGTGCTCGCGCCCCAGTTTTTTTTCGAGCAGCGCGATATCCCACAGCGTCCGAAACAGCAAGTCGTCCGCGAGGCCGTGATCCACGGCTTGACGAAACAGCCCCAGCGCGTTCTCATGCTGATCGGCCTGCCGCCACCAGCGCGCCAATCCCACCATCTCGGCGCCGTGCGAAAAGCGCGCCTGCTCCGGCGGATGAAACGCCCAGGGCACGATGGCAGTCAGGCAGGCCAGCGTCAGGATATCCACGGCGTTGTGACGGAAAATGGGCACCAGCCGCATGATTTCGCGCGTCCGCAGATATTCGAAATAGAAGTACGGGATCAGTTCGCCCGGCAGGTCGCCCTGCCGTTCCACGCCCAGGATCTGGTTTTCCAGATCCACCAGCCGGCAGCTTTCGAAGCGCAGCTTCCACAAGCGTCGCGCGCCGAAAAGCAGGTCCAGATGCTCAAGTGCGCCGAAAGGAGGCCGCTGGCGAACCATGCGGAAGCGCGTCTCGAGCAGCGGCTGATCGTAGGTCCGGCCGTTGTATGTGATCAGCACGTCGAATTGTTTCAGGTGCGCATCCAGCGCGCTCAGCAAACTGGCTTCTTCGCCGAATTCGCGCATGAAGAACTGCCGGATGCGAAACCCTTGCGGCGTAATGCGGCCCACGCCGATCAGGAACGCATAGGTGCCCGAGCCTCCCACGAGTCCCGTCGTCTCCGTGTCGAGAAAACACCACTTCGCGGGCGGCACGCTCTGAATCTGGCCGTTCGAAATGGGATGCAGCAGATTGGGCGGGAGATCCTCCAGATCCACAATGCCGATGCTGCCGTGACGCCGATGCCGCTCGTAGAGCTTTTCGGTTTCGTAGTGACGGCCGTGAATGGTTTCGACTTCTTGCCAGGGGAGAGCTTCCGGGGGCTCGGGACTGGGGACTGGGGGCTCGGGAACGCGCGCGCGTGGTTGCGCGTACTTTCGATCGATGCTCGCGATCCGGCGCCGCAGATGCGCGAGTTGCTCCTGGAAGTCACTCATGCCTGGTGCGATTCCATGACTTGCGATACCTGCTCCCATTCTGCCAGCAGGCCGCTCAGATCGGAGCGGCGCTTCTCGAGAAGCTCGGAAAGCCGCATGGTTTCTTCGGCGCTGACAAAATTCGCCAGATCGGTTTCATACGCGGCGATCTCCGCTTCGATATCGGCGATCTGCTGCTCCAATTCCTGGCGGCGCGTCTGCATTTGTTTCAGCTTGATCGGATTTAAGCGCTTCGCGCTGGGGGCTGGGGACTGCGGGCTGAGGACCGGAGTCTCGCGGCCGGGGAGCGTCAAATCCAGCGTCTTGCCTTCCTTGCGCCATAGGTAATCTTCGTAGTTGCCAGGGAAAATGTGGACCTCGCCGTCGCCTATCTCGAAGACGCGCGTTGCCAGCTTATCAATGAAGTAGCGGTCGTGCGAGACGAAGACCACCGTTCCCGTGAATTTTTCGAGCGATTCCAGCAGCACGTCCTTGGCGCGAAGATCCAGATGGTTGGTTGGCTCGTCGAGCAGCAGAAAATTCGACGGCTGCAACAGCATCCGCGCCAGGGCGTAGCGGTTGCGCTCGCCGCCCGACAGCACCCCGATGCGTTTAAACACGTCGTCTTCGGAAAACAGAAAACAGCCCAGCAGGTTGCGCAGCTCGGTATGGGTCGCTCGCGGCGCCATTCGCTCCAGATCGTCGAGCATGCGCGCGTTGGGATCCAGCTCTTTGTACTGGTCCTGCGCGAAGTAGTCGACCTGCGCGTTGTGTCCCAGCCGGTACTCGCCCGCCGTGAGCGGCTNNNNGCGTCGACTCCCCCGCCCCGTTCACGCCTACCAGCGCGACGCGGTCGCCCCGCTCGATAATAAAGCTCACGCCACCGAATACAAATTTCTCGCCGTAACTTTTCGCGACATTCTGAAATTCAGCCACGATGCGTCCGCTCGCCTTGGGTTGCGGAAAAGAGAAGTGAATGCTCTTCTCCTCGGCCGGCAATTCGATGCGCTCGATCTTCTCCAGTTCCTTGATCCGGCTCTGCACCTGTCGCGCCTTGGTTGCCTGGTAGCGGAAGCGGTTGATGAAGGCTTCCAATTGTTCGATCCGTTCACGCTGGTTGCGGTAGGCCGCTTCGAGCTGCTCCGTCCGTTCCTGCTTCTGCGCCAGGTACTTCTCGTAATTACCGCTGTAGAAGTGCACGCCGCGATTCCAGATTTCGACGATCTTGTCGACCGTAACATCCAGGAAATAGCGGTCGTGCGAAATCAGCACGTAGGCGAAGGGATAATCGGTCAGATATTGCTCCAGCCAGTTGCGCGCTTCGAGATCCAGGTGATTCGTGGGCTCATCGAGCAACAGCAGGTTGGGCTTCTCGAGCAGCAGTTTCGCGAGCGCGATCCGCATCTGCCAGCCGCCGGAAAACTCCTCGGTGCGGCGATACCAATCCGAATGCGGAAAGCCGAGGCCGGCCAGCACGGTTCCCACTTGCGCTTCGATCGCGTAGCCGTCGCGTGTGCGGAATTCGCTGTCGAGTTGATGAAAGCGGTCGCCCACCTGCGCGTATTCGGCGCCGCCCGGGTCGAGTTCGGCCATTTTGCGAGTCAGGTCTTCCATCTCCTGCTCCATCTTGCGCAGGGATCCGAACACCGACATGCATTCCGCGAAGACCGTGCGGCCGGAGAGCGACAAGCCGTCCTGCGGCAGGTATCCGGCGCTGATGCCGCGTGTCGCGCTGCGACTCCCGTAATCGAGCGTCTCCAGTCCCGCGAGGATCTTCAGAATCGTGGTCTTGCCGGTTCCGTTGGCGCCCACCAATCCGGCCCGATCCTTGGGCGTGATCAGCCAGTTCAGGTTTTCGAACAGCAGCTTGGAGCCGTAGCGCTTGCCCGCGCCGGAAAGTTGAAGCATGGAACGAAAACGTTTCTCGTTCCTAGTTTCTCGTTTCTCGTTGCAAAAGTCGAGGATCTGGATAGATTACTGCCGGCCTCAACGGCGTGAGGCGGCGGAACCAGAAACGAGAAACGAGAAACGTCCTTCACGGCTTCCCTATCGCACACAGGGGATCTCCGATCACAATATTCATCCAACTCAGCGCGGGAATCGCGAGATAGTAACTCTCCGCCAGATTGCGGCCGCTATAATACGCCGGCAGCAGAATGTTCGGCCGCGGCGTCAATGCCAGGAACGGCTCGTACACGTGCCCGGAGGCTCCCGTGACCCCGTCGTGAATATAATCCGCCGTCAATGTCTGCGGCGCGCCGGCGAACCAGGTCTCCGCGTCGTTCCAATTTCCCAGCGTCCAACTGTCGGGCGGACGCCCGAAGGTGCGGCCGTTGGACGAAACAAACTCGGTCATGATCGCTCCGGGCAGCCATTGAAACCCAAGATGACGCTGCTTGCGTTCCGGATCGTTCGATCCCCAGGCTGCGTAGCCGATCACGTCACGCTCGTTCTCAATCACCCTCTTGGTTTCGTCCAACACCACACGGTTCTTGGGCAGCGCGAGCGCGGCTTCACGCAGCCACCCATTCCCCGGAGAAGAGTCATCGGCCTTCAGATCGATCACGAACTTGCCATGGTTCCGCGCCACCAGCGCCCTATCGATGATGCCCTTGATGTCGGCGAAATCATAACCTGCCAGCCGCGTCACCAGATAGATCGGGAACATCGGATGACCGAATTGCGCGTCCTTTTGGCCGAAGAACGGGTTGGGAACCACACCCGGAAGCGAGTGTGACAAACCGCGCATGTCCGAATACAGCAGAGTCAGTTCGGAGTCGACTGAGGCAGCGTCGGCGTTTGTCCCGCTCGTGCCGATAATTCTCAGCGGAACGCCGGCCGTCGTCACAATGTAGAGGACCTGCTCCACCAGGTGCTTGCTGCGCAAGCAAGCAGCCAACGGGACGGCAATCTGCTTGTCAAAATCGGCACGCAAGATATCCTCGTTGGTTTTGCCGTTCAGCTTGCAGATGTTGTCCAGCGGAACGTGCCGCTTCAACATGTAGTACTCGCCGATGCTTCGCGACAGCGCCGACGCTTGGTTGACGACTACCAGCACGTTCGCCGCATTTTGGCCGTACGCGAGCGTCGCAACCCCGAACAGCAGGGCGAGTTTAGCCACTAATAATCAGTCTAGTGTAATAATGATCGGCTTCACGGGCACAAAGGCAATGCACACCGGCGTGGGCGCATCCAGCACCTGACCGGTTGGCGTCAGCCGCCCGGTTGCCCGATCGATCCGAAACACCACGATGTTGTCCGAGTTCTGATTGGCCGCGAACAAATATGCGCCCGTAGGATCCATGGCGAAGTTGCGCGGAGCTTTCCCTTGAGTCGAGACATGCTCCACCAGACTCAACCTCCCCGACGCCGGATCGACGGCAAACACCACAATGCTATCGTGCCCCCGGTTCGAGCCATAGGCAAACTTGCCGGACGGATGCACCGCGATCTCCGCCGTACTATTCGTGCCGTGAAAATCCGGCGGCAGCGTGGAAAGAGTCTGAACCTCACGCAGACTGCCGGCCGCAGCATTATAAGAGAGCGCAGTAATGGTCGACTGAATCTCGTTGATCGAATAAACCAGCCGGCCGTTCGGATGAAACGCGAGATGCCGCGGCCCTGCGCCGGCTGCCAGCTTTGCGAACGGCGGGTCGTTCGGCGCAAGCGCTGCCTTCGCCGCGTTCAACCGGTAGACCAGCACTTCGTCCAAGCCGAGATCCGCCACCAGCGCGTAGCGATTGTCGGGCGAAACCTGGACACAATGCGCGTGCGGCCCACCCTGGCGCTCGCGCAGCGAAACCGCGCCGCTATGTTGAAAAAATGCCGTTGCATCGCCCAATCGGCCATCCTTTCCCACTGGAAAGGCGGCGATGCTCCCGCCGCCGTAATTCGCTACGATCAGACTCTGGCCTTTCTTGTCCAGCGCGAGATGGCATGGACCCGCACCGCGCGACGAGACCGTATTCAGCAACGTGAGCTTGCCCGATTTGCGATCGATGGCAAATGCGCTAACCGAGCCGCTCTTCTCGCCTTTGTAGTTGGGAACTTCGTTAACCGCGTAAAGAAATCGCCGGTTGGGATGCACCGCGAGAAACGACGGGCTGGTGGTTTCCACCGCCAATCCCATGGAAACGGCCTTGCCGGTCCGCGGATCGAATTTCCAGGTGTAAATGCCTTTGCTCTGTTTGTTGGTATAAGTCCCGGCGTACATGAAATAGTCCGCCGCCCGCGCGCCGGACGCCATGAGAAGCAACCCCAGACCCATTCGAAACCAATCAACGCGCACGCCAATCCTGCCAGTCATTCGTAGTCGCTTTCACCATGTTGCTGGCCGCCGAGTGCAGCCATTGATTCGGCCGTTTGCCGAGGTCGCGCAGGATCGCGGGAACCGCGCGCGGAGTACCCAGGTGAACGTTCGCCGTCTCGAATCCCATGGCGTGCAGCAGTTTCTGCTCGTCGCGCTCCCGGGGCATCGCGGACAACTCCACACGCGAGCAGTCCGGCGCGAGTCGCCGCACGATCCATCGCCCTTTGAGACGCACACACGGATCCACCGCCCGCACTGCATCGTCCAGAATCTCCTGATAGCAGATGCGTTCGGAGACTCGTCCCTTGGCCGCCCAAACGCACGCTGACGCAGCCAGCGCTTTGGCCTCCCGCGCGATTTTCGCGCCCCGGTAGGATGCGATGGCCACGTAACGCTCCCGCCCCAGACTGCCTAACCCGGCGACGCGATGCGCGATCCGGTATTCGATCTCCCGTTCCGGCAGCATTCGCTCGATCGCCTTGCGCGCGCTCTTCGGAAGACGCCCTTTCCACGCCGGCAGACCGTCCATTTTTTTCCAAAAGTGCTCCGGGTCGCGCAGCACGCTCGTCACCATCGAGCGCAGCCAGCGATGATCCTCCGCCAGCACATACGGCCGGCCGCCGCTTCGCAGACCCTTCTTGTATCCGGCTGCGATCGCCTCGCAGGCCTCTTGGTGACCGATCTGCAGGCGCGCCTCGCGTATCGCAATATGCGCGCTCGTCGCCAATCGCACCAGATCCAGCGTGTACGGCAGATGGTAGGCCTCGTCGAAATCATTGATGCCCCACACCAGCCGCCCCTCAGCGTCGCGCCACGTTCCGAAATTCTCGACGTGCAGATCGCCCACCGCCAGCACTTTCGGCGCGCGGTTCTCCGCGGCGCAAACCACGGGCCAGAGCTGCATCCAGCGGTAAAAGGTCGCGCGCAGAAACGGGAACACGTCCTTCGCCATTTCAGCGTGTTTCTTCTTTACGTCGCCCGGAAGCACAACGATCCGCTCGCCCAACCAGGCCTCGTAGCTTTGCGTCGCCCGCGTGATTTTCATCTGAACCCTAGTGTACCTTTGCCGTGCTTGAACTCTCCAGCAACTCCGCCAGATACTGCTTCCAAATCGCCGGCAGCGAATGCGTGCCATGGCCGCGCGTCTGATCCGTGATCGGCAGCAGCACAAACCGGCCGTACTTCACGCGCTTGATCTCGCGCTCCACGATGCCCAGCTCAGGCGGATTCACCTGGTCGTCCGCCGAGTTGATCGCAAGCAGCGGCGCTTGAATCTTCTCCAGACCGGGCGCTGGATTGTAGTTGCGCGCGGAATCGTACTGATACAGCATGTCGATGGCGTTCGCGTTCTCCAGCCGTCTCCGGATCGTCTGGTCGAATAGCTTATCCGCCTCATCCCGCGTGGGCGCCTGTTTGTAGAGCTGCAGCGGACTCCCGGTCATGATGGTCAGGATGTACATGGCCGTCCGCAGCCCGTTCACCGGGTCGCTGCGCAGCGCATCCATGATCATGCGCCGCAAATAACGATTGCGCCCCGCGATCTCTACCGGCGCGCTGGCTAGCGGCATCAACGCATCCATGAACTCCGGATATTTTTCGCCCCAAACCCAGGTCTGCATTCCACCCATCGAGGTCCCCATCACCAGCCGCAGATGTTTCACTCCCAGCCCTTCCGTGAGCAGCCGGTAATGCGCGGTCACCATGTCGTCGTAATCGTAATGCGGAAATTTCTCGGCTAGCCCATTACTCGGCTTCGACGATTTCCCGTGGCCGATGCCATCCGGCAGAATAATGTAGTAGCGTGTTGCATCCAGAAGCTGCCCCGGGCCGAACAAAACGCCCGCGAACTGCTCCGACAGGAACTGCTTGCCTGTTCCGCCTGTGCCATGCATGATCAGCACGGCGTTATCGCCATTGAGCGAGCCGATCGTGGTGCAGTGCAGCTTCAGCTCAGCCAACGTCTCGCCGCTCTTGAACTGGAAATCGCGAACCACGAAGTCCGATTCCTTGGGCGCCGGATAGTCGGCCGCCGCGGCAACAGCCATCGAGAACAGCACGAATGAAAGAGTGCGCACTGGTCGATTATAACCGGCTGTGCTGAGAGCGTTTCCATCCACCCGAATTTGTGCTATAGTCACCCCATTAGGGTACAAGATAATAACTTAGGCTCCGGGACGTGAATTCGGGGCTGATTGGGGATGACGGGGATTGTGCGGGATAGCCGGATATACACACTATCAGCGTAGGGCGAATGCAGCTCGCATCCGTCGAGCGACGTACGCCTTGACTCATCGCGGACCCGACCAGCAAGGGTTCTACGAGTCCGAGTCTGTCTCTCTTGGCGCGGTTCGCCTCCGAATCATTGATCTCGAAGGCGGCGACCAACCCCTCAGAAGCGAGGACGGCGACACCATCCTCGTCTTCAACGGCGAAATCTATAACAACCCTGAGTTGCGCGAAGAGTTGTGTGAACGAGGCCACACTTTTCGCACGCAATGCGACACCGAAACTGTCCTCCACGCCTTCCTCGAATGGGATACGGACTGCTTCCGACGCCTGCGCGGCATGTTTGCGCTGGCAATATGGACGCAGTCGGAAAACCGCCTGGTTCTCGCGCGCGACCGCGTGGGCATCAAGCCGCTCTACATCCATCGCCGCGGCATCGATCTCTATTTCGGATCGGAACTGAAGGCCTTATTTGCCTATCCCGAAATCGAGCGGCATATCGACCCGCTCGGTCTGCATTACTACAGCTCGCTCAATTACGTGCCATCGCCGCACACGCTGGTGGAAGGCATTGAGAAACTTCCGCCCGGAAATTGGCTGGAGTGGCGCGAGGGCCGCGTACAAACGGCGCGGTACTGGGAATTGAATTTCTCGCCCCAGCGCCATTACACGCTGGATTCCGCGGCCGAAGAGCTGGACTCTTTACTCGACGAATCGCTCCGTGAACATCTGGTCTCCGATGTCCCGTTGGGCATCTGGGCCAGCGGCGGGCTGGATTCGTCCACCATCCTGCACTATGCGGCCACACATTCGCCCGGCCGTCTCAAGACTTTTTCCGTCTCCTTCTCCGGCCGCAGCTTCGACGAAGGGCAATTCGCCCGCGATGTCGCCTGTCGCTATGGAACCGATCATTACGAGTTCGATCTCAACCCGGATGTCGATCTCCAGGGCGCCATCGAGAGCATCGCCTATCATTCCGACGAGCCCGGAGCAGACGCCGGCGCGTTGCCCGTCTGGTTCCTCGCGAAGCTGAGCCGCCAGCAGGTGACCGTTGCCCTGAGCGGCGAAGGCGCGGACGAACTTTTCGGCGGTTATTGCACCTACCTGGGCGACCGTTATGCGCGCACGCTGCGCCGCGTTCCGGCGCTGGCCCGCCGCCTGGCCTTGCGGCTCGCGCGTACTCTGCCTGCTTCCAACGAGAAGATTGGCTTGGATTACAAAGTGCAACGCATGCTGCAAGGGTCCTTCCTCGACCCCGCCGAGGCGCACCTGTTCTGGAACGGTACTTTCTCGGAAGCAGAAAAGAAAAAGCTGCATCTGCGCGACGGGCACCCGTCTGTCGCCAGTCTGCTCGACCGCCTGCCTCCAGGTTCCGAACACGTCGGCTATCTCAATCGCTATCTGTGGCTGGATCAATCCTACTATCTGCCGGACGACATCCTCTATAAATGCGACCGCATGAGCATGGCGCATTCCGTGGAAGTGCGCCCTCCATTTCTCGACCATCGCATCGTCGAATTCGCCGCCCGCCTCCCGGAGAACCTCAAGATCCGCAATTCCACGCTGAAGCTGGTGCTGCGGCATCTCATGCGGAACAAGCTGCCGGCGCAAGTGCTGAAGCGCAAGAAGGAAGGCTTCGACATCCCGGCGCACGACTGGCTGCGCGGCGTGCTGCGCCCCCTGTTGCTCGACACGCTCACGCGCGAAACCGTCGAAAAATCCAATCTTTTCGATTGGAACGTGGTCGATCTGCTGATTCGCAACCACCTCAGCCGCCATGCTAACCTCGGTTATCACCTATGGGGTCTGTTGACGCTCTTCCTTTGGATGAAGCGATGGAGCATCCAGGCCGATCCGGCGGAGGAACCAAGAGCAGCGGCCCCCAGCGTCGTTTCCGTTACGAGCTAATCGTTGTCCTGACCGCGGCCATCGTCTTTTTCGGCTGCGCCGTCAGTCCGCCGTCCTTGATGGACGACGTGGACGCCGTCCAAGCGCAAATCGCGCGCAACATGCTCGATTCCGGAGATTGGGTGACGGCGCGGCTGGACGGAGTCGCCTATCTCGAAAAATCGCCGCTCAAGTACTGGATGATCGCCGTATCGTACATGATCTTCGGCGTCCACGATTGGGCCGCGCGCATCCCCATGGCTCTCTTCGCGGTCCTGCTGTGCTGGCTGGTCGCGAGGATCGGAGCGTGGGCCTTCTCCGCCATCGCCGGCCTCTACGCCGGTCTGGCGCTCGCCACTTGCGTGGGACTTTTTCTGTTCACCCGCATTCTGATCCCCGACGTAATCCTCACCTTTACCATCACGCTGGCCATGTGGGCGTGCTTGCGCGCGATCGAGGAAGACGAGCCCCATCCGCGGCGCTGGGCCTGGATCATGGCGGCCGGCATTGGAACCGGATTGCTCCTCAAAGGACTCATCGCGGCTCTTTTCCCCATTGGCGGCGCATTGGTCTATCTGCTTTTCACCCGGCAGCTCCTCAAGCGCGAGACTTGGCGCCGCCTGCGCCTCTTCTCAGGCATTCTCACCATCCTGGTCATTGCCGCTCCCTGGCACGTGCTCGCTACCATCCGCAATCCTCCCTACTTTGTCTTCACCCTGCACAGCGGTCCCGGCCAATATCAAGGCTTCTTCTGGTTCTATTTCATAAACGAACATCTGTTGCGCTTCCTGAACCTCCGCTACCCGCGCGACTACAACACCGTGCCGCGGCTTTATTTCTGGTTATTCCACTTATTGTGGCTTTTTCCCTGGAGCGCCTACGCCGGAGCCGTGGTCCGCTTGAGCTACCGCGCCGAAGATCGGGCTGGCCGCATGCGCCTGCTCGCCCTTTGCTGGACCGGCTTCCTGCTGTTGTTCTTCACTTTCTCGTCCACGCAGGAATACTATTCCATGCCCTGCTATCCGGCACTCGCTCTCCTGATCGGCTGCGCGATTGCCGAGGGCGGTGCATGGATCCGCGCCGGCCAGCGCGTCATCTCTTCCATCGCCGCTGTCGCCGCAATCGCCATCGCGGTCATCCTCGTTCAAGTGTGGAACCTGCCCGCCTCCGGCGATATCTCCGGCGCTTTGACGCAACATCCCGAAGCCTACACGCTCTCGCTGGGCCACATGGAAGACCTGACGCTCGCTTCCTTTGCGTACCTCCGCGCGCCGCTCGTAGTTGCCGGCATCGCATTCCTCACCGGCGCAACCGCGCTATGGTGGCGCTGCCCGAACTTGGCAATCGTGGTGATGATGGTGTTGTTTCTGCACGCCGCGCGTCTCGCCATGGTGACCTTCGATCCGTATCTCTCCTCACGCCCGCTGGCCGAAGCGCTGCTCAAAGCGCCGCCCGGCGAGCTGATCGAAGATAATGCGTACTATACGTTCTCTTCGGTATTCTTTTATGCGAACCGGCGGGGATTACTGTTGAACGGCCGCCAGACCAATCTGGAATATGGATCGAACTCGCCCGATGCCCCGCGCGTATTCATCGATGACGTGGATTTTGTCCGATTGTGGCGCGAGAGCCAGCGCTATTATTTGCTCGTGGAGGGCCCATCGCTCGCCCGCATCGAGAACCTCGTCGGGAAGCCCTCGCTCCACGTGGTCCGGGAAAGCGGCGGCAAGTTTTTGCTGACCAATCATGCGCATTCTGATTGACGCCACGTCGCTGCTCTTGCGCAGCGCGGGCGTCAAGACGTACACCTATCACTGGATCCAGCACCTCTGCCAGCAGGCCGGCAACGAGCAAATCCTCACCTTTCCCCGCTTCGACCGCCTCAACGCGATCAATCACGAACGGTCCATGCTCGGTCCGGCCCAGACTTATTATCAATTCGGGCGGGTGTATCTCGCCAACTCCGGACTCCCCATTCTGAACTGGATGACTAAGAACGTGGATGTCTTCCACGTTTCCAACCAGATTCGCAATCCGCCTCGAAACGTCAAAATCACCGCGACCATCCACGATCTCACCGGCCGCCTGATGCCGGAACTGCATACTGCGGCCAATATACGCGCCGACGAGAGCTTCGCGGAAAACGTGCTGAAGCGCGCCGGCCGCCTGATCGCAGTCTCGGAGAACACGCGCGCCGATGCAGCGCGCCTCCTGGGGCTCGACCCCGAGCGCATCGATGTCATCTATTCCGGCGTTCCCGAAGTTTACTTTGGTGCGAAACCGAGACCCACCGAGCGTCCCTACGTTCTCTTTCTCGGAACCATCGAGCCGCGCAAGAACATCGATACTCTGCTGGACGCCTGGCAAGGTCTGCGGCTGCGGAATGACTTCGACCTGGTGATTGCCGGAGCCAGCGGTTGGTCGTCGGGCAAGACCCTGGCGCGCCTCGCGTCCCGCCCACCCGAGGTCCGCTACCTGGGCTACGTGCCCGAAGATGAGCTGCCCGGCCTAACCGCCGGCGCCACAGCTTTCGTTTATCCCTCACTCTACGAAGGCTTCGGTTTCCCGGTGGCGCAGGCCATGGCCGCCGGGGTGCCAGTGATCACTTCCAATAATTCCTGCCTGCCGGAGATCGCCGGCGATGCAGCCATCCTGGTGGACCCGCGGAGCCCGGATGAAATCCGCTCCGCGCTCGAAAAACTGCTGACCTCACCATCCTTGCAACAGCAGCTCCGTGCCGCCGCCGTCGCCCGCGCGCAACAATACCGCTGGGAAATCTGCGCCCGCAAGAGCCTTGATTTCTTCCGCCGCCTGGCATGACGCTGGAATCAGCCGGCCACCCAGAGTCTCCACAACCATTGTGACTCTGTAGGCTCAAATACATCCTACATCTGGCTTGACTCGCACCCGGAAGCGTGATATATTTTGCGACAACGTTATCGTAAGGTCTTCGACAAGGCCGGGGTCATCCAAGCGCGCCGCGGGTGACGTGAAAAGACACGGCTGGTTTTTTCTCGATTTGGGCGCCAGGTTCGAGTCGAGAACGGAAGAGACTTTAGACAGAACTTCGCCTAGGGTTGCGAGTTCATTGGGGAGGCATAACATGCGGAACTTCTTGTTCCTTTTGCTGGCCTTGGTGTCGGCAAGCGGAAGCCTATCGGCTCAATCGATCTACGGCAGCATTCGCGGACTGGTGACGGATCCGTCCGGAGCGAGCGTGGCCAGCGCGAAAGTGAGCCTGATCAATCAAGGCACGTCGGAGCAACGGACGGTGTTGTCGAACAACCTTGGCGAATATGTTTTCAGCCAGGCGATTCCAGGCACGTATACGGTTGCCGTAGAGGCTCCGGGCTTCAAGAAGATAGACCGCAAGGGTATCATTCTTGAAACGCAAAACCAGCTTACCATCGATCTCAGGTTGGAAGTCGGCAACGTGGCTGAAAGCGTGGTGGTCAACGCCGAGGTCCCGTTAATTGAAACCGCCACAGCCTCGCAAGGCCAAGTGATCGACAACCAGAAACTGCTCGACCTGCCCAACATCGGCCGCAATCCGTTCATGATGTCGAAACTCACTCCCAACATTCAGCAGGTCGGGAACCCAGCTTATATGCGCATGCAGGACCAGTCCGGATCGTCGCAGATCTCCTTCGCCGGCGGCCCCGTACGCGGCAACAATTACCTGCTGGACGGCGTGCCGATCACGGACATGAACAACCGCGCCGTCATCATTCCCTCGCTCGAAGGCGTGCAGGAAATGAAGATTCAAACGAACACTTACGACTCCGAAATCGGGCGGACCGGCGGCGCCATGTTCAATGTTCTGATGAGGTCCGGCACGAACAATTACCACGGAAGCCTGGGCGGCTGGATGCGGAACACGGACTGGGAAGCCAACGCGTTCTTTAACAACACCGCGGGCATCGCGCGCACGGAGCAGCCGAATCGAACGTACTACGGCAGCTTTGGTGGCGCGGTTTGGATCCCCAAACTCTATAAGGGCAAGGACAAGACCTTTTTTTGGGTAGCCTTGGAGGGCTATCGCGATACCCAGGGCAACTCCGGCCGCACCGCAGTCCCAACCCTCGCGGAACGGACTGGCGATTTCTCGAAGAGCGTCGATCAGGATGGGAATCTAATTATCCAATACGATCCCAAGAGCCAGCGCGATGCGAGCGGCAACCGCACGCCTTTTCAATTCAATAAGATCCCGGGTAGTATGATCGACCAATCCGGCTTGGCCATTGCGTCGTATTTCGGAAACCCCGGTTTCGCTGCGCCTTTTGGCGCCACCAACCTGAACTATTCCGGCGTATTGCCCAGCAAGGCCGGCCAGGGAACGGTCAAAGTGGATCATAGATTCACCAGTTGGTGGACTGCCAATTTCTCGTTCTTGCGTTATCACAGTAACGAACCCGGTGAGAACTGGATTCCGTATTCGCCCGCAAGCCCCGAGAACTGGGTCTTGGATCGAAAGGTGGATGCGACGCAGGTCAACAATACGATCGTGGTCAACCCGACCACCGTCGCGACTTTTCGCTATGGGTTCAATCGGTTTCCGAACGACTCCTACACGCGGAGCCTGGGCTTCAATTTGGCCAAGCTCAACTTTCCCGCTTCCCTGGTGGCTTCCATCCCGAGACCGACCTTCCCGGTGGTCAACTTCCAGAACTATTATCCCGGCGACCAAATGGGCGCCGGCGGCAATAACGCCTACTACGTGCCTTACTCCAGGGCCTTCAACGGCACTATATCCAAGTACATCGGCCGCCACAGCCTGAAAGCTGGCGCGGATTGGCGCAGTATCAGCGACGATGGCATCGATTTCGACGGCGGCAGGGCTTCCCTGGCCTTCGACGTCAATGACATTTTCACCCGCCAGAATGCCACCACGGCAGGCTTCAGCGATAGCAACAAAAGGAATGCAACTGAGCGCAAGGCTGCCGCAGTTGCTGGAGGCTCCGATATCGCCAGCCTGTTGCTTGGCGATCCTTCCGTGGCGACGGCTTTCCGTAGCAAGAAGCTGTTCGAGCATGTGACATATACGGCAGCCTTCTTTCAGGACGACATCCGCCTTAACCCCAAGTTGACGATTAACGCCGGTTTACGCTGGGAGCATGAAACCGGTCTTCAGTCAAGAGACGGCAACCTGATCGTCGGCTTCGATCCTAACGCGCAGAATGCTCTCGGCGCCAAGGTCGGGGTCCCAGTCAAGGGCGCGGTCGAATTCCAGAGCCACAATGGCTATCCCAATCAGACCGGAAACTACACTTACAACAAACTTTCTCCCCGCATCGGCATGGCATACCAGCTCAACCCAAAGACCGTATTGCGCGGCGGGTGGGGCCTATTCTGGGCGCCCGCCATCGGCTTCAGTGCACCCTACACCCCGGAAGGCGCCACGGCTACCACTACACCACTTGCGAGTAACGACGGAGGAAACACGCCGCTCATCCAGCTTTCCAATCCGTTCCCGGGCGGCGTAGTGCTGCCCGCAGGTACGGCAAACGGCGATGCCACGTGCCTGGGCATTTCCTGTACGATCTATGATCGCAACGCGAAGTCGACCTACATCCAGCAGTTCTCTTTCGACGTGCAACGCGAACTACCGGGCAACGTGGCAATTTCGGTTGCCTATGTCGGCTCCCGCAGTTACCGCCTCATGCTCAATACCCCCGACCTCAACATCAACCAGCTAGAGCCGAAGTACTTTTCCCTGGGTCTCGCAGGGAAGGCGGCGAACTGCAATCCCACGCAGCCGCAGCTCGATTGTGCCGTTAACAATCCCTACTACGTCCCCGGTGGTCAGGGCTTCATTGGTAACAAGACGGTCTCGCAAGCCCAATTGCTTCGACCATTCCCGGCCTTTGCCAACATCAACATACGAGGCTCTGACCAAAACAAGGCTCAGTATGACTCGCTTGTGGTGAAAGCACAGAAGCGCTATTCAGCCGGGCTGACATTTCTTACTGCGTACACTTGGTCGAAGAACCTCGATCGCAGTTCCGGAGGCGCCGGCAGTGACGTTAATCGTGGAAGCGCCGGACCCCAGAACGTTTACAACCTCCCAGCCGAGTGGGGCCTTTCCATAGTCGACGCTACGCATCGGTTCAGCCTGACCGGTTCCTATGAGCTGCCTTTCGGCCGCAACAAGCATTGGCTGGGGAACGTCAACCGCGCAGTAGATTTAGCCGTCGGCGGCTGGGCCTTCAATGTGGTCAACGTCATTTCGTCCGGGTATCCGCTCATAATCAAGCAAAACAGTAACTTGAATGCGCCGACCGTCTCCAGCGCCAGCCAGCGCCCCAACGCTACGGGTGTGTCGCCGACCACGCCTGGGGATGTCGGCCAGCGCCTCGACAACTGGATTAACAAGGACGCTTTCTCAACCGCTCCGGCTTTGACCTTCGGCAACGTCAGCCGAACAATTTCCGAGCGCGCTCCGGGACTCTTCAACTATGACATCTCCGTGTTCAAGAACTTCTTGATCACTGAACGCTTCAAGGCCCAATTCCGAGCCGAGGGTTTGAACGCCTTCAATACACCGTATTTCCGTTCTCCGAATACCTCGGTCGGCAACGGCAGCTTCGGCCAAGTGAATTCCCAGGGGAATTTCCCGCGATTCATCCAGCTTGCTTTACGGTTGAGTTTCTAGAGCACGAAGCGCCGGGAAAAATTTGGGGGCACGCCTGCTGGAGTGGACAGGTTGAACGCTTCGGAAAGTAGCCCGGAGTGTCCCCAAATCCGGCAAGAAAAAATGTGGGGACACGCCTGCGGGAGTGGACAGGTTGAACGCTTCGGATTGTAGTCCGGAGTGTCCCCACATTTTTTCGGTGTATACTGGCGTCAACAGGGAGGCAGCATGGAAATTGATCGCAGAGCATTGATCGCAAGTCTAGGCGGCGCCGCGGCCGTCAGTCTGATGGGATCCGAAGCCAAGGCGGACGCGCTGGAACACTACCTCTCGGACCAGTTGGATGCCGAGGTGGAAGAACAGCAAGCCGCTGACAACCCGGCAAGCGCGCCGGCGGAAAAATTCCCGACCGTTGCCGAACTCGCAGCACAAGTCGAGACGCGCAGTTACCGGCGCGGCGTTGGCAACCTTTTCGTGCCCGGACGCTCGGAAACGGGGCATGTGAAAAGGCTCGAGCTGATGCCCGCCAAACCGACGCTGCAGGACTTCTTCAAGTACCGGTTCGCGCCCGCCAACCACGTACTCCAGAGCGCGACACGTGCGATGAAGACGGGCATGACCGAGGAGATCATATTTGCCTGCCTCATGCACGACGTGGTGCAGGAGATGATCAAGCCGGACCACGGATGGTGGGGCGCTCAGCTTATCGAGCCTTATGTTTCCGAGAAGGTCGTGTTCGCCATCCGCTACCATCAGGCGCTGCGCTTCTATGCCGACAGCGCGGCGGGCTACGAGTACCCGGATCTCTACAAGCGGATTTGGGGTTCCGATTACGTGCCGCCGCCCTATATCCAGGCCACGTACAAGTTTGTTCGCAACCACAAGTGGTACATGGAGCCGAGGCTGGTGACAGTGAACGATCTGTACGCGTTCGATCCGAAAGCAAAGGTGTCGGTAGATCCGTTCATCGACATCATCGGGCGCCAGTTCAAGCAGCCGAAGGAAGGTCTGGGGTACGACAACAGCCCCGTGGCGCACATGTGGCGCACGATCGCGAATCCGGATTCACCTCTGTAGGAAGAACCGCTTGCACACGCGCGCGGCTCCGTAACGCGCGACTGAGCCGCGACCGTGAGGGAGCGGTACACTGGAGGTTTCCCGCTATGTCGCGGCTCCGTTTGACTCATGAGGAATCCTCTCCGCGGCTATAATCCGCGTCTGTTTTTTGGCGACTTCTTTGGCGGCGCCATTGCCGCTCTCATTGCTTTGCCTTACGGCTTGGCCATGGCGTCGCTCATGGGACTGCCGCCCATCCTCGGCGTATATACCTCGCTCTTCGCCGTGCCGGTGTGCGCGTTACTCGGCAGAAATCCGGTATTGATCGGCGGAACTTCGAGCGCTACGGTTCCTTTCATCCTGGGCGCTGTGCGGCTGGAGGGAATCAGCGGCGCCGCCAAGATTTGTGTTTTCGCCGCGGTGTTCCTGCTCATCTTCTGCGTGCTGCGGCTGGGGCGCTACGTTGCGAAAGTTCCGCACTCCGTGCTGGCGGGCTTCTCGTGCGGGATCGGCGGGCTGATGGTGATCTCGCAACTGAAGGTGATCTTCGGGCTCAGAGCGCCGCCGGGCGGCTGGAGCGTCAGCATGTTCGGCCAACTGGTCCAGAGCCTAGAGCAATTCCGCGAGTTTCACTGGCTCCCCGCGGTCGTGGCCGGCATCGTGATGCTGATCTCGACGGTGATGCGGAGAAGTTTTCCACGGGCTCCCGGTCCGTTCCTGGGAGTGGGCGTGGCGCTTGCAATTGCTGCGGCGTTCGGATGGAAAACAAACGAGGTCGGGAAGATCCCACTCAGTCTGCCGCCGTTCGTCGGTTTCAACTGGGCGCCGGAGGATTTCTTCAAAGTGCTTCCGCAGGCCTTTGGGCTGGCGTTCGTTGCTTCGGTCGAGCTGCTGATGACGTCGCGCGTAGTGGACCACTTCCGGGGCCGCCACCAGTTGGTGAAGAAAATCGACGCGGATATGGAACTGGGCGCTTATGGGATTGCGAATCTCATCTGCGGATTCTTTGCGGCGCCCACCAGCGTCGGGATTCCGGCCCGAAGCGTCGCCAACGTGCAATGCGGTGCAACCACGAAAGTTTCGAACGTGGTCCACGGCGCGCTGCTGTGGGGCATGATGACCTGGGGAGCGGCGTTCATCGCTCATGTTCCGCTGGCGGCATTGGCGGGCGTTACGGCCTGGATGGGATTCCGTCTGCTCGACTGGAGCGCCTGGAAGCGCCTCCCGAAAATGCGCCCGGTGGATGCGCTCGCGTTCCTCGCCACGGCCGGCGGCGTCATATTTGAAGATGCCGTGCGCGCGATTCTCATCGGCTGCTCGCTTTATGTCCTTCGCTATGTGTACCTGACCGTGACAGGGAAGCCCGTGCCGGCCTCCGAGCCTGTGGAAAACTCGCAAAACGAAGCCAACGTGGAGCAGGCTGGAACGCCGTTACGGCACACTCAAGCACATATGTAGTAGGTAATCGTTTCGGGCCACTAAATCTTGCCCACGACCCGCTTTACTTTCGCGCTCGCTCCGGTTACCATAGAAGCACCCCCGAGAGCATTGGATAATAGGAAGGGGCACGCATTTGCTGAAACTCAAGCGGGTCGAGATTCAGGGCTTCAAGTCCTTCTTTGACAGAACAGAAATGCGGTTCAACGGTACGGGGATCGCCGCCATCGTTGGACCGAACGGCTGTGGAAAATCCAACCTAAGCGACGCGATTAGCTGGGTGCTGGGTGAGCAGTCCGCCAAGACGCTGCGTGGCACTCGGATGGAAGATGTGATCTTCGCCGGAACGCGCGACCGGAAGCCGCTGAGCATGGCTTCGGTCACGATGACATTGGTGGATCCTTCGGGGGCACATGGCCAGCATCTCCCGCACGAAGAAAACGGTCTGCCGAACGGGGCCGTTGCGATGGATCGCAAGCCGAGCGAAGTCACCATTACGCGCCGCCTGTACCGGTCGGGCGAGAGCGAGTATCTGGTTGACGGAAAGCTGGCGCGCCTGCGCGATATTCAGGATCTGTTCATCGGCACGGGACTGGGTCCGGAGAGCTACGCGATTATCGAGCAGGGGCGCATCGGCCAGATCTTGAGCAATCGCCCGCAGGATCGGCGCGCCATCATCGAAGAAGCAGCGGGCGTCGGCAAATTCAAAACCAAGAAGCGTCTCGCGGAAGCCAAGCTGGAAAGCGCCAAGCAGAATCTGGCGCGCGTGTTCGACATTCTGGAAGAAGTCAGCCGGCAGGCGAATTCGCTGAAGCGCCAGGCATCCAAAGCGCGGCGGTACGAGGAATTGAAGAGCGAGATGCTGGCGCAGTTGCGCAAATCGCTTACAGGGAAATATCGCATGCTGGAGCGCGAGGCTGCCAAAACGGCGCTGGATCTGAATCTGGCGAGCTCGGAGTTCCAGAATCTTTCAAAGCAAGTGGTGGAACGGGAACGCGAGCAGGCGGCGTTGCAGGAGACCTGTTATCGCACGGAAGCCGAGCTGCGGGATACGCGGCAGCGGCTCGCGGACTTGCAACTCGAGCAGGAGCGCACGCGCGGCAAGCTGGATAATCAGGCGCAGCAAATCGGCGCCATCGGGGACCGGCTGGCGCAGGCGGATTTGGAGACGCAGGAATTGGAACGGCGTCAGGCGGAGCTCGAGCGGGAGCTGGAGTCTCACCTGAAATCGGTCGCGGTGCTGAACGCCCAAACCGAATCGGCGCGCGAGCTTCTGGCGGCGAAGACCGCGGAGCGCGAACAGCTTCAGCAGGCCTTGCAGGATCGCGCGAAAACGCTCGAAACCGGGCGGCAGAGCGTACTGCGGCTGCTGGGCGAGGCGTCGGCGCTGAAGAATCAACTCGTGCAGATTACGGAATTTCTGTCGGGCGTAGAGCGCGATGCCCAGCGATGCCAGCGGGAAGAGCAGATCGCGACGTCGGATTTGGAGCTGCTGGAGGCTACCAAGAAGCTTTTGTCCCAGAGGATGGCGGCGCGGCAGTTGGAGTTGGAATCGACCGCGGATCGCCGGCGCGCGGTGGAGGAAAAGCTGAACGTCCACAAGACCGATGCGACCGAGGCCCGGCGCGCGCTGGATCAGCTTCGAACCGAAGCGTCGCGCATGAAGGCGCGCAAGGATTCGCTCGATGAAATTCTTTCGCATCGCGCATATACGACGGAAAGTGTGAAGCGTTTATTTACCGCCATCGAACGCGGCGAAGCCGAGGGGTTCAAGGCCGCTGGCGTGCTGGCCGACTTTATCGAGGTCGATTCGGCCTACGAGAAAGCCGCGGAAGATTTCCTGCACGAAGAGTTGGAATACGTGGTGGTCAAGAACTGGAACGACGCTGAGCGCGGCATCAACATCATGCGCACGGACCTGGACGGGCGGGCCACTTTTCTGGTGCATCCCGAGCCGGACGATCGGCTGACGGCTCGCGATGAACTGGTGAACGAGGAAGGCATCCAAGGCCGCTTGAGCGATCACATTCGCTTCACCAACGGATTCAGCTTCGTTCCGGGGCACCTGTTGCACCGGCTGGGACGCTGTTATCTTGCCAAGGATCGGGCCATCGCGCAGCGGCTGGCAATCCGGTATCCGGAATGCTTCTTCCTGCTTTCCGACGGCGTGAGCTATCACGGTTATGCGGTCAGCGGCGGAAAGAAGACCGGCAGCGGTCCGCTGGCGCTGAAGCGCGAATTGCGCGAGCTGACTGGCGAAGTACAAGTTAAACACAAGGCCGTGGAGGAAACCGCCGCGCGGCTGGAACTACTGGAGCGCGAGATCGCGGTTTTGAGCGACGATCTGGAAGCGCTGCGAGCCGAGCAGCAAAATCAGGAAAAAGAAGCGCTCGCGCTGGACCACGAGCATCGTAAGCTGGCGGAAGAATTCGCGCGCGCGTCTTCGCGGCTGTCGGTCGCGCGTTTGGAGTTGGAACGCTTGCAGCACGAGGGCGATCGCGCGCGCGGTCAGCAGGAGCGCGATCAGCAACTGCTGGAAGAGAAGGAAGCAGCGCGCTCGGTGGAAGAGCAAGTGCTGGAGCAATCGCGCGCGGACCTCGAGGAACTTCAGTCGGCAGTGCAGAAGAACGGCGAGGAGCACGGGGCGTTACGAGCAGAACTTGCGAGCTTCGAAGAACGGCGGCGTTCCGAGCAGGCCACGCAATCGCGTTATGAAGCGCAGATCGGCGAAATTGCGTCTCGTAGGAGCGACATCGCGGGCGAAATGGAACGGCTGGGCGTGGAACGCGCGCGGCTGCTGTCGGACAATATTGAGCTGGAGCGGCGCGCGGGCGAGTTGCTGCGAGAGATCGGCGCGGTGGAGCAAACTGTTGCGCGGTTGGCGGAGCGGGAGACTTCCGAACGCGCCGGCCTGGCGGCGCTCGAAGAGGCGCTCAAGCAACTACGGCTCGACGTTCAGGCAACGCAAGAGAAGCGCTCGCAAATCGAGCTGGAGCTGGTGAAGAAGCAAGCCGAGATGAAATATCTCGATGAGACCAGCCGCAAGGAGCTGAATGCTCCGCTCGAGGAATTGGCTGCGGGCGAGGAAGCGGTTCTCGACGATGCGGGCCTCGCCGAAGCCGAGCAGCGCTACCAGGAAGTGAAGGCGCGCATCGAGGCGCTCGGCCCGGTGAATCCGCAGGCGCTGGAGGAGTTCCAAGAAGCGCAGCAGCGCTACGATTTTCTGAACGCCCAACGGCAGGATCTGCTGGATTCGATCCGGGATACGGAAAAGGCGATCAAGGATATCGACGTGGAGTCGCGCCGGCGCTTCACGGAAGCATTCGAAGCGATTAACGGACATTTCCGCGAGTTGTTCGGGATTCTGTTCGGCGGCGGCACCGGCGAGATGCGGCTTACCGACGAGAGCAACGTGGCCGAATCCGGCATCGATATCGTGGCTTCCCCGCCGGGCAAGCGGCTGCAGAACGTGCTGCTGCTCTCAGGCGGCGAAAAATCGCTGACGGCGATGGCGTTGCTGATGGCCATTTTCCATTTCCAGCCGAGCCCGTTCTGCGTGCTCGACGAAGTAGACGCGCCGCTGGACGAACCGAACATCGAGCGGCTGACGCGATTGATACGCGACATGGCGGACCAAACGCAATTCATCGTCATCACGCACGCCAAGCGTACCATGGAGGCCGCGCAATCGCTGTACGGCGTCACAATGCAGGAGCCGGGCGTGTCGAAGCTGGTGTCGGTGAAGTTCGAGCCGGACGCTCCGATTCATCAGCCGTCCAAGCCCTTGGCGCTGCAGCGCGCGGTGTAGTAATCGCGACCTTACGGCACAAACCGCGGCTCGGGCGCGGTTGCGCTGGCTGTGGCGGTCGGATCTATCGGGGCCGCATGGAACTTCACGACCGTCGCCGGATGCAGCGCCGTCGCGGGAACTGTGGTCGCCTGAAAATTGAAATTGTCGTTCGCGGTACAACCATTTACACCGTTGAATGGAAATGCGGGCGTCACTTCATAGAGCAGCTCCGCGGTGTGCGCAGCGCTAACCAATACCGGAGTTGTTCCCCCGCCGCTCAGGACCGTCCCTGCGGCAAAGTCGGCGCCGAATGGAGGAGCCACGAAATGCGCAACCAATTTGGTGGATGAAGATGTTACCTCAATGGGAACCGTGAGCGAGGTCACGTGGTGCGGAATCCGCGAGATTTGAACCAAGAACCGCGTGCCGGTATTGGCCGATCCGATCGCTCCCGGCGTCACCGCGCCGAACTCCGGAGTGAAGCCGCTTTGGGTGCAGTACGCCGTGCCGGGAACATCCTGGAAAGTGGCTGTAAGGGGACCACCAACGTTTTCGATCCGCTTCAGGAACGCGTTTGGGAATAGCTCGCCGATTTGCAAATCGAGCGCTCCCACAGGGCTTGCCGGTACCGACGAAGAGAAGCTGAAACCATTCGCCGACTGGGCGAGATTGTTGATAGGTGAAGCAATTATTGGAATGGAGGAACCAGAGATCGCCAGAAAGCTCATGATCGCCGCCGGCACCCCGATCACGGCGGGATTGGCGCGAATGTTCGTCATGCGAAAAACGCGCATGGTTCCGGGCGCGCCCGAAACGTAGGGTACGCCGAACCACGTAACCTGATTGAGGAGTGCTTGCTTGCCCTGATATACGTTGCCCGACCCGGCCAGGCCTGCCATTACGCCGCTGGCTCCGAGCACCTGTCCGAAATATGGAAAGCCGTTACTGGAGTTGGGAACGCCGGGTTGTGGCTCATCGATCAAAAGAAGAGCTTCGCTGTCCATCGTCACGGGGTTCATGAGACGGCTGGTCAGGTCGGTGTTGAGGGTGAGCGTGATATTGACGAGTGTCGACACGGAAGGCGCGGTAGAAGTGCAGGTCATCACGGCGTCGCTGACGAGTTCCGACTCGCCGTTCACATTGATAAGCGGAACACTTGCACTGATCGTGCAGTTCCCTAGCGGGAAGACTTGAGAATAGACCGGTGCGAGCGCTACGAGGGTGAATACGAGAACAAGCAAGCTACGATTCATTTGGGACACCTCAGAACAAGGATACATCAGGAGTCAGAGCGCGATGGCGCAAACTGGTACTTTTTTCGCGTCTAGGTGAACTTTCGGCAGCGCGTACTGGGCAAACAGTAGGAGCGAACTGCTAGGATTGAGCAAAGGAATCATGCGCCGCCCGGTTCTGACCGCTGCTGCCCGCCTCTCACTGGGCGCTGCCTGCCTGCTGGCCCAAGAACAGAACCAACCGACCATCCGGGTTACCACACGACTGGTCCAGGTGAACGTGGTGGTTCACGACAAGAAGGGCGAACCCGTCGGCGATCTGAAGAAAGAGGAATTCGCGCTTCTGAATAAGGGCAAAGAGCAGAGGATCGCCGTTTTCGCCGTGGATTCCGCCGACGCTCCTCAGAAGGGTTGGCCGGGTTTGCCGCCGAACGTGTTCTCCAACACGAAATTCGAAGACCAGGCTTACGCGAAGGAACAGATCATCAAGTTCCTCGGAACCCTGCAGCCGAGCGACCGCGTTGCGCTGTATCTTTTGGGAAGCAACCTGCGCATCCTGCACGATTTCACAAACGACGCGGACCATCTGGTGAAGGCGCTGGCCAAATATCGTGGCCGCATTGCGGGTGAACTGGATGCCGCCGATCCCGCGCTTCGCGATCCCAGCGGCAACGACGATCCGGACCAGTTTCTCAATAATGCCGACCAAACGATTTCGGACTTCTACAATGTAATGACCTGATGACAATGGAAGATGTCTGTGTCATTTGCGGCCTTGGCCGTTCTCAAGCATCTTGGCCCTCGCCCGCGCCACCGCCTCTCGCCCACCGGGCAGGGTCGCAGCTCTGGTCAGCGCCGCATCGCGGTCCGGCTCCTGCCCAAATCTGCCATACATCTCTGCCAGCCAGATGTAGGCCCCCAACGGCGGGTCAGGCAACCGAGTTCAACTTACCTCGGACGGCCACAAGCTCTATCTGAACGCCGTCGAGAACGCCTTTGGCTCGAACGTCGATTACGCCATGCTTGAGAAGATCCACGGCGAATCGCCCGAAGCTGAGAAACGCTACTCACCGGCACAGTGCATCGGATGCAAGCGCACGACGATTACAGGCAGGCCGGACCCCGAGCACATCTCCACCAGTTACGTAGAGCGCCACAATCTCAGCGTGCGCATGACCGTGAGGCGCTACACCCGGTTAACGAATGCGTTCTCGAAAAAGATCGAGAACCACTCCGCCGCCGCGCTCGGATACTTCGCGTACAACTTCATCAAGATCCATTCCACGCTACGTGTGACGCCCGCTATGGCCGCTGGCGTGACGAATCGGCTCTGGGAAGTATCGGACCTCGTGGCGTTGTTGGAAGCCTCCGAACGGGGGCTAGAAAGAGCGGCGTAAATGATTAAGAAGGGCGACACTATTAGGCTCGTGGTCAGCCAACGTGGGGCGGAGGCTACTTGGGCGGATGACGTTCTGGAAAGATTGCCTGAATACGACCACACTGAATCGAGAACCTTTGTGGCAAAGGTTGCCTGGGTAACCGACTCTGAAGGTATATGGGTCGAGAGCGCTAAACGCAGACGACCGAAGGTAGTCACGGCAAAGATGCTTGCCCCGTGGTGGCGCGAGCGGATATCCGGCTGGCTGGCGCGAGAAAGCGGATGTGTCGCTGTCGCTGTCGGCGATGACGCTCCCACACGAGTTGGCGCGTGTGATGGTCGCGGAGCAGATCTATCGCGCGTTCACGATTCTCCGCGGGCACCTGTATTCGAAATAACGTGCGGCGTACATTGTGCGGCGTACCGCGCAGTGTAACCGAATGAGGCATAATAGAGGAAACAGGCATGAGCCCGGAACTCGAGGAATTGAAAGAGCAGTTGGTGGCTTTCATCGCGGACACCGCGGGAAGCCTCCATATGCAGATCCAGGATTTGCGCTCGGAGATGCATCAGGGCTTTGAACGTCTTGACGCCCGTCTCGGCCGGCATGGCGGCCTCATCCAGGGCGGCTTCAAAGCCATCTCTCGCCTGATCGAGTGGTCCGAGCGTGTCGACGAAATGATCCGCGTTCGCGACCAGGAGATCGCCGAGACTCGCGAGCGTCTCAAGCGTCTCGAAAACGGCGGATAAGGCAGCCAGCGCGGTACGCGAGCCACCTACTGCAACCGAAGGCTCACGTTTCGTGGGGCTGCTCCCAGCAATGTCCTGACGATCATGGCGGATGCTTCTGTCATTTGCGAGCTTGCCCGTTCTCAAGCATCTTGGCCATCTCCCGTGCCACCGCCTCTCGACCGCCTGGTAGGGTCGCAGCTCTGGTCAACGCCGCATCGCGGTCCGACTCCTGCCCAAATCTGCCATACATCTCCGCCAGCCAGATGTAGGCCCCCAGCGGCGGGTTCGGCAATCTTACGAGAGCCGTCGCAGTCTCGCGCACCGCTTCTCTCTCGCGCCCCATACGAGCACGCACCGAACCAAGATTGTAGGCGGCCACCGCGTTCTTCGGATCGAGCCGGCAGACAGTCATGAATTCACCTTCGGCGCCCTCGAGTTCGCCGCGGTCGAAGAACCCCCACCCCAAGCCCTCGGAAAAAGCGCGTCGTCCGGCGCCAACTCCACGGCTCGGCTATAGAAAGCGACCCCATCCTTCCAATATCCCTGGACGTGCCACAGACTCAGCACGCACGCGACTCCGTAGGCCATTCCTGCGGGGGCGATGAAGCGCTGCCTCAGCTTACGACGCTGCTTTACGCCGAGCTGGCGCCGTCTGGCGGCGTCAATGCCCGCCGGTTGTTGAAACAGCTGACCGCGGACCCTTTGGGCCGAAATGGCACCTTGACCCAGCGCCCCGCTCGGAGTAGGGTGGGGGCAGGACCAGATTTGGAGGTGGGCGATGATCCACAGAGCCAACGAACTGTCATCCGAACAGAGGATGGCGCTGGAAAGCCTGCTCGGCCGGGCGCTATCGGACCGGGAGAACATCAGCGTCCGTGCCTTCGAGCCTTCACCGCTCTCCGACGAACAGCGCCAGGAGATCCTCGCCGGGCTGGACGCCTACTTCGCCCGGATCGACGCCAAGCGGCAGGCCGTGCCGGACGAGGAGGCCGAAGCGATCGTCAATGAAGCCCTGCGCTCCACGCGGCCCCATTACCGGCCTGTGCGGTGAGAGTTGTCCTCGATGTGAATATCCTGGTTCGGGCCAATGAGCGATCGGCGGGCTTGGCGCGGGAGTTGCTGCGCGAACTGCTGCGGCAGCGCTTCACAATTCTAATCTCGGGTGAAATGCTCGCGGAGCTGGCGCGCGTGTTGCGCTACCCGCGCATACAGGCCCGGTACGCCCTCACCGAAGCCGACATTTACGAGTACACCCAATTCTTGCGGAAAGCGGGGGAATTCGTCGTGCCGGATGCGTCGTTATCTGTTCCCATTCGCGACGCTGCTGATATCGCCGTGGTCCAGACCGCCATCACCGGCGAAGCCGAGCTCATCTGCACCGTGGACGCCGATTTTCATGAGCCGTCCATCACCCGTTTCCTAAGTCAAGTTGGAATCAAAGTCCTGGACGACATCGCGCTGATGCAAATCCTCCGCACCTCTAGTGGCTAGGGAAGCTCCTGAACGCTCGCCACCGCACAAAGTGCTGGGGGCGGGCCTTTGCCGTGCGGTAGTTGAGAATCTCGCCAAGGATCTCCGCGCCGAGTTTCCTGGCGCCTGCGGTTTCTCCACTGCTCACTTGTGGCGAATCAAACAGTTCTACGAAGCCCACACCAAGGACGAAAAACTCGCACCATTGGTGCGAGAAATTAGCTGGACCAGGAATTTGGCGATCCTGGAGCGGTGCAAGCACAGACCGAGGGCCTGTGCCACTTCCAGCCCTATTCACTGCCGTGATGCATTCTGGCTCTCGCCAGCGCGACCGCTTCCTTCCACCAGGCAGGGCTTGGGCTCGCGCCGCTACGAAAAGCATAGACGAGCCAGTCCAGGGCCACCCGCGCGCCCGCCACGTAGTAGCCGCCCCGCGCTGCTCGATGTATGCAGTCATGCCCTCTCTTACCCGATCACGCGTCGGGCGATGCTCAGCTGGGCCAAGGGTCTTCATCACTGCCCGGCGGGGATGATCGCCGGGAGCGGAGTCCGCATCGGAATTTGCGTAGCATCGGAAGGCTTGGCAGTGCATCGTTCCGGCAGGCTGACAACGATCGCCGCCAGGGACCACTCCGGGCTGCCAGGACGCGCCCGCGCCATAGCACGCACCGCCAGTTGTGCCGGGGTCGCAATATGAAAATTGCCAGCCAACGACATGGGCGGAGTACCCGGCAACGCGGCGGTGGTTAAAGGCGCAAATTGACTGAAGGTGCCAACACCCGACGTCCCGGTGAATCTTCCAGTGGAGTTGTCTTCGATAACGTATGTCGCCGTGACCAGTAGTCCAGTGCTGTCAGACGGGATCTGGCACCCCTGCCCCTGGAAGTGGAAGATGATCGTTGAAGTACTGTCGGCGCTATCCGTGACCGTAAGATCGCCCACCGCCGGATAACAGAGGCCGCCAGCGCCATTGGGCGTGGAGTGCTGGAGATCAAATGTCTCGACGGACGTGAAGGGCTGCGAGATCCCGAGATCGCCGTTGGATCCGAAGAATGTCTGTGAGGACAAAGAGCCGTTCATAGTCACCTGGCAAGGGTAGCCAGGAGCGCAACTGTTCGAGGTCCCCGGCTGCACCGCTTGGGTTACCGCTCCACCGCCCCATGCGTTGATGACGCCATTGCAAGGGCAACAACAAGGAAAGCAGGGAACACAGACTTCGGGGTGGGCCAACGCTAACGGTACTAGTCCGTTGCACAGAACGACCATTGCGGCCACTGGCACGGCCGCGCGCAGAATCCTAGTTTTTGCTTGTGTCCATTTCATCGCAATCACCTCGTTTCTAAAATGAGTAACACGCCCGCTTAACTTTCCTGAAGAAGCCCATCTCCTCACGGATATCCATCTTTCGGTAGCCGCTCCAGCCGAACATCGATCTCGCCTTGCGTGAGATCGCGGAAATCCGGGTCGTCCCTAGTGAAACCTACTGAAGGTATCACAGATCTTCGAGGTATCCGGAAACCGTGCCGATGATCTTCGCGCTGACCGGCTGGCCAGTGAGGGAGGTTTCATCGACCGTGAGAGTCGCTTGCGGTCCGTCGGCATAGATTCGTACCACCTGGCTGCAGATGAGCATTCTGTTCCCCGGACTCACCGGTTCCGAGGACAGGGCGAAGTAGAAAACTCCACGCGTCGGATGGCCACTGGTTGTCAGATGCATCTCGATCGCTCCCACCGACTGGATCGCGGCGGAGAACGACAGGAATTCGATCACCAGGCGCTTGCCCGCGGGAATTGGGATCTGCGCGATGTTGCCGGATCCCGGTTTCGAAATCGGGGACGGTAACGCCATGTCGATCTGAAACGTAAAAGCTGGCTGGCCCATGATTCTTTTCTCCTTGACTCGCTCACAACATCCTTCGCCATAGATCGATTGGACCAGCATACCGGCTCAACCGCTTTCCCGCTAGGGGACAGAACGTAACAGCACCACGTAACATGACAGTGACACCGGCGCGCATAAACTTGCGTTTCAAGAAGTTACCGCCCTTGCCACGCAGTCGGGGATTCTATACAATTGGGCGGTGGGCGACACGGGGCCGCGCGCGTTCGATCGGGAGCAACCCGCTCCGTCCGCCGATGACGTCCGCGCTCAGCTCCGGAGAATCCTGATTTCCGGATTGTTTCGGAACGCCGCACGTCAGAAGCGGTTTCTCACCTTCACTGTCGAACAATCGCTGGGCGGTAAGGGGCCGCAACTCAAGGAAGCCCTGGTCGGAATCCAGGTCTTCGACCGCCAACCAGGATACGATTCCCAGGCCGACAACATCGTTCGCGTGGAAGCAAGGCGGCTACGAGCCAAGCTGCACACCTATTACACTAATGGCGGCCAGGGCGATCCCATCGTCATCAGTTATCCCGTGGGCAGCTACGCTCCGCTGTTTGCGTCATCGATGGCGGCGGTGGCGGGCGAGGAAGTATCAATCAAACAAGGAACGGGGACACAGGTCAGGAGACCTGTGCCACGGAAACAGGTCTGGAGACCTGTTTTACTGGGCGCGGCAATCTGCGCCGTCGCCGCGTTTCTGGTTTTCGAATGGAGTTACTCTCCGCCTCCGCCCAAAGTCGCCCGCGTCAAAATTGTCGCGCACCGCGCCGACGCGCAAGCCGGGTTCGTCGCCGACAGCCAGCGTCTATTCTTCGTCGAGCGCACCGGCAACCAGTGGACCCTGGCCCAGACACCCATCGATGGCGGCCCAGTCATTGCGATCCCATCGCCCTTCAAAACACCTACGATTTTCGATATTTCCGCCGACGAGTCGCAACTCTTGATCGGTGGCGGTGAATCCGACCACGAGCAGTCGCTTTGGTCGATGCCGGTTGCCGGCGGAACACCACGGCACCTGGACGCTATTGTGGCAAACGGCGCCGCGTGGTCGCCGGACGGCCGCCGCCTGGCCTACACCCTGGGACCACGGCTCTTTGTGGCCAACGCGGACGGGTCGGCTTCTCACGCCATCGCGAGCTTCCAAGGCGATTGGCTGGCCGCGCCCAGGTGGTCGCCCGATCAGAAGCGGCTTCGACTTACTGATATCGATCGAACTCGGGCCACGGACTCCTTCTGGGAGGTTTCCGCCGACGGGTCCAATCCGCATCCGCTCTTGCCCGGCTGGAAAGGCGACAGAACCGGCGGCGGAATATGGGTGGATGGAGCACGGTATTTCGTTTTCTCGTCGAGAATGAATGGCGCCGCGAACCTGTGGGCCATCGCCGAAGGTGGGCTTTTTCATCGCACTCCGCGCGACCCGGTCCAACTGACGGCCGGTCCGGTAGGGCTGGCTTCTCCGTTTGCCGCGCGCAATGGGAAACGGCTCTTTGCGGCGAATACTTCCGAAACCGGGGAGCTGGTCCGCTATGACGTCGCGAAAGATGCGGTAGAACCTTACCTCGGCGGAATTTCGGCGAGCTGGTGCAGCTTTTCGCGCGACGGTCGGTACGTCGCCTATTCCAGCTACCCGGACCATTCGCTGTGGCGCAGCAAGGTGGACGGGACCGAAGCGCTGCAGTTGACCCGTCCACCCATGGGGATCTGGCCTTCGAGCTGGTCTCCGGATGGAAGCCGCATTGCCATGATGGCCTCCGTTTCCGGCTCGCCGTCCAGGACCTATCTGGTGCCCAGGGACGGTGGGAAGCCGGAGCAGATCATCGCGGGGCCGGGGCCGCAGGCGGGCGTAGACTTTTCTCCGGACGGCAAGTCGATCGTGTTCGGAATTGCGGACAGAGATTCGTCCATACCCGACTCGGAGAAGGCAATTTACATGTACGACCTCGAGACGCGGCAACGCTCGGAGATCCCCGGCTCGAAGGGCTTGTGGGGACCATCCTGGTCTCCCGACGGCCGCTACATCCAGGCGGGCGACCTGCTCCACGGCAACACCATGACGATCTGGGATTTCCAGACGCGCGCGTGGAAACGGATTCTGGGACCGGGCGGAAAGCACTGGCCCCGCTGGACTGCGGACTCGCGTCATTTGGTCTTCGAATCCATCACGGACCAGGAAGACGCCATCTACCGCGTGCGAGTGCAGAATGGGCGGCTCGAAAAGATCGTGGATGTGAAGCGTTTTGCGCGCACCGACGTCAGCCACAGCCTGTTCAGCGGTCTCGCGCCCGACGGGTCGCCGCTCATGATGCGCTTCCGCAACTCCTTCGACATCTCGGCCATCGACCTCGAGTTCCACTGATTTGTTTTCATTCGTGTTCCGTTCGTGGCGAAACAGTTTTTTCACGGAGTGCACGTTCACGGATAGGCTACAACCGCTCTGTCGCTGTTCAAGCAGTCTGCGCTTCCGATTCGTGGAGCTCCATCGGTGAAGTTCGAGCAGGATACCCTTCCTCCCCAGCCGTCCAAGCCCTTGGCGCTGACTCGCGCCGCCGTCTAGTATCTCTTCGGCCACTTTGAACCACAGCGATGCATTTCGGCAAGCCAGGCTGCTAGGATTGAGCAGAGGAATCATGCGCCGCCCGGTTCTGACCGCTGCCACTCGCCTGGTGCTGGGCGCTGCCTGCCTGCTGGCCCAAGAGCAGAACCAACCGACCATCCGCGTTACCACGCGACTGGTTCAGGTGAACGTGGTGGTCCACGACAAGAAGGGCGAGCCTGTCCGCGATCTGAAGAAAGAGGAATTCACGCTTCTGGACAAGGGCAAAGAGCAGAAGATCGCCGTCTTTGCGGTGGATTCCAGCGACGCCCCTCAGAAGGGTTTCCCGGGTCTACCGCCAAACGTGTTCTCAAATCGAGTGCAGCGCGTCGATAGGCCCAGCAGCATCACGGTGATTCTGCTGGACGGCCTGAACACCAAATTCGAAGATCAGGCCTACGCCAAGAAGCAGATCGTCAAGTTTCTGGGAACGCTGCAGCCGAACGACCGCGTGGCCCTTTATCTATTGGGCAGCAACCTGCGCATCCTGCACGATTTCACCAACGACGCGGACCATTTGGTGAAAGCGCTGGCCAAGTATCGCGGCCGCATTTCAGGCGAACTGGATGCCGCCGATCCGGCGCCGCGAGATCCCAGCGGCAACGACGATCTGGACCAATTTCTGAATAATTCCGACCAGGTGATTTCGGACTTCTACAATGTCAATCGCGCCAAATGGACCCTGGACGCGATGGAAGCGATCGCGCATCACCTGGCTGCGCTGCCCGGCCGCAAAAATCTGATCTGGGTGTCGAGTGGTTTCCCGTTCACGCTGGGGCTCGAACCGGAAGATATGTCTCAGGATCAGCCCAACCGCGAACACCGGACATTCAGCGAGGAAACCGAGCGTCTCCGCCGTGCGATGAACGATGCGAATATCGCAATTTATCCCGTGGACGCCCGCGGACTGGTTGGAATGCCGGCGGCCTTCAGCGCGCAGAACAGAACCTCTCCGCTGGGCCGGCCGGGCGCCGCGCCGCGTGCGGTGAAATTCACGCCGCCCAACCAGGACACGATGCAGATCCTGGCAGAGCGCACCGGTGGCCGCGCGTATTACAACACCAACGATCTGGAAGGCGCGGTGCGCAACGCCGTCGCCGACGCAAAGGTGACCTACACGCTGGGCTTCTATCTCTCTAGCGACGAGTGGGACGGAAAGTTCCACGAGATCAAAGTAAAGGTGGCCAGGAGCGGCGTGGATGTGCGGTACCGCAAGGGTTTCGTCGCATTCACCAAGCAAACGCCAAGCGACAAGGAAATCAAGAGCGAGCTGCAGAACGCCGTTCTTACTCCACTCGATGCGACGGGGATCGGCATCAACGCCCGCACCGATCCGTCGGACCAGCCCAAGCCCGGAAGCTTGCGCGTGGTCGTGCAAGTCAACCAGTCGGAAATCGTCCTGGACCAGCAGGGCGACCGGTGGAACGGCGCCTTGGAATTCGTCTTCGCACAAATTGCGGCCGATGGCAAAGTGCTCAACGCGGACGGGCAAACCTTGACCTTGAATTTGAAGAAAGATCGCTACGACGACATCATGAAGCGCGGTTTGCTTTTTACGAAGACCGTCGAGCCGCTCGAGAATGCTTTCCAGTTGCGCATCGTTGTGCTGGATCGCGCCACCGGGAAGGCGGGCTCGCTGCATGTTCCATTTAAGATTGCCGCAACCGCTGCGCCGCGTTAGTTTTGGGGGTTGGAGCGCAGGGTCACCCAGCCCAGCAGCAGGAAGCCCACGGCGATCACAAAGCGCAATATTATCAATAACATACGCTCACCCATCATCCAGCGGTTGATCCCTAACAAAGTGAAGCCGGCGGCGATGGCAAAGTACCACCATGCGAACAACCGGGTGCGCAGACGTTTGGTCATGTGCCTCAGTGTTTTAGATGCATTTTGCTCTTGCAGAAACCCTCAGGTCCTGTGATATTATGGTCGAGTTTTAAATCGACTGCGCGTTTGACATCGGAGAGCCTCGGAGTATCGGAGCGTATTCGCGGGCAGGCGCCAGCCACCAGAACTTAGGAGAATTCAGCAGTGAGAGAAAAAGGTACGGTGAAATGGTTTAACGCCGCCAAGGGCTACGGATTCATCCAACGCTCTAACGGCGATGATGTATTTGTTCACTTCTCAGCGATCCAGATGGCCGGCTACCGGACCCTGGAAGAAGGTGCGGAGGTGGAGTTCGAGGTGAAGAGCGGCCCCAAAGGACTGCAGGCCGAGAACGTCCTTCGACCCTAAGTAACAACTCCATTCGAACCGAAGCGGGCCGTTCCACTGGGCGGCCCGTTTCGTTTATGGGCACTAACTTGAACGTCCTGCTTCTCACACACGGCGCTGGATCGAATCGCAATGCCCCGCTCTTGGTGGCAGTGGCGAACGCGTTCACGGAGGCTGGCGGCGAAGTGATTCGCTACGATCTTCCTTTCCGGCAGGAGCGTCCGCACGGGCCGCCGCGGCCGGGCGATGCGGCGCGCGACCGCGAGGGTTTGCGCGAACAGGTCGCGAAGATCCGCGAGCGGAACCCGGAACGCGTATGGCTGGGCGGGCATTCGTACGGCGGCAGGCAAGCGAGCATGCTGGCAGCCGAAGCGCCTGGCTTGGCAGACGCGCTGTTGCTGCTTTCCTATCCGTTGCATCCGCCGCGCAAGCCCGAGTCGCTGCGGACGGCTCATTTTCCGAAGATCGCGATGCCGGCCTTGTTCGTGCATGGGACGCGCGATCCGTTCGGCTCGATCGACGAATTGAAGGCGGCGCTGGCGTTGATTCCAGCACGGACGGAACTGCTGGTGGTTGATGGAGCCGGCCACGACCTCGGCCGCGATCGCGCGGCGGTGGCGGCGAGGATCGTGGCGGCGTTTCGGGAATTGTCGGTCTAATCAGCGGCGGCCCAAGACGCACACAACTGGAACCGGCCGCACGGCCTGCATCTCGCTGTGCACTTCTTCGAAGCCTGCGGCGGTGAGCGCCTTCGAAAGTCCGATCCCGGCCTGCCTCGTGGTTTCCTCGGTGGCATTCTTGCTGCGTGGTTCGACCGCCAGCGCCACCCATCCGCCGGGTTTGGTGACGCGCCGGACCTCGATCAGAGTCTTCACCGAATCCTTCCAGAACTGTGCACAGTTAATTGCAAACACCTTGTCGAACTGACCATCCGGGTATGGCAGTTGGGCGGCCGAGCCAAGCCGTATTTCGACGCGTCCTTCCTGGATAGCGGCGCGATTGTGCCGCGTCGCTTGCTTCAGCATCACTTCTGAATGATCGACGCCGGCGACGAAGGCTGCGGAACGGTTCGCACGCGCGATGTCCCTGCCAGGTCCGAAGCCGATCTCCAGCACGCGGTCGGCCGGTTTCAGATCCAGCAGCGAGAAAACCCAGATGCTTCGGTCGCCATTCCTCATCGCCATCAGGCGTCCGGCGACCCAGCCGAGCGGGCCCGTGGGCTTCACGAATTGTCTGCGCCAGTCCATAAGCAAGGAATACGGAAAAACGGTCCTTAAGGTTCCGCTAATTGGCGCCACGCCTAATGGCGGAACACGCCAAATTCCATGCTCCCTTCGACTGCCCGGTTGTATGAAGCCGATAGCGAAATTGCGAGCACCGTGCGGGTGTCCCGCGGATCGATAATCCCGTCGTCCCACAACCGCGCGGTCGCGAAATAGCAATCCGATTCGCGCTGGATCTGATTCTCCAGCGCGATGCGCGCGGCTGCCAGCTTCTCCTCGTCCACCGGCTGTTTCGCCTTGATGAGCGCCTCGCGCTTGATGATATCCATGACGCCCGAGAGCTGCTGCGGCCCCATCACCGCGATCCGGTGATTCGGCCAGGTGAACAAGAAGCGCGGCTCATACGCGCGACCGCACATGGCGTAGTTTCCCGCGCCGTACGATCCGCCGATCATGATCGTAATTGCCGGCACAGTCGAGTTCGACACTGCATTAATCAATTTCGCTCCGTTCCGTATGATGCCTTGCTCCTCGTAAGTCTTGCCGACCATGAATCCCGTGATGTTCTGCAAGAAAACCAGCGGAATGTCCTGCTGATTGCACAGCTCGATAAACTGCGCGCCTTTCCCGGACGATTCCGACATCAACACCCCGTTGTTCCCCAGGATGCCCACGGGAAATCCGCAGACCCGAGCGAAGCCGGTAACGAGCGTCGGCCCATATTCGGCCTTGAATTCGGAGAAACGCGAGCCATCGACAATGCGCGCGATCACCTCGCGCACATCGAATGGTACGCGCACGTCGGCCGACGCGATGCCGAGTAATTCGTTCGTATCGTACACCGGCTCGTCGAACGCCGTCTGTTGGGGCGTTGGCGGCTTCGGCAAATTGAAATTGGCTACAATTTCGCGCGCGATCCGGATTCCGTCCAGCTCGTCTTCCGCGAGATAATCCGAAAGACCCGAGACGCGCGAGTGCATCTCAGCGCCGCCGAGCTCCTCCTCGCTCGCCACTTCGCCCGTCGCCATTTTGACCAGTGGCGGCCCGGCAAGAAAAACCTGCGCCTGACGCTTCACCATGACGACGTAGTCCGACATGCCGGGCAGATAAGCTCCGCCCGCGGTGGAGCTGCCGAACACCACGGAGATGGTCGGAATGCGGAGCTTCGAGCGGCGCGTGATCTCGCGAAATCCGCGGCCGCCCGGAACGAAAATCTTGCTTTGCACGGGAAGATCGGCGCCGGCCGATTCCACCAACAGAATGCTGGTTAGCCGGTTCTCGCGCGAAATGTCGGCGAGGCGCGCGTTTTTCCACATGCCTGCCTCGCCCGTGGATCCGCCTTTGGCCGTGGCCTCGTTGGCGACAACCATGCACTCGCGGCCCGAGACCAGTCCGATGCCGCCGATCGTGCGCGCTCCCGGCGTTTCGTCGTCCATCCCAATTCCGGCGAGCGGAGCGATTTCGAGGAAATATGATCCCTCGTCCAGCAGCAGTTCGACGCGCTCGCGCGGAAGCAGCTTGCCGCGCTCCAGATGACGCTGGACATATTTCTCGCCGCCGCCCTGCGTGGAGCGCTTCAGCTCAGCGCGCAGCCGCTCGACTGCGCTGGACATCGCGGCATAGTTGTCGCGGTAGGCGTCGGAATGCGGGTCGATGGCTGTGCGAATCGGTTCCACGGCGGATTCTATTTCGTCTCCTCGCTGGAAGCCGTCGCCGGCTCGGGACGCGTGTGCGCGCGAATCGTTAAAGACTGATCCGAATAAAACGTCCTGCGTCCCGTCTTGCCATAAGTGACGGGATCCGCGTGTACCGAACCAAACGAACCTTTAATTGACTGGCGTCTAATTAAAGGATACATCACTCTCGCTTGATTAGCCAAAGACAGTGAGCTGCCTATTGCAGAGCTTCCAAGCGGCGGTTGCAGGTGCAGGCCTTGTAGATCCTGCTGACGACCGTTGCGTTTGCCGATCCCGAAGTCGGACGTCGAAATCTGTGCCGGATTCAACAGTTCGGTTAGGTGAGTTCTTTGAAGGGATTAAATACCTTGAGTCCGGGACGCCTGAAATCCCGATCGTTGCCTGTGACGATCGTCAGTCCATGCCGGCGGGCGGTCGCCGCGATGTAGCTGTCTTCGACGGGCATGGGCTGGCCGGCCTTGTCGAGCAACCGCTCTTGCTCAGCCCACACATGTGCAACTGACACATTGAATCCGTGAATTCGTCCCCGGAGTGCTTCCACAAGTCGCGTCAGCCAAGCCTGCAGGACCTGACGCTGCCGTCCATCCTTGGTGCGCACCCAATAGGCCAGTTGGGCGATGACGACGGCGCTCGTGTAACAGCGGTCTTGTTCCTCTTCGAGCCAGGCGATGACCCGTGCATCGCCGTGTCGCTTGGCCGGCTGGCAGATGACGTCAGTATCGAGCAGCCAGTTCATAGCTTCCGGCGCCGGGCAGGCGCGCGGCGGCGCCGCGGCACGTCGTCCGGACTAACTGGGCAGGCTTTGAGCACGGCGAGCCAACTCTCCTTGCCCGGGAGTCGCCGAAACACCAGCGCATCTTCTTCCGCGTCGAAGCTTGCATCGAAATAGTCTCCGGGAGAGGCCCGAGCAAGACCAGTCGGGACAGTAAGCCGTCGCTTGGCGTCGAGTGTAACGATCATAGTGGGATTATCCCACCACCCCTTCAAGAGTGTCAAGATCCAGTCCGGCGGTGATTCATCAAAGCGGCTCGGTGCCCTCGTTCAAAATGTCCAAATACCGGCCGTAGGCAAACAGCCGGCGCCTCTGCTTGCCGGTGATCTCGCGCATAATGCCAATCTGCCGCATGTGATCGATTGCGCCGGCGACCGTTGGAAACGTAATACCGATTTGGTCCGCGGCTTTTACAATCGAGAGGATTGGGTGGGTTTGGGCATACTGATGAACCCGAAGAACGGACGCCGCCGGTCTTCCAAGACCTTCAATCTTTCGGCGGTCGGCTTCGAGGAGATCAATAATTCGACGTGCCGCGTTCACGGCCTGATCCGACGTTTCCTTCACGCCCCGAAGAAAGAACTCAAGCCAGCGTTCCTAAACACAACGCGACTTTCGGCGGTCTATCGGCGTTGGCGGCAAACAAACAGTGTTAATCTGTTCTCGGTGCGGACACCACTGATCTGCTGGGTACTGTTACTCGGCAACGCGTGTTTGTGGGGACAGCGATCTAGTGGACCACTGAAGGGCACGCTGATCGTCGACGGCGGAGGGACAACGAATCTTGTGAAGGATCGCTTTGTCTCGATGGCCGGGGGCAAAGCGGCGCGCATCGTAGTGATTCCTACGGGCGCATCCAGTGTCCGTTTTGGACCACAAAAGGTCATCTTGAACTCGGATTGGCCGAAGGACCGGCCGGAGTGGTCGGCCTATGAAGCAGACCTGAAGACGTGGTTTGGGGTTGGCAATGTCGTGGTCTTGCACACTCGAAATCGCACTGTTGCCGACTCAGAGGAGTTCGTCGCACCTCTTCGCAAAGCAACCGGTGTGTTTCTTGGCACGGGCAACGCCGGACGCATCGCGGAAGCCTATCTGGGCACGCGAACCCAGCAGGAACTGCAAGAGGTGTTGAATCGAGGAGGTGTGATCTTCGGTAGTTCGTCAGGTGCGATCATTATGGGTTCGTTCATCGTGAGAGGCTGGCCGGAGAAGCCTCTACTCATGGCATCTGGGCATGAGCGGGGATTCGCATTTCTAAAGAACGTGGCGATAGACCCGCATCTCACGGAAGCCAAGCGCGATTATGAACTGATCAATGTGGTTGATGCTCACCCGGACATCTTGGGCATCGGTATCGATGAGGTAGCAGCACTCATAGTGCAAGGAAACGTTTTCGAGGTCATCGGAACTGGACAAGTAGCCATCTATGATAATCAGCCGCATCCAGGAGCTTGGTATTACTGGCTGAAGCCAGGTGACCATTTCGATTTGGCCAGATGGCAAAAGGTGAACCCTCAGTAGATCGCCAAACACGCCCCTTGTGTTTACGGACCGCCTCGGTAATCATACGGCGTAGGGGGTCAGATCGACCTCTCCTACTAAGCTTCCTGTAGCGCTATAATATCCTTCAAGCATGGTATTCTTACCTGCCAGGACATAACCCATGAATCGTAGACACTTCCTCATGACTTCCGCTGGCGTGCTCGCCGCCGCACGACGCGCGACGCCCAGTCCGAACGATACGGTCCGCATCGCCTGCGTTGGACTGCGCGGCCGCGGCAAGGACCATATCGGCGGTTACACCAAACTGCCCAACGTAGAATTGGCCGCGCTCTGCGACATCGACGAATCGGTGCTCAACAAAGCCGTGGGTCACGTCGAAGAGCTGACCAAGAAACGCCCCGCCGGTTACTCGGATCTTCGCAAGCTGCTCGAAGATAAATCCATCGATGCCATTTCCATCGCCACGCCCAATCACTCGCACACGCTGCAGACTATCTGGGCGTGCCAGGCCGGCAAAGACGTCTATGTCGAGAAGCCGTGCTCGCACAATATGTTCGAAGCGAAGCAGATTGTGGCCGCCGCCCGCAAGTACGACCGCATCGTGCAGCAGGGCAGCCAGAGCCGCTCGTCAGTAGCGTTGCAGGAAGCGGTGCAGAGCATGCGCGATGGTTTTCTCGGCGAGGTCTACATGGCGCGCGGCTTATGCTTCAAATGGCGCGACACCATCGGCCACAAGCTGGAAGAGCCGGTGCCACCTGGCGTCGATTACGACCTGTGGCTCGGACCGGCGCCCAAGCACGCATTCACCCGGAATCGCTTTCACTACAACTGGCACTGGTTCTGGGATTACGGCAACGGCGATCTCGGGAACCAGGGCATCCATGAACTCGACATTGCGCGCTGGGGACTGGGTGTGACGTATCCGACGCGCGTGAGTGCCGTCGGCGGGCATTTCATGTTCGACGACGATCAGGAAACACCGAACACCATCACGGCGATGTACGAATTCCACGACGGCGGCAAGAAGAAGATGATGGAGTTCGAGGTACGCCACTGGATGAGCAATCACGAAGGCGGCATCGACGAGGCCAAGGGCAAAAACGGCAAGCCGGATCCCAACACGATCGGCAACCTTTTCTACGGATCGAAAGGGTACATGGCGATCGAGGGATACACCAAGTACCAAACATGGATGGGCAAAGAACAGGAGCCCGGGCCATCGAAATCGCAGGGCGGCAACCATTTCGCGAATTTCGTCAACGCGGTCCGCAGCCGCAAGCGCGGCGATCTGACGGCGGAAATCGCGGAAGGCGCGATTTCGACGACGTTGATCCACTTGGCGAACATTTCGTATCGCCTCGGCCGCACGCTGAATTTCGACGCCGCCACGTATTCGTGCCCGGGCGACAAGGAAGCGACGGCAATGTTTACGCGGCAGTATCGGGCGCCGTTCGTCGTTCCGAAGCTGGCCTAGTACTGCGTGGCGCAGGCTCTCAGCCTGCCGACTCGACACTCGTGTCGAGTCTCGTGCTTGACCGAGGCAAAAAGCGCCGAGTACGTTAGTTACTGAGCCGGTAGAGTAGGAGAGAGGGCGATGCGAGGCACGACCCACTCTCCCCTCGTCGAACCGGAGGTGCAGATTTCCCGCGTCCGGCTCTCCTGAAA